>OGQA01001827.1_pt1 | contig 9961 bp, 8 predicted proteins | sample 1553011 | NCBI WGS metagenome assembly OGQA01 (sample SAMEA2580256, study PRJEB22360) | human gut metagenome | biome: human gut; feature: human-associated habitat; material: faeces | place: Denmark | collected 2008/2010 | reverse complement strand
GACAGCCCAGAGCTTTTTGAAATAATGGAAAAAGCCCCGGTATCCGGGCTGGATCGGGACTTTTACAGGGGCCTCGGCTGCCGGCCGGAGCCCTTCACGGATATCTGGCGCTGCGGCTTCGACAGCGGCATACTGCGCCTTTCGGAGGACGGGTTCTTCGTGGACGGAGGGGCTGAGGACCTCTTTTCCTCGCAGAGGTTCGCGAGGCTGGCGCATGGTAAATACAGGGGTATCGCCGCCTTCGAGCCCGCGCCGGGAAACTACGCCGTATGTCTGACAAACCGCGGGCTTTTTGACGAAAGGCTGAGGCTTTTCCCCCTCGCTCTGGCGGAGGAAACGGGGCTGCGGCGCTTTGCGGAGCGCGGCCCGGACTCGCGGCTGGAGCCCGAAGGCGACTGTGAGGTGCGCTGCATCAGGCTGGACGAGGCACTGTACGGCGAGCGCCCCACGCTCATAAAGCTGCACCTCGAGGGCGGCGAGCTGCCCGCCATCCTGGGCGCAGAGGGGCTCATACGGGCCTGCAGCCCGCAGCTCGCCGTCTGCCTGCACCGGCCGGCCTTTCGTCCCGGGCCGGCCGACGTACTGGATATCCCGGTGAAGCTTCTGGAGTTCTGCCCCGGCTATCGCTTCTGTCTGCGCCACTACTCGAGCAGCATCACGGAGACGGTGCTCTACGCCCTGCCGGACAAATAAAAAAACGGCCCCTGACGGGACCGTTCGGTGCGCTGTGCGTTATCATCAGACGTGGGCGGTTATTTTGATGAGCGCAAGCTCAGGGTTGAACTTGACCTTTTCCAGCTCCTCCTCGGTGACGCTGGGCGAGTAGATGGTCATCCACTCCTTCCAGGCGCGCTCGGTGCAGCCGAGCTGCCCGCAGGTCTCGACAGCGAGGCCCTCGCTTTCGAACCAGCGCTTCCACTCCGCGGCCGTCCAGAACACCGGGTTTTCGTTGCCGTCGTCGGCCTTGACACAGCCCTCGTCCCGGCCCAGCAGCACCAGCCCGACCTCGGCGCCCTCGCGCAGGAGCGGGCGCAGCTTCTCCTCGAAGAAGCCCGCCTCCATGCCGAAGTTGTGGTAGGCGTTCACGCACACGAGCGCGTCAAAGGCGCCCTTGGGCAGGGGCAGCGACGCGGCGTCCGCCTGTATCGGGAAGACCTCGTTTTCCATGCCCTGGTCCCTGAGCATGCTGCAGGTCTCGGAGGCGTATTCGTTCTTGTCCACGGCGTAGACCTTGACGCCGTATTCCCTCGCCATGAAGACAGAGGACAGCGCCCGACCGCAGCCGAGGTCGAGCACCAGCATGCCCGGCTCCAGGCCCATGCTCGCGGTCAGTTCCTCGGTGAGATAGAGCGCGTTCGGCCCGGCCATGCACTTGCGCACGAAGCGCCTGTCGTATTTCTGTGAGCGTTCAAGCATTGGACACACTCCCGTAGCTATAGAGTGTTTATATTTTATCAATATTTCCCGCCCGCTTCAACCGCCAGGGTGTAGCCTGGGCAACAATGGAGGCAGATCAAATGGAGAGCATAGAACTCAAGGTCAGGCCCGGGGCCGAGCCCGCCGGGGCCGTGGACGAGCTTTCGGGGCGCGTCCCGGAGCTGAAGGCGCAGTGGGCCGCTCTGCTGGAGCAGGCCGCGGCGGAGCGCTCGGAGCTGCTCGAGCTGCCGCCCTACGAACTCAGCGCCAAGCCCTCGAAGAATTTCCAGGTCATAGGCATGCTTTTCAAGACCATACAGGCCCATCAGCGGCAGAACGAGTACCCGAAGTCCGTGGCGCTCTGCTGCCTCACCGAGGACGACGCCACGATGTACCGCCAGGTCTACAACTTCTACATCCCGAACACCAAGGCCGAGCGCATGAACTCCGGGCTTTGGGACTGACTAGACCATCTCCTCGATGTAGGAGATGTAGTCGAGCGTGCGCAGCGCCTCTATTATCTCGCTGTGCTTCTTGTAGCGCTTGAGCTCGCGGCTGCTGATGGTGAAGGACACGGTGTAGACGCTCAGGCCGGAGTTCAGGTAGGCCGGGTTGAGCTCGATGTCGTCTATGCGCATGCCGAGCTTGCGTATGGTGGCGGTGAAGCTGCACAGGTCGGACTTGCTCTTGAGCTCCAGGTGGACCTCGAAGTGGTTGGAGCGGTCCTTGAGATATTTCTCGATGGCCGGGAACACGGAGAGGCTCACGAGCAGCGCGGCGCAGGCTATGAGTGAGGCGGTGTAGAGCCCCATGCCCACGGCAAGGCCGATGATGCCGCAGGTCCAGAGCGCCGCCGAGGTGGTGAGCCCGCGTATCTGGCCCTTGGAGCTGAAGAGTATGGAGTAGCCCGAGACGATGGCGGAGCCAATGACCACGGCGGCGGATATCCAGGCCGCGCCCTCGCCCATGTCCATGAGGCAGACCTGCACCAGGGCCGCGGTTGTCGAGGCGAGCGAGACTATTATGAAGGTCCGCAGGCCCGCCGAGTGCCGCTTGCTCGAGCGCTCGCAGCCCACGATGGAGGCCAGCAGCACCGAGAGCGCTATGCGCAGCAGCGCCGACCAGCCGTTGAGCTCGGAGGCCCAGGGCCCGAGCAGGCTTGCAATGCCGTCTTGTATCATGTCACAACCTCCTGTTCCTCAAGCGGCCCGCGCCGGCCCTTGCGCCGCGCATGGCCTCAAGCTGTTCCTCAGCCGCCTCGAGAAAGGCCAGCTCCTCGTCGGAGGGCGCCTGTTCCCGGGGCAGCTCCTTTTGTATGGCCTGGATGCGCTGTATGAGCTGCTCGGTGGGCGTGAGCTCCGCGCCGCCTTCCAGCGCCTCCTCCGGCACCAGCTCCTCGAGCTTGGTGGAGTAGGACTTCGACAGGTAGAGCGAGAGCTTGGCGCAGGCCGGGCCGACCAGCTCATAGAGCACGCTCGAGGCCAGGATGACCGTCTCGAGCGCGACGCCGGTCTCGCCGCCTATGGTCCGCGCGCCCAGCGAGGCTAGGCCTATGGCCACCCCGGCCTGGGGTATGAGCGCCAGGCCCAGCCAGTTGCGCGTGGTCCCGGGCTTGCCTGTCAGCGCGCAGCCGAGGAAGGCCCCGGAGTATTTGCCGGCGATCCGCGTGAAGAAGTACACGACGCCCACGGCCAGCAGCGGCACGCTGCCCACCGAGGCCGAGCTGTCAAAGAGCGCGTCGAGCCGGAAAGACAGGCCCGACTGCACGAAAAAGAGCAGCAGTATGGGCGGGGTAAAGTAGTTGAGCTGCTTGAAGAGCTTGTCGTCGTCCGAGACGTTAATATACACCGTGCCCATGGCCATGCAGCCGAGCAGGGGCGAGACGTCGAGCACGGCGCAGACCCCGCAGAAGGCGAAGAGCAGGGAGATGGAGATGATGAGCCGGTTATCCTGCGAGCGCCGGCGCATAAAAAGGGTGAGTATGAGGCCGAAGGCGCCGCCCAGGACGAGCACGCCGAGGTTGAGGGCTATGGGCCCGAGCACTCCGCCCGCCCCGCCCTGCCCTTCTCCTGCGACGGCGAGGGCGAGCGCTATGGCGGCGCTGTATTCGATGAGGCCCACCACGTCGTCGAGCGCCACGGCCTGGAGCAGGGTGTCCACGAAGTCGCCCTTCGCCCCAGTCTGGCGTATGGTCATGAGCGTAGAGGCCGGGGCAGTAGCCGCCGCGAGGGCCGAGAGCACGATGGAAAACACCAGTTCCACGCCCAGTACGAAGCGGCAGACGAGGAAGACCAGCAGCGTGGCCATGCAGGACTCGCAGACGGTGATGACGACGATCTTGAGCCCGTTTTTCCTCAGCGCTGCCAGGCGGAAGAACTCGCCCGTGCTGAAGGCGATGAAGGCGAGGGCGACGTCGGAGAGGAAGTCCATGCCCTCGATGATGTTCCCAGGTATGAGCCCTAGGCAGTAGGGGCCGATGAGGATGCCCGTGAGGATGTAGGCGGTGACGTTTGGCAGGCGCAGGCGCTTAGTGACGCGGGTCATGAGGAAACCAAGAAAGAGCATGACCGCGACCGAGATTATCACCGCCGCGGCGGCGTTTTCCGCCATGGCCTCCCTGAGGTATCGAAGCACGGTCCCCGCCTCCTTTCGTCTGTTCCCATAATAATCTAAGCTCACAGGGGCGCGTTTTATTCCGCGCCGCCCGGCTGCTGCCAGCATTATACACCCCTGGCCTGCGTATGTCCACGAGCGGCAGCGCCGGGAACGCAAAATGCCGGGGCAGGCCGCGGGCCTGTGCGCCCTCCGATATGCTCCCGCCCCTGTGGCCGGATATGCAAAAAGCCAGAGCGCCCAACTCGCGCTCTGGCCCCAGGCCACGCCTGGTGGTGCCGGTGACGGGGCTCGAACCCGTATGCCTGCGGCGAGGGATTTTAAGTCCCTTGTGTCTGCCAGTTCCACCACACCGGCGTGGCTTTAATTTAACACCTTTGCGCTCACCGTGTCAATATTTCGCGCCGGCTTAACTTTTTTGTTGACATTTCTTCAAACTGGTGCTATTATTATCGAGCACTGCAAATGCGCGAGTGGTGGAATTGGCAGACTCGCTAGATTCAGGTTCTAGTGTGCACTACGCACGTGCGGGTTCAAGTCCCGCCTCGCGCACCATAAGGACACCGACAGGCTGCGGCCTCCGGTGTCTTTTTTTATCCGCGCCGCCGGCGAAATGCGGTTTTTTTACAGCAAAAGCTTGCACTTATGTGGCGGCTGGTTTATATTATCATGTGCCTGGGTATAATTAGCCCGGCGTTCCAACACACCAAGGAGGTTTGCCGCCTGATGCAAACACACGAGATCTGCGATTACAGCGATACCGATTACCAGGCCTTCTGGGCCGACGGACGCGATTACGAGGACGCTGTAGAGCGTATTGCCATAAGGAAACTCACCGCCGACTTTTCCGGCGACTGCATAGAGATAGGCGCCGGCTTCGGCCGCCTCGCCGAGGAATACGCCCCGCGCTGCCGCTCCGTGCTGCTCACCGACAGGGCCGAGCACCTGCTCGACGAGGCCCGCGAGCGTATGCAGAAGCTCGGCCTCGACAACGTCAGCTGCGAGAACGTCGACCTCTACGAGCTCGCCCGCCTGGGCCGCAGCTTCGACGCCGCCATCTGCGTGCGGGTCCTGCACCACGTCGAGTGCGTCCAGGACTTCTTCGCCCAGGTCGCGGACGTGCTCAAGCCCGGCGGCATCTTCGTGCTCGAATACGCCAACAAGCGCAACGCCCTCGAGATCGCCCGCTGCCTAGCGGGCCGCTCCGGCGTGAAGCCCTTCGACCACGAGCCCAGCCGCCGCAGCGACAGCGTCTACTACAACTTCCACCCCAAATACGTCGAGGAGCAGCTCAAGGCCGCAGGCTTCGTCATCGAGGACCAGATGGCCGTCTCGCTCTTCCGCTCCGCCAGGCTGAAAAAGGCCTTCGGCAAGGAGAAGCTCACCAAACTGGAGCGTCCCCTGCAGCATCCCCTCGGCAAGCTCAAGCTCAGCCCCAGCGTCTTCCTGAAGCTCAGGAAGGTCTGAGGCCCAATACAGCACAAAATGCCCGGACGCTATGCGTCCGGGCATTTTGCTGGATGGAGACTTCTTATATCGCCAGGGCGGCGTCAAGGGCGTCGCCTGTGGCCTGCATGGAGTTGGCCGGGGCCAGCCTGGCCTCGCCGATGACTATGACCTGCGGCACTACCGCCTTGAGGCTCTCCTCGAGGCTGCGGTCGGAGCGGTAACCCATGGCCAGCACGACGCTGTCGAAGCCGCGCAGGCTGCCCGCCGTGCCGTCCGTGGTCAGCGTGTAGTCCACGCCGTCGGGGTAGAAGCGGCTGACCTTGGCGTTGGCCTGCTGCAGCACCTTGTGCTTTTCGAGGTTGGCCATGATGTACTTGCGCGCCTCGGGGACGATGTCTTCGCCGATGACGGGCTTCATCTCGACCATGGCGACCTCGTGCCAGCGCTCGGAGAGGAACTCCGCCGCCTCGCAGCCGACCATGCCGCCGCCTACGATGAGCACCTTATGCCCCACGTCTGTCTTGCCTGTGAGCATGTCCTCGGCCGTCACGACGCCGGCCTCCTGCAGGCCCGGGATGGGCAGCCACAGCGGCACGGAGCCGGTGGCGAGGATGACCGCGTCGGCGCCCAGCTCCTTCACGAGCTCAGGCGTGGCCTCGACGCCCGTGCGCAGGTCTACGCCCTCCTGGCGGCAGCGGACGATGAGGCTCCTGATGGCGCAGCCGATCTCGCCCTTTCCGGGAGGATAGGAGGCGACGAGCAGGTGGCCGCCCAGCTCCGTGGCCTTCTCGAGCAGCGTGACGCTGTGGCCGCGCTTTGCGCACATCCAGGCCGCGTACAGGCCGCCGGGGCCGCCGCCTATCACGACGACGTTCTTCTTCACCTCGGCCGGGACAATCTCAGCCTCGCGGCCGACGGTCGGGTTCATGGCGCAGGTGATGGGGTTGCCCCTCAGCATATTCGGCACGCAGCCGAGCAGGCAGGCGATGCAGGGCGTCAGGGTCTCGAGCTGGCCGTTTCTCGCCTTGTTGGGCAGCTCGGGGTCGGCTATCGACTGGCGGCCGAAGGCCACGAGGTCGGTGCGGCCCTGCTTTACCATGAGCTCGGCGTACTGCGGCTCGGTGAAGCGTCCGACCATGATGACGGGCACGCTGACCGCGCGCTTTATCTCGGTCACGAGCTCGGCGTTGAAGCCGCCGTGGGTGATGTTCGGGGCCCACATGAACTCGTCGTGGATGTGGATGGAGCGGGTGACGTGCAGGGCGTCCACACCGCACTCCTGCTCGAGGTAGGCGGCGATGGCAGCCGCGTCGTGGACGTCGATGCCGCCGTCGCCCTCGTCGCGGGCGTTGATGCGGCAGAGGATGGGCATGTTGCCGCCGGTCTTCCTGCGGATATTCTCGATGATGAGCCTGGGCAGGCGCATGCGGTTCTCGAAGCAGCCGCCGAACTCGTCGGTGCGCTTGTTGGTGCGCGCGGAGATGAAGGTGCTCACGAGGTAACCGTGGGCGCAGTGGACCTCGACCATGTCGATGCCGGCGAGCTGGGCGCGGCGCGCGGCGTCGCCGTAGCACTCGATGAGCCTGTAGACCTCCTCGGTGGGCATGGCCTCGGGTATCTCGCGCCCGTCGGAGGGAGCGATGGCGGAGGCGGCCTTCAGGGGATAGCCGGTGAGCTTGGAGTTGCCCTCGGGGCCGGCGTGCTGGAGCTGGATGCTGACCTTCGCGCCGTAGGCGTGGCAGCGGTCGGCGACCTTTTTGAAGCTCGGGATGACCTCGTCGGAGAAGAGGCAGGGCTTGCGAGGGCCGCCCTTGGCCTGCTTGTAGACGACGGTGGACTCGATGGTGATGAGGCCGAAGCCGCCCTTGGCGCGGGCCTCATAATAGGCGGCGGAGCGGTCGCTCATGCTGCCGTCGGTATTGGCGAAGTTGTTGCCCATGGGCGGGACGACGAAGCGGTTGGGCACCGTCACGACGCCGATATTGATGGGCTTGAACATATTCGTGAACTTCATAGCTTCTCTCTCCTTCCCGGCGCTCAGGCGAAGAACTTGTCCATGACCTCGTCGGCGGGCATCTCCTGGCCGGTGTAGAGCCTGAAGCCCTCCACGCCCTGGCGCAGCAGCATGCCGATGCCGCCTATCGCGGCCTTGACGCCGGCGGCCTTGGCCTCGAGTATCATGCGGGTCTCCTTGGGGTTGTACACGGTGTCGGCGACGACGAGATCGGCGCGGAAGAGGGCCGGGTCGATGAGGGTCTCCTTATCCAGCGGGGCCATGCCGACCTTCGTGGCGTTCACGAGGATGTCGCAGTTCTTTACGGCCTCGGCGAGGGCTTCCTTGTCCGCGAGGTCGGTGACGCTGGCCTTGCAGCCCGGGATCTTCTCCGTTATCTTCTTCACGGTCAGCTCGGCGTTGGGGTAGAAGGTGTAGCCCTTGCGGTTGAAGATGTGGATCTCGCTCGCGCCGTCGACGGCGGACTGCATGGTGACGGCGGTGCCCGCGCCGCCCGCGCCGAGGATGACCATCTTCTTGCCCTTCACGTCCACGCCGTGGACGCGCAGGTTTGCGACGAAGCCCAGGCCGTCGGTGTTGTGGCCGGTCAGGGTGCCGTCGGCCTCGACGACGACGCAGTTGCTCGCGCCGATGAGCTCGCAGGCGGGGCTAAGGCGGTCGAGGTACTTGGTGACCTCGGTCTTGCAGGGCATGGTGATGTTGAAGCCGCCGCAGCCGAGCAGCTTGAGCGCGGCGACCGCCTCGCCGGTCTTCTCCAGGGGCACGTCGTAGGCCAGGTAGGCGCCGTTGATGCCCAGGCGGTCAAAGCTGTAGTTGTACATGGCGGGCGAGCCGCTGTGTCCCACGGGGCTGCCGATGAGGCAGTACATCTTGGTGTGTCCATCTATGCTCATTGTTATTTTCCTCCTTTTATTATTCAGCGGCGACTTCGGGCCAAACGGCCTTGAGCACGTTCTGGGTGGTCTCGAAGTTCAGCTTCGCGGCCTCGGCTACGCCCTTGGCGAGCACGGCGTCGTTTATGACCTCGACGCCCACGACCTTCGGGGAGACGCCCTTGTCCTTTATCATCTGCACGAAGTCCTTCGTGATGCCTATGCCGTCGCCGGAGAGGCAGCGGTCGTGCATGGACTCGTCGCGCAGGATGGCCGCGGCGTAGGCGCGGGGCAGCACGTCGTTGAGCTGGATGGAGACGATCTTCTCCGCCGGGATATCGGCGAGCAGCTCGAGATCGAAGGGCTGGTTCGCGCGGGCCCAGTGCCAGGAGTCGAGGATGAGCTTGGCGTTCTCAGCGCCGGAGCCCTTGACGATGGCCCAGCCGGTGCGCACGTCGGGGATTCCGCTGTAGGGCATCGGCTCGACGCCGATGGTGTACTTGCCCGCCCTCTGGCAGAGCTCGGCGAGCTTCTGCGCGTCGTGCTCGACGCTGTACTTCTCCATGAGGCCGCAGTTTATGTGGTTTACGCCGAAGAGCTCGCACATGTGGAAGCAGATCTGCTCCTTGTACATCTGCTCGTAGCTGCGGTGGTCCTCGGCCCAGAGGGTGATGTACTCGACCTCGGTGACGGCGATGCCGTACTTCTTGAGGATGGCGAGGATGTCCTCGTCGTGCAGGCCCTCGGCGAGGGCGTCGACGTAGGTCTCGGCGCGCAGGCCGATGCCCTCGAAGCCGGCGGCCTTGGCGGCGGCGACGCGCTCTTCAAACTTGCACTGGTCTCCCAGGGTCCAGGAGCTGATGGTCAGCGGGTGATTCTTGGACATTTTTGTTTCCTCCCTAAATTATTGTCGGTTCAGGCTTTGGCCTCGGCCTCGGGCTTCTGGAAGTCCTTGTCGAAGCGCGCGTTCAGGATGACTGCGAGGACTATGCCGATGAGGGTGATGGCGATATTGAACAGCATGATGTAGCGCGGCCCGTTGGCACCGCCGATGTTGGTCAGCAGCGCATAGGCCGTGCTTCCCTCCACCTGCATGATCTCCATGCTCATGCCGCCGTTTTTCCATTCCAGCCGATGATCCGCGCCGAAGCCGCTGAAGTTTGTGTTGTTTTGCGCACCGACCCACAGCATTCGCTTGAGCTCCTTCTGGTAGCCGTCCGTTTCCGGGATCGCGGCAAGCTCTGCCGCCGCGTCGTCGTTTTTCGCGTCGATGCGCAGGATAGCATAGAGCGAGTTTCTGGAAACGAGCATGGATTCGAGCGTGAACGTAAAATCATCCGTTTCTGCCGACACACCTGTATCCGACAGATCTGCGATATCGGGCACCTGCATGGTCCCTTCGTCGATCATGGCCTGTTCTTCCTCGGTGTAGGTCGGCTGTGTGATGTCCACGTCCGTCGTTTCGTCGTAGCTGGCGATATGCCCCTCGATCAGCGCGGTCTTCTCTCCGAACAGCCGGTCGAGGCCGAACCAGCCGTTTGTGTAAGCGGCGAAGGCCGTGCCGCACAGCAGCGCGGCGATGGCCGCCGCGAGCAGC
>OGQA01001820.1_pt1 | contig 9976 bp, 10 predicted proteins | sample 1553011 | NCBI WGS metagenome assembly OGQA01 (sample SAMEA2580256, study PRJEB22360) | human gut metagenome | biome: human gut; feature: human-associated habitat; material: faeces | place: Denmark | collected 2008/2010 | reverse complement strand
TGAAAGATTATGAGATCATCGTGGAATCCATGACGCCCTGCGGCGGCTCCAAGCACGCCATCCGAACGATCATCGAGGCAGAGGCGGAGAGCCCGGAGGCCTACGTGGAGCAGAACAAGCGCTTCCCCATCCGGGACATCAGCCGCACCTCCGACGGCGGCATGGTCATCACCACCGGCAACGAAAGCGGCTATATCGTCCGCTATACCTTCACGGAGGAATAAACGCTTTCTCTCGGCAGGGCAGAACGTGCCCCGTCCGCCTGCCGCAATACGCTCACTCACGCCACGGAGGTATCGCCATGCCCCTGCATATTGTCCAGAATGACATTACCCAAATGAACGTGGACGCCATCGTTAACGCCGCCGATCCGCTTCTGCCGGGCGACTGCCCCACCGGCAGCGCCAGGCTGACCGCCGCCTACGGCCTGCCCTGCAAATATGTGATCCACACCGTCACCCCTCGTTGGCAGGACGGCTGTCACGACGAGTGTGCTCTGCTGGTCTCCTGCTATCTGGCCGCTCTCGTGCTGGCGGATGAGCACGGCTGCGAGAGCGTGGCCTTTCCGCTGCTCTCCTCCGACAGCCCCGGCTATCCCAGGGAGCAGGCGCTGGATATCGCCATCGACACCATCGGCCATTTCGTACTGCAAAGCGACATGACGGTGTATCTGGTCGTTTTCGACCGCGCGGCATATCAGCTCAAAGGAGAGGTATGCGCGGATATCAGGGCCTACATCAACGACCGCTATGTAGACGTATATGCCATCAGTCAGGCCATCGCCCAGCAGGAGGAACGGCTGTACAGCGCGCGAATGCCGGACTGCTCCCCCTCGCCCTCCACGTACACGCTGGCGTCCCTGTCGCTGGAGGACGCCGTGAAGCAGCTGGACGAGGGCTTCTCGGAAATGCTGCTGCGGAAGATCGGCGAATCCGGCATGACCGACGCCCAATGCTACAAAAGGGCCAACATCGACCGGCGACTGTTCTCAAAGATCAAAAATGATAAACACTACACGCCCTCCAAGTCCACCGTGATCGCCTTCGGTCTGGCGCTGGAACTGCCCATGGAGGAGCTGCGGGAGCTGCTGGGCAAGGCGGGCTACTCTCTGACCCACGCCAGCGAGTTCGATATCATCGTGGAGTACTTCGTGACGCAGGGCATTTACAACGTGTTCACCATCAACGAAGCGCTGTTCGCCTTTGACCAGAACCTGATCGGCGTGTAAGCCGGTAAAAATGTCGCCTGTCAGGCGACCAAAGCCATCCTGTGTTCTGTTATCCTGAGGACAACAAAAACACAGGGAGGTTTTATTGATGAACAATGTAACAGAGCTGGTATTTATTCTTGACCGCAGCGGCTCCATGGCCGGACTGGAGAGCGACACCATCGGCGGCTTCAACGCCATGCTGGAAAAGCAGAAGAAGGAACCGGGCACGGCCTATGTATCCACCGTGCTGTTCAACAACTTCGGCTGCGTACTGCATGACCGTCTGGAGGTACAGAAGGTACCGCCCATGACTGACGCGGATTACCAGGTAGGCGGCTGCACGGCGCTGGTGGACGCCATTGGCGACGCCATCCACCACATCGGCAACATCCACAAATACGCCCGTCCGGAGGATGTGCCCCACCGCACGCTGTTCGTCATCACCACCGACGGCATGGAAAACTCCAGCCATCACTACGACAGCGACACGGTAAAGAGGATGATTGAACGGCAGAAGGCCAAATACGGCTGGGAGTTCCTGTTTCTGGGTGCCAACATTGACGCGGTGGAGACCGCCCAACACTTCGGCATCGGCGCGGATCGCGCCGTCAACTACCGCTGCGACAGCCGCGGCACGGCGCTGAACTACGATGTTATCAGCGAAGCGGTATCCACCATCCGCTGCGAGGAGGAGCTTTCCGCCGGATGGAAAAGCCGCATAGAAGAAGATTTTGAAAACCGGGAGGACGACTGATGTACGGTGCGATTCTGGGCGATATCGTGGGCAGCCCCTACGAATTTGACGGCAACAACTACAAGGCCAAGGACTTCCCCCTGTTCAGTCGGCGCTCCGAATTCACCGACGACACGGTGATGACGCTGGCGGTGGCGAAAGCGCTGCGGGATACCCGCGGTCAGGAGGACGCCGCCGTCAAAGGGTTGCTGGTGCGGGAGATGCAGCGGCTGGGCCGCGCCTACCCCGACAAGGGATACGGCGTGCGGTTCAACAGCTGGCTGTATGCGGACGATCCCCAGCCCTACCACAGCTTCGGCAATGGCAGCGCCATGCGGGTGTCCCCGGCGGCATGGCTGGCGGCGGATATGGCGGAGGCGCTGCGTCTGGCGCGGCTCACCGCCGAAGTGACCCACGATCACCCGGAGGGCGTCAAAGGAGCACAGGCCACCGCCGCGGCTATCTTTCTGGCCCGCACCGGCCACAGCAAGGCGGCCATCAAGTCCTATGTGGAGCGGGAATTCGGTTACGAGCTCAGCCGCACCTGCGACGAGATCCGCCCCGCCTATCGCCATGTGGAGAGCTGTCAGGAAACCGTGCCGCAGGCCATCACCGCGTTTCTGGAAAGCACAGACTTTGAGGACGCTCTCCGCACAGCGGTATCCCTGGGCGGCGACAGCGATACGCTGGCCGCCATCACCGGCAGCATCGCCGAGGCTTTCTACGGCGTGCCGGACGATCTGAAGTCCGAGTGCCGCCACCGGCTGACGCCGGAGCTGGCAGAGCTATTGCAGACGTGGGAGCCCATTCCCTCCTTCACGCCGCCGCAGGCAGAGTAAGCAAAAGGAACCCCTTCGGTTCAAAAACCGAAGGGGTTCCTTTTCGTTTTATTACCGCTCAAACCGCACCGTATAGGTTCCCAGTACCTGCCAGCAGGGGATCTTCGCCGCGTTTTCAACGGTGAAATCCTCCTTCGGGTACACAACGCTGACCTCCGTCGGATAGGCGGGCAGCGTTTTTCCGATGCTGACGCCGTGCGCACCGTCTGCCAGCTTCCAGCGGAACGTACAGTCGCAGAACTCCTTGCCGCTGGCAATGGCCTCCGGCGCACGCAGCGGCTCCGTCCGTCCCGGGAAGAAGCAGCCCGCGTTGTCCTTCTCCGCCGGACAGGAGCCCTCGATACCCACGCCGGTAAAGCGGATCTTCAGCAGCTCCGTCCGGAACGTCACCGTCTTTCCCTCTCTGGTAAAGGGCACAGCGTCCCAATAGCCGATATTGAGCCAGCCTCTCACGCCGTCCTTTTCCACGGCGGTGTTGAACTCCACATATCCCGTGCGCTCGTCCCTCACCTCGGCATTGACGCGCAGCACCGGGCGCAGGGACGCAAAGCCATCCGGCAGGATCGCCCGCAGCCTGTCCTGCTCAACGCCATAGGCCATCACAAATTGCTCCACCTTCATTGTCCTTCTCCCGTTTCAATCAGGATCATCGGCAGCTTTTCCGGCCGCAGCCACGTCAGCACCTCCGTCATGCGGTCGTGGGCAATGGCGATGCAGCCCATGGTAGGCCGTTCACCACAGTGCAGGAATATGGCCGAACCCATGCCCGGCCGGGGCGGATCGTTGTTATACTGCACTACCACCGCCAGCGCGTACTGGGTGGGATAGTCCGCCAGATGCTCGGCGCTGACCCAGTCCTTGTAGGCCGTGCCCTCCACCCACTGGTTATAGTAGTGGGAATTGCCGTCGTCCACCCAATAGCTGTCCTGCGTCACCCGCCGGAAGCCCATGGCGATATCCGCCGGAGGCTCCTCGCAGCCGAAGGCGTAGCCCAGAAAGAACAGCCCCTGCGGCGTTTTCCGGTCGCCCTCCGTCTTTTCCCGGGAAACGCCGTTCTGACCCACTCGGGCCTCTACCGCGTCGCCCACCTGCGTCCAGACCAGCTGTCCGTCCGCCTCGAACCGGAGCAGCTGTCCCGCATCGCCGTCGGCGCAAACCACGATCAACTGCCGCCCGGCAATGTCCTCCACCGACACTCTGGCCCGCTCCAGCGCCGCCTGCAATTCCTCCGGAAGCACCGGCTCCGGCGGGGCGGGTTCTTCCTGTGCCGGTACGTCCGGAACGTTCTCCGGTTCCGGCGGCTCGCTGTCTGCCGTCTGTCCGCAGCCTGTCAGCAGCACCAGCAGCGCCATGACAGCCAACATAATCCTTCTCATGTCAGCTTACGGTCAGCGTCGGGTGCTTGTCGGAATCCAGATAGCCCAGCAGCATCAGCATGTCGTTGGCCGTGATCTTGATGTCGCCGTAGCCGGAGGTCAGGTTGCCCTTGGAGCCAACGCCGTCGATGAAGATATCCGAGCCCTTGCCGGAGACCGCCGTATCGCTCCGCAATCCGTCGCCGTTATAGTTGAACATGATGCAGGCCGCCGAGTAATCGTCATGGAACTTCCGGTAGAGATTCTCCGCCTGCGCGGCGTCCCAATCCCGCGTGCCGCTGTTCCGCTGCATGGTGTTGTAGTACAGGGAATCCGGGTCGCAGACCCATACATCGCCGTCGCTGATGGGCACATATTTTAGATTCGAGCCCCGGTCATTGATGCCGATGTAGTACAGGATATCAAACTCTCCGGCAGGGGTGGCCTTGTCGCCGTCCCGCTTGTTCCACGTAACGCCGTTGTCGCCCAGATAGGCCGTCACCGCGCAGAGCTCCCGCCACGTGCCGTCCTCCTGCCATTCCGACAGGGTCAGCGTACCCCGGCTGCCCGACGAGACCAGCTCCAGTCTCTGCTGGGTATAGGGCGCCTGCGCCGCGTTGTCCTGTCCCGTCCCGGCGGGCAGATCGTTATTGGCCGCGTCCTGCCGGGGCTGATCCTGACTGCCGCCGTTTTGGCCGTTCGTATAGGGCTTCAGGCCGATGGCGTCATAGAACTTCGCCACCGGCGGGATATCCAGCACGTCCAGATAGACCAGCACGCCCGTCCCCACCGCCAGCAGCACGATCAGCGCCGCCACGATGCAGATGGCCCGTTTCAGGATGTCTGTCGTCCGGTCTTCTTTCTTCGGCTCCTCATAAACGTCCTTGACGTACTGCTGATGCCGCGTGTCCTGACCGCCGCCGTTTACCGTCCGCTCCACGGTCTGCTGCACCGACTGCACCGCCGTCCAGCCGCAGGCAGGACAGTGTCCCCATGCGTCAAGAGCTGTGCCGCACCGTGCGCAGTAGGCCATACGCCGAACCGGCTGGCCCTGTGGCTGCGGCGCCGCCCGGTTGCGGCACCGGTCGGCTGGAGACGGGGTCCCGGCTGCCGTGTGGTCGCCGGCCCCGCCGTTTGACGCACCGGATCGCTCTCCGGCACCACCGTCTCCTCCTCAGCCCGTGAACGCACCGTGTTGATAATATCGGCGGTCGGGTCGCAGACGGGACACACCCCCGTCCGCTCATCCAGCCTTGCGCCGCATTTTCCGCAGAATCTATCCATGCTTTCTCTCCCATCTATTCGTCTGGTTGTGCCTGTTTGCTTCAGGCCGTTTCGTCTATCGCGGCATATTCATACATGTGATAGCTCTCCAGCCGACCGGTGCTGGTATAGTAATGCTTCCTTGCCAGCTCGCCATACTCGTTGTAAACGGCGGAGGAATCGCTGACCACCGTGCCGTCCGCAAGACAAGCAGTCTCCTTCAGCGGCTTTCCCGCCGCGTTATACTGATAGGCCACATAGCCGGACAGCGTGTCATCGGGAAGATAGGTGTCCACCCTTGTCAGCAGGCCATCATCGTCATACGCATAAACGGCATACGCGAAGAAGCTCTCCTCCCCGCGGGGATACTGGTACTGCTTTTCCCTGCGCCCGTTCGCGTCAAGTTCATAGACCTCGCGGTATCCATTTTCATAAGTAACGGTTTCCGCATTGTTCTCCGTCGCCGTCGTTCTTCCACGGGCCGCGACTACGCCCGTGCAGTTGGGATACCAGTAGCCAGTCTCCTCGCTCAGCGCCGCATGGCCGGTCTGGTTTCCCTGCCCGTCATAGGACGTTACGCCGGTCATTTCGCCCTTCGCGTCATAGGTATATGTATGATACCACTGCAAAGCGTCGCTTTCATCGTAAGAGTCCATCCGGGTCAGACGGCGGACTTTTTTCGTATCCGCAGCGCCCTGATTACCGTCCTCCGCGGCGGTCTGCGGCGGAATATCCGGTTGCTCCGCCTGCTTTCCCGCCGACGGGATATCCACGATCCCCAGGTGGGCCAGAATGCCCACGCCGACCACCGCCAGCAGCAGACATACCGCCGCCCAGAGCGCCGCGCGGCTGCGTTTCTTTGGTGAAGCGCTCTGCTCCTCCGTTCCGCAGGCCGGGCACTTCCCTGTCAGCTGATCTAACTCCGCGCCGCATTTTTTACATAATTTTGCCATAGTATTTCTCCTATATCGACGCCATCGGCACTTCATTGACCGATGGCAAGCACGTACCGCCTCCCTCATACTACAGGAAAAGTATATCACAGATGCGGCGTGTTTTCAAATAGCTTTTCACAAAAGGCGCGTTCTGTTGTTTTCCTTGACAAACACAGGACTTTGCCGCACAATAAACATACTATCGAACTGTATCAGGAGGACGAACATCATGCGCAGAAAAGAATGTGAACGGGACGCTGCCTTTGCCTGGGAGGTGCTGAAGAACTCCATCTATTCCACCGTGTCCATGGTATGCCCGGACGGCACGCCCTACGCCACCCCGGTGAACATCATCGGCGATGAGGTGTACAACGCGCTGTACTTCCACTGCGCCGGGGCCGGCGAGCGGTGGGAGCTGCTGAAGAACGGCGCGCCGGTATGCGTTACGGCGGTATCCACCGCCACGCTGCTGCCCAACCAGTTCACCACCGCCTACCGCAGCGCCATGTTCCGGGGCCGCGCCCAGGTGGTGACGGACGAGGGCGAAAAGATGAAGGCCATGCTGCTGCTGTGCACCGCCTTTGACCCCAAGGGTATGGGGCGCTTCGATCAGGCCATGGCGCACTGCCCCGCGCAGGTCATCAAAATCGTGCCGGAGGTCATCACCGGCAAGGAGCACGAGATGCATCAGGAGCCGCCCAAGGCCCACACCTGCCATTCGTGATTTTCTTTCCCATCATACAAAAAGCTGTCCCGGCCAATGGTCGGGACAGCTTTTTGTATGATTGTCATTGCCGCCGTCAGCCGTTGAGGATGCGCATGAACTCCTCGCCGGTGATGGTCTCCTTTTCGTGGAGGTACTTGGCCAGCTCGTCCAGCTTGGCCCGGTCGTTCTGCAGGATGTCCAGCGCCTTCTGATGGGCCTTTTCCACCTGCTCCACCACCAGCTGGTCGATCTTGGTCTGGGTCTCCGGCGAACAGGCAAGGGACGCGTCGCCGCCCAGATACTGGTTGGTGACGGTCTCCAGCGCCACCATACCGAACTCCTTGCTCATGCCGTAGCGGGTCAGCATGGCGCGGGCCAGCTTGGTGGCCTGCTCGATATCGTTGCTGGCGCCGGTGGTGATGGAGCCGAACACCACCTCCTCGGCGGCACGTCCGCCGGTCAGGGTGGCGATCTTGTTCTCGATCTCCTCCTTGTTCATCAGGTAGTGGTTGCCCTCCTCCACCTGCATGGTATAGCCCAGCGCGCCGGAGGTGCGGGGGATGATGGTGATCTTCTGCACCGGGGCGGAGTGGGTCTGCCGCGCCGCCACAAGGGCGTGGCCGATCTCGTGATAGGACACGATCCACTTCTCCTTGTCGGTGAGGATGGCGTTCTTCTTCTGATAGCCGGCGATGACGGTCTCGATGCTCTCCTCCAGGTCGGCCTGCGTCACCAGCTTGCGGCCGTCACGGACGGCACGGAGCGCCGCCTCGTTGACGATGTTGGCCAGCTCCGCGCCGGAAGCGCCGGAGGCCATGCGGGCCACCACGCTGAAGTCCACATCCTCCGCCACCTTGATCTTTCTGGCGTGTACCTTCAGAATTTCCTCGCGGCCCTTCAGGTCGGGCAGCTCCACGGGAACGCGGCGGTCGAACCGTCCGGGACGGGTCAGCGCCGGGTCGAGGGATTCAGGCCGGTTGGTGGCCGCCAGAATGATAACGCCGGAGTTGTCCTCAAAGCCGTCCATCTCCGTCAGCAGCTGGTTCAGTGTCTGCTCCCGCTCATCGTTGCCGCCGTACTGACCGCCGCCGCTGCGCTTCTGGCCGATGGCGTCGATCTCGTCGATGAACACGATGCAGGGCGCCTTCTCCTTGGCCTGACTGAACAGGTCGCGCACCTTACTGGCGCCCATACCCACGAACATCTCCACAAATTCCGAGCCGGACATGGAGAAGAACGGCACGTGGGACTCGCCTGCCACCGCCTTGGCCAGCATGGTCTTGCCGGTGCCCGGAGGGCCCACCAGCAGCACGCCCTTGGGCATATGCGCGCCGATGGTCTGGTACTGGCCGGGGTCGTGGAGGTAGTTGACGATCTCCTGCAGGTTCTCCTTGGCCTCATCCTCGCCTGCCACGTCGGCAAACTTGATGCCCTCAGTGGACTGGACGTAGACCTTGGCGTTGGATTTCCCCATGCCGAACATCAGGGAATTGCTTCCGCCGCCCATCTTCTTCATGAGATTACGGGAGATGATCTGTCCGACGGCGATGAAGATCACCAGCGGCAGCACCCAGCCCAGAATGCTCATCAGCAGCGAGGTCTGCTGGATCTCCTCGCCGGTGGTGGAGATCCCGGCGTCCAGCAGGCGCTGCACCAGTCCGTCGTCGGGCACCATGGCGGTCTTGTAGATGGTCTTGCCGTCAGCGGAGGTAAACAGGATGCGGTTATCCTGCTGCTGGATCTCCACCTGACCGATCTCCTTCTTCTCCGTCATGGACACAAAGGTGTTGTAGTCCACATCCTTGATCTGATGCTCCGCCAACCAGGGCATAGCCAGCAGGTTGAACAGAAACAGCACCAGCAGGGCAACGGCGTAGTAAAAAAGCAGCGGTTTTTTCGGGGTCTTGACCTCTTTCATAATACCGTTTCTCCTTTCCTTATTTTCATACCAATTGCTATTATTGGAAGAATTATAGTGATGATACTCTCTGTTGTCAAGAAGGCCAACGGTAAACTTTCTGTGAAGTTCTCCCAGGGGTTTGCAAAACGGGGACAAGCCTGCTATACTGCATATAACCGTTTTTTTCCGGGAGGATACCGCAATGGAAGATCTGACTGTTTCCAAAGTTCTGAATACGTCGCTGGGCGGGTTTACCGTAGGGCACATCCTGTCGGCGATTTTGACGCTGCTGGTCTGTCTGGTGGTGGTGCGGCTGGTGATGAAGCTGGTCACACGGCTGCTGGGCCGGGCACAGAAGCTCAACGAACGGCTGCAAAAAATCATCCGCACCGCCGTCAAGGCCGTGCTGTACCTGCTGACGGCCATCATCACCGCCGGAGCGCTGGGCATCAACACCACGTCGCTGACGGCGCTGATGTCGGTGGTGACATTGGGCGTGACGCTGGCGGCGGAGGACATTCTGGGCAACGTGGCCGGGGGACTGGTGATCCTGTCCTCCCACCCCTTCTCCATCGGCGACACCATCGAGGTGGACGGCGTGGAGGGCGTCGTCCGTGAGATCACCCTGAACCACACGAAGATCGAGGCCTATGACGGCCAGACCATCATGCAGCCCAACAAAGCGCTGTCCTCCTCCCGCGTAACCAATTATACCGCGCTGGGACGGCGGCGCATCATCCACAGCGTAAGCGCCTCCTACGACGCGCCCACGGAGACGGTAAAGGCCGCCTGTCTGGAGGCCGCCGTGCCCGGCGTGCTGTCCGCTCCCGCGCCGGAGGTGCAGCTGGTCAACTACGGCAACAGCGCCATCGAATACTCCGTCCGCTGCTGGGCGTCGGTAGCGGACTACTGGCGGGTCTACTTCGCGGTGCGGGAGAACCTGCGGGACGCCTTTGCCCGCCACGGCGTGGAGATGACCTATGACCATTTGAATGTGCATGTGATAGAGAAATAATAAGAAATCCCGGCCAAAGG
>OGQA01001818.1_pt1 | contig 9984 bp, 7 predicted proteins | sample 1553011 | NCBI WGS metagenome assembly OGQA01 (sample SAMEA2580256, study PRJEB22360) | human gut metagenome | biome: human gut; feature: human-associated habitat; material: faeces | place: Denmark | collected 2008/2010 | reverse complement strand
AGAACCATGATGCGAAATAAAAAATTAAGAACCGTTTTCTGCGGCATTCTGATTTTTCTGCTCGTATTTGCCTTATTTTGCCTTGGAGACTACGGGATCCGCTATTATCATACTCCCATCAAAAAGGATTATGACTATACCGGAACCGGAATGCTGGTCAGTCTGACGGAACCGGATACCTTCAAACAGGTATCGGTGGAGATCCACGGGAAAGCCTTACATTACCTCTGGGGGAATCAGGAAGACGCCATAGCGGGAAATGTCTGGATGAACGGAGAGAGGCTTTTCGTGGAAGGTGCGGATGACATGGGATTCTATGCACCTTTTATCGATGAAGAAGCCTATTACTCCTGCCTGACCGAATCTGTAACAAATATCCCGGGAAATATGTTTCTTATCTCCCGGGATCTGAAAACCGTATTCTGCGGTGTACTTATGGATGGAAAAGAATTTCTGCTGATAATACCGGCAGAAAATAAATCGGATGCCGACCGTACCCTGAAATCCGGTCTGGAACAGTCCCAGCCTCTTTCCCGTTGGCTGAGTGACTATCCCTTATTCCTGTAACTGTCCGTCCACAATACGCACGATACGTTTCGCAGACTGTGCTACGCCCAGGTCGTGGGTGATCATGACGATTGTGTTGCCCATATCGTTCAGTTCCCGGAACAGTTTCAGTACTTCTCTGCCGCTGGTCTGATCCAGAGCACCGGTAGGCTCATCCGCCAGAAGGATCGCCGGCTGTCCCACCAGTGCTCTGGCAATGGATACTCTCTGCTTCTGTCCGCCGGACAATTCGTTGGGCCTATGTCCGATACGGTGATCCAGCCCCAGCAGTTTGATAGTATTTTTACACTTTTCTTCTGCTTCCTCATGGGTCATGCCACGCATCAGCAGGGGCATGATAATATTCTGCATGACATTGTAGGTCGGGATCAGCTGATAGTTCTGGAAAATGAACCCGATCTTCTGGTTGCGTACCATGGTCAGATCGTCCTCCTTGGTCTTGTGGATTGCCATGCCATCCAGATAATATTCCCCACTGTCCATCACGTCCATACAGCCGATCATATTCATTAACGTAGTCTTACCGGAACCGGATGGGCCTAAGATTGCCACGTATTCTCCCTTATTTACCTGAAAATTGATGTCCTTCAGGATCGGCAGACGTTCCTCTCCCAGCATATAGCCTTTATTTATATTTTTCATGGTGATCATTGCGTTTTCCATCATAATCCTTACACCTTTCGCACTACTCCTGATTTAAAGCTTCTACGGGGATCAGTCTCGATGCCTTATATGCCGGATAGAAGCCAAACAGACTTCCGGTGAAGACACCGAATAACAATGACAGCACTGCTCCCTGTACCGACAGGGATACTCTCACGTTGAACAGCTGCACGAATGGCGTAATTCCAAGAGCCACCAGTACCCCCAGTACGGCTCCTACCAGACTGGTAAAGCTTGCTTCCAATAAAAACTCCAACAGGATATCCTTCCGGGAACAGCCCAGCGCTTTCAAAATACCGATCTCGTTGGTACGCTCCTTGATGGATACAAACAATACATTCATAATGCCGATACCGCCGACAATAAATACGATCACCGCCATGGAGATTAACAGTAATGTCAGTGTCTCGTTGGAAGCAGAGGCTGCCTCCATCTTGCTTCCGGCATCGCTGATGGTAAATGTGGTGTTGGGATAACTTTCTTTTAAGGCACTCTCCACGCCTGTCATTACAGTGTCCACCTGATTCACATCTTCTGCGACCACGGTAATGGTTGGACTAATGCTCGTACCGGTAATGTATTTGATGTCGGTTTCGTAAGGTACATAGATCGCCGTATCCGGGCTGATGCCGGATGCCACAGTTCCCATCTCGGATAGTACCCCTGACACTATATAGGGACGGCCATCAATATAGACTGTACCGTCATAGGCATCGTAGGCGCTTCCAAAAATTTCCTTTGCCACGGTGGCACCCAGTACGCACACCTTTTCCTTGCTCTCGTTGTTTTCTTCTGTGAGGAAATCCCCGATGGCCATTTCCAGATTACTGATGGCGGCATAATTGTCTTCCACACCGGCAATGGTGTAATAGGAAGCAGAGGTCATATCGCCTCCCTCCACCGATGCTGTAGTGGAATAAGAGATCGTAGTTGCAGAGATTCCCGATACAAAAGTTGCCAGATCATCACCGTCTTCACTGGTCAATGTCACGGCTTCGCTCTCTTCCTCCTGTCCGAATCCGAAAAATCCGCCGAAATCCATTCCCCCGCCGGGACCACCGGACATACCGCCGCCGGAACCTCCTCCGGGGCCTCCGCCCATATTTGTGACGGTAACGCTTCCTCCACCGCCCGGCATTTCAAAGCTAAAACCACCGCTGTCACTGCTGTCGCAGGAAATATCAATGGCTCCGGCATTCAGGTTCTTGAACTGCTCCGCCACTTCTTCTTTTCCACCGGTACCTATCGCCAGCACCAGCATTATGGTGGCGGATCCCACAACGATACCGATGGAAGTCAGGATCACTTTGAATTTATTCTGTGACAGGTTCAGCCACACCAGACGTAATATTTCGGATAATCTCATATTCTACTTCTTCCCTTCCATTGACCTTACTTTCCCACAGGTCTCCGCTCTACTTCGTAATGCTGCTTTCGATCAACACAGTGTCTCCTTCTGCAATATCTCCGGAGATCTCCACATTAGAACCATCTGACAGCCCTGTCGTTATTTCTTTTCTCACAATGCTGCCATCTGCAGTCTTCACTTTTACATAAGTCTTGTCATCCTCTGTGATAATGGCTCTGCGTGAGACATACAGCACTTCTTCCGTTTGTTCCGTAACGAAAGTCACATCTCCTGTCATGCCCTGGAACAGTCCGGAGACATCCCCTTCTAATGTGACAGTTACGTCATAAGTTATATTTCCACTGGAATCCGATGTTGCATCTCCGATAGCCGTCACCTTTGCCGTAAAGATATCTTCCGGATATGCCGTCAATGCAATATTCGCCGCAGATCCCAGAGAGATATCCGTCATGTCATCTTCATCCACTGTTACCGTTATGGTCACTTCGTCCATATCGTATAAAGTAACCAGAGAGGTTCCGGTACTGATCTTGTCTCCGGCCTCCAGCTCCACGCCGGTGATGACACCGTTGTATCTTGCACATACTGCATTACCATCGATATAAGTGCTGAACTCATTCCATTTTTTTAGTGACTCATTATAGGTTTCCTGCTGATCGGACAATTCCTGCGTGAGATACCCCAGTGCAATGTCATAGGTCTCCTGTGCGGTATTGTAAGCCAGTGTCCGCAGTTTTTGGGTCTCAGCTGCGGTCAGTTTCCCCTGCTCCAGTTCCCGTTTTGCCTTATTGTAGGCGGTTTCGGCAGTGGTTACATTTTCCTCCGCCTGCTCTACTCTCTGTTCCAGCTCTTCCTTCTGCTGCTCCAGTGAATCTGCCGTGGACTGTGCCTGCTCCGTCAGTTGCGCATAATAGACATATCCGTAAGTATCATCGGCTGCGTTTGTACTGTTCAGGCTGTATTTACAGTTCGACAATACCTGTGCCGCATCCTCATAGGCTGCCGTTACTTCCTCCAGCTGTGCCCGGTAATCTTCCAGGCTGCTCTTCGCCTGCTCCAGCGTGCTCTCCGCAGAATCTACCATATTCTGAAGCTCCTGCAATGTAGTGCTGTACTCGGTATCAATATAACTGCCGTAAGCAGTGCTGCTGTCATAAGTGTATTTTGCCTGTTGTTTTGACAGGGTCTGGTCGGCTTCCACCGCCTCCAGATCCGCTTTTGCTTTCTCAACATTAGACTGCAGTTCGTCTTCCAGGTCGGAGACGCTGTCTTCTTCCAGCAGGTACAGGGGATCTCCCTCGGACACCTGCTGCCCAACGGAGACCACTACCTCCGCCACGGTCAGGGTAGAATCATCACCGTTGCTGCCAGAGCTGCTGCCTCCCATATTGAAGATCTGCCCAAACATGTCTAAGCCTCCCTGGGCTCCGCCGCCGGAAGCACTCATGCCGCCAAATCCACCGGAACCAGAGCTGCTTCCGGCAGTACTATCGGAGGAGCCGCCGGAGGAACTGCTGCCGGAAGTATCCGTTCTCTGCAGGGCACTCATATCCAGATCAAAGGTCTGATCTACCGTACCAATGTCCACGGAACCACTCTCCGTCACACCTTTGACCAGTGTACCGTATTTTACCGTGGTCTCTTTATAAATGACTTCCGTATCGGAACCACCGGAGAGACCAATGGCACCTGCCACTACAGCGATCGCACAGACACCGCAGATACCTGTGGTGAGCTTGCGCCTTTTCGACCAGCTTTTCCATGATCCGATCCGGCACATTTGATTTCTTATATTTTCTTTGATCTTTTTCCCATTTTCATTCTGCTTCATAACTGTTCCCAATCATTCCTGTCTGTTTCTCAACATTTGCTCCATCCGCCTGATTTATTGTCCTCCGTGACCGCCCGGAATTCCGCCGCCGAAGGTGCCGGAATTACCACCCCTGTGACCACCCTGGGGCATGTCACCGCCTCCCGGCATCTGCATATCCTCCGACATCTCGAACTCCGTATCACTGCCGACTGCGGTATCAGAACTGCTGCCGGAATCAGCAGTCTCCTCCGTACTCTTGACTTCTTCCTCGGAGCTGACTTTACTTGCCAGGTAGATGGTATCGCCCTCTTCCAGTCCTGACAGGATCTCAATGTCCACACCGTTCGTGATACCGGTCTCTACCTCTGCCAGTTCCCTGCCGCCCAGTGCTGTCTTACGATAGACATAGGTCTTGCCGTTCTCTTCTACGATCGCCTTACGGGATACATAGAGGACATCTTCCTTTTCTTCCGTGACGAAGATCACATCTGCCGTCATGCCACCGTAGAGCTGCTCCAGTTCACCTTCCACGCTGATCTCCACAGTGTAGCTTACCGTGTTGCTGTAATCGGAAGTAGCCGTGGTATTGATGGAGAGAATGCTTCCGGTATAGGAATCCTCCGGGTATGCCGTAAAGGTGATATCTACCGCATCTCCTACCTGCAGGTCCACGATATCCTCCTGGGTCACATCCACGGAGATTCTCATGCCATCCGACGTTGCATAGGAAAACAGAGCTCCTGTCGTCGTCAGACGGTCTCCCGCTTCGTAGCTGACCTCTGTGATCACACCATCCTCTGCGGCATAGAGAATACCATCACTTCCGATGAAAGCTTCAAAGGCCTGTAACTGTTCTTCCCGTTTTTCTTTCGTCTCTTCCGCTTCCTGTAAGGTCTCCTTCAGATCTTCCACGGTAGCGTTGTAGGTAGTCTGGGCATTCTGTCCGGTGATCACGGCCTCCTGATAGGTCTCTTCCGTATCCAGCTTGTCAATAGTTTGCTTCGCCCGGGCTGCCGCCAGCTGATTCTCCAGATCGGTGATGGCACTTTCATTGTCCGTTACCGCTGTTTCCGCCTGGGTCAGCGCCGCTTTTGCCTGTTGATATTTTGTTCTTGCGCTGAGATAACCGTTCTGTATTGTCATGAAATTCACTGTATTATCGGTTCCGGCACCTTCATAGCCTTCCTTTGCCGCTTCGTAGGTCTCCAATGCATCCTGATAATCTTCCTGTGCTTGCGTCAGTTTCTCCTGCAAAGATGCGGTATTCGCCTGCTTCTGCTCCAGCTGCACCTGCAGGGATGCCACATTGTTCGTCACGCTCGTACCGGAAGTATTGCGGATAGATGGCGCATAGGAAGCACTGATCTTCTGGGTATCGTAATCGGTCTGGGCTTCCAGCAAGGACAATTCATAAGTACTCTCTGCCTCCGCATAGTCTGCCTGCGCCTCCACTACCGCATTCTGCAACAATGCCCGAACTGCCTCCACGCTGTCTTCCGTGAATTTCAGCAGTTCCTCGCCTTCGGTGACACGCTGCCCGCTGGCAGCATAGATCTCCTCTATCTTCAGATATTTCTGTACGGCATCATCGTCATCCTCGTCGCTGTCATCCTCGTCATCGTCACTGACATCCAGATCCAGATCGTAATCTACGGATTTTGTGTTGTATTCCAGAGAACCGCTCTCCGTCACACCTACCTTTAAAGTACCACGCTCCACCGTCTCTTCCTTGTAGATCCACTGTTCTTTCTGAAGTAACGGTGCAATAAACACGGTATAACAGGCTGCCAGGATCAGCATAAGCAGTGCGATCCCCGCCAGGATCAACTTTTTCTGCTTCTTCGTGAGGGATTTCAGTTTTTCAAAATGTGGTCTTTTCAATTTCATGACTGTGTCTGTCCTCCCTGCTGATCATTTCCGTTTCCCGGGAATTCTCCGTTGCCGGGACCGCCCTGTGACATCGCATCGCCGTCGGACACATCTCTGAGCCTTCCATGCATGCTCTGTCTCTGCTGTAACTGCTTGATCTCTTCCTCCGTCATGCCGAAGACTACGGTAACGGATTCGTTGGCACTTAAGCTGTCCTCCTCATCTTCTACGTTGATCTGTACCGTCACACTGTATGTAACACTGGTACGGCTGTCAGACGAGGATACCGGATCAATGGCTGTGATCACACCGGTATATCCGCTGCCTGCGGAGGTCTGCACATAAGCACTGTCGCCTACGGTCAATTTTGCAATATCCGCCTGGTCTACCGATACGGTGACCGTCAGCTCCTTCGGATTGCTGTAAACGAATACGACTGCATCGGAAGTCAGAGTCTGCTCCGCCCGTACCATGGTCCGCAGGATCGTTCCGTCCTCCGAGGCATAGAAATATCCGTCTCCCACACTGCTTTCAAACAGTTCCAGATTCTCTTTGGCATCTTCATAAGTACTTTTCAGAGCTGCCAGATCGGACTTAGCTTTTTCCACCGTAGTATTGTAATCGCTCTCTGCACGTTCCGCACTGGACAAGGAAGTCTCGTAAGTCAGCTTTGCCTGCGCCAGCTGGATCTCATAATTTTCCTTCGCCTCCGTGACTGCCTGCTGAAGGCTGGGAAGCTTTAACTGCAATGTCTGTAAGTTAAAAGAAGCATTGGTGACTGCATCCTCATATTTTTCCTGTGCTTCTTCCAGATCCTTCAGGTTCTGTTCCAAAATGCTGTATAGGGATGCCAAAGTTTTCACATTCGAGGAATTGCTGTCCTGTCCACTGCTGCCCAGCACATTGCCTGCGGTTCCACCTGCTTGCACAGATCCGGCTGACCCGCCGGTGATCTGGGACCAGCCAATTCCCCACTCATCCAGTTTATCCGTCAGGGCTTTCAAGTTCTCATCATAGATTGCCTGATATTCATCTACCTTGAAATAACTCTTATAGGAACCGTCATTAACGTATGTCTCATATTCCGCTATCTCATCCTCGGCATCCTGCAATTCCTCTTCCGCCCTGGTCACAGCACTCTGCAGACTTGCTACCGTCTCATCATAGACTTCCTTCGCCTGCTGTCCGGTAAGGATAGCACTGTCTCTTGTGTACTCCGCGGTGATCAGGTTCTGCTCATGTTCAATGGCTCCGGTACGATACGCAAGCTCCGCATCCTCCAGCGCTCTCTCCAGTTCCTTTCTGGCTTCCTCCACACTGTCCTCCGTAAGCTTTAAAATCTTATCTCCTGCCGTTACCTCTTCCCCGGAGACCGCATAGACTTCCCCGATCTCTAGCTCTGCCGTCAGATTTTCCACATCGAAGGTCTCTTCCGTGATACCGACATTGGTAACACCTGACGCAGCAGTCATATCCTCCGTGAAGGTCAGCCCCGCCATATTCCCCGGCATGGAAAATTCTGATTGATTGCCGTTTCTATGTAATATCACCACTGCTGCCACAGAACCTCCACCCAGCGTAAGTACCAGTACCAGCGCAATGATGATCCATTTTTTGTTTTTCTTTCGGGAAAAAATTATCTGTTTGATCTCTTTGTTCTTCACGGCGAACCTCCGATTGCTATTCCGTCCAAATTCCATTGTTTTCTCAAGTATAGTTGGATTTTGTATTGAAAAAGTGTTCGCTCTGTGAAAAATCTGTGTCCTATAGGAGCTTTCCCCCTGCCTGCTTCTATGCAATTACACAAATAACGCACAAAAAAAAGGTCCTGTTGGAGGCTGCTTTCGCAAAAGTCTCTAACAGGACCTTCTATCATAAGCTTACGAATCGTGCTATCGCGCTACTGTGTCCGGAAAAACAAATCACCGCTTCCGGGAGATGCAGATATCCTCCAGATTCTGCGCGCCCTCCGGTCCGATGGGTCTGCCACCCGTGGTGATGCCCCATCCTGCACGGATCTTGATAATATCGTCGATCTGTCCCTGGGACAACAACGTCTTCTTCCCTAAGATAAAGTTATTCATCATCAGGATCTTCGCATAATATTCCGTGGTCTCCATGCGGTAATATGCCTGCATGAGGTTATCTCCCCAGGTCAGTGCGCCATGGTTTGCTAACAGTACAGCATTGTATTCCCGGCAATAGGGTGCCACCGCTTCCGGCACTTCCTCTGTGCCGGGCAGGGCAAAATGCACTAGCGGCACACAGCCCAAGGACAGAACCCCTTCCATCAGCACCGGCTCCTCCAGACTGATGCCCGCACAGGCAAACGCCGTCGCTGTCAGAGGATGTGCATGTACCACGCCCTGTACCTTCGGGTTCTCCTTGAATACTCTGAGGTGCATCTTGATCTCGCTGGAAGGCTTGTGCGTTCCCTCCAACACATTCCCGTCCAGATCCAGCTTGACCAGCATGTCCTCTGTCATAAATCCCTTAGAAACTCCCGTAGGTGTTGCCCAGATCTCATTATCTCCGACTTTACAGGAAATATTTCCGTCGTTCGCTGCCACGAAGCCGCCCTGATACATTCTGCGGCCTACCTCTAAGATCATCTGTTTTGCCTGTGCATCTGATATATATTCCATAATTTTCTCCTTTTTATATCTTAATCAAATTTAATATATTACTTTGTTACCCTTTTCCTTATCCAGCTGGTATAGCACCTTATCTATCTTGGAAAATGCAATTTCCGGACACTTTTCCTGCTGATATTCCCAACAATCTTTTATGTATTTAAGATAGAGTTCCGTCAGCATGGGGATCTTCGTCATGGTTTTGGGATAATCCATAGCGTAAAGTTCCCGATATGCCCGCTGATCAATAATAGGGAATACCTCCGGGTAATAAAAATGCAACACCGTACTTGCCATCGGAAGCTGCATTCCCTTCGTTTGCAGTAATTTTTCTATGACCTGTGCTGTCTTTTCATCCTCCAATGCCTGCAAAGGCGTTTTAATCTCCTTTAATGAAAAAATGGCATCTATCAGTTCCTCTGTCACCTGCGGTCTACGATTCATCTTCCACAGGACGATCTCGTTGATAATATCCCTGTTCTCCCGATAGTCACCAGCTTCTGCCACCGCTGCTCGATTCCTGATATCCGTACTGTCATCGTATGTAAAATGGCTAAGTATTTCCTGATAATTCATAGTTCACCTCAATGTCAGTTGGCATTCATGCCGTATTCTTTCGTACCAAGTTTTCTTTTCCATAAGTTTTCCGCATTTATTATAATATCATCCGGAGTGGACATGGAAAATATCTGCAATATGGAAAACTGAAAAAATTGGTACCTGTCGGGATGATCACAGATCACTTCTCTCATCAATTTGTTGTTCCCATGAAAAGTGTCCACATAGCATTCCCAACGCTCCAACAGACCTCTGTTTCCATACGCAGAACCTACATATTGTTGTCCGTTTTTCACATCAAGAATCAGATATACTGCCTTTACATTAGAGAGAGCAGTGTGCCATAGCTTATAATCCACATCATTTTCCACTACTTCTTTTAATTTTTCATAGGGCAGAACCACATTTTCATATCCGACAAATTCCTCATTGTGGCTGGTCTGTATTGCTACAATTTCTTTTTCCGTGGTTCCCTTTTGATGCCATACTCTGGTAGCATCTCCCCATTTAAT
>OGQA01001814.1_pt1 | contig 10010 bp, 9 predicted proteins | sample 1553011 | NCBI WGS metagenome assembly OGQA01 (sample SAMEA2580256, study PRJEB22360) | human gut metagenome | biome: human gut; feature: human-associated habitat; material: faeces | place: Denmark | collected 2008/2010 | reverse complement strand
GATATATCGCGGGATGGAGCAGTTGGCAGCTCGTCGGGCTCATAACCCGAAGGTCGGAGGTTCGAGTCCTCCTCCCGCTACCAAAGGGGTCGGATTGAAAAATCCGACCCCTGTTTTTATGTTTGGCATTGGATGTAGTTGATTGATAACCAATGGCTGTTCGGATTTACTATGGGCCTGTACTAAAATCTTTTGTTTATGAATACGCTTGAAGATGCAAGGGCATGGGGATTTGTGGGTTTTAAAACGGTTGCGGCCCTTAAAAAGGAGGTGGACTGTATTCCGCAGACGAAAGGAGTATATCTGGTTCTCAGAAAAGAAATAAGTTTCCCTGAATTTGCCGAGGTAGGCCGCGGCGGTTTTTTCAAGGGAAAGGATCCCAATGTGGATATTACCGTGTTGAAAAACAATTGGGTGACGGGAACAAATATTCTTTATATAGGAATGACCGGAAGTTCATTGCGCCGACGGATAAAACAGTATATGCAATTCGGTGAAGGAAAGCCCGTAGGACACCGGGGTGGTTGCTATATCTGGCAGATGGAAGACTGTGACCGCCTGATAATTTGCTGGAAAGAATTGGCAGAAGAACTCCCCGGTGAATATGAAACGATGTTAATACGCTCGTTCAAGGATGCCCACGACGGGCGGCGCCCCTTTGCCAACCGTAATAAATAACAGGGATCATGAAAGATCGGGATACACGGTATATTTCCGGCGCCCGGTTTGTAAATTACTTGCCCCGGGATTTCCTCCGATGCTTAATAACCCCCGTATTCGATCGTATACAGCACATCGAATAGCGTATTTGTGAACTCCCCGCGACCTTCGTAAACCCGGCCGTCCCTGACGGAGTAGGCTATGTCGAGGATGAACGAACTGTCCCCTATGTAAAACTGTCCGTCCCTTACCGTAAACAACACGTCGAACCACGAGGCGAATCTGGCGTTGCCCCGGTATATCCGCTCTCCTTCGATGGAGTATGCGGCATCGTAGGGCCAGGTGTTGTTGCCCTCGAAAATTCTTCCGTCTCTGATCGTATACAGGGCGTCGAGCGACAGGGTGAACCTGCCGTCGCCTTTGTAGATTCTGCCGTTTTTGAACGTATATGCCGCATCCAGCGGGTTGGTGCCGTATCCGCGGTAGATCGTCCCGTTCCCGTCGCCGATATATATATGTGGCGGCGATCAGCAGCGCATCCGTATCGTCGCCTTCGTTATTTCCGAGGGCGGCCGGCGACAGGAATAGCAGTATTCCGAGTAATAGGACATTCGGTTTCGTGGCCGGCGGTGTTTACGGGTGACGCGGGAATAACTCCGTGTCAGAACCCGCGTTCGCGCATCATTTGTTTGAAGAGGTTTTTCACGACGAGGATGTGGAACGGACGGATGAGGTTGAAATAGACCACTCCCAGTTTGTTGTGGTATTTCACGACCGTACTCGCGAAGACTTCGCCGCCTTCGATGTAGATGGACATGTAGGCTACCAGGTGCTTGTCGTCCAGGGCGACGATCGTTTCGTCGGCCGTCCTTTCGGCGACGGACATGAAACCGCAGCTTTCGCCGTTGTTCAGGGCTTCTTCCAGTTTTTCCCGGCTGGGCCCCTCCCCGGTTTTCAGCCCGAAGGGCCTGACCAGCAGGTCGCGCAGCCGGAAGAGAAACTTCAGCCATGCCGGGCTGGTCGTCCAGAATGCCGCCATCACCTGGTTCGGGGATACTTTTCCCGGAATTTGCAGGCGGCAGCGGAAGCAGTCGCGGTAATTGGCGTCGGGGTAGCGGACGATCCGCGAATTTTCCGGGAGAGGCGATTTGCATACTTTCATGATTGTGCGGACGACGTCGGTTAGTGACGGCTCCCATGTCGTAAAGCTAACGAAAATTTGCGGGAATACCGCAGTTCCGGCGTGGTTTTAAACACCGGCGGCCTGCCCCGATTCCGAGGCAGGCCGCCGGCTGTGAAACCGTTGCGCCGTTATTTGAATTTCAGCGAGATCTTTCCGTCTGAAGGATACAGGACGAATATGCTTCCCGCGGAGGTGCCGTCGGTTGCGATGGTGCCCTTCGTGCAATCGAATGCGTAGGCGAATCCTTTTTGCGCTGCGGTGACCCGCTTCGCCCCGAACGCCGTGAACGGCAACGCTGCACCGGGTGCAGCGGTCAGCTCCAGCATCCAGTCGGGGCCTTTGCCGGGGGCGGCGATCTCCATTCCTTCTTCCGAAAGCAGTATCGTGAGCTGCCGTCCGTCGTCCATCGGCCACTCCACGAGTAATTTGCCTTTGCCCTTTTCCGTTACGGCGGGGGTGCCGCCCTGCGCTGGGGCCAGGCTTCCGTCGGCAGTGCGCCGCATGACCCGCAGCCCGGCCAGCTGCTCCCGGGTGCTCCACATGCAACCGTCCACGACGGGCAGCGTCGTGTAGACGCACTGGTTGGTGGTGCCGGCTTTGCGGTAGTAGTCCGACTCCATCCGCTGATCGAACATGTGGATGTCGCGGATGCACAATGTGCCGCCCTCCCACAGCAGGTTGGTGCGGTAGTAACGGCTGTTGTACCATACGGTTTTACGATCCTTTTCGCGGTAGTCGGTCAGTGCCGTGACGGCCGTCGGGGGCGTTACCGGGAAATTCTCGCGGAACCATTCGCCCGACCGGGTGAGCGTTTCCACGCGGATTTCGCCCTTGCGGAAACGGTTTGCCATCAGCGGGATCTGGATGTTGAGCCCCTTCTCCATACTGCCCCAGGTGAAGGAGTTTTCCTGCCCGGCCTGCGTGTAGGCGAATGCGAGGCAGGGTTCTTCGAACATCGACCGGAAGAACCACTCGACCCACTGGCGGCTGCCGCCTGCTCCGGGGATCCACGCGCTCGCTCTCTCCTTGCCCCGCGCCGCCCCGGTTGCCGCCGCTGTCGCCGTAGACGGGTTCCAGCGAGATCACCCCCTGCAAGGCTCCGCCCACGCAGTTGTCGTATTGGTAGATCGGGTCGCTGCCCAGCATGCGGAATACGGGGACGGGGATCTGTCCCTCGCGGGTCTGTGCGGGCATGTAGGCGTTGACCCGGCTGGGATAATAAGCCTGGTTCCAGTAGCCGCCCCACAGCGTGTAGCCGTCGGTACCTATCTGGTCTTTGCAGTTGCACGAAGCGACGATGCCGTATTTGTCGTACATGTACCCGAGCGTATAGGCGTCGATGAACCATGACCCGATGGCCGTCGGGTATTTGCCGAATACCTCTTTGAATTTTTCCATGTAGACGTCCACCAGTTTGCGGCGTTCTTCGGGTGTGTACCCCGTTGCGAAGCCCACGTCGGCATGCCAGTCCCACGGGTAGCGGCCGCGCCACTTGAGCCCTGCGGCTTCCACGTGGGGCTGCGTGATCTCCCACCAGCCGCCCACCTCGGTGCCGGGATAGACATCCTGTGTCAGCAGTTTCCGGTAGCGGGGATTGATCAGCGCGTCGTATTGCAGCAGGAACGTGGCCGGGAGACCGTATTCGGCGAGCTGTGCCGCCTGCCGTGCGACGGTTTCGTAGAGTACCGTTTCGGTGATCTCTTCGCTGCGCGGTTCGATATTGCGGATGAAGTTGACGATGTTGACGATGCGGGGGGCCTCGGAGCCGGCCTTGCCGGCTGCGGATGCGGAGACGCATCCGCAGCAAAGTGCGAGCAGGAGTAGTTTGCAGGTTTTCATGATTATTTTGTTTCGGGTATACAAATATAATCGGCAGATGCGAACCGAGGCAACTTCGGTGTGCATTTTGCAGGGAAACGTACGTAATATGCCAAAATTCGTACCTATGGAAAACAAAGAAACGACCTGCACGCCCTGCGAGCAGAATTTCGAACGTAAAGTGAATGAGCTGGTCAAGGAGGGCGAAGCCCCCGATACCAAGCAGCGTGCAAAGAAGGAGGCCGAGGTCAAGGCTGCTTTCGACGAACACGGGAAGTCGGAAAAATAACCGTTCCCGATGAGGACTGGGGTGCCTGCACAACGATTGTGCGGGCACCCCTGCGTTCTGGGGCGACCGTACGGCGCGGAATCGGGCGGGCGGATTGCCGCTATTCCGGGGAAATGATTATCTTTACGCGGTTAATTAGGTCGATTTATGGTAAAAAAGAATATTTTGGGTACTATCGGGGGAACCCCGATGGTGCGGATCAACCGGCTTTGCCCCAACCCGAACGTCAATATCTATGCGAAACTCGAAGGTTTCAACCCCACGGGCAGCATCAAAGACCGCATTGCGCTGCGGATGATCGAGGAGGCCGAACAGGACGGGCGCCTCACGCCCGGCAAGACGATCATCGAACCGACGTCGGGCAATACGGGCATCGGCCTGGCCATCGTCGGCATCGTCAAGGGATATCCCGTGGAGATCGTGATGAGCAGCGCCGTGTCGGTCGAGCGGCGTAAAATAATCCGTTCCTATGGTGCGAAGGTGATCCTTACGCCCGCCGAGGAGGGAACCGACGGGGCGATCCGCCTGGCCCGCAGCAAGGTGGCCGGCGACCCCGACAAATATTTCATGCCCGACCAGTTTGCCAATGCGGGCAATTACCTGGCGCATTACCAGTCTACGGCACTGGAAATCTGGCAGCAGACAGGTGGCAGGATCGACTACCTGGTCTGTGCGATCGGCACGTCGGGGACGCTGATGGGGCTTTCGCGGTTCCTGAAGGTGATGAAGCCCGACATCAGGGTCGTCTGCGCGCAACCGATCCGGGGCCATTATATCCAGGGATTGAAGAATATGGAGGAGGCTATCGTCCCGGACATTTACGATCCTTCGCAGATCGACATGCAGGAGATGGTCGAGAGCGAAGAGGCGATCGCCATGGCGCGGGAGATCATCGCCAGGGAGGCGATCTTCGCCGGCATGAGCAGCGGCGCCGCGATGCTGGCGGCCGTGCGCACCGCGCAGCACATCGAACGGGGCAATATCGTGGTGGTTTTCCCCGACCGTGCCGAGAAATACCTGAGTACGACGATGTTCGACGAGTTCGCGGACTGATGTGCGGACGGTGGATGTGAAAAAGCCTGCGACCGGAAAGTCGCAGGCTTTTTTGCTGTCGCAGTGCTTGATTTTTGCCGTCCCAGCCCTTATTTTTGGGCGTTGTAGGCTTCGACGCCGCTCTTGAGGAATCCCACGAAATTGTCGACGTTGAGGTCGTATCCGCGGGGCGGCACGAGTTGTTTCCCGTTCCGTCCCTGGAGTACGTAGTAAGGCTGGGCATTTACCCCGTAGGTTTTCAGGGCGTAATACGAGTTTATCTTGCCGAGGCTTTTAAGCACCTTTCCCGCGTCGGTCGTTACCCAGTCGCTTTCGGGAAGCACTTTTTTGTCGTCGGAGTAGAGCGCCACGATCACGTAGTCGTTGCGCAGGATGTCGAGCACCTGCGGGTCTGCCCATACGCGGGCTTCCATTTCGCGGCAGTTGACGCACCCGTGCCCCGTGAAGTCGATGAAGAGCGGTTTGCCGACCTTAGCGGCATAGGCCTCGGCTTCTTTCAGGTCGAAGAATCCTTCGAGGCCGTGGGGCAGGTGCAGGAAATCGCTGTGCTTGGGTTTCTGTCCCTCGACGGTCAGCAGCATGCGCGTTTCTCCGCCCGAAGCGGTCGGCGCTTCCTTCCCGATCACGAAATCCTGCGTATGCAGCGGCGGCAGGTAGCCCGAGAGGCCTTTGAGCGGGGCGCCCCACATGCCGGGGACGAGGTATACGACGAACGAGAAGGTGACGATGGCCAGTGCCAGGCGGCCTACGCCCAGATAGGGCGTATCGCTGTCATGCGCGAATTTGATTTTTCCCAGCAGATAGAGCCCCAGGAGCGAGAAGGTCACGATCCATACGGCGAGGTATATCTCGCGGTCGAGTAGCCCCCAGTGGTAGGTCTGGTCGGCGACCGAGAGGAACTTCATGCCGAGCGCCACCTCGATGAATCCCAGCACGACCTTCACCGAGTTGAGCCATCCGCCGCTTTTGGGCAGCTTCTTGAGCATCGACGGGAAGAAGGCGAAGACGGTGAAGGGAAGCGCGAAGGCGACGGAAAACGCCAGCATGGTGACGATCGGGCTCCAGAATTCGCCCGACGTCGATTTGATAAGCACCGAACCTACGATCGGGCCCGTGCAGGAGAAGGATACCAGCACGAGGGTCAGGGCCATGAAGAAGATGCCGGCCAGGCCTTTCGAGTCGGCTTTGCTGTCGGTTTTGTTGACCATCCACGAAGGCATGGTGATCTCGAACGCTCCGAAGAACGATGCGGCGAATACCATGAATACGAGGAAGAAAAGGATATTGGGCAGCCAGTGTGTCGCCAGCCAGTTGAAGATGTCGGCCGTCACGGCATCGCCCCCGACGATGCGTGTGATGACGATGATTGCGGCTATCGGCAGCGTGTAGAGCGCGACGATGAAGAACCCGTACATGCCGGCGCGGAAACGTCCCATCGCGGGGCTGCCGGAGCTTTTCATGAAGAACGATACGGTCATCGGCACCATGGGGAATACGCAGGGGGTCAGCAAGGCTGCGAAACCCCACAGGATCGCCTCGATGATCAACGCCCACAGCGAGCCTCCGCCTGCGGCGTCTTTCTGCGCAGGTTCCGCTGCGGCCTGTGCCGAGCCTCCGCCGGCATTGTCCGGGGCTTCCGCAACGGCGGCCTTGTCCGCAGTCCCGGCTGGGGCCGTATCCTGCGGCGTGGCGGCCGATGCCGTCGCTGCGCCGGCCTGTGCCGTCAGGTCGATCGTCATTTCCGTATCCTCGGGCGGCATGCAGCTCGTGTCGTCGCAGATCATCCACTCCAGCTGGGCCGTGACGGCGGCCTTTTCGGCCGCGAGCTTCACCCGCTGGGTGAAGAGCGCCTTGCCGGCAAAGGTGCCGATCTCCATCTCGAAGGTCTTGTCGTAGTGGCGCTCGGGAGTGGAGAGTTGCTCTACGCCGCCCTCGAGCGTAGCCCCGGCACCCGCGGTGAAGGTGATCGTCGTGGCATTGGGCCCGCCTTCATAGGGCCCCATGTCATACATATGGTAAGGCGCGGGGATCGAGGCTTCGAGTACGATCCGGTACATGTCGCCGTCGAGGTGCTCCACGGTGCTTTTCCAGCTTACGTTTTGCGCCGAGACCGCCGTCACGGCAAACAGGGCCGCTATGGGCAGCAAAAGGGTACGAAACAGATTGTGCATAGTCGTATCGCTTATAATTTGTGCAAATATAACGGTTTTTTACGGATAAATTGCTACATTCGCACGATGATCCGCCTCTCGCTCATAATCCCGACGCATAATCGTGCCGGGCAGCTTCTCGCGGCGCTCGAATCCGTCGTGCGGCAGGACATGCCCGCCGGGGAGTGGGAGTGCGTGGTGGTGAACAACAATTCGACGGACGATACGCCCGCCCGGTTCGCGGCCTTCGCGGCACGGTATCCGGCGCTCAACCTGCGCATGGTGACCGAGACCGGCCCGGGGGTTTCCTATGCCCGCAACCGGGGGATCGCGGAAACTTCGGCGCCCTACATGGCCTTCATCGACGACGACGAACGTATCAATGCGGGGTTTATCCGGGCGTATGTCGAATTCTTCGATGCACATCCCGATGCCGTCGTGGCCGGGGGGCGCATCATTGCCGAGTATGTCTCGGGACGTCCGGCGTGGATGTCGAAATATACCGAACTGCCTGTCGCCAACCCGATGGATTTCGGCCATGCCGTACGGCCTTTTCCTGCCGGACGTGTTCCCGGGGGAGGCAACATGGCTTTCCGCCGCTCCGCAACCGCCCGATACGGCGGGTTCGACCCCTCGCTGGGGCGTGTGGGACGGATGCTGATCGGTGGCGAGGAAAACGATTTCTTCGAACGCATGATGCGCGGCGGCGAGACATGCTGGTATGTCCCCAATGCCGTCATGTGGCATATTATCCCGCCCGGGAAACTCACCGAGGACTATTTCCGCCGCCTTTGCTACAATGTCGGCGTGAGCCAGCGCCTGCGGGCGGGCATCTACCGCCGTTATCCGAAGGCCGTTGTGCTGGAATGTATGAAGTGGGCGGCTACGCTGTTGCTTTCGCTGACGATGTCGCCCCGCAAATCATTGTGGCTGATTCGGATGCGTTACGAGATCAGCCGGGGGCTTTTCTCCCGTGCCGGCCATTGAGCTGTGCTTTAATTGCGTACGGGGATTTCCTTGCCGAAATATCGGCAAAGCATGATGTAGCACATGTAGAGCGCCAATGAGGGGTGCTCTTCTTCGCATCCGGGCGAGAGGTTGAGCGCCATGTCCGAAAACCGCCCGAAATCTTTTCCGTCCAATGCTCCCATTTCCCCCAGTATCTGGTAGGTTTCGAAATCGTCCCGCTGTTCCTCGCAGCTGGGTTCCAGCTCGGCTATTTCGAACGAGCTGGCATTTAGCTGGGTCAGGCAGCAGAACTCGGGTTTCCCACCGCGCCCCAGGTCGCGGTAAAAGCCGATGACCTCCGTGTGTCCGATCCGGCCTGCGGGGAGGTTGGTTTCTTCGCGCAGCTCCCTCTCGGCTGCGGCTTTCAGCGTCTCCCTGAAATCGGAGTCCGGACGCAAATCGCTGAAGTCGACCGATCCCGATCCCGAAGGAGTCAGGCGGTCTGTCGAAGTGAGGGCCTTGTCGTTCTGGTGGAGGATAATGACATATCCGTCGGTTGTGACGGCCAGCGTCGAAATGCCGATGTGGTCGCTCATGACCGATTTTTCGAGCCGGCGTACCGGGTAGTTGGCGATGTTCGCGGGAGGGGTCATGCCCCAACCGCTTTGGTGGGAGAGTTTTTTCGCATAGATTACGTTCGTCAGGTAGGAGTTGTAGTAACAGCCTTTGCATACCCGGACGTACCATTCTCCGCCGCTTTCCCCGAATTCGGATGCCATGCACAGTTTGCGCTCGTTGTAAAAACTGCCGTTCCTGTTCTTCATTTCGTGCCACTTGCCGTTGAGGAACGGCAGCAGGATGTCCCGGTAATTCTTTATGTATTTCAATACCCGCTTTTCCTTGTCGGTGCATAGTATCGCATGGATGGGGCGGTCTGCTTGCAATAAGCGGTCTATGTTGTCGCTGTGCCGCAATACGGTGCCCGGGAAGGCGATCGGGGCGGCGGTATAAATCTCATCCAACTCGTCGGCTGCCTCCGGAGTCTTGTGCCGGTAGATGTCTTGGAGGTTGTAATACTCCGTCTTATGCGTGTAGGCGTAGAAATCCTTTACGAAACAGATCGTCTGCCAGATAAGGGTCGTAAAGACCAGGAACAGGAAAAGGAACAGGTTGCCGGTTTGCATCAGCGTTTGGTAGTCGATGGCCGAATAGAGCAGAATGGCGAGGTCTATGACGATCGCGACGATATTGATGTAGCCGATTCGCTGGCCGTAATGGATAAAGTCCAGCCGGTTCCTGATTTTGACTTTGGCCGAAGTCCATATTTTGTCCATGCCGCCGGTGTTTTGTGTCGTAAAAATAACAATAAATTCCGATTTTATGGGCGTTGCAGGTTCGGTTCCTGCCTTTGGAATAAAGAAAGCGGCCTTACGGGCCGCTTTCTTTATTCCAATTTTCCGGGTCAGAACAGGTATTTCTCGTTCCTGACCTTGTTCACCAGGCGCGAGATGTCCTCCCAGGCCTCTTCGCCGAAGGTAGTCCCGACGACCTCGATGACTTTGCCCGCCGTGATGGCGCCGATCGTGCCGCACTGGCGCAGCGAGAGGTTCTCGCAAAGCCCTGCGAGGAACCCCGCGGCGTAGAAATCCCCGGCACCCGTCGTGTCGACGCGTTTTGCCGCAGCCAGGATGCCGACATGCACCACTTCGTCGCCGTGCTTGATCATGGCGCCCTTGATGCCGATCTTCACCACGGCCAGTTCGCACATCTCCGAGATGCATTGCAGGGCGTTCAGCGGCTCCGCCTCGCAGGCGAAGGTCTTGGCTTCGTCCTCGTTGGCGAAAACGATGTCGACATAGTCCCTGACGAGGTTACGCAGGAATTCGAGGTTTTCGGCCACGATGTTGAA
>OGQA01001813.1_pt1 | contig 10012 bp, 9 predicted proteins | sample 1553011 | NCBI WGS metagenome assembly OGQA01 (sample SAMEA2580256, study PRJEB22360) | human gut metagenome | biome: human gut; feature: human-associated habitat; material: faeces | place: Denmark | collected 2008/2010 | reverse complement strand
CCCGCGCGGCGCAGACGCCGCCCTCTATGATCTTCATGCGTTTCCCTCCCGTTTACAGAACAAGGCTCGCGGTGGTCTCCGCGCCCATTTTCATGTTCAGAAGCTGCACGGCCGCGCCGGACGCGCCCTTGCCCAAATTGTCGAACCGGGCGATGAGCAGCATGCGCTCCTCATTGCCCGCCACGCAAACCTCCATACTATCCCTGCCCGCAAGCGCGTTGGCGGCCAAATAGTCCGGCGCGGCGGTATAACGCACCAAGCGCGACGATGCGTAATGCGCGCGCAGCGCCTCTTCCACATCGGCCTTCGTGCCGTTCACCTGCTCGTCAAACAGCGCGACCGTCACCGCCATGCCCGCATAAAAATCCGCCACAATCGGCGTAAACACCGGCGGCACGGCCAAGCCGCAAACCTTCGCCATTTCCGGCAAATGCTTGTGCGATTGCGAAAGCGCGTATTGCCGCGGACTATCGAGCGCCGCATCGCGCCCGGCCGCCTCGTAATCGGCGATCATGCTCTTGCCGCCGCCGCTGTATCCCGTGACCGAGTGGCACACCAAACGCGCGTCCTTGGCCAGCAGGCCGCAGGCCATGAGCGGATATACCAGGGCAATAAAACCGCTGGCGTGGCACCCTGGCACCGCGATGCGCTTGCCGGTGGCGATCGCCTGCCGGTGCGCGCTGGAAAGCTCCGCAAGGCCGTACGCCCAGCCCGGCTGCGTGCGGTGCGCAGTCGATGCGTCCAAAATCACCACATCTTTGTTTTCCACCATGGCGACCGCTTCCCTGGCCGCCGCGTCTGGCAGGCACAAAAACGCCGCGTCGCAGGAATTGAGCGCTTCCTTGCGCGCCGCAGGATCCTTGCGCCGTTCCTCTGAAAGCATAATGCGCTCAACATCCCCCCGCGGCAGGCGATCCTCGCCAAGGCGAAACCCCGTGGCCCCCGAGCCGCCGTCGACAAATACCCGAATCATTCTTCCACCACCACACTGCCTTTAATGATAGAAATTATATCACGCACAGGCGCGCTGTCAACCCATCGCATGTAAAATTATTCATATTTCATGCATATTTGGCGGATTTCATTCCAATTTCCCGCTACAACGCGCGTTTGCGTCCCTTTGGCTTTCGCATTCCTCCGTCCACGCTCTCTTCAATGGCCATTTCAATGAAAAGAAAAATGCGCCAAGCCCCAAAAGTTTCCGCATAAAGTCGCGCCCTGTTAATACGCGGTTCATAATTGGCTGTTATCATGAGAATACTATTCGAAGTGGGGTATTTTGCGTATGAGCAGTTGCATTGGCATTGATTTGGGCACAACGAATTCCTGCGTGGCCGTGGTGGAAAACGGCGAACCCGTCGTCATTTCCAGTTCCGACGGCGGACGCACCACGCCTTCCGTTGTGGCCTTCACCAAAGATGGCGAGCGCATCGTAGGCCAGGCGGCCAAGCGGCAAGCCGCGGTGAATCCGCAGCGCACGGTCTATTCCATCAAGCGGGAAATGGGCGGCGACTATCGGGTAAAGATCGATGGCAAGGCCTTCACGCCGCAGGAGATTTCCGCCATGATCCTGCAAAAGCTCAAAGCAGACGCCGAAGCCTACCTCGGCGCGCCGGTGACAGACGCGGTCATCACCGTGCCCGCCTATTTTACCGACGCGCAGCGCCAGGCCACCAAGGACGCGGGGCAGATTGCGGGGCTGAACGTGCTGCGCATCATCAACGAGCCCACCGCCGCCGCGCTGGCCTACGGGCTGGACAAGCAGGGCAGCCAGAAGGTAATGGTGTACGACCTGGGCGGCGGCACGTTCGACGTGTCCATCCTGGAGATTTCCTCCGACGTGATCGAGGTGCTGGCCACCGCCGGCAACAACCGCCTGGGCGGCGACGATTTTGACCAGTGCGTGACGGACTATCTGGTGCGCGAATTCAAAAAAGAGACAAAGATCGATTTGACGCGCGACGCCACGGCCATGCACCGCGTGCGCGAGGCGGCGGAAAAGGCGAAAATCGAGCTGTCCGGCGTGCCGAGCGCGACGATTCACCTGCCGTTTCTCGCCTCGGGCCGCGAAGGGCCGCTGCATATGGAAACCACCATCACGCGCGCCCGCTTCGACGGGCTGACGGCGCACCTGGTGCAGGCGACGATGGGACCGGTGCGCCAGGCCATGCAGGACAGCGGATTGACCCCCGCGGACCTGGGGCGCGTGCTGCTGGTGGGCGGCTCCAGCCGCATCCCGGCGGTTCAGGAGGCGGTGCGCCGCTTTACGGGCAAGGACCCCTTCAAGGGCATCAATCCCGACGAATGCGTGGCCATGGGCGCCGCCATTCAGGGAGGCGTGCTGGGCGGCGACGTCAAGAGCCTGCTGCTGCTGGACGTGACGCCGCTGTCGCTGGGGATTGAGACGCTGGGCAACATGTTCTCCCGCATTATCGACCGCAATACCGCCATCCCCGTGCAGCGCAGCGAAATTTATACCACCGCCGCCAATTTCCAGACCAGCGTGGAAGTCCATGTCCTGCAGGGGGAGCGGGAGATGGCCAGCGCCAACAAGTCCCTGGCCAAGTTCCGCCTCAGCGGCATTCGCCCGGCGATGCGCGGCGTGCCGCAAATCGAGGTGACGTTCGCCATTGACGCCAACGGCATCGTGCATGTCACCGCGCGCGATTTGGGCACGGGCAAACAGCAGCAGATTGTTATCACCGGCTCTTCCAACATGAGCCAGGCCGAAATTGACCGCGCCATGGAAGACGCCCGCCGCTACGCCATCGAGGACAAGCGCCGCCGCGAGGAGGCCGAGGCCGACAACCGGCTGGACCATCTGCTCTATCGCGCCGAAAGCGCGCGCAAACGCCTTTCGCGCGAGGACCAGGGCCGCCTGCAGGCGCCGCTCCATGCCGCGCAGAAGGCCCGGCGGGGCAAGGACGCGGCGGAGAAGCTCCGCACCGCGGACGCGCTGGAGGAGACGCTCAACGCCCTGGGCGTATCGGAAAGGGACGACGGCGCCCCGCCGGAGGGAACGGCGGAAAACGGCGCTGCGGGCGACGGGGCGCAGGACGCCGAGTTTACGCCGCGCAGCCGGGAGGAATGATGCGCCATGTTCGGCTATGTATCCATCAACCGCGCCGCGTTGACGGAAGGCGAATACCTGCGCTTTCGCTCGTTTTACTGCGGGCTGTGCCGCGTGCTGCGGGAACGCTACGGCTTTCGCGGCCAGGTGACGCTCAGCTACGACATGACGTTTCTGGTCATCCTGCTTTCCGCCCTCTATGAGCTGGAAGAAACCGCCGGCCAGACCCGCTGCGCGCTGCATCCCAGGCGGAAGCATGATACCGTCTATAACGAGGCGTTCGAGTATGCCGCAGATATGAACGTGGCGCTGAGCTATCATATGTGCCTGGACAACTGGCGCGACGACGGAAGCCTGCCGCATGCCGCGCAGGCGAGGCTGCTCAGGAAGGGATATGCGCAGGTGGAGTCGAAGTATCCCGGGAAATGCGCGCGCATCGCCGGGAGCCTGCAGGCCCTGGCGAAGCTGGAAAAAGAAGCGTGCCCGGATATCGACGCGCCCGCGCGCTGTTCCGGCGACATGATAGGGACGCTGTTCGCCTGGCGGGAGGATCTCTGGGCGCCCACCCTGGAGGCGATGGGGGATGCCGTGGTCCGCTTCGTATACTTTATGGACGCCTACGAGGATTTGCCCGGCGACCTGAAAAAGGGGCGGTTCAACCCGCTCAAGGCCCTGGCGGAGCGGGAGGACTACGAGCTGCTGTGCAAGGACGCGCTGACCATGCTGATGGCCGACTGCACGCGGGAGTTTGAAACCCTGCCCATCCTGCAGGACGCGGCCATTCTGCGCAATATCCTCTACAGCGGCGTCTGGGGCAAATACGCCCTGCTGCAACAAAAAAAGCAGCAAAAACAGGAAAAGCGGCAGAAACAGGAGAAACAAGAGAAGCAGGAAAAGCAGGAGAAACAGGAGCAACAGGAGACACAACAGGGCCGGGAAAGGAAAACGGACGATGCATGAAGATCCATACCGCGTGCTCGGGGTTTCCCCCGACGCGTCGGACGACGAGATTAAGTCGGCCTACCGCAGGCTGGCAAAAAAATATCACCCGGACGTCAACCAGGGGTCGGCTTCCTCCGAGGCGATGATGCGCAAAATCAACGAGGCGTACGCGGAAATCATGAAGATGCGCAAAGAGGGAGGACGCGCGTCCGGATCGCGCTATGGCGGGCAAAGCAGCTACGGCGGCAGCGGCGGACAGAGCGGCTACGGCCCGTCGGGCTACGGACAGCAGCAGTACGCGCCCGAGATGCAGGCCGCCGTCAATTACCTGCACTTTGGCCGCTACCAGGAGGCGCTGAACGTCCTGGCGCGCATCCAGAACAGGACGGCGCAATGGTATTACCTCAGCGCGCTGGCCAACCGCGGTCTGGGCAACAGCGTCGCGGCGCTCTCCGACGCGCGCCGCGCCGTGCAGATGGATCCGAACAATTTCGAATACCAGGCGCTGCTGGAGGAAATGCAGGGCGGCGGGCGCGCGTATCAGGATTTCGGCGGCGGATTCGGCGGCATGCCGCCGTGCGCAATCCGAAACGGCAATCCCTGCCTGTACCTGTGTTTGGCAAACCTGCTGTGCAATTGCCTGTGTAACGCCGGCTTCTGCGGAGGCAACCGGTATTACCGCTTCTATTAGCCATGGGCGGGGCGGCGCGGGCCGCGGAAAATCTTGCGCCAAATAAGGAAAGGAACGGCAATGCTCAGGCTCGACAATATCCATAAGCAGTATATATCCGGCGATACCAAGGTCGAGGCCCTCAAGGGGGTCTCGTTGGCGTTTCGGCGCAGCGAATTCGTCTCCATCCTCGGCCCGTCCGGCTGCGGAAAAACCACGCTGCTGAACATTATCGGCGGGCTGGACCGCTATGACGAGGGCAACCTGTCCATTGACGGGAAGTCAACCCGGGAGTTTCGCGACGGGGACTGGGACGCCTACCGCAACCACTCCGTAGGCTTCGTCTTTCAAACCTACAACCTGATTCCGCACCAGTCCGTGCTGTCCAACGTGGAGCTGGCGCTGACGCTGTCGGGCGTGTCCAAGGCGGAGAGGAGACGGCGCGCCGTGGCGGTGCTGGAACGCGTCGGCCTGGGGGACCAGCTGCGCAAAAGGCCCAACCAGCTCTCCGGCGGGCAGATGCAGCGCGTGGCCATCGCCCGCGCGCTGGTCAACGACCCGGAGATTCTGCTGGCGGATGAGCCGACCGGCGCGCTGGACTCCGGCACCAGCGTGCAGATTATGGAAATCCTGAAAGAAATCGCGCAGGACCGTCTGGTCATCATGGTGACGCACAACCCGGAGCTCGCCGGGCGCTACTCCACGCGCATCATCCGCCTGCTGGACGGGCGCGTGACGGACGATTCCATGCCCTTTGAAGAAGCGCCGCGGGCGCAGGAGGCGCGCGCAAAGGCGCAGAAAAGGCCGTCGATGAGCTTTCGAACGGCGTTGTCGCTGAGCCTGAACAACCTGATGACCAAAAAGGGAAGGACGCTGATGGTGGCGCTGGCCGGGAGCATCGGCATTATCGGCATTGCGCTCATCCTTTCGCTCTCTACGGGCCTGCAGGCGTATATCGACGGCGTGGAGGAAAATACGCTGGGCGCCTACCCGCTTTCCATCACTTCCGAAACCATTGACGCCGGCAATTTGCTCACCTCCATGATGGGCGCGGGCGGCGGGGAGGACGATGCCCCGCGCGAGGCGGACCGCGTCTACACCAGCACCATCATGTACGACATGATTAACGCCATGCTTTCGGAGATTACCACCAACAACCTGGAAGCGTTCAAGGCGTACATGGACGCCGATTCGCGCTTTGCCGAAAACACCACCAGCATCCAATACGGCTATGGCGTCACGCTGAATCTGTACAACATGGAAGGCGTCAACGGCGTCACGCAGGTGAACCCCAGCACGGTCATGGAAAACATGACCGGCACCAGCATGTACGCGGATATGACGTCCGCGCAGTCGGGGTCGGCGTTTGCATCCATGGCGTCGGCGTCGGGCATGGGCATGGGGGCGGGCGGTATGAACGTCTGGCGCGAGCTGCCCGGCGGAGAGGCGGTCATGGAGACGCAATACGAGGTGCTCGGCGGACGGCTGCCCGCCGCTTACGACGAAGCGGTGCTGATTGTGGGCCGAAATAACCAGATAAGCGACATGACGCTCTACGCGCTGGGCCTGAAGGATCAGCGCGAGCTGCCGTCCCTGCTGAAGAAGGTGATGCGCGGCGAGACGCTGGAGACGGAAGAGACGAGCTTTTCCTTCGACGAGCTGCTTTCGCTCCGGTTCCGGCTGCTGCTGCCCGCGCAGTGCTACGAACCCGACGGGCAGGGCGGATGGGTGGATAAATCCCAGGACGAGGCGTTCCTGGCGGCGCTGCTGGAGGATGCGCCGGAAATCCGCATCGTGGGCATTGTGCGGCCTGTCGAGGACGCGCTGGTCACGACCGGCGAGTACGGCATGATTGGGTATACCGCCGCGCTGACGGAATATGCGGTGGAACAGACGGCGCAATGCGCCATTGTGCAGCAGCAGCTGGCGTCGCCGCAGACGGATGTGTTCACCGGCCTTCCCTTTGCCCTGGACGACGAGGGCGACTATACGCTGGAAATGCTGCCGGAGGACAGGCAGGCCTACCTGTCCATCTTTTCCGAGGCGGAGCTGGACGCGCTGATGCAGACCTATGCGGCGCAGGGCGTGTCCGACGCGACCTACGCGCAGAATCTGGCGCGCCTGGGCGTGGCCGATTTGGACAAGCCCGCGTCCATCAGCCTGTACCCGCGGGATTTTGAGGCCAAGGACGCGCTGGTCGCGCTGATTGCGGAATACAACCAGGCCGCCATGGACGAGGGGCGGGAGGGCGACGTCATCAACTATACGGACTACGTCGGCTTGATGATGTCGTCGGTTTCCACCATTATTAACGCCATTACCTACGTGCTTATCGCCTTTGTGGCCATTTCGCTGGTGGTATCGTCCATCATGATTGGCATTATCACCTACATTTCCGTGCTGGAACGCACCAAGGAAATCGGCATTCTGCGCTCCATCGGCGCGTCCAAGCGGGATATCTCCCGCGTGTTTAACGCCGAGACGCTCATTATCGGCTTCTGCGCAGGGCTGCTGGGCATTCTGGTGACCTGGGTGCTGACGTTCCCGGCCAATGTGGTGGTGGACCGGCTGACCGGCATTGCGCGGGCGGCCATTCTGCCGGGCGCGGGCGCGGCGATTCTGGTGGCCATCAGCATGGCGCTGACGCTGGTGGCGGGACTGATTCCCTCGCGCATTGCGGCGCGGAAGGATCCGGTCGTGGCGCTGCGAACGGAATGAGGCGGCGGACGCGCGGCAAAAAGCCCGCCTGACAAGGTCTGGAACGTGCGTGAAAACGCTTGTCAAACCGTCCGCATTCCTCTATAATGACAAAAGTGCCCCGTGGCGGGCACACAGAACGGGGAGAGCCCGGATGGGGTTGTGAAATACGGGATGAGTTTGAAAGCCTTTTTTACGCAATGCTTTTCACGCCTGCGCGCCATGTTTGCCGGCGCGCGGAAACAAGCGCCTTACGAAGGGCCCGAGTATGTCGTGGTAGACCTGGAATGGAATCAGTACCCGCGCTGGATGCGCACGCCCGTATCGGCAAGCGGCGTCGTCATGCCCCATGAAATCATCCAGATTGGCGCGGTCAAGGTCACGCAGGACTTTCGCGTGCTGGATACGTTTTCGGTGGGCGTGCGCCTGCCCGGCAGGCGCAAGCTGTCCAAGCATGTGGCGCGCGTGATTCAAAAGACGCAGGCGGACATTGACCGTGGCCTGGACTTTCCGGTGGCCTACCAGATGTTTGCGGACTGGTGCGGCGGCGCGGAGCGCTTTATCACCTGGGGCGGGGACGATTTGCGCGTTTTGCAGCGCAACCTGGCCTTCTACCGCCTTCCGGCGCAGAATCCCGCCCAGTGGTTTGACGCGCAGCTGATTTACGCCCGGCAGATTCTGGGCAGCCGCATCCAGACGGCGCTGGCCAAGGCGGCCGAAACCCTGGGGGTGGAGGACGGGCTGACGCACCATGACGCGCTCAACGACGCGTACATTACCGTGGGCGTCTGCGCCAAGCTGGATATGCAAAGCGGCATGGAAAAGCTGGCGGAGCCGCCCAAGCCCAAGAGAACCGAAAACCGCCTCTTTTTGCAAAAGAAATTCATTTCCGCTGGCAGCGAGGGCGGCTTTGAGACGCGCGCGCTGGCGCGCCAGCACTGCACGGCCGCGCCGGTGTGCTGTCCGGAATGCGGGATGGTCATGAAGCTGGAGCCCAAACGCGTCAGCAGCGGGGACAAGTGGATGCGCATGGGCGTCTGCCGCGTGCACGGCCGCCATCTGGTGCGCTATCGGGTGCGGCATAAGGGAGATAACCAGTTTGCCTGGACGCGCACGGTCTATGCGCCGGACGAAGAGCTTTCGAAATACTTTGACGACAAGGCGGCGGACAGCAAAACCCGCCGGCGCGGGGGGCGCGGTCGCGGCAAAAAGCCGGCCTCGGGCCAGCAGAACGCTGCCACGGCGCGCCGGCAGGCGGCGGGCGAGGCATAGCGCAGCCGGCCGCGGCAGAAGGGACGTTCACGGGACAGATGCGCGCGCTTTCGCGCGCCGAGGCAGTCGATTCCCGGGGAGAAGCGCGAGAGGGCCGGGCCCTTTCGCGCTTTCGCGCGCTTACCTCTTTTTGCCGGCGAGCATGCCTGCGCCCTCGCGCAGGAAATTGGTCATCAGGGACGCCGCCAGCGCCCAGAGAAAGCCGTCCACCGCAAAGCCGTCCATCCAACGGTCGGCCAGGAGCACGAAACCGGCGTCCAGCAGCAGGCCGACCAGGCCGAACGTCAGGCAGTTAAAGGGAGACAGCAGGAGCTTGAGCAGCGGACGCAGCAGCAGATACAGCAGCGCCAGCAGCAGACCGGCCATCCATGCCTGCGCCATTTCCGCCGCATGTACGCCTGGCAGCAGCCAAGCCGCCAGCGGCATCGCCGCCGTGCATCCGAAAAATCTAAGCGCAACGCCCGTCATTCCCGCGTCCTCCCTGATACAAGCATTGTATTTCCAGTTTCATGCCGTTGCATTCCACCCTGAACCCGGTATCCGCGCTGCACAGCGCGCAGAGCATCTCCCGCAGCCGTGCGGCCCAGTTCGGCAGGCCCAGGCATGGCAGAATCAGCGCGCAAATATCCTCCGCCGATTCCAGCAAATCGCCCAGCACATACACCGGCACCGGCATGCACAGGCAACGCCCGCCTTCTTTCAGCCGTATACGCCCCAGCCACAGGCCGCCCCTATTCCACATACACGCGCACCAGGACCTTTTCGTCCTCGCCCTCCGTTTCTATGCGGACGATATCGCCGCCGGTCTCCGACAGCGCGTCGGCCAGCGCCCCGAAGTCCATTTCCAGCCAGTCCGCGTCGCCGCGCGCCCGGATTTCCTCGCGCGCGCTGCGCGGAATCAGGGAGGGGAGAATCTGCCCGGCCAGGCGCGCGGCCTTCAGCGGCAGATTGACGGCCACCTGCACCGGCGTTTCCCTGCCCGGTTCGCTGGCGGAGATGCGCACGCGCAGCATTTTCTCGTCCGTGCGCCCGGGCGCGTCTTCCCGGCGCGGGCTTTCCAGCTGCTCCAGCAGCAGGGCCGCCTCCTCCGCCTTAATCTTGCCTTCCGAGAGCATCTGCAGAATCTTCTTTTTTTCTTCGTTCATCGCTTTCCTCCCCTTTCTCCCGCAGGGCCTTCAGCCGCGCCACAGCCTCCCGCGCGTCGATTTCCCCCCGGTTCAGCAGTTCCAGCACCTGCCGTCTGTCTCCCTCTTCGCGTCCGGCTTCGGTCCCCGTCTCGTAGCCCAGCGCCCGGAGCGCGCTGTCGAGCATGTTGCGCACCGTCGGATAGCTGACGCCCAGCGCGCGCTCCACGTCCTTGA
>OGQA01001808.1_pt1 | contig 10041 bp, 6 predicted proteins | sample 1553011 | NCBI WGS metagenome assembly OGQA01 (sample SAMEA2580256, study PRJEB22360) | human gut metagenome | biome: human gut; feature: human-associated habitat; material: faeces | place: Denmark | collected 2008/2010 | reverse complement strand
GCAATTAACGGTTGATAACGGGAGTGGTTTTATGCTACTATATAATGTATCTGAAAGGGACTGCATATCCCGAAAAAATTATGCCTCAGACTGCCCGCAGAATTTGTATAAATACGCCGCGGTTTTTAATATACGGAGGAAAAGCATGAAAAAAATCACGAGAATAGCTTCAATATTTCTTTCGCTCGCGCTGATATTCTCAGCCGCCGCCTGCGGCAAGGACGGCTCGGGCGCGGCGCTGAGCTATCCGATAGCAGCCCAGCCGGAGTGTCTCGACCCGCAGATAGCGCAGGGCGCGGAGGCAAAGACCGTTGTGCTCAACTGCTTCGAGGGGCTTGTCCGCAAGGACGCGGAGGGCAAGTATTCCCCCGCCGCGGCAAAGAGCTGGAGCTATGATGCGTCCACTCTCACCTATACATTTAAGCTCCGCGAGGACGCGCGCTGGGTCATAATGAAAAAGGCATTCAAGCCCATACTCGGCGACAACATAGACAAGACTTTCGACTCCCGCGTCACGGCGGCAGATTTTGTCTTTGCACTCAGGCGCGCGGTAGCCCCCGCAACGGGTGCGCCCGAAGCGCTGAGCCTCGGCGTCATAAAGAACGCAAAGAGCATAATAAACGGCAAGATGTCCTCCGACAAGCTCGGCGTGCAGGCGGTCGGCGACTTTGAGCTGCGCATAACGCTCGAAAGCGCAACGGACGAATCGGCTTTTCTCGATCTGCTGACAAAGGCAATATGCATGCCCTGCAACGAGACTTTCTTCAACGCGACCAAAGGGCGTTACGGACTCGACTATTCTACGCTCCTGTGCAACGGTCCGTTCTATCTCTCCTATTGGCTGCACGACTCCGCACTGACTATAAAAAACAACGACGACTACACCGGACCTTTCCCGGCGAAGCCCGCGAGCGTGTCGCTCGTAATCGACGGCGACAGCAAGCAAAGGCTCAATTCCCTGCTCGACGGAACTTACTGTGCCGCCCAGCTCGGCACGACTGCGCCCGATTCGTCCGATCTCTCCGTCACTAAGAGCTACGACACTGTTTGGGCTCTGTGTTTTAACTGCTCCGACGTGTCGCTCTCCAACGTGTCGCTGCGCCGCGCGCTCTGCACGGCGGTTGACTACAACTCGCTGACGCTCGAGAGCGAGGATATGCAGAAAACTTATTCGATAATTCCGCCCGCCTGCTCCGTCGGTGAGGGAGCGGATCTTAACAGCGAGCCGGTAAGCATTCTCGGCTACGATATGAACAGATCCGCCGGATACTGGACTCAGGCGCAGAAAGATCTCACAGACAAGCTGAACCTTGAGATAATCTGCCTGCCCGAGCACGAAAACGCCATGCGCCGCATGATACAGGGCTGGCAAAAAGTATTCGGTCTGAGCGTCAATTTCACTGTCACCGCACTCGACAGCGCGACTCTTTCCTCGCGCGTGCAGGACGGCGACTATCAGATAGCCCTGACCTCCATGTCCGCGGGCATAACCGACGCTGCAGGTTTCCTTTCGACGCTCACCTCGCAGGGGACGAACAACATAGTACGCCTCAGCGACGCGCAGTTTGACGCGTCCGTCAAGAACCTCAAGGCGCTGAGCGGCGCAGGGCTCGTCAAGGCTTGCCGCAGCGCGGAGGGCAGACTGCTCTCGCTCGGCGCTGTGCTCCCGATGTTCATAACCCCGAGCTATTTTGCAACGGCGAAGGGCGTCAACGGCTTGAGCGTTGACCCCGAGAGCTCGGCGGTCGATTTTGTTTTCGTAACGGCGAAGGACTGACAAGATGAAAAAGGAAAATAAACTCAGATATATACTCCCCGAAAATCGGACGGTGCGCATTGTGCTCGCCGTCTTTTTCTGGTTATTGGCGGCGGCGTGTGCCGGATGCATATTTTGGCTTTCGAGCAAAGACGGCAACCAGTCGCAAAATATGAGTGACAGTGTGCGCGGTATTTTGATGAAACTCTTCGGCCCACTTCTGAACAGCTTCATCGTGCGCAAGTTCGCGCATTTCTTTGAATATGCGGCACTCGGGTTTCTTATCGGCTGCGCGTTTTTCCTCAGCCGCAGGCATTTTTCGCCTGTTGTCTCAGTTATTTGCAGCGCCATTTATTCAGTCAGCGACGAGATACACCAGTATTTTGTCCCCGGCCGCGCCTGCCGCATTTTTGATGTCGGAGTCGACACCCTCGGTGCGCTGACAGGTACACTCATCCTCGCCTTCATAATTCTTATTGTGAACTCAATTGCAATACGCAGAAAGGAAAAATATTCCGCGTAAATTTTTAGCATTTCTATTGTCGTTTTATAGCAGTATATGATATAATAATGCTTATATAGAGACTTTTTGGCTGAGAGGTATATTTAATGGATCATAAAGAGGGGCTCATAGTCGGGCGCAACGCAGTGCTTCAGGCTCTCGAAAGCGGCAGAACGATAGACAGCGTGACCGTTGCACAGGGTCAGCGCGGCGGACAGGCAGGCAGAATAATCGACATCTGCCGCGAGCGCAAGATTCCCGTCAAATTTGCCGATCAGCGCAGGCTCGACCGACTCTGCGACGGCGCGGCGCATCAGGGCGTTGCGGCATTTGCCGCGGCTCACGAATACGCCGAGATGGACGATATTTTCGCCCTCGCCGAGAGCAGAAACGAAAGTCCGTTCATAGTCGTGTGCGACTCACTTGAAGACCCGCACAATCTCGGCGCTATCCTCAGAAGCGCGGAAGCAGCCGGAGTTCACGGGGTAATTATCCCGAAGCGCAACTCCGTGACCCTCAACTACACAGTCGCAAAGACCTCGGCGGGTGCCATTGAATATGTCCCTGTAGTAAAAGTCGCGAATCTCCCCGCCGCCATCGACGAACTCAAATCGCGCGGCGTCTGGATATTCGGCGCGGACATGGACGGCACGGATTACACCGCCCTCGACTACAGCGGCAGCATCGCTCTCGTCATCGGTTCCGAGGGCAAAGGCATAGGCCGCCTTGTGCGCGAAAAATGCGATTTTATCGCCTCATTGCCGATGCGCGGCAAAATAAACTCTCTAAACGCCTCCGTCGCGGCGGGAATCCTCATGTTCGAAGCGGCGAAACACAGAAACTGACTTTTATCCGATTCAGTATATACAATTGGGGTGAGATGAGTGGAAAACAGATCTTCCGATAAGCGGAGCAAGATTTCACTTGACAGAGTTCTCCGCGAGGTGGCGGAGCTTGAAAACAGCCGCGGCGAGCCGGACAGGATCTGGTCGCTGAGCGACATAGACGATTTGTTGGCGAGTACGGATACCGATTCCACGGCACCTGCCGACGAGGACGACACCGAACTTCTGACAAGTATCCAATACTATGAAGACAGATACTCTGACGATGATACGCCGTCGGAGTCTGAACCCATATACACTCAGCAGGGAACCGAAGAACCGAAAGATCAGGCGGATTCGGATCCAGAGATTGCCGCCGAGCCAGATGCCGAGGTTTTGTCGGTCGAGGCCGAAGCTGCCGCGGAACCCGAAGTTGAAAAATCCGTCGAATCTAATGAAGCGGAACAAACTGACAAAGAATCCGACAAAATCGAAGAGTCTGAGTCATCCGCAAGCGAAGCAGATTTTGCAGAATCGGATACGCCCGAAGAGCCTGTGGACGAAACTTCTTCTATAGAACCCGAAAGAGAAGCGGCAGCAGAAGTTCCCACAGAACCGGAGAAAGCCGAAGCGGCACAGGAATCTGCCGATGAAGCTGAGTCGGAAATCGAAGAAGCCCCGGTCGAAGAAGCTGCCGCCGATGAGAGCGAGGACATATACTCCGATTCAAAGCTCGAACTGTCCGTTGTAAAAGCCGACGGCGAAGATGATGATGTTCACGAATCTGACAACGAAGTTGATACAGACGAATCGGATGAATCAAATGAATCCGATGAACCTGATAGCAGCGATAACATTCTGACGCTCCACGGCGAGGAAGAAGAGCCAAAGGACGAGGATGAAGCCGAGAAAAAGCCGACGGTAGAGGAGCTTTTCGGCGCGCCCGCGTCGAGATATTTCGGCGAGCCGAGTGAAACGCCGGAGGAGGACTCCGAGCGTGAGGGCCGCGCCATACCCGGTCTGTTCGGCGACACAGTCGTGTTCGGTCCGATGAAATCCCTCTCCGAGCCGGCAAAAAACAAGCCGGACGATGAATATAAGACAAAGCTCATGGCTGCAATCGGTTCGGCAAAAGAGCCCCAGAGCGCCGAGACGATAGAGAAACCCGGAGTTATCTTAAAGCGCGGTCCGCTCTCCGAGACATCGGGGCTCGAGCCCCTGCCGCAGGTCATTCCCGCCGAAGAATTTGTCGGTTCAGGGGACGATAAGCCCGCATCGATAGAAGATCAGCCTTTCACGAATCCCGCCGCCGGCAATCAGCCGGAGGAGGAGCAGATGATGCTCAGCGGCTTCGGCGAAGAGCCGGAGACCGAAAAGATAGACGAAGACGAACTCCGCAATGAGCTCGACAAAAAGAGGGCGGAGAAGAAGAAAAAGTTCGTCCTGCTCAGCGGTCTCGGCGACGATGAGCCGCAGGAGGACGAAAACCTGCCCGAAGAGAAAGAGGACGAACCGGAGAAACAGCCCGAGAAAAAGAAAAAGCACTCCGAGAAGGCTCCCCTCGAATATGAAAAGCCCGAACAGCGCGGAAGAGTCTATAACAGTCTCAAGAACGCCGCATCGCAGTTCAAGACCTCGGTTATCGGTCTGTGCGTGCTCGAAGGCGTATCGCTGCTTCTGCTGCTCGTGCCGAAAATTCTCGAGTGGGCGGCGATAGACGCACCTGCATTCGACCGCGGAGGCGCGGGACTTGCGGCGGCAAATATAGTGCTTCTGCTCGCGTCATTCTATCTCGCGTTCCCGAATATTTTATCCGGCGTAAAGGCGCTTGCAAACGGTCGCGTGACCGGCGGCGCAGTCGGCGGGCTGACGTTTATACTCGCTCTCGTTCAGGCAATACTCTCGTTCTTCAACAAATCGCCCGAGGGCGCTTCGGGCATGTTCTACTGCGCGGCGGCGATATTCGCCCTGCTCATGACCGCCGAAAACAGCAGCCGCGGCACGGCGCGCGTGATGCAGAATTTCCTCTTCTGCACCGCAAAGCGCAAATCCGGGCTCTACGGCATAAGGGCTATCGAGAGCGAGAAAGACGCTTTTGAAGTCGGACGCGCGCTCAAGATGGGCAACCCCGACATTTTATATTCCGGCAGGGTCGAGTTCCCCGCCGACTTCATCAAAAATTCCGAAGCCAACTCCCCTGCGGACAGCTGCATAAAGCGCAGCCTGATAATCTCTTCAGCCGTCTCCGTGCTGCTCGCGGTTATATCGGGCATAATAACAAAAGATATCTTCCAGGCGTTCGGCGTGCTCACCGGCGCGTTCTGCCTGACCTCGCCCTGCGCTATTGAACTCGCGCTGATGATCCCGCTCTATCTTGAGAACAGGAAGCTCAACTCAGAGGGCGGCATGATAGCGGGCTACGACGCGGCTCTCGAATGTTCCGAGGCGGTCGCCGCCTCCGTTGACAGCGCCGATCTCTTCGACCGCGCGGCGTGCGAGATGCACGGAATGAAGGACTTCCACACCGTGCGCATAGACGATGTTCTGCTCTACGCAGTCGCTATAGTGCTCAAATCCGGCGGTCCGCTCACAGATGTCTTCAACCGCATTATCGGCGGCTCGACCGAACTTCTGCCGCCCGTGCGCGACATGATATATGAGGACAGACTCGGTCTTTCAGCCACAATATATAATCAGCGCGTGCTGCTCGGCAACCGCAACCTGCTCACGCATCACAATATCGAAGTTCCGCTCAAGTCCGAGGAAGACAAAGTCAAGCGCAACGGGCGCAAGATTCTTTACATAGCGATCGACTCTCAGGTCGCGGCGATGTTCGTTTTCAACTACGCCGAGGACGCCTCGCTCAAGGATTCGATAAACGAGATGGCGGACAACGGCTTCAGCCTTGTCGTTCGCACGGACGACCCGAATGTGACCGACGAGCTCATCGCCGCCCGCTTCGGCATAGCGCAGAAGGATGTCAAAATGACGCTCTCCCACGGCGCACGCATATTCAGCGCATACCGCGACAGCGTTGTTGACTCAGCCCCCGCAAAGGTCATGCACGACGGCTCCGCCCGCTCTTATTTCAAGAGCATAGCGGCGTGCGGCAGGCTCGCAAACTTCGCTTCGCGCTGGGCAGTGTTCGCCCTTATCGTGCAGGCGGTCGTGGCGGCGGGTGCGATACTCTGCGTCGCACTCAAGGCGTTTGCGTTTGTGTCGCCCCTGACGGCAGTTGTGGTTCAGGCCGCGATAGTGGCTTTCAGCGTAATACTGGAAAAATTCAAGAAATAAAACTACCCTGTAACATCTAAAAGTTTACATCCGGTTGCAAGTATGATTGTGTTAAACAAGGATGAAAACGCAGGCAGGCTACCGCCTGTCAAGTTTGAAGACGCAGTTAAACGCAATCAGACGACGCAAGGCTTGTAAAGTTTTAGGTGTTGCAGGGTAACAAGGGGTGTAACAATGTCAAAAGTGAAAAAACAGCCGAGCTTTAAGGCGTATGCCGCAATGTGGATTGCCATTATCGCCGCCTATGCGGTATGGATGATAGCGTTCATGCGCAAGATAGTGCTCGTCAACTACGCAACGGTAGAGGAGCGTACCGTTGACGGCATCACCCATGCCAACATCAGCGGTATGATGGGTCACGAGTGGCTCTATCCCATCTGGGTCGCAGTCTCGTGCATCTGCCTTGCAATGTTCATCGTCTACATAAAAGTCCTGCTTTACGGCAAGGAGCCCGGCAAGGCGATGAAAATATTCTGCCTCTTCGGCGTTATTTTCGGCTGCGTCTATGTCACGTGGTACGGCTTCTTCGGCGACCAGCCCTTTATCGAAAAGGTGAAGTTTATCACCGCGAGCATGATAGGACTCGACTTCCCGTGGCATTTCAGAGGCTGGGGCGTTATAGCGTCGGCAACCGTGTTCACCAACACGCTCTATGCCTATCGCAAGTTCGGCTATCACAGCCGAGCGGGCGTTATTCTCGGCTCGATCGGCAGCGCCGCAATTTATGTCACCATCAACTGCCCGTCGATGGGTGAGGAGATGCATCTCGATTCCGCGCGCTGCATGGCGCATTGGACGGGTGCGCTTCTGTTCGCGTTCTGTTGCGCCGCTCCCATGGTGCTCCTGCTTATAAATAAAGCGAGAGAGCTCAAGGGTCGCTTCCTGGTCGGTCTTATAGTTTTCTGCGCGATACTTCTCACAATGCTCGTTCTCCTGCTGACTGTCGGCAAGAGCGCAATTATTGAGAACATCCCGATGCAGGCGGCATATGTCCTGCTCTTCCTGCTCAACTTCACCAACATCTTCCCCGTGAAGAAAGCCGAAAAAGCTCCGGCAAAAGAGGCGGCGACCGTCTGATGAAAGAGAGCAAAAACAAGAAAGCATTTGACGGCAAAAGCGGAGGCAGCGTCGGTATAGGCCTTGCGCTGGGTCTTGCAATCGGGCTTATGATGGGCGTGGCGACGGATAATATCCCCATGTGGATGTGTCTCGGCATCAGCATCGGGCTCTGCTGCGGAACTGCATTCGGCGTCTCGAAAAAGGGAAAGCCGAATTCTGACAATCCTGATGACGAAGCCTCAAAGCCGATTGACCCCGACGATCCAGACGACGAGGATCTTAACGAGGACACCGACCAATATAACTGAACAAAATAAAAATACCGCTGAAGTTTTATCTTCAGCGGTATTTTTGCGCCTTGTCAGTTCTTGTCTATCGTCTGCAGGAATCCGCCCGCGAGCGAGAGCATCTTTTCATCGACGCCGAGCTTTCCGGCAAGCTTGATCATAGTCTTGACCTTCACCGGGTAGATGGGCTTGAGCAGGGGACTTGAAACAGCCTTTGCCGCAAAGTCTCCGGCGGCGTTTTTGATTATCTTGTTGACCTCGCCGTTGCTGAGAACTTCACCCATGCTGTCCTCAACCGAGAGCTTGTTCGGGTCGCCCTCGCTGTCCGCCGCAACGAACCAGTTGCGCACGAATGAGGAGTATTCTACGGGCATTTTGTATTCGTCCGTGGCTTTTTCGATGCCGTTTACAGTTATCGTGTGCGACGGGCGAACCTTGCCGCCGCGCGCTTTGATAACATTTTCGCCGAGTTTAAGCTCAACATCGTCGAAGACGAACACTCTGTCCGCTTTCTTCGTGTAGCTCTTGCCGTTTACTTCGAGCGTTACTTCGGGGCAGTTGGAGTAGACTTTTATTGTGCTCTTTCCGGCGGGTCTGTTGACGTATCTTTCGCCGGTGATGTGAACGAACTTCTTGTCGCTCCAGTATGCCTTGTAGAGCCAGAACGCGTCTTTCTTCGTCTTGCGGTCGAATGTCACAAGACCCTTGTTGTTCCTGCCTCTGACGCCGCCCTCGTTTCTCGATGCGGAGCCGAAGTCAAACATGTTCCAGACATATGAGCCCCAGAGCCAGTCGCGCTCGTTTATCGATTTGATATAGTGCTCATGGTAGATAGCCTGATAGTCCTCGCTGTAGTCGCCCTGGACAGGGGAGTCGGAGTGGTATTTCGTGATGCCCTCCGCGCCGTATTCCGAAAGGCAGAGCTTGCCCTCGGGGTTCTCTCTGTGCCACTCGTCGAGCCAGTTGTTTATCTCGTCGCACGAGCCCATGTACCAGCCGTAATAGTGGTTGTAGCCGATGATATCGGTGATGTGGTTGAGCGGTGAGTTCACCGGGCACATGGTCAGCTGGGCGCATGTCGTGTATCTCGTCGGGTCAAGGTGTCTTGCAACCTTGTGCATATGCTTGAGGAATGTTATAAGCTTCTTGCTTGCGCTTCCGGCTATTGTGATTTCGTTCTCGATGCCCCAGCAGAATATCGACGGGTGGTTGTAGTTCTGTTTGATGAGCTCAACGAGCTGCTGCTCCGCGTTTTCGTTGCGCTTGGGGCTGAAACGGGAGATAACCGGCACTTCTGCCCAGACGAGCAGTCCGCTCTCGTCGCAAAGATCATAGAAATAGCTGTTCTGCTGATAGTGGGCGAGGCGCACCGAATTCGCGCCGACATCGAGGATTATCTTGACATCCTCCGCGTGCTGCTTCTCGGTTATGGCATTGCCCATGTTCTCTCTGTCCTGGTGGCGGGAGACGCCTTGGAGCTTGATGTGCTCGCCGTTTAAGAAGAAGCCCTTGTGGCTGTCGATATGATATTCTCTGAGTCCGGTTCTGATATCGATGTTGTCCGTGACTTCTTGTGTTGTGCTGTCAAAAATCTCGCATTTGACGGTGTAGAGATACGGATTCTTCCTGCCGTTCCAGAGCACCGGGTCTTCAACGGGCAGCTTCGCGCTGATTATCGGGCGAAGATCCGCTATTGTTGAAGCCTTCTCGTTGCCGTCGGCGTCGATGAGCGTGAAGCGAGCCTTGTGCGAGCAGTCGGCGTTGTCAATAAGCGCCTTTATGCTCAGCTCCCAGCCGTCCTCGCCGACGCGGCGCGGGGTGATGTATATTCCGTCCGAGCCGTAGTCGTTCATGGTAAATCTGCAGTCCGGGACTTCGATAAGATTGACATCGCGATAAACGCCGCCGTAGAATGTGAAGTCCGCCATAGTCGGGTAGACGGACTCGTCCGGCGAGTTGTCGGCAGTTATGTCAACGCGGCAGCCATATCTGATGTAGTCAGAGATATCGACTCTGAATGCGGAATATCCGCCCTCGTGGACTGCGACAAGCTCGTTGTTGACTCTGACTTCCGCCTTTGAGTTGACTCCTCGGCATTCGAGGAACGTTTTCTTGTCCGATTTCGGCAGCTCTTTGGAATATGTCGCCTTTGTGCGAAGATATCCGTTTGTGCCGTCCTGACCGTCAAAGGCGTTCCATGTGTGCGGCAGATTGACGGTCTCGGTCTTTCCGCCGAGCGTGAAGAGCCAGCCGTCGTTTATCCTTATAACATTTCTCATTTTATGACCTCCCGTAAGATGATCTTATTATATACTGATA
>OGQA01001805.1_pt1 | contig 10048 bp, 8 predicted proteins | sample 1553011 | NCBI WGS metagenome assembly OGQA01 (sample SAMEA2580256, study PRJEB22360) | human gut metagenome | biome: human gut; feature: human-associated habitat; material: faeces | place: Denmark | collected 2008/2010 | reverse complement strand
TTCTTCGCGAACAGGGAGCTGTGAAGAAGGCGAAGTTCGAGTTCATCGCCGAGTTCTCGGCCCGCTACAGGGTGTCGCTTTTGTGCTCGGCGCTCGGCGTCACCCGCCAGGGCCACTGCGCCTGGCGCGGGCGCGGGCGCCCGTCTCGCAAGCGCGTGGCGCGCATCATGCGCGAGAACGGGTGGCGCGGCGTGACCAGAGGCAACGCTAGAAGGCCGTCCGGCGAGAGGCGGGTGGCCCGCGCCGCCGGCGCCCCGGACCTGGTGCGGCGCGACTTCTCCGCCGCCGGCCCCGACGAGGCGTGGTTCGCCGACATCACCTACGTTCGCACGCACCAGGGCCGGCCCTGCCTGGCGGTGGTGATGGACGTGTGGTCGAAGAGGATCGTCGGCTGGTCGATGGGGCCGAGGATCGACGCCGCGCTGGCCGACGACGCACTCAAGATGGCCATCGAGCGCAGGCGGCCGCCCGCCGGCTGCGTGCACCACAGCGACCACGGGGCGCAGTACATGTCGCTGCTGCTGGGCGCCCCCATGCGCCGCCACGGAATCCGGCCGTCGATGGGGTCGGTGGCCAGCCCGTGGGACAACGCGGTGACCGAGTCGCTCAAGGGCATCGTCAAGAGCGAGTGCGTGCACGCCCGCACCTTCGCCACCCGCGACGAGGCTGCCATCGAGATATTCGAGTACATCGGGCGCTTCTACAACAGGGCCCGCATCCACTCTGCGCTCGGGTGGATGAGCCCCGACGAGTTCGAGCGGGCGCACATGGAAGAGAGCCGCCCGCGAGCGGCATAGGACCTGTCAACGAAAACGGGGCAGAATCAGGTTATATCGCCCAATTCCGTGGCGAAGGTGCGGGAGCGCTTGTCGTGGACGGTATATCCGTCAGGGCGAGAATGAATCGATTTAATCCTTCTCGATTTCTCATTCATCCTATTTTAATTGATGCATCCAGTCACAAAAAGAGCCGCCAACTTAGACAGCTCTTAGTAACTACGTTTTGAACTGGCGAAATTAATTAGCAATTCGTTTGCAAATTAGCATATTTTCTGATTTCCATAGCTCTATCTTCCCAGTCCAAAGCCTGCTTTCTTGCACCTCGTCCTTCATGGGGGAGGTGAGTTGGGCATCGCTCTGTTGACCTTAGCCGTCCTTCCGCAAACCTTCTTGAACTTGGCTTTCTTTTTGCACCGTTACACGATCCTTCTGAAAACATCACGCAACTTGAGCCGTTTTGCCGCAAATTAACCGTAATCTGCCTGAAGAACTCAGGCCGTGTATCAGGTAAGTTGTATCAGCCGTGTCAAGGTTCTCGGTCTACTTCATTTCCGAAAATCCCACCATCACATTTAGGGAAAACGTGAACCTACCCCCAAGATGCATCCTGAACATCAGGACTGGCGGAAAATCTAGTGGAGTAAGGCATATCGTCATTGAGAGGGTCGCCGTCGTTGAGGTTCCCGCCTTCAATCCACAGCTCGTGGCGAAGCACTGTTCCCCCATTGCGTTCAATTTCCTCATTCGCTCGGTCGGAAAGCGCCTCGCAACTATTCGGTCGGTTGTATTCGCCTTCCGCGTCGAGTTGCGCGATCAGATCGTGGTCCCCCGCAAGCGCAACGACACGATCGTAGTGTTCGCTATCTAGAAAAAGTCTCAGCTGCTTCTCTTCGCCGTTCATCGTGTATACGATGCGATTGTAATTCGGGTTATCAGTCGGGCTAGCCCATGCCCCAGGGATGAAATGCTGGGTCGGCAGCCAGGCCATCAGGACAGTGACGCATACGATGCCCGCTCCCACCGCCATCCATCGAAGGGCTGCCATGAGGCGATCCGTCCGTCCTGCTTCGTGGGTGAGCCTTTCATCCAGAAGAGAGGCCTTCCAGGAAAGGCCCTCAGGGAAAGCCGCGGCGCCTGCCCCCGGCATACCCAGCAATTCGTTGGGGGTAGTGTCAAGGGCGTTGGCCAACGCGGCGAGGGTTCCGCGTCGGGCACCGAGGCGCCGCGCTCCCATTTCGAGACGGTTTGGCGCACCACGTGCACGCGCTCAGCCAAGTCGTCTTGGCTCAACCCGTTTTCCGCACGCAGCCTTTTGATATTGTCCTTAAGCACGCCGCCAGCCTTCCGCAAAGTCGCCTTTCCCGCTTCACCCTACCAGCAAGCCCAAAGCCACACAAGCAACGATGTTTAACGAAGTGTTCCTGAACTGGGGAGGCGATGACGGCACCATGAAAGTGCCCCCCAACCGGTATACTTTCAACAGGAACATCCCGTTGGAAAAGCATACCGATTGGGGAACACTTTTCACAGGCGAACGTCCGCCTTGGCGGAGCGGGGCGGGGCGGGCGTCGGGAGGGCGCGCTTGCTTACAGGGTTACCGCGGCGATGCAGCCGGCGAGGGCGAAGACGGCGACAGCGAGCAGGGCGGCAGCGCAAATTGAAACGATCATCACAGGCTCCTTTCCCTTGGGGACTTTCCGTCCCTTCTTGTTCGATGAACCCATAATGACAGACCGCACTTACACCGCTGTTGCGTGCGCCTTACATTTTTATCGCTTAGCACCAAGGCAGCCGGACGGGCCCTTGCGCTCTCGGCGGGGGATTGCCACATCCTCAGCGAACGCCAGCTGCGCGCTAGGCGCCCGCCTTGGCGAGGAACTCGTCGGGGCTTAAGTCCTCCCAGCTGGCAAGGAGGAACTCCGCTCGCTTGAGCAGCTCCTCGCGAGTGCCGGAGACATCGTTGTCGTAGATGGCGCCCGTGCGATAGCCGGCGTCGCGCAGGGTGTCCAGGGCGTAGGCGGCGTCTTCAAAGCCCCAGGTGTGGGCGCGATCGGTGCCGAGAAAGCTGCGCGCGTGGTCGTAAATGGCCGGTTCGCGCTTGCTCGTCTGCAAATCGTCCACGGAGACGACCGCCTTCATGTACGGCGCGAAGCCGCAGCGCTCGACGCAGAGGGCGAGCATGTCGGCCGGCGTGGAGGAGGCCACCGCCATGGGCACGCCGCGCTCGTGCAGGGCACGCACGAAGGCCAGCGCGCCGGGGCGGGCCTCAACCTCGTTGGCGTAGAAGGCGCGCATGCGCTCGAAGATCATCTCGAGCACCGCCTCGTTGCTCTCGCCGAGACCGCATTGCTCATGTAAATAGGCGCTGGCCTCGGGCAGCGACATGGTGGTGATTGCCTCGGCATCGGCTTCGGTCAGCGTGATGCCGGCCTCAGCCGCCAGCGTGCGATCAACATCGTGCCAGGCACCCATGGAATCCACAAGCGTCCCGTCGCAATCGAAAATGATGCCAATCACTTATTCCTCCACGCGAATAACGGAAGGCGTGTCCAGCACCACGTTGTCCAGGGCCAGGGCCTCTTCCAGAGCCTCGCGGATGTCGCGCTCGCGGCAGCGGTGGGTGACCACTACCTGGTCGACGCGCTCGGCGCCGGAGCGACCGCGTTGCACGATGGACTTCACCGAAATGTTGTGGCGTGCGAACACGCCGGCCATGGTTTCCAGAACGCCCGGGCGGTCGGTCACCGAGAAGCGCAGGTAGTAGCGCATGACCAGTTCGTCCATAGGCAGGATGGGCAGGTCGTCGGTGCAGGTGCAGCCCACAATGGGAGCCACGCCCTGCTGAATGTGGCGCGCCACTTCCAGCACGTCGCCCATGACGGCGCTGGCCGCGGCACCCGCGCCGGCGCCCTCGCCGAAGAACATGGTCTCGCCCACAAAGTCGCCCACCACGTAAATGGCGTTGAACACGCCGTTCACGGTGGCCAGCTGGTGGTTCGTCGGGATCATGGTGGGATGCACGCGTACATCGACCCCATCCTCGCGGCGATGGGCGATGGCCAGAAGCTTGATGACGTAGCCCATGTCGCGAGCAGCCTCGATATCCACCGGCGAGATATTCGTGATGCCGTCGGTAAAGACATCGTCCAAGGTCACGCGCGAGTTGAAGGCGATGGAAGCCAAGATGGCGATCTTCGCCGCCGCGTCGAACCCGCCCACGTCCGCCGTGGGGTCGGCCTCGGCGAAGCCCTTCTGCTGCGCCTCATGCAGGGCATCCTCGTAGGACAGGCCGTTGTCGGCCATGCGGGTGAGCATGTAGTTGGTGGTGCCGTTCACAATGCCCATGACCGAGGTGATCTCGTTGGCGATGAGCGAGTGCTTCAGCGGATCAATGATGGGGATGCCGCCGCCCACGGACGCTTCGAAGGCCAGTTCCTTGCCAGCAGCCTCGGCGGCTTCCATAACCTCCTTGCCGTGGGTGGCCATGAGTGCCTTGTTGGCCGTAACCACGTTCTTGCCGGCAGCGAGTGCGTTCAGCACGACCGTGCGGGCGATGGTGGTGCCACCGATGAGCTCCACCACGATATCGATCTCGGGATCGTTGATGATGTTGTTGAAGTTGTCGGTGAACAGGTGGCCGACCCCGTGGGCCTCGGCCTCGGCCGGCGACAGCGAGCACACGCGCGCCAGTTCGATATCCACGCCGAAGTGGCGCAGGAAGTCGTCCTTGTGCTTCTGGATGATGTCGATGCACCCGCCGCCGACGGTGCCGGTGCCCACCAAGCCGATTTTCACTGCCATGTTACGTCCTCTCCCGAGCGCGAAAGTTCTCTGTGATCGAACGATTATACAGGGACAGCTACGGAAGTCGTACATCAGAGCGGGGAGAGGGCGGTTTCCCAGACCTCTGCGCGCCCCCGGAGAACGCGGCCGTTAAGAAACAGCTTCCACTTCAGCAGCAGTGGTGTCGGGATGGTACCGACTCATGTGCGTTCCTTTCGCTGTTTCTTTTGCCGCGTTCGCAGGGGGATAAAGCGCGCAGCGGGCTGGGAAACCGCCCTCTCCCCGCTCTGCCAAAGGCTTCTATTCGAAAATCTCCTTCTCCACCACGAGCTCGTTCTTAATGTGGCCCACGAGCTTTTGCAGTGCGTCGATGCAGTTGGGTCGGATGTCGGCACCGATGAGCACGTACATGAGCGAATCGCCCACGCTACAGCGCCCCTCGTTCAGCCAGGTACGCACATAGTAGACGCCGGGCCAAGTGAGCGCCTCGGCCTCGGCGGCGGCCAGGCCCTCCGCATCATAGGAGAACTCGACGGCCACCACCTTGCCCAAGCCTTCTACCCCTTCGCGCACCTGGGCCTTCGGGGTGATACGCACCACGCCGTTGTGGGTGAGGAACATGCCGCACTGGGCCGCCGCCGGATCGGCCTTAGCCTCGCGCAGCCACTGATCGATAGAAGGTTCGGTCTTCGCCATTTCGCGTCCTTTCGTTCGGGGCATTCCAAAGTAGAGCATTTCGCTCGACATTATTTGCTGCCGAGAATATACCACAGGAGCTGGCACCTCGACCGCACGCCGCCATTCGTTCCGAAATATCACACGGAAGGCCGCCGATTTTAAGCACTTGAAACAGAGCCTTGTTACCATAGGCGCCAGATCATGAGAGACCTGCGCTGCTGCAACGCGGCGCCGTGACACGCCGAGAAAGGACGCGGCCATGAGCTTGCCCGCCTCAGACCTGACGAAGAAGCCCGATATGCGCACCACTATGGAGCTGGGCGCCGTGCTGCCCGAGACCGCCGAGGTGCGCGACGACCACCTGTTCATCGGCGGCGTCGACATGGTAGAGCTGGCCCGCAAGGAGGGCACCGCGCTCTACGTGTTCGACGAGGCCGACCTGCGTCACCGCATGGAGGCCTACCGCGAGGCCTTCCGCAGCCGCTACGAGAATTCCGACATCATTTACGCGTCGAAGGCGTTCCTGAACAAGGAAGTGGTGCGCATCGCCGAGGCCGAGGGGCTGTGCCTGGATGTGTCTGGCGGCGGCGAGCTGGCCTGCGCCCGCTCGGTAGACTTCCCCATGGAGCGCGTGTTCGTCCACGGCAACAACAAGACGCCCCACGAGCTGGAAGAGGCCATCTCCGCCGGCGTGGGGCGCATCGTGCTTGATTCCCGCATCGAGCTGGCCCGCGTGAACGAGATCGCCGGGCGCCTCGACGTGGTGCAGGACGTGTACATGCGCATCACCCCCGGCGTTGAGGCCGACACCCACGAGTACATCCGCACCGGTTGCGAGGACTCGAAGTTCGGCTTCACCATGCGCGAGGACTTCGCCTTCAAGTGCGTCGGCGACGTGCTGGCCGCTGAGAACGTGCGCCTGGTGGGCCTGCACTGCCACATCGGTTCGCAGATCTTCGCGCTGCACTCCTTCCGCGAGGCGGCGGCCGTGATGGTGGAGTTCATGGCCCGCATCCGCGACACCTACGGCCACGAGATCACCGAGCTCGACTTGGGCGGCGGCCTCGGCATCGCGTATTTGGCCGAGCATCAGCCCTCTTCCATCGACGACTTCGCCGAGGTCACCTGCTCGGCGGTGCGCGATTTGTGCGCGCTGCACAACCTGCCGTTGCCGCGCCTTCTGGTGGAGCCGGGCCGCTCGCTGGTGGCCCCGGCCGGCGTCACGCTGTACACCGTGGGCATCTTGAAGACGCTGCCGGGCATCCGCAAGTACGTGGCCATCGACGGCGGCATGTCCGACAACATCCGCACGGCGCTCTACCACGCCGACTACGAGCCCACCATCGCCAACAAAGCCGGGCAACCCCGCGAGGAAATCGTCACGCTGTGCGGCAAGCACTGCGAGAGCGGCGACGCCGTGGTCATCGACATGCCCCTGCAGAAGGCCGACCTCGGCGACATCGTGTGCGTGTTCGGCACCGGTGCCTACAACATGACCATGGCCAGCAACTACAACGGACAGCCCCGCCCGGCCGTGGTGTTCGTGCGCGACGGCGCATCGCGCGTGGTCACTCGCCGCGAGACCTACGAGGACCTCTACCAGCGCGACCTGTAGGGCACCGGCTTCTTGTCGGTTTTATTGCGGCGGGTTGGCGGAACCGTAATAAGGAACGGTTCACACCCTGGCAACGAAACCAGCTTGCTAAGGTGAAGGCAATCGCGGGAAGCGGCACCCACCCTCATGCCCATTTCCGCTCGTCCCTTGAGGCTCTGGGGCTCGCCGTTGGCGCGAGGCCTTGCGCCGCACGTTCAGGATCGAGGCCAAGCCCTATGAATGCCATTTACCTGCGCAGCAGCGTCCGTCAGTACACCGACGAGCCGGTGGACATCCGAGATATCGAGAAGCTGATGCGTGCCGCTATGGCCGCCCCCTCCGCCGTGAACCAGCAGCCCTGGGAATTCTACATCGCGCGGGACGAGACCACGCGTCTGGCTCTGGCCGCTTCAAGCCCCTACGGCACGCCGGCCAAACTCGCCCCCTGCGTCATTGTGGCGTGCCAGCGCACCGAGGGCCTGCGCGCGCCGCAAGACGCCTCCTACGACATGAGCGCTTCCGTGGAGAACATCCTCATCGAGGCCGCCAACCTGGGCCTAAGCGCCGTGTGGCTCGGCATCGCGCCGGAGAAGGACCGTATGGCCGCCGTGGACGTGGCCCTGGGCAGCCCGCGCGGCGTTACGCCCTTCGCGCTCATCGCCGTGGGCCATCCCGAGCACAAACCGGAGCCCAAAGGCCCCACGCGCTACGACGAGACGCGCGTGCATTGGATTTAGAATGCACCGTCATCTCAGCCGATGAGGGCGGACTAAAGTCCGCCCCTACGGAAGCGTTGACAGACTCGGCAGGACGCGGCGCCGCAGGAGCATCGGTCAGGCGCCCTTGGCGCGACGCTGCTCGGCACGACGGGCGCTGTTGCGCTCGGCGGTGACGTCGCTGAAGGCGCGCGTGAGCCCGCGCAGGGCATTCAGCATGATCGTGCGGTCCTCCGCAGGCGCTCCCATCACGCCGTCGCGCAAAATCGCCCACTCGCGGCCGCCCTCGAAGAGTTGGGAGGCATCAGTGATGCCGGCCGCCTTCAAAGCGGCGAACAGCGCGTTCACCATGGCCTCGCGCTCGCTGCCATCCAGCGAGGCGAGCCAGCGATCCAGCGCCTCGGCGCGACGCTGCGTGCGCTCGGGAAGCTCGGGGAGCGTGGCGAAGGCCCCCGACGCACCGCTCACGTTTCGCGCAGTCTCTGCATCCCGCACCTCGCCCGCATCGCGCGCACGTTCTGCATCGCGTGGCCCCGGCGCCCCATCCGCGCCTTCCACGACCCAGTGGAACACCGAGTGCTGCTCGAAGCCGCGGCCCGTGGCCTGCACCACGTCTGTCGGCATCGCCGATTCCATGAGGATGCCCACCATGGAATCGGCCGGCACCTGCTTGGTCATGCGGCCCACAAGCGGCTCGTAGTCAGCCGCCGTGAACAAACCGGCTTTGAACCCGGGGCCATCGTGGTTGTACAGGCGCGCGATGCGGCCTTGCACCTCCGGCGTCACCGTGAGCGCCGCGTACTCGGCCAGGTTGCCGCCCTTGGAATGGCCGCCCACCATAAGCGTTTCGGGCAGTCGCGGATCAGCGGCCACCGCCGCCAGATAGCGGGCCGCCAGCGCCTGGGCCTCGACCGGCGCCTGATAGGCCATGTTGAAGTCCTCGCGCCACCCGGTGAGCGTCGTGTCGGTGCCGCGAAAGCCCACGTAAGCGAAGCGCCCGGGGCACACGTAGGTTGTGGCGGCGAACTGCAAATCACGCACCTCGTCGAATGCGGCCGCATGATCGTAGATGAGCACGTCCCGAAAACGCGGACTCGCGGCCATCCAGAACAGCTGCTGCTTCATCTGCGCTGCGTGCATACCGGAAAACATCGCAGGAAACAACTCGGCTCGCATGAGATCGACGAACCGTACGGGAGCCACGGGGGCCTTCGCATCCTGCGCCACTTCCGCCCGATCGCGCTCGGCTGCCGCAGAAGGCTCCGCAGCACGCTCGCTCGCATGCCTGCGCAGCCGCCCGAGCAGACCGCGCAGCTCGCTTAAAGGCCCGCAGCCCTCACGTGCCTTCGAAGACGCAGTTTCCGAAGCCTCCCCGCTGTACACCTGCGGCATAATCCCCTCGCCGCGCACCATACAGAACTGCGCGAGCAAGGCCGAGTCCACGGCGTTGAAGGGCACCTCGTCGAAAGGGGCAAGTTGAGTTTGCAAGTATGTGAGCACATCGTTCATGACTGCATTATGAGGGCGCCGCTCTAAGCCGCACGGTCGCCTCCCCCACCAGACACAGAGCCGTTGCCAAAGCTGCCTCGCATCACCATGACCCTCCCGCTTATCTTCCGCTACAATGACGCTGCAATTTCGTTCAAAACGCTTGGAAATCCCGCATCAGGAAGGTTCCCATGGCCACCGACACCACCTCCACTTCCCCGGCTTGCGCCTCGGACAGCAACGCCAACGCCCCCGCGTCGGCCACCGCGCCCCGCGAGCACTTCGCGAGCCGCCTCGGCTTCATCCTCATTTCGGCCGGCTGCGCCATCGGCCTGGGCAACGTGTGGCGCTTCCCCTACATCGCCGGCGAGTACGGCGGGGCGGCCTTCATTGTGCTTTACCTCATTTTCCTCGTCATCTTGGGACTGCCCGTCATGGTCATGGAGTTCGCCGTCGGCCGCGCCTCCCAGCGTTCGGCCGCCCAAGCCTTCGACATCCTGCAGCCCTCGCGGCGCTGGCACTGGTTCTCCTGGTGGGCTTACATCGGCTGCATGCTACTCATGATGTTCTACACCACCGTCTGCGGCTGGATGCTCGCTTACATGGCGAAAATGGCCACGGGCACCTTCGACGGCCTTGACCCCGACGGCGTCGCCGGCGTCTTCGGCACCATGCTCGCCAACCCCTCCGAGATGGTGGGCTGGATGCTCGCCGTGGTGGTCATCGGCTTTTTCGTCTGCAGCCTGGGCCTGCAGAAGGGCGTCGAACGCATCACCAAGGTGATGATGATCGCCCTGCTCGGCGTCATGGCGCTGCTCGTAGTGCGCGCCGTCACGCTGCCCGGCGCCGACGCGGGCCTGGAGTTCTACCTGGTTCCCGACTTCGGCAAGATGTTCGCCGGCGGCCTGTCCGGCTTCGGGGACGCCGTGTACGCCGCCATGGGCCAGGCCTTCTTCACCCTGAGCCTGGGCATCGGCGCCATGGCTATTTTCGGCAGCTACATCGGAAAA
>OGQA01001800.1_pt1 | contig 10068 bp, 14 predicted proteins | sample 1553011 | NCBI WGS metagenome assembly OGQA01 (sample SAMEA2580256, study PRJEB22360) | human gut metagenome | biome: human gut; feature: human-associated habitat; material: faeces | place: Denmark | collected 2008/2010 | reverse complement strand
CTATAGAACATATGTTCTATTTACACAAGAGCTATACTGGGGTGAGAGGTACCTCGTTTTAGGGCAAATGTCTTTTCAGCTAAATCAAAAAATCATTCTTCTTGAAAGCCATCGGTCCCGTCAACGGGATGGTAGAGCAGTACCAGGAATTCCTGGCGAAAGCAAAAGATGCAAACAGAATTGAAATCTTGATGTCGTGGCATGGAGCGCAAGTCCACAGCACCATCACGTTCCCACCCTCCTTCAAACAGCAATGAGCAACAACTAACAAGGACAATTAAAACGTCTTCCGCAATAAACCTAGCCATCAGGCCATCGCCGCCGCAATAAGATCGGCCCCATTAGTGAAACAACCCTCTTTACCTGACCTCAGAAACGCATCGCCTTCCCGGATAGCTTCAAGGCTTTCAACATTGGGATCATTGCAAACGGACTCCTGCGAGGCAAAAGCTCCCCCTCCCGAGCAGCAGGCAAAGTACCAGCGAAGGGTTTCTCTCCATCAACATCGGTCAACACGGTATTCACAGCAGACTCCTAACAATAGAAACCCATGGCATAGTTCGACCCGACAAAATCTAATTTCGAAAAGTGGTTCCGCATTGCTGAAATCGTTTACGTCTACGTTAACGATTTCAGCATGGAAAAAGACTGCGATTCCCGGGGATTCAGCTTGCGAATTGCAGACCGCAAAAGGAAGACCAACTTATTACGTATTCCCTTTCAGCAAACCACGAGAATACACAGTGCACCATTATCTAGCTACGAAAGAAGGCGAAGCGTGCGGGAATACGTTGAGAAAATGCTATACGCGAAAGTGGAGAGCAAGGCCATCGATGCCTCGGGGATCCCCCTCTACCTAAGGGGGCTGTACTCTCTGGAGCAGTGGGCCATCTTCGGGTAGGAGGGCAGGCGGCCAGGCCGTCGACGAGAAGAGCGTGAAGAAGCACCGCAACGACGTCTGCCGCCTCGCCATGTTGCTCGCAGGCGGCGAACACCCCGCCATGAGCAAGGGCATCCGCGCTGACATGCAGCGGTTCATGGAAGCCTATGAGTCGGACCCCGTTGACCCCAAAGCGCTCAAGATCAAAGGTGTCGGAGCGCAGCAGGTCGTCGAGGTGACGGGAACGTCTACCTGCAGTAAAGCAGTGCCCGACTGCATACCGCCAAAGGCGGGACGCAGCACGTTGACAGTTAAGCTTCATAGGCCATAATAGATTCAGATAAAAAAGCCTACGGGCTTTGTAAGGCGGAGTTGCGAAAGCGGTTCCGCCTAGTTTTTTATCTGGGCAAAACCCCATTCGCAGGGTTAACGTCCAAAACCAACTGAGCCCCACGAGGGGGCTCAGTTTACGAATCGCGGACCCCGGAAGGGAGACCGACTTGTCACGTATTGTATTCTAGAAAACCACGCCGAAATGCCAGGGTGTTCCCTTATGCACCGATTGTAAGCTCAATCCAGACAAACATCTGCGCATAGCACGGAACGGCTTGGACCAGAAACGAACTACTGCCCCTAGGCCTTGTACTTGGCTTCTGCAGCTAACCGCGCTAACCATCAAATCCCTCTTCCAGCGGATCAGCGCCCAAGTTCTCCCTCGCTTCATTCGCCAGCTTTAGAGCATCTGCCGTGGATACGCTATCGTCGTAGGAGCGCCCGATACAGCATCGGATAATCCGTACCCCTTTGCCGAGCCTGATGTCCATTCGGAAAGACGGCTGACCTCATACAAAACAAGCATGGGCCGATTATTCTGCAGGCTCTTCAAGAAACAAACGTATGTTTCTCCACCAACAATGCTCTCCGCATCCCGCCATGCTCCCAGCTCGGTAAAATACCCAGATTTCAGCATCTTGCCGGCCCGGCTCGCAGCAAGCTTGATATACCGCCCGGAAAGCTCCATAAAGCCGTCATCCGACATCCAGCTATCTTTGTCGCCTTTTGCCCTATCGTTTGCTTCGTACCTAAGGATGAATGCGAAGCTCTGCCAGTTTTCATCATCGAAGTTTTCAAAAGCAGATAAAAGCGAATTTGTTAGCCCTTCCTTTTCAAACCTCTTGGAAAATCTAGTCATCAGCCGTAAATATGCTCTGTCGAAGCCGATTGCACCAAGAGGGCCACGGGCCTCGTTCCTGCACTTCCCCAGATAACAAGCAAGAACCTGGCCAAGCAAGCAAGCATGCATGCCCATTCGTTAGAAACTCGATGTTTTCTTCAATCACGTAAACAACATCGATCAAACTGCCACGGATTCAGGGGGGGGCAAATCCGACCGCCGTTCGTCGCAAAGATACAACGCATTTCGCTTTTACCCATTCAAACACCTTAGGAAAGAACAGTTGAATGGAAACCATACCCAGCAAATCGATGGGTTCTATCCCTTTGCCAACATGAAGTCGCTTCAGCGCAAGAATGTTTTCAAACCTAATCAGCCGGCGCGTAGTATTAAGAGAGGAGACAACCAGATTCAAACCAATTAATTCCAGCCGCAAAGAATCATTATTGGAGTACCTAAAAGAACCATCCTGGTTGAGGCTTTCGAATAGCGCGTTCACCTTCTCCCTAACTTCCTTACGGCTAACGGGCGGCAGGTCTACTGGAAGTTGCACTATTTTCTCTAGATATAAATCCCCATCGAAACCCTGCACCTCGCTTAACGCTCTTGATACCACACCACGATCAAACGAGAGCACATAAATAATCTTAGGAAAATAAGCAGTAGGGTAACGATTCTGAAGACCAGCCGGATTTCCTCGCTAGACAAGCGATCCAGATCGTCGATGAAAACCACCAGCATTCGCTCCTGTTTGCGAAGCTCCTTGTCGAGATCCGCCTTCGGGCTGATAGAATACGCATCCTTCTTTTCAGATTCTTTCTTATTGGAGAATAATCTCCCAGCGGCAATTCCCGCCGCCTCCATAGCAGGCCCAACGGAAGGGTCGACTCGTAGCTCACCGAGCCTTCGAGGATCCCATATGCGCAATAGGCGGCAGCCACCAGATACGCGGCGCGCATGGCCAATCCAAAGCCGACGTTGCACAAATTGGAGAATCGATTGCGCCGCATGCATGCAGCCCGATGGTCTTCCAGCAGCGCAGCCGCGCCGCGTTCGGCGAAATCTTCCCTCTGGAAGCTTTTCACGACAAGCAGGCTGTTAAGGCACTCGATAAGATGGGAACGTGCGCATCCATCGGTTTCACGGATGCGCTTGTGAAGGCGTTTGGGCACGCGACGAAAGCCCAACGTGAACCCAGCGAACACGATTCCCGCGGGGATGAGCATCCAAGCGATTTGGGGAACCATGATGGCAAGCAGCGCAAGCGATCCGACAAGCTGGGCAAGCATACCCGCCGCAGAAGGCACAACCGTGGTGGCGCCGGATGCCACGATACGCGCCATCGGTCAGGCGGCTCATCCATTCGCCGGTGTGGACAGCCTGCACGCTGGAAAGCTCGGCATGCAACACTTTGCCGAGGAATCTTAGCCTAAGGATATTTTGAAACATCGTGCGCGCGCGTTCCTGCAGAAAGCGATACAGCGCCTGCAGCGCAATCAACGCAGCCGAAACGGCCGCGAACACGACAACGCTGAGGCGAAGCGCATCAGAAGCACCGCCAACCGCAGCATTGACCAGGTCGCGCATCACCCATGCGGTGTAAACACCGCCACCGGCGATGACCATTTCAAGTCCGGCAAGGGCGGCAACCATCCAGAGACGGCTCCCTAAAACGCGAATCATCCAGGGAACGGCATGCAGCTTGGAACCGGAATCCACGGACTGGCCTCCTTGCGGGAAACACGATGTGAAGGGAGCCCCGATCCCGCAGTCGAAGCGCCCTTCGCGATTAAGGACACAAGGTCGAACGCTGCGCAGCAAGGGGCACTTTGCCGTTTGCCCCTCCGAATCGGCGCATCTCTACCGCCCGAAAGGCGTAGCCTATTCCGAGGCGATCCCCGCCTTCACAAGCGTCTGCAGGAAGGCGTCGACATCGGCAGCCGCGCGCGGCTCGTCCACATCGTACGATTCAACCACGCGCGCAACGATCTGGTCGCGTGACAAACCCTCCTCGATACCGCGCCATGCGATCGCGGCGGTGTCGTTAAGCTTCACGATGCCGCTGAACTCCGCAGCAGCCGCCCCCGTTGCGACGGCGACCCATTGACCGCCTACTTCCTGGATAACGAAGCCTTTCTTGATGTTCATGGCTAACTCCCTTCATGCCGTTTCCCTATTGCTTGCGAACGGCCTTTGCATATGACTGCCCGGTCATGGCCTCGAACGAGGTTTTGACAGCGGTTTCGGATATATCGCACCCCATTGCCCACACGGGCACTTCGGCGAGCACCCGATCGATGCATCTCAAGACCGTCAATGCGCCGACAGGACTTTCGCGCGGTATATGGCATTGCCTCACGATGGCTTCCGAGGCATCGGCTGGGGCCAAACGCTCGATGGAGCAAGTTGGTGCCTGGCGAAGCACGCAGATGCCGGCAAGTGGAGCGTGCCCGTTATAGCCCCAACCTTCCTTGCCCGTCCACGGGCATCCGTAGACCATGGGTTCCCCACGCTCGGGGACGTATAGGAACGGCTTGTCCCCGTTGAGGATCTTCGCCCCCCTGGTCGCCAAGGTATCGCATCCATAGCCGTGCGTGCGTTGACTTGCCAGTGCCGCTGCGTGCGGTGAAGGCGAATGCGCGTCCCTCATACTCGACCACGCAAGAATGGAACACCACGCGGCGCAGCGGAGCAACCTTCTCGGCGATCAGCCGATGCACGGTGCAAAGCTCAACGTAGGGGTCGGGATATTCTGGAGCCATCGCCCTATCGAATGCCAGATCGTCATCGTTGGCCCTTATGGTAAACAAGGGCTCATCGTCCGCGTGCTCCTCGAGATACGGCTCGCCAACCTGTTCGAGCATGCCGAAACGAGAAGCCACCTGCACCGGAACGCCCGCGAGCCTAAACCTCAAAAGACGCTCGCTACCTTCGCTTTGCGTCATGACCTCCCCCTTCCTCGCTTCCGCTGATTCCAACGTTTTGATAGGCCGGGAAACGCGCGCTTGAGCGTCCGTTTTGCTCGCATAGCCACCCGACGCCTTGCGATACGGCAGCGTTCGCCCCGGCGCAGCTTGCTTACATAAGCAAGGTAATCGGGATCGTCGACCGAGCACATCTTGCCATCGCGCACGAACGAGACCAGGATGCCGAGCACGTCTTCAAACGGGACATCGCGTTCATAGGCGACGCAATTGTCGCCAAGGATAACGTAGCCCGCAGGGCCCACTCCCACGATGCGATGCAGCACGTACCTACCAACCGCCTGGTAATACAGCACCACATCGTTCTCGTGGAAACGCTCGCCGGGCTTCGCCGCCCTGATGGTCACAAGGTCGCGACCCTGCCGCAGCATAGGCTCCATGGACACGCCGCGCGTGCGGTACACGAGCACGCCGTCGCGGGCGAGCACTTCCTTGAATGTGCTTTTGGTTACGTGAATCGCTTCGTTATCAGCAATCATACAGCCCCATCTCCGAACCGAGGTTGCGGCGCCGGGCGGTTTCCTCCATATCGAAACGCACGCTACCCGCGATGTCCTTGCGCGTCAAAACCACGCGAACGCACCGCCCCGCTTGGTACACCCAGGCGAAAGGACGCAGCAGCGCATGCTTGCGCGCGGCTTTCCAGTTGCATACGCCGCCTCTTTGGAGATACCTGAAAAAGCCGACGGGGCCTCGGATTCCCGATAGCCATGTAGCACCGGTCTTGCCCTTGATCTTCTTACCGAAATTACCCAGCAGCATCACATGCTCGAGCAGGTCGGCACAAACGGTAGGCTCCACCTCAGCACACCATTCGAAGCCCTCCTCGGGAAGGCCCAGGTATATCTGGCAGAAACGCGTGAGGCACTTTGCCGTGCGCTTGACGCGCTCATTGCCCAAAAGCTCGGAAAACTCCGTCCAGCCATCATGGGCGAGATATGCCTTCGCAAACAGCATCCAGTCAATCACCTGGCGGAAGCCCAAACCCCCGAGCGCCAGGTGCTTGCGCGCATGAAGCAGCAAAACGACACCGTTGACCATCGGGGGGAACACGGGGAAGCTGTGCCCCTGCACGCAAGCTGCTTCCGTGTGTCCGAGCGCTTCCTGGAACAGGGCCTTCAAGCCAGGTGTGCCCTGGGGAATGCCGTTTGGCTCCCAATGAAGCTCCAGGCACACGCCGTCCTTGTCCAACCCTACATGGTGATCGCAAACGCCGTCGTCGTCCTTGTCCTCAAAACCTGCGGCCACCAACGCAGCCCGGGCGCGCTTAAAATCGGCAGGAGACACCATGAAGTCGATGTCACCATAGGAGCGCAAGCCCGGATCAGGATACAACATGCCCGCCGCCACGCCTTTTAGGATGACGGTCGGGATACCCTTTGCCTCCAAAACGGAGAGCATCTCATCCTGCACGTTAAGCAAATGCCCAAACAAAGCACGACGGCCTAGATCGCGGTTGAACCAGGCGGCGGCAAGCGCGTTGTCGGCGCAGGCGTCAAGCAGCCCGCCCGGCAACAACGCAAACCCGGGGATAGCCTGGGCCTGCAATTCGGCATACACAACCGAAGGCTCAAGGCCTTCCGGCAACTTCAGCGACCCGTCTTCGGAGAACGCCGAACGGATGATTTGGCAAACGGTACTTTCAAGCAATGTCGTCGTCTTTCCGGTCTGTTCAGATAGCCCGCATGGCAGTGGGAATTCCTATGGTAACCGCCACGCCAGCATATCGGAACAACCCATAGCAGGCACATTACCCCCATTTGGTGGGGATGATACTAGCAAGCACAACGGAATATGCCCATGGCCCCAGGCGGAAAGCCATCATTCACGAATCCGAGAAAAAAGTTACCATAGGTACAGCATATGTGGGGATTTCCGCATGTCAGCCCCCCCCTTTGTTGACTGCCAGTCATCATTGAATTAGATTACAAATCGCATTGCAAGATTACAAGAGGAAAGGAGGCCTGCAAATGTCCAAGAATCAGTACGATGCGCCTGCTATGGAAGTTGTCGAATTCGGCAAGGAAGACATCGTTTGCGTCATCTCCGGTTATGATGTTGTCACTCCCGGCGGAGAGCACGTCGGTGGCGGCGGCATTGGGGAATGGAGCCCTGATTTGCCGTGGGGCGGCGATTAGGACAAAATATGTGTCTACTTTAGGGGCGTCGGCGCAGGTTGATGCCCTTTTTTCACAAGTCAAGAACCACTTTCTCTTTGGGAAGCAGATCGTAACCGCCCGTAACTTGCGCCAGGCCCGAAAGCCCCGGTCGTACAAGCGTCCTATAGCCCCAACCATGAATCCTCTTCTCGAATTCTTGGCAAAACGCCGGCCTTTCAGGACGGGGTCCGATTAGGCTCATCCCTTTTGTCAAGACGAAAACGCAAGGCAGGACGGGGATTTTGCACAGGAGAAGAGGATTGTCAGCAATCTCGGTGGAGCATTTCGAGTCGCCTGGGACGCGTTAGGGAATCGGAATGGCACATAGCCTCAAACACGCGGATCGCACTGATTCCCCTATGCCTGATACCAGAATCGTCCCATTGGGACCCGTTTCCCAATGGGACGATTCTTCACAAAGGGCATTAAGGCGCATGAAAACGTGGAAGGGGCAAGCAAACGCGCTTCCACGAATTCGCCCATGGCGACCACGGTATAATCCAACGAGACAAGCAACGAACAGAAAGGGCGGCGCGGATGAACCTGGGCAGCGAGAGCGAGACCGTCGAGTTCAAGAAGTCCACTGGCGAGCATAAAGAGGCACTGCAAGCCATCAGCGCCATGCTGAACAAGCACGGCCGCGGCGAACTCTACTTCGGCGTGAAGGACGACGGCAATGTCATCGGCCAGGATGTCAGCGACGCAACGCTGCGCCAGGTGACGTCTTGGATATCGGACAAGATCGAGCCTGCGGTGTTCCCGACGGTCGAGCGCCTCGATGCCGATGGCGGGCCGCGCTACATCAAAGTTGCCTTCTCGGGCGCCGACGCCCCCTACTCTGCCGACGGCCGCTACTTCACCCGCGTGGGGACCTCGAACAAAGCGCTGTCGGCCTCGGAGCTGAGCGCCATGGTCGTCAAGCGCGAGCGCGCCCGCAGCCCGTGGGATTCCCTGCCGTCCGGCAGGCCCGTCTCCGACGCCAACGAGCGGGCGGTGCGCGACTTCGTCGAGCGCGGCGGCAGGGCCGGGCGCGTAGGCGGCGGGTTCACCAGCGTAGAGGACACCCTGGCCAAGCTCGACCTCATCGCGCCCGACGGCAGCCTCAGAAACGCCGCGATAGAGCTGTTCTGCGAGGGGTCCGACACCTACCCCAGGATGAAGCTGGGGCTTTTGGGCGGCAACACCAAGACCAAGATCCTCGATTTGCGCCGCGAGTGCGGCGCCATGCTCAAGCTGCTCGACTTCGCCGAGTACTTCGTGACGTCGAACATCAGGCGCGAGTTCGTCATCGGCGAGACGGGCATGTACCGCAAGGAGATCCCCGAGATCCCAGCCGAGGCCATCCGCGAGGCGGTTGCCAACGCGCTGTGCCACCGCGACTACACAACCGGCACCGCCGTCGAGGTGAACGTGTTCATGGACACCGTCCAGATCGTGAGCCCGGGCCTGTTCCCCGAGGGCGACTCGCCGCAAGAGCACCTCGACGGCACCGCGAGCGAGTTCTGCCTGCGAAATCCCGCAATCGCGCGCGCCCTATTTCGCGCCGGCGTCATCGAGCAGTACGGCACGGGGATACCGCGCATCAAGGAGACCTGCGAGGCCGCGGGCGTGAGGTTCCGCTTCGAGCAGACCGTCAACAGCACCGTCGTCGTCTTCGAGCGCCCCGGATCGCAAAAGGCGACTTTCAGAACCGCGGCCGACAACCGACCGCTCCTCAGCGAGCGCGAACAGGCAGCGATGGCGATTGCCGCCGCTCAGGGGAAAATCACGACCTCCGACCTCGCGCGGGAGGCCGGCGTCGGCAGGAAAACGGCCGCGAAGACCCTGAAAGACCTTGCCGGACGAGGCCTGTTGGAATGGTCGGGGAAAAGCCCGAAAGACCCGCACCAGTTCTACAGGATGCCAAGCGGAGTTTGAGGCTGCAGGGCCTAGCCGGGAAACAGGCCCGTTGCGTTTGCTGCCGTCCCCCTGCTGGGCACTACTGAGTAATCTACTGGGTAGTACCCAAGCGCGAGTTGGCAAGTCCGCCAAAGTCCAGAGAAACGGCCCCGAAGAATATATTGCCCTCGATCAGATTCTCAGAAAATAGCTCATCGGTGGTTTTTGCGGTCTGAGGTATCCGTGTAATTGCAACGCATGAGGCTTGTGCGACTTACGACGAACGACAAGAGGGCAAAACGCCGACAGAAGGGAACCTCCATGGCCGACAAAAACGAGGAGATGGCGCAGCAGATGCGCGCCGACGGCGTCGATGAGGCGATGATCGCGAGGTTCGTTGCCAAGGAGATGCAGGAAGACGAGTTCCGCCGCGGTCGGGGCATGACCGACATCGAGGCCGCCCGTGCGTGGAAGCGCATGCCTGAAAACATACAGCAGCTGTTGTTGGGCAGCGTCTTCTGCCCCAACTGCGGCACGGCGTCGTTTGCAAGCGGCTACTCGCTGCGCATGCGAGACGGCTTCGTGCTCATCGAGGGCAGGTGCGCCGCATGCGGTGCCGAGATCGCCAGGCTCTGCGACTAGGCCAGGAACTTTTCCGACAAAATCAAGGACCTCACCTTCAGGGTAACCGAACGCTCCACTTTCCTTCGCAGCGAAATAGGCAAGTCGGCTTCTCAGGAACACCTCGATTCTGGCAACGGCATCGAACATCAGGAGGCACAGCCTTCTGTCGAACTCACAGGCCCGCATTACCTCGTCGAATGTCATCCCTATCACGGAAAACCGTCTTGCCGCTGTCCGAGACGGTTTTGTATGGGAACCGATATGCAGAGAGCCTGTAGTAGCCGATGTTCTCTAAAACCTCTTTGAGCTCGTCGACGTTGCCGCAGCAGGCCCTTTGTCCTCCGTCAGCAGCTTTACCTGGTCGTCTAC
>OGQA01001799.1_pt1 | contig 10069 bp, 7 predicted proteins | sample 1553011 | NCBI WGS metagenome assembly OGQA01 (sample SAMEA2580256, study PRJEB22360) | human gut metagenome | biome: human gut; feature: human-associated habitat; material: faeces | place: Denmark | collected 2008/2010 | reverse complement strand
GGGCATCTCCTGCCGAGCCAGCAGCAGCCGTTCGCCTGCAGCCTTTTTGTCATCGAACATCATGCCCTTGATGGTCATCCCGCAGAAGTTTTCCTTGTCCTGCGGATGGGCCGCAGCCGTTTCCGCATCGGTTTTCAGTGCGGAAATATGCGCTCTCTGCTGTTGAATATCTGCAGGGAACTGCGTCAGCAATTTGTCTTCCAGACGATATTTCTGGCTCTGATGGTCAGCTTTCAGAACTTTCAGTTTAGCCACCTGCACATCAAGGTCCATCTTTTCCTTAATCAGCGGGTTTCCGGCACACAGCGCCTTGACTTCGGCGTAAGAGAGCGCCTGCTCATCCACATCATCGCAGGAACGCACCGGGGATTTGCTGGTCATAATCTGCGAGATAAATCGCTGTTTATTTTCCAGTGTCTGCCAAAGGTACGCGTCAAAAGTTCCTTCCGTGACATAGTTGAACACCTTCACCTCTTTGTTGCGGTTTCCCTGCCGGATGATACGACCATTGCGCTGGGTCATGTCGCTGGGCTTCCAGCCAACATCCAAGTGATGCACCGCCACAAGCCGGGACTGCACATTGGTGCCTGCCCCCATTTTCGCCGTACTTCCGAGCAAAACTCGCACATCGCCGGAGCGCACTTTGGAGAACAATGCCGCCTTTTTTGCTTCGGTATCTGCGTTGTGGATAAACTCGATCTCGTTTTCCGGCACTCCGGCAGCAATCAGCTTCTTGCGAATATCATCGTAGACGTTGAAGTTACCGTCATTTTTCGGGGTGGAGAGGTCGCAGAACAAAAGCTGTGTCAGCTTCTGATCTTTGCCCTCATCCCAGATTTTCAGCACGTTCTGCACACAGACATTCAGCTTGCTGTTGGGGTCGTCCGGCAGCATGGGGTTCATCAGGCGCACATCCAAGCCAATCTTTCTACCATCGTTGGTGACGCAGAGCATATTGTCCACAGACGCATCCACGGTGCCGGAGTGAATCTCGGCGGCACGCTTGCTCAGCTCCTGCACCATCTCCTTTTGGAGGTCGGACGGCTTTGCCACCACCGTTTCAAGCTTTGCCTCCGGCACAGGCAGATGAAGCTGGTCGGCAGTCTTGATGTCTGCAACCTCCTTGAACATGGACATCAGTTCCGGCAGGTTAAAGAACTTGGCAAATCTAGTCCTCGCCCGATACCCTGTACCTTCGGGAGCAAGCTCGATGGCGGTGGTGGTCTCACCAAAGGTAGATGCCCAACAGTCGAAGTGGGTCAGCTTTTTCTGCTGGAGGGTGCTGTATTGCAGATAGCGCATGACCGTGTACAGCTCGGTCATGGAATTGCTCACGGGTGTACCCGTGGCAAACACTACGCCACGCCCTCCGGTGATCTCGTCCAAGTATCTGCACTTGCCAAACATATCGCTGGATTTTTGCGCTTCGCTGGTGGATAATCCTGCGACATTGCGCATTTTTGTCGTGAGAAAGAATGTGCAGCACCTCCGCGGCTGCGAAGCAGTCCGCAGAGTAGTCTGCTTTGTTGTGATAGGTAACTTTTTGAAGTAATCTCCAAGTTTTCCCCCACCTCACGCCGGGCGTGCACCTTTCAGCGCACCCGGCGTACCATCAAATCGATTTACTTTCTTCCTTCAGATTTTAACACTGCTGTGTTCTCACGGACACAGAGTGGTTGTAAATTTCACAGTTTAAGCTTTTCGCGGTATTTCATGATTTTGCCTACCGTCTTTGCATCAAGCTCAGGCGGTATTGGACTGTTGTGAACCATGCGGTGGCACGGTTCACACAGCCAAACCAGATTCGGTACTTTATTGATTCTATCAAGTGGAAGCTTGTTTTTAACGTGGTGACAATTCTTTTGAAGCATGGGTGAGAAGGCATTTCCACAGCATTTACATTTTCCTTTGTCCCTGCTGTAAGCATACTCCCGGTTCATATAATACTCGAAATTCATCTTACCCTTTGCGTATGCTGATATTGCAATATCGTTCGGGGAGTTAACGGATGGACGGTCACATGGCAGTGGCTTGTGCTTAGCACGATAGCTCACATACCGTCTGCGCCCTTCCGCTGTGTACGGTGTCATTTTCTGGTCAAATGGCTTGGATTCATAGTGACTATGCGTGATGAACGCATAAGTTATACCAAACCAATTTCCTTCGACCCATACAGCAAATGTCTTGCTGTCGTAGCCTTTGTGTCGGTTAGGAAGATTGCAGAGCACCTTCAGCGGCACCTGCATGGAGTTGTACCGTTTGGGGTACAGCTTTTTCCATACAGCCAGTGCAGCGTTGTTTACTCTGCGGTCTATCGCATGGTAGGCACGAGAGCAGATGGATGTCTGCAAGTACTGTGCCATACCCATAATGACAGAGTTGACGTACTGAATTTGCGCAGCCTGCACATTGACTTTTTGACAAAGTTCTATGCGGTGCACTTCTTCGAGCAGTTTCTTAATCTTCTTTCCTAACCGTTCCATATCCGGCAGCGGCTTTCCAACCAGATGTTTCGTCCATGTTGCCGGGTCAGGAGTTTTCCGTTTTCGTTCGGCCTTTACCACAAAGCCAAGAAAGTGTATACCGTTTGTCCGCAGGTCTGTTACATAGGTCTTTTCCTGCGACAATTCGAGTTTCATTCTGTTCCGAAAATATTTTGTCAAGACACGTTTCAAGCGGAGCGCTTCCTTCTCCGTTGACGTCAAAATCACCCAATCATCGGCGTAGCGATAATTGTACTTTGGCGTTACACCAGCCCATTTTAGTCGCCTTGTGTCGTTGCCTTTGCGCTTGCACTGTCTGTGCGGTTCCATATACATACGACCAACATACCAATCGAAATCATTCAGATAAACATTGGATAAAAGCGGTGAGATGATTCCGCCCTGCGGTGTACCGAGCTCTGTTACATGAAACAGGTCATTTTCCATATATCCAGCTTTCAGCATCTGGCTGATAAGTTTCAGCACACGCTTGTCATGGATACCAAATTTCCAGAGCTTTTGGAGCAGCAGGCGGTGATTGATATTGTCGAAGCATCCCTTGATGTCGCCCTCAATGGCCCACACGGGCTGGTCGGGCGATTTACATCCAGCATTTATGACATTGATGATACCCCGGATTGCGTGTTTCTGTGCCCGATAGGGGCGAAAGCCGTAGCTTTGCGGATAAAATCTCGCTTCACAGATCGGCTCGATAATGATACGCACGCACTCCTGTATGATCCTGTCCAATACAGTGGGGATACCCAGCGGTCTTTTCTTGCCGTTACTCTTTTCGATATATTCACGGCGGGCTGGTTTGGGGCGGTAGTTGCGAAAACTCGATTGAATCAATAAAATAAGCTCATCTTTGGGCATTTGAAGGTATTTGTCCATTTTTATCTTATCCACGCCAGCAGTTCTGCTGCCTTTGTTGGACTTGATATTGTGGACGGCAGTTACAATGGTCACTTCATTAGCCATCGCTTCCACCAGACCGGTGAACGATACTCCTTGACCGGACTTCTCATAGAGAAAATCCTGAATCTTTTTAAGTTCCGTTTCCGTTGAAAATCTGACGTTCAAATGCACAAGGTTTTCACCTCGCAGTTCGTCACCCATCTTTCAGGGAGTTATAGGATTTTCGTTTTGTGAAATTTACAAATCGATTTGACTCGTATCCTTCGCCATGGAATATTTCAATTCCGTATGACTGGCATTACCCAGCCCAGACTACTATGATACGGCTGACTTCCTGTTGTTTTCAATGCGCTGTAACGCTCCAACAATAGGCTCTCAAACGTTCCCTAATCTCTATCCTTATTCTGAAACCCTTAGGCCGCTACCTTACACCGGGAAAATCTAACCGTGCTTTGAACCACAGTTGCTGCACGGTTCCTGATGGGGATTTCATCCCACAGGGCGTGTACGGAAAAACCAGCCACACACACTTTTTCCAAGGTTCACCCTTTCGGATGGAGTCAACTCTTACGATGCTGCATAGCTTTCCCTAACGGATAGCCATAGGTTTCGGAAGCCCGCACCATTATTGTCCATGCCTCTTTGCAGAGGTTTAGGTTTTCAGGTTACGCCTTCACCACGCTCTGTACAATGCACACTTACAGGTGGCAACGCACAGTGGAGTATTAGCTCTCGTACTGTCTTGAATTTTGACCTATTCTCTTGAACTTTGTTCCTCGACATTGGTTCTGTACGGCAGAGGAATTTCACCCCTGATTTTGAGATTAAAGTTCTCTGTGATATTTTCTTATTGCTAAGTGCAATCACATGGTGCTTTTCGCCCTTGCTGTCAACAAGGTCTTATGCACAACGTTTCGCACGGTTCTTGTAAAAATGGCTCTCGTCCACAAAAAGAAGAAAATCGTCCGGGAAATAATCAAGAAGCGTGTACGGCGTACTGCCCGGAGGCCTGCCGGACAGCACCCGCGAATAATTCTCGATACCGCTGCAGAACCCGAGATATCTGAGGTTTTCAATATCATACATGGTGCGGGAACGTATCCGCTGAGCCTCGAGCAGCTTTCCCTCACGCATGAAATACTTTTCACGCTCGACCATCTCCGCTTCTATCTCTTCGAGCGCCTTCTCACGCTTCGCCTCGTCCGTGACATAGTGGGAGGCGGGATAAATGGCGCAGTGCGAAAGCCGCGCCGTCAGCTCACCCGTGACTACGTCTATCTGTGAGAGCCTGTCGATCTCGTCACCGAACAGCTCCACCCTCACCGCTTCGTTCGTAGCGCCGGGCGGAAAAATATCTATCGTGTCGCCCCGCACACGGAAGTTATTGCGTTCAAAAGCTATGTCGCTGCGCGAATACTGAAGCGCAGTGAGCCTTGCGGTAAGCTCCTCGCGCGGGAGCACTGCCCCCGGGCGAAGCGATATGACCTGCCGGCGGTATTCCTCAGGATCACCGAGAGTAAATATGCACGATACGGAAGCTACGACGACAACGTCACGGCGCTCGAACAGCGCACTTGTGGCAGAATGACGCAGCTTGTCTATCTCGTTGTTTATGGCAGCGTCCTTTTCGATGTATATATCCTTGCCCGGAACATAAGCCTCAGGCTGATAGTAGTCATAATATGATACAAAATACTCGACCGCGTTCTCGGGAAAAAACTCCTTGAACTCGGAGCAAAGCTGCGCCGCCAGCGTTTTGTTGTGCGCCAGCACCAGTGTAGGCCTGTTGACCTCGGCTATGATATTTGCCATCGTGAAGGTCTTGCCCGAGCCCGTAACACCCATCAGGACCTGGTCACGATATCCCTTGCGCAGTCCGTCAACAAGGCTCGCTATCGCCTCCGGCTGGTCACCGGTAGGCTTATACGGCGCTGCCAATTTGAAATTGTCCGTTGCGAGTCCCCCTAACAGCGACGCTTTGATTTACGGTGTCTGAAAAACGCGCCGCAACACAAAAATATCCCCCGCGCATAATGGAGCTGTCGTCCGCGCTTAACGAACGGTCACGACGGTTGCGGTCAAAAAAGAAACGCACAAAATCCGAAACTCCTCTGAATCTGTATTATATCACGAAAATTTGCAAAATAAAAGAGCATGTCCGACTTATTTTCAAAAAGTTCACATCTGCACCCTGCCGTTGCGGAAAGGAGTCGATTTCCCGCACGTTCATGGGATGGATACCGCATATGACTTTTCGGCAGCCCGTACACGTTCGATCCCGCATATACGCGCTTTTTCTGCCGGAACAGCATGCAGCGGTCGTTAATGCAGCGATCAACAGTCAGGCAGAAACGCCGATGTCGGCGCACGAACGGTCTGAAGCCGGAACAAGCACAAGCCGGACGGTTTGTTTGCACCGAAAACGTCGCATATACTGCAGCCGTTTTCATGTGAAACGGGTTGATTTATGTGTGTTTTTTGTGATATAATTGAGTAAATATTTGCAAGGGGGAGAACCATGAGAAAAACTATCGCTTTTTTACTTGTATTCGTCATGCTGGTCGCTTCGGCTTCATGCGCCGACGACGCCGGCACCACATCCCCCGGCAATGACGATTCCGGCACGGATACATCGGAATACCCTGCCGTCACCTGGGACGGAAGCACCGCAAACGGATTCCGCGCCGGCGACGGCACGGAGAGTTCTCCGTACGAGATAACCGACGCTTCTCAGCTCGCATTGCTTGCCGCGCGGGTAAACGAAGGGACCGAATATGACGGCAAGTATTTTTCGCTTTTATGCGACATCGATCTCAACAATATCGAATGGGTGCCCATCGGAAACGGAAAATATGCTTTCAAGGGCGTTTTTGACGGCAACAGTCACACCGTCAAAAATCTGAAAATAACCGCCGGCATCTCATACCGCAAACCGTATCCTAATGACATCGTAGTAAATGCATACGTTTCAGGGTTGTTCGGGACCTGTACGGATGCCACCATTCAAAATCTCAATATAAGCGGCGCACGGATCGAAGTGAGCGGATTGACCAACATATTTGACATATCCGCAGGTGTGCTTTGCGGAGCATGTTATTCCGACACCGAAACCGTCATTTCAAACATCAGGATATCCGACGCCATGATATCCACCGATTTCGACCAGGAAAATATCGCCGATGTTATGAAGCTTGGAGGAGTAGTCGGAGCTTCTTATTCAGCCGGGCAATCAAACAGCATATTCAAACAGCTCCAGTCCGACGTGAAAATATCCATAGAAAACGGCGATGCAAGAAACAATGCCGTAGGAGGCATTTCAGGATATTTGCATACGGACAGCAGCTGCAGCGTTGAAAACTGCTGCGCCTACTTATACGTGAGCATCAATGACGAAGAATGCTATCTGAGGGAAAATTCTTTCGGTGCCTTCGGAGCGACACAATGCTCCGACAAACCGTTTTCGATACTGAATGTTTTCTCCAAAGTAACGGTCGATAAGATATATGACGTTTTCCACTTCTATCCGGCATATACCGCGTATGTTGTAATGGGCGAAGCGTCCGCTTATCCTCCGAACGCTCCGTCAGAAGTCGGATACGAACTTGAAAATGTTTTCGGTTACGTGGAACAGATAGACGAAGTCTCAAGCGAAAGGAAAATTTCAACGGAGTTGTATAAGCCTAAGGGCGAGGGCTTCCGTCAGAAAAACTGTCTGGGCTGTGAGGAGCTTCCCGAAGGTCACGGATTTGACGAAACCATCTGGGATCTGAGTGATCCGTCAAGGCCCGTGCTGAAATAAAGCTTCAGCACACGATCTTAATCCACGCAAATAAGGATCAGCAGATTTCTTTTGCCTGCCGGATATCTTTCCTGAATTCCCGGAGTTTCCGGCTTCAGACGATCCATGCCGCGAAGCATCCGGGTTTCCCGTCCTGCCGTATGAGGATTCCGGCTTTTTGCCGCTGTAAATCAGCCGCACCCGAAGGCGAACGCCATCGGGTGCGGTTCTTACTTTCAGGTGCGGTACGCACTTTCGGGTGCGGTACGCACTTTCGGGTGTGGTACGCACTTTCGGGTGCGGTTGCAAAAATATATAAGCGACTTGCGAATGACCTCACGGAGCACGACCGACGCAAAAAAGAAAAATACATAAAGTCGTTAATTCCATGCCGCAAAAAGCGGCAAATGAAGGTCACCCGTGTGCTCTACCGTACGTCCGTACGTCGTCGGACGGCTCAAGCCATTCTGTAAAGGAGCCGTCAGCCGGTACCTCCAGCGCGACATGAGAGAACCATTCGTCCTCGGAGGCACCGTGCCAGTGCTTGATGCCCGGCGCGATGTACACCACATCTCCCGGGCACAGCTTTCTTACGTCCTGTCCCCATTCCTGATACCTGCCTTCTCCGTCGGTGCAAAGCAGGATCTGACCACCGCCGTGGTGGATGTGCCAATTGTTGCGGCATTTCGGCTCAAAGGTCACATTATATACTCCCACTCCCCCGGTGCTCAGCGGCTTCAGGTAGCTGTTCCCGCTGAAATACCGCGCATATGCCTTATTCGGCTCTCCCAAGCCGAACAACGGCTCGGCTGCGGACGAGCACTCCTGCGCATAAACTTCCCTGACCATGGGAAAAACCGCCCACGCACGCGGCCACCCCGTATAAAATGCCGCGTGAGTGACCATCTCCGCCATTTCACTCCTTGTGACCCCATGGTTTTTTGCATTTTGGATATGATATTTCAACGAGCCGTCAACCGTTCCGCCCGCCATAAGTGCTATGACCGTGATCATCGACCTGTCACGCAAAGACAGCTTATCTTCTCTCGACCACACCTCGCCGAACAATACGTCATCATTGAGCTGCGCAAATTTAGGCGCCAGATCCCCTAACGCGCTCCTTCCCGCCGTTTGTTTTATCATATGAATCACCCCTGTCATTATTTGCCCGGACGATCCAGAGAAAATGTCATTGTCACATCCCCGGTGCCGAAAGCCGCCAAAAGCCTTTCCTTTGTCGCGTTGCGTATTTTCCCGAGCAGCGTGAAGTTCCACGAATTCGTGTCATAGTAAACGGTGATACTGCTGCCCTGATAAAGTATCACGTCCCCGGGTGCGGTAGTTATCGGACGGTCGTTCCGCGGAAGGCTTTGCCCTAAACTTCCAACCTTTTCAAAATTCCCGTAATCGCTCATCTCAATGACCAGCTCACCCTCCGACAGCAGCGCCTTCATCGCTTCTGCGCTCGAATTATCCGCAAAATCGGCAGTGAACACCGCATCTCCCGCCTTGATATAAAACACATTTTGTTCCATCTTGTTGCCTTCCTCCGTCCCGTCGGGATCCGGAACCGTATGGGCGCCGCTCCCGGTCGACGTATTTCCGGAGCCGGAACCCGCCTGTGCAGGAAAATTATCGTTCGTCGAATCGGAGCACGCCGTCAGACACATCAGCAGCGCCGCCGTCAATATACTCAATGTTTTTTTCATCGGTGCCTTACCTTTCACTCATTTGCCTCATCTTTGTTTTTAACACAAACGACCTCGCATTTTGCATTTTTATCATCAACGATAAGCTGCGTCTCCGGAACGGTTATTTTGCCGGAATACGGATTCTTTATGCTCGTCACAGGTGAAAGGATGTCGGCGACCACATCGCTCTTTTCAAAAGCAAGGTCGGCATTTTCCATCCTGCAGCCCTTCATGCGAAGCCCCTTGCAGTAGCAAAGGGGCTGTGTGCCTGTAACGGTACAGTTTTCAAACGTCACGTTTTCGCAATACCATGCAAGATATTCGCCCCTGACTCTGCAATTTCGCACCGTTACGTTCTTCGCGTGCCAGAAAGCGTCTTTCGTATCAAAGGTGCATCTCTCAAACACCGCGTTCTCAATGTACTGAAAAGAATATTTGCCCTTAAAGTCCACATCGCTAAAATGCAGGTTGCTTGCACGCATCATGAAATATTCGCTTTGCACGGTACAGTGATCCATGACCATCCCGTTCACCGACCATCCGAATTCCGGAGACACGATATCACAGCCGCGTACCGTCACCCTGCTGCATTCCCTCAACGCCTTTATACCATACAGCTTGGAATCTGTTATCTCCACATCATTTGAATACCAAATCGCCGCGCGGCACAGCTGCGTCATCTCACTGTCACGTATCACAAGTCCGCGGTCGTGCCAAAACGGATAACGAAGATTGAAAAAACAGCCGTCGGCTTCAATATCCGTACTCTCTTTAAAAGCGCTTTCGCCGTCGGCAGGACCGTCGAAAGAGCAGTTTACCGCCCTGACACTTCCGGACCCGTACATCGCCCGCTCCTGGTCAAAATTCTGGTCACGAATGATCTTCATTTGTACACCTCCGCCGTGATTCGTCGCCGAAAACTATTTATTTGTGCCGTCTTTTCTCATCCGATAGACAAGATAATCAAGGCAACGTATTTGTTTTTCTTCTTTGTGTATGTTTTCCAGAATGCTTTCACGCTTTGCGGACAGCAGTGCCAATTGTTCACTCACCTTCCCGGCTTTTTGCAAAGAAAGGTAATAAGCAGCCGCCTTTGGATCAAGCCCCGCGGCATCCAGATTCATTACCAGCTCATCAAACGTCATGTCTCGCACCGCAATCACCTCATTTTCCAAGTCATCGCCCGCAACGGCAGGGAT
>OGQA01001796.1_pt1 | contig 10074 bp, 10 predicted proteins | sample 1553011 | NCBI WGS metagenome assembly OGQA01 (sample SAMEA2580256, study PRJEB22360) | human gut metagenome | biome: human gut; feature: human-associated habitat; material: faeces | place: Denmark | collected 2008/2010 | reverse complement strand
GAAAAACGCCGCGTTTTATTGCGGCAAGGATAAAAAATATTATAGCATATAAAATTGGACGCGGTTAACCGCGTCCAATTGCTTTGCAATCCTTTTACTTATTCGCCAGCATTTCCTTTGTTTTCATAAGCCGCGTCAGGTTGCCGCGCTCGTTTTCGTCCAGCTTCATGGTGATGGCGCGGATAGCCTCGTCAAACTGGGGAATCATAACGTACTCAAGCGCGTTCACGCGGCGGCGGGTCTTTTCGATCTCGTCCGCAAGGCGGTTGCATATCTTTTCAACCTCCGCAAGCTCAATGAGCAGCGGCAGCAGCTCGCTGAACTGCTTCACCGCGCCGTCCAGCTCCGCGCTGGTGTTGGCCATGCCGTAGGGCAGTTCTATCGCGTCCGTGCTTGCAACAAGGTCAAGCTTGGGCGCCTGCACGCCGAGCACCTGCTGCGTGCCTACCGTTATTTTGGCAGGTCGGGCGGGGTAGCACAGCGCTTCCTCTATATCCGCGTTGCCCATGCCCGCACGCGCCAGCACAAAGCTTTGCATAGCCTGCCCAAGCTTTTCTTCCACCTGCTCGCGCAGTTCCTTGTTCCGCCTGACGTATATTATGAAGCGGCGCACCATCTCGTCCCGCTTGTCCTTCATCAGCTTATGACCGCGGACGGCGACCTTCTTTTTCTTTTTCAGGTTGGAAAGCTCCATCCTTGTGGGCTTTACCTGCAATGCAGCCATAGTTCGCCTCCTTTGCTATGCCGCGCGGCTCAGTTTTCCGCCTTGGGCAGATATTTGTCCAAATATTCGTCCCTTATGCGCTTCAATTCCGTGCGCGGCAGTATGGACAAAAGCTGCCAGCCTATGTTCAGCGTTTCCTCTATGGTGCGGTTGGTGTAATACCCTTGTGAAACGTACTGCTCCTCAAATGCATCGGCAAACTTTGCGTAAAGCTTATCCGTGTCGCTCAGCGCCGCGTCGCCCAGTATTACGGCCAGCTCCTTCGCATCCTTACCGCGGGAATACGCGGCGAAGAGCTGATTCATTGTGTCGGCATGGTCCTCGCGCGTTTTGCCCCTGCCTATGCCCTTGTCCTTCAAGCGGCTAAGCGAAGGCAGCACGTTTATGGGCGGCGTTATGCCGCGGCGGTGCAGCTCGCGCGAAAGGATTATCTGCCCTTCGGTAATGTAGCCGGTAAGGTCGGGTATGGGGTGGGTAATGTCGTCCTCGGGCATGGAGAGTATGGGTATCATGGTTATCGAACCCTTGTTGTCCTTTATCCTGCCCGCGCGTTCATACATGGTGGCAAGGTCGGTATAAAGATAGCCCGGATAACCCCTGCGGCCCGGAACCTCCTTACGGGCGGCGGAAACCTCGCGCAGGGCCTCGGCATAGTTGGTTATGTCCGTAATTATAACAAGCACGTGCATGCCGAGATCGTATGCCAGATACTCCGCGGCGGTTATTGCCATGCGCGGCGTGGCGATACGCTCTATGGCGGGGTCGTTTGCAAGGTTAACGAACGTTACCGTGCGGTCTATTGCGCCGGTGGAGCGGAAATCGTTTATGAAGAAGTCCGCTTCCTCAAACGTTATGCCGACAGCCGCGAAAACAACAGCAAAGCTTTCGTCCGCGCCCAACACCTTCGCCTGGCGCGCAATCTGCGCGGCAAGCTGCGCATGCGGCAGGCCGCTGCCGGAGAATACGGGCAGCTTCTGGCCCCTGACGAGCGTATTCAGTCCGTCTATCGGGCTTATGCCCGTCTGAATAAATTCGGAAGGATAGTCGCGCGCGGCGGGGTTTATGGGCGCGCCGTTTATGTCCATGCGCTTTTGGGCAATCAGCGGCTCGCCGTCGTCCTTGGGGCGGCCCATGCCGTCAAATACCCTGCCGAGCATGTCGGGCGCCACGGCAAGCTCTATGCTGTGGCCCAAAAAGCGCGCCTTGGAATCGCTTATCCTCAGGCCCTGAGAGCCTTCAAAAAGCTGAAGCAGCGCTTTGTCCTGATTTATTTCAAGCACCCTGCCGCGGCGTATTTCGCCGTTGGCCTGCTCTATTTCAACCAGCTCGTCGTACTTAACGCCCTCCACGCATTCAACCATCATCAGCGGGCCTACGACTTCCTTTATTGTGCGGTATTCTTTACGCATCCTCGTTACCTCCGTCCGTAAGGCTCCTTATTTCGGAATTAAGCTCGGCCATTATTTCGTCATAGCGCGCCTTGGTTTCGCTTTCCGGAACGTATTTCAGCCTGCCTATGGCTTCGCGCACGGGCAGCGTGCTCAATTTATTGAAGCTTGCGCCGTTTTCAAGCGCGTCCTTGCCCAAATCATAATAGGCAAGTATCGTTTTTAGCATCATGCACTGCTTTTCGGGGGAGGTGTAAGTATCCACCTCGTGGAAAGCGTTCTGGTGCAGATAATCCTCGCGTATGCTGCGCGCGGCCTCAAGCGTGAGCCTGTCGGCAAAGCTGAGCGCGTCTATACCCACAAGGCGGACTATTTCTTCAAGCTCGCTCTCCTCCTGAAGTATGGTCATGGTGCGCTTTACCATGTTAGCCCATTCGCCGCTCACGTTGCGGTCAAACCAGTTTTCCAGCCTGTCAAGATAAAGCGAATAGCTTTGCAGCCAGTCTATTGCGGGGAAGTGGCGTGCGTAGGCAAGCTTGCTCGAAAGACCCCAGTATACCTTAACTATTCTAAGCGTCGCCTGCGATACGGGCTCGCTTATGTCTCCGCCCGGGGGTGAAACCGCGCCTATGGCGGTTATTGCGCCGGTGCGCCCTTCCTTGCCCAGCGCCCTTACGCAGCCCGCGCGTTCATAGAACTCCGCAAGGCGGCTGGAAAGATACGCGGGGTAGCCTTCTTCGCCGGGCATTTCCTCAAGGCGGCCGCTCATTTCGCGCAGCGCCTCCGCCCAGCGGCTGGTGGAATCCGCCATTATGGCCACCTTATAGCCCATGTCGCGGAAATATTCGGCTATCGTTATGCCGGTATATATGCTTGCCTCGCGCGCGGCCACGGGCATGTCCGACGTGTTTGCTATAAGCACCGTGCGCTTCATAAGGCTCAGCCCCGTGCGCGGGTCCTTGAGCTCGGGGAACTCCATAAGCACGTCCGTCATTTCGTTGCCGCGTTCGCCGCAGCCGACGTATACTATAATGTCCGCATCGGCCCACTTGGCAAGCTGATGCTGCACAACGGTCTTTCCGCTGCCGAACGGCCCGGGAACGGCCGCCACGCCGCCCTTCGCAACGGGGAACAGCGTGTCTATTACCCTTTGGCCCGTTACCATCGGCTCCGTGGGGGCAAGCTTTTCCTTATAGGGCCTGCCGCGGCGCACGGGCCACTTCTGGAGCATGGGCAGCTCTATTTCGCCCTTATCGGTAGCGATTTTGGCTATCGGCTCAAGCACGTTCGCTTCGCCCGAATATACCCACGTTACCTTGCCGCTTACGCCGTTTGGCACCATTATTTTATGGAGCACGGCTTCTGTTTCCTGCACTGTACCCAGCACGTCGCCCGCGCTCACGTCGTCGCCCACGTTTGCAACGGGAACAAAGTTCCAAAGCTTTTCGTGGTCAATGGCGTTTACGCTTATGCCGCGGTTTATTCTGTCTCCCGCCTGCTCGCGTATAACGTTCAGGGGGCGCTGTATGCCGTCGTATATCGATTCTATAAGCCCCGGCGCAAGCTCAACGCTCAGCGGCGCGCCGGTGGATTCAACCGGCTCTCCCGGGCCTATGCCGCCCGTTTCTTCATATACCTGTATGCTCGCGCGGTCAGAGCGCAGCTCTATAACCTCGCCGATCAGCTTTTTTTCACTAACGCGCACCACGTCGTACATTTGCACGTCCGCCATGCCGTCGGCCACTATAAGGGGGCCCGATACCTTTACTATGGTTCCTTTTATTGCCATTTGCCGCTCCTTATCAATTAAATAATATGTCTGCGCCTATCGCCTTTTCAACGTTGCTCTTTATCTGCGCCATGGCAACGCCCGTGCTGCCGTGCGAATCGGGAATGGGGATTATCGCCGGCACGGATTCGCGCTTGTATTGTTCCACTGCCTCGCCGCACTGCGCAAAGAGCGGCTCCGTTATGAATATCACCTTTACGCCGCCCTTGGCAAGCCTGTGTATGCGCCGCGTCGCCGCCGCGCCGTCCGTTTCCGCGAACACGGCAAGCCCCGCCGCCTTTGCAAGCAGCACGCTGTCGCGGTCGCCTATCATGGCTATTTCATGGAAATCATTCGCCATAAAGCATCCTCATCCTTTCCGCGATAACGTCCGCGCCAAGCCTGTTCCTCAGCGCCGTCATAATAATCCTTACAACCTTCGCCTCCTGCCGCTTTGCAAGCAGGAACCCAATTACGGGCGCGATGGTGTCAATATCGTTCTTCCCGCGGGAGGCTAAGCGCATGAGCGCATTGTCCCGCGCCCGCTCGAGCGCAGCAGCGTAAGAGCTTTGGGCGTATTCTTCAAGCGCCTTTTGCAGCTCCGCCTTCATTTCGCCCGCGGGCAGGCCCTTTGCATAGCCTTCGCCCATGTGGCTTTGGTAGGCTTTTACTATCGCCTTTGGGTCGATGTCCCCGCCCGTGAGCAGCAGCGTTTCAAGCCGCTTCTCGTCCGCGCCAAGCGCCTTCATGCGCGCCATGGCTATAAGATTGTCAAAATCGCACGTCGCCTTAAAATATGCCGTTACGAACGCATTGCCCGATGCAAGCGCGTGGTCGATATATCCTTGGTCTATTATGGTGCTTATGCGCGCGGGGTCTATGCGCCCGGCGGCTATCTCGGCCTCCGCCCTGTCCATAGCCGCGGCTAATTTTTCGGGCAGGTGCTTATAGTCCTTCGCCTGCACCATGCGCATCAGCTCCTTTGACTCATAAAGCCCGCCGTGGGCATAAATTCCGCCCGCGTCCGCGCCGATAAGCCTGCGCTTGAGGAACAGCTTCAGGTTCGTTGCATCCGCGCCCAGGAAGAAAATGTCCGTCAGCCTTTCGTCCGTGGTCACTTCTTTTATGAGCGCGTTTGTCCGCTCAAGCTCGCTTTCTATAAGCGCCTCGCTGTCCATATATTCGGCGTCCGGCTTGGCGCCGTAGCCCATTTCCGTAAGCATGCGCCAGGCTTCCTCCGCCGTGCCCTCGCTCATTCGCTTTACCGTTTCGCGGTCTATAAGGCTGCGCTCACGCGAGCGTATGCGCGAAACGGCGTAAATTGCGCTGTTCTGTGGCATGATCGTGTTACCGCCTTCCTTTTAGACTTTATCGCTCAAACAGTATTCCGGCTACCGCGCTTTCCTCCGCCGCGCGCACTTCCCTGAGTACCGCCGCGAAGGAGCAGTTCTTTTCGTATCCCGCGGCCTTCAGTATAAAGCCGCCGGTAATGTCAGCATCCGCCGGAGCAATCGTAAGCGGGGCGCGGTTGCTTTGGGCAAGCGCGGCGTTCACCTCGGCAAGCACGCTTTTCACATTTGCTTCGTCACGCGCGGCGGGGATTATCGTTTCTCCGCCTTCCGCTTCGCGTATGAGCAGCGCCTTTATCAGCGCGCTTCGCTCGGCGTCGCTCTTTTGCTCCATGCGCTCCGCCGCCAGTGCAAACGCTTCGTCTATCAGCGCACGCTTTACCTTCAGCGCGTATTTGCGCGAATCAAGCGCGGCGTTGGTGCGGCTTTTTTCCTGCGCCGCGTCGTTGAGCCGCTTTGTTCTAAGCTCCGTTTCGTTTTCTGTGCGGAAGCATTCGTCCTTGGCTATCAGCGCTATGCGTTCAGCCTCCTTGTCGGCGTCCGCAAGGGCTGTGTCGGCTTCGGCCTGCGCGTCCGCCAATATGCGCCCTATCAGCGCATCCGCGCCCGAATTGTTGTTTGCCATGTTTGGTTTCCTCCCCACGCAAAAATTACGCGAAGAGCACCAGGAACACGCTGACTATAAGCGAAAGCAGCGCGTAGGTTTCAACCATCAGCGCAAGCATCATGCCGTTGCCGAAGCCGTCGGCGCGCTTTGCAAGCATCTGTATGCCGGCTGCGGAAACCTTGCCCTGATGTATGGCGGAAAGCAGACCGCCGAAGCCCACCGGCAGGCTGGCCGCGAAGTACGCAAGGCCGCGGCTGAAGGTTATTGATTCGGTGCTGCCGCCGAGAAGGCCGGAGAATATGAGTATAAGTATGGATACGGCGAAACCGTATATACCCTGCGAACCGGGCAGCAGCTCAAGCACCAGGCAGTTGCCGAAGCGCTCCGGCTGATCGGCTATAACGCCGGCGGCGGCCTGACCGGCCTTGCCCACGCCTATGGCGGAGCCTATGCCCGAAAGTATGGCCGAAAGCGCAACGCCGAGACCCGTGAAGAATATGCCGAGTTCGTTTGAAGTAAGGGTGGAAAAAATACTGCCTTCCATTTTTAATGTTCCTCCTGAAAAAATTGTTGTAATTGGTTATTATTTCATCCCGCCATGGCGGGTTAAACGCAAATTATTCCGCGCCGGAATCTATAACGTTCACGGTGTCCGTATTCATGGCGAGCGGCTTGAACTTAACGCCGTCCGCTTCATAGAACTTGCCGAAGAACTCTATAAACTGCAGCCTTGCCGTGTGCGCGAACGCGCCCAGCGTATTTATGAAAAGGCTGAACATGTGCAGCGCGATAAGCAGCGCCGCCGCCAGTATAAAGCCTATCACAATGCCTATTATGCCAAGCCCGCCCAGCGCATCATATACCATGCCGCCTATAAGATTGAACACCATGCCCATCGCGCCCGAAACAAGGCCAAGCGCGAATATTCGCACATAGGAAAGGATATCGCTCAAATATCCGGTTATGTTATAAAGCGCGCTCAAGCCTTTGCCAAGGCGAAGTATGGGGTTCTTTACCGACCGGCCGGAGAAAAGCAGCAGCATGCCGCCGCCAAGGGCTATGAGTACGAGCGATACCGTCTTTATCGCGGGCGCGGCAAAGAGCAGTATAAGCCCCGTCAAAAGCAGCATCCAGCTAAGCTGATCGAATATGGCGCTCTGCGCATCGCCATCGCGGAAGCACATATACATTTTCACGATTATGCCCGTGTACATATGCACTATGCCCAGCCCGCAGGACAGCAGCATCATCTGCATAACGTCCGTCATGGGATCGAACAGCAGGGGGAATACGGTGGTATTGAACAGATCGTTCCATTCAACGCCGAAGAACGTGCCTATAAACGGCGCGCACAGCATCGTTGAAAGTCCGCCGTAGGTTATCACCTTAACAAGCTTGGCCGTGTCCCCTTTGGGCTTTAGGAAGCGGGTGAATAGCAGCCCGCCTATGAAAAGCAGCATGCCGTACCCAAAGTCTGATAGCATCATGCCGAAAAACAAAAAGTAAAACGGCGCCATCACCGCCGCCGCGTCTATCCCGCGGTAGGACGGCAGGGCATACATTTCGGTTATGACCTCAAACGGCTCGATCAGCTTTTTGTTCTTCGTAGCAGTTGGCGGGTTTTCGTCGGCGTAAGGATCGCGCGTTTCGATATAATATGCGTCCGTAACGCTCGATACCGCAAGCTGAATTTCGTCCAGCTTGTCCGCACGTGCCCAGCCATCCAGTATATATGCATACTGCGTGGACTTGAGCGCCGTTTCGCCCTCCGCACGCTGCTTTTCTATGGCGTATGCGTCCGCCGCCATATCAAGCCGGCTGCGCTTCTCCGCTGCTGCCGTCAGCTCGGATGCTATCCTGTAAAGCTCCGCCTCTGTCGCGTCCATCTGCTTTGCGGCTTTTTCCATGTTCTCGCTCGCCGTGCCGGTAAGCTTAGGCGGTATGAACTCATTGAAGCCCGCGTCCTTAACGTAGCGCAGTATGGCGTCCCGCTCGTCCCTGCTGCAGGCTATAACAACTGCCGTAAGGTTTTCGTTCGGGTATGCTTCAAGGCCGATGTGCGTATCGAGCGCTGCTTCAATATTATCCACTGCGTCCATCACCTTCGCGTCCGCCGTGCCAAGTATGTATGCTATGTGCTTGGTGGAATGTATGGCCTCAAGCGGGGTCAGTAGCTCGCGGAAGGGTTCAAGCTGCGCCCTCAGCGCCGCAAGCCTTTCAAGCTCCGCCCGCTTTTCCGCCTGCTCCGCTTCCAGCTTTTCTATGCTTTGGCAAAGCGCGTCGCCCTCCGGCTGAACGGCTTCAAGCTCCTCCTCGGTGCACTGCGGGGTGGGGGAGAGCATGGGCTTTTTATAATATGGCTTTATGGCCCTGCGTGCGGCGTTAAGCCTGTCCGCCTTGGCGGTAAGCTGCCTAAGCTTTTCGCTGTCGGTCAGTTCCCCTTCGGAAATAAGCTGCACCGCGCCCAGCCTTTGCAGCGCCTTCAGGGTGCTTTCCTTTTCGCAGGATAGGCCGATAAGCGTGAGCCGCTTCATTGGAACTATCATGCCTGTCCCGCCTTTCCTATTATATATTCCGCCGCCGCGTAAAGCTTCTTCGCCGCTGCGGCGCGCTCGCTATCCGCACGTTCGGCGTTTTCGGCCATTATCGCGTCAAAAAGCTTCTGCCCTTCGGCTTCGGCCTGCTTTTCCAGGCCCTTGGCCTGCTTCTGGCGGGCCAGGAACTGCTCGTGCATGTTCTCGATCTTAAAATTGGTCAGGTAGCCATACTTGATGGCCTCGCTCAGCATCATGCCGGGGTCAGCCGTATGCACATGGCAGTTGGCCACATCGTCATCCTCGATCACAACAACAGAGTCGCCGTTGGATTCCAGGAAAGCGCGCAGGCGGGTGATGCTTGCTCCGGAATCCTTATGGACCAGGAACTGGGTGCAGTAGCCGTTTTTGATATCCTCAACCTTCATCAGGTCGTCGGTAAACACGCCCTTGCCCGCTGCGCTGGAATCCAGCTTCGGCTTGGCGGCAACCTCGGCACCGGCAACGATCTCGCCGCCGTCAAACACCTGCTTCATGCCCTCAAACACCAGCATGATGCCCTGGCCGCCGGCATCCACAACGCCAGCCTTTTTCAGCACAGGCAGCAGGTTGGGGGTGTCCTCCAGAGCTTTCTGGCCAGCTTCGCACACGGTGGCCCACAGCTGCGGCACATCGTCGGTTTCAGCGGCAACGGCAGCCTCGGCAGCCAGGCGGGTAACGGTCAGGATGGTGCCCTCGGTGGGCTTCATGACCGCCTTGTAAGCAGCTTCCACGCCCATCTGCAGGGCTTTGGCCAAGTCAGCGGCCTCGGCATCGGTTTTACCAGCCAGCGCCTTGGAAAAACCGCGGAACAGCAGGCTGGTGATAACGCCGGAGTTGCCGCGCGCACCGCGCAGCATGGCGGAAGCAGCGCTCTTGCTGGCTTCGGCCACCGTGCAGGTATCCGGCATGGCGTTCAGCTCGCTCAAGGCCGCGCCGATCGTCATGCTCATATTGGTACCTGTATCACCATCCGGCACAGGGAAAACGTTCAGCTCGTCCACGCGGGTACGTTGATTTGCAATATTGTTGGCGCCGGAAATGATGGCGTCGCGCAGTGTCTTACCAGTAATCATTCTAACAGTTGCACCTCATTGTAATTTTTGGGGAAACAAGCCGCCGGGGCAAATGCCAGCCGGGGCCCCCGCCGCTTTATTCGTCAATGATATCATCAACAAACACATCAATGCGGGCCACTTTCAGGCCGGTTGCATGTTCAACTTCATCTTTAACGCGGTGGGTAATGCTTTGCGTGATGGAAGCGATGTTCAGGCCATACCCCACTTTGATGTGCAGGGTGATGACCAGCCGCCCTTCCTGCTGGCTTACGGTAACGCCTTTTTCGGGCAGGGAGCCGTTGCGCAGCGCTTCGCGCACTGTGCTGGCGGCAGAGCTTTGGCCCATGGCGGCAATACCGTAACAGTTTTTGGCAGCTTCGGCCACAAGGCCGGAGAAGTAATCATTCGTAAGCGAAATATGTCCCAAAGGATTCACTCGTGTGATCATTTGCGTTCCTCCCTATGGAATACAGATGAATTCCCAGCTTCGGGTTTAACCCTTTTGCCGGGTTCCATGTGCGTCAGTTACAGCTAACGCAATTCTATTATACACGATTTGTTTCGGTTTGAACAGAGCTTTTTGTAAAAAGCCCTGCCGAAAAGGGAA
>OGQA01001795.1_pt1 | contig 10075 bp, 8 predicted proteins | sample 1553011 | NCBI WGS metagenome assembly OGQA01 (sample SAMEA2580256, study PRJEB22360) | human gut metagenome | biome: human gut; feature: human-associated habitat; material: faeces | place: Denmark | collected 2008/2010 | reverse complement strand
CCTCTCGCTGCGCCAGGCAATAAACGCGCTTGACGACACGGAAAGAAAAATAATCTGCCTGCGCTATTTCAGGCACATGACGCAAACGACGGTGGCACAGCTCATGGGCGTTTCACAGGTCAAAATATCGCGCAGCGAAAAACGGGCGCTCGAGCATCTGCGTGAATTGCTCGGCGGCTGAATCCCGGTCGTATCGTACAAAGACTCCCCTTATTGAGTCCACGGCAAGATCAGGGCGTTTTCGGCTGAATCCCGGTCGTATCGCGCAAAGACTCAGCGCAAAGCGTCCGGCTGTCCGCACAACATGAAAGCTCCCCAGAAGGAAATTTCCCCCGAAGGAAAAATCCCCCCACAGGACTCCGTCGTCCTGCGGGGGGATTGAATTGCATTGGTTATGTCCCGCGGAAATGATATTCAGCTACGCCGGCCGAAGATATTGACGACAGTCGTGAACAAAGCACCTGTCACTCAAGCGCGGTCCGGAAGCTCCGGCACTCTGCGCCCGCTCTGCCGTCTTCTACCTCAGATTTTCCTCGTTCGCGCGTTTGATCTTACGGGTGGTGGTCTTCGCAAATTCCCTGTCACGAATGAAAGTTTTCCTGATAGCCTTATAATGCGGAAGGTCCTTATTCACCGATTTGACAATAGAGGTGAAATGCTCAAGCACGGCGTCGCGGTCTCCCGCCCTTTCACCCAGCTTCGCGGCCAGTACGTCATTATCCGGGAATATACGCACGGCGACCACCGTGTCGCCGTCGCCCTCCTGTATGCCGTAAACCATCGATTCACGCACTTCCGGAAACCCGGCAAGCCTGACTTCAAGCTCTTCGGGGAATATTTTTTTGCCGTTTTTTGTCACGATCATAGTCTTTACCCTGCCGACGATACGGTAATGCCCTTTGTCGTCAACCGTAGCAAGATCTCCTGTATGAAACCAGCCCTCCGCATCGATAGCCTTCGCGGTCGACTCCGGGTCGTTATAATATCCGAGCATCACGTTCGTACCCTTTACGGCCAGCTCGCCCACACCGTCCTCGTTGACATCGATCAATTTCGCCTTCAGACAGCTCAGCGGCTCACCGATATCTTCGGCACAGCGATACGAATCATTATGCATTATACAGACCGGTGAGCATTCCGTCAGCCCATAGCCTATATAAACGTCAAAGCCGAACATTTCGTAATCGCGGAAAATGTCCGGATCCATCGATGCCGCGCCGCACAGCAGACGACGACACTTGCCTCCGAAAAATTCGTGGACCTTGGAAAAGCTCTTCCGTCCTCTCAATGCGGGTATCCGACGTGCCGCCGAAATCAGCAACCGGCCCGCCGCCACGGCGCTGTATTTTTCGACGATATTTCTGTGTATTGTCTCGAATATCAGCGGTACTCCTATGAATATCGTCGGCTGAAACAACTTCAGCTCAGCCGGTATCCGCCGTAATCCCTCGCTGTACGCTATGGACGCACCGCAATATACCATGGCAAGAAATCCCGCCGTGCATTCATAGGTATGATGCAGAGGCAATATCGACAGCGTGCGCTCCGTAGAGTCGACATATACCTTCTTTAGCACTGCAACTATGTCTGCGCAGATATTATGCTGACTGAGCATAACTCCCTTCGCAGCGCCCGTGGTGCCGGACGTATAAAGCAATACGCCGAGCGCATCCGGATCAATCCTGTGACGGTCGTAACTGTCATCGCCCTGAAGCATCAGTTCCCTGCCGCATTGGAGGTACTGCTCCATTCCCGCCGTGCTCAGAACATTTTCCGAACACTCGGCGGCAAGCGCCTCGAGCTCCGGCGTTACGATCAGCGCGGCCGCGCCGGAGAGCTTCATTATATTTTCCACGTCAACGCTCTTGAGCTCCTTGTCAACGGGAACGATCACGCCCACCCCACAGGTGACGGCAAGATATGTCAGCGCCCAATTGTAACAATTTTTGCCCATAAGCGCTATTTTTTTGCCGCTCAGTCCGAGCGAGTTCAGATACGTTGCCAAAGCCCTGACATCCGCAAACGCCTCGTCGTATGTGACCTCCCGCACGGCTTCGCCCGAACGGTAGAGAAACGCCACCTTGTCTGAGTGCTCCTGAACGGTCGTCTCAAACAGCTCTCTTATCGTCCGCACGTCGCGTACGTTATATACAAGCTCTGCCATGACTTAACGCCCCTTCTCCCGCATGCCGCTGCGCTTGCCCGACGCATATATTATCTCAGCAGATACGGCCGATGCAACTCCCGCAGCCAACAAAAGCGCAGCCGCCATTGCTGCTCTGACCTTTATCCGCTGTCTGTGTAATCTGCGGGATACGGCAGCATAATCGACCGCGTTCGGTACGGACGTCACACGGCATACCTTGGGCTCGCTGTTGACAGCGGCAAAATATCTGCGGCACCGCTCACATCCGGCAAGATGCTCTCTCACCGCCTCGCGAGTATCCTTGCTGGCACAGCCGTCGGAATACAGCGGCGCAAGATCCATTGCCATATCACAACTCAGTTTCATTTCTGTCTTCCCTTTCATGCTAACTCCTCACGCTGCCGGTACGCAGCTCATACAGCAGCTCGCGCAGCCGCGACCGCGCCCTGCAATACAAAACCTTTGCCGTGCCTTCGCTTATCCCGAGCAATGCCGCTATCTGCGAAAACGGAAGCTCCGCGTAAAGCCGCAACACCGTCACATCACGCTGCTTATCGCTCAGCTCGGAGATCGCCTGCTTTATCATCTGAGACGTCACCCTCGATTCCATCGCCTTTTCCGGCGATTCGGACTCGTCGGCGTAAATCACCACAGTCTCTATATCCTCATCGCTGCGCGCGCGTCTCAGGTATTTGAAATACGTATTTTTAGCTATCGCAGCCAGCCACGTGAAAAGCTCGCAGCTGCCGTTATATCTGTGAAACGATACAAAAGCCTGATAAAAGCTCTCCTGCGTAAGTTCCTCAGCAAGCGACGCATTCCCGCACATCCCGTATAAAAACGAGTAAACGCGAGGAAAATATTCTTTGTATATTTGCTCGAATTCCTTCATCTACCCGTTCCCCAATAACATCATGCCCGGTTATGGCCGCCTGATGCACGGTAAAATATTATGACCGTATTTTTGCATCGATATCCGTCACGAGCCGGAAATACCACAGTGTCAAAAAATTCCGGAGCGCTAAGGCGCTCCGGAAACAAGGCTGCCGGCAGGCAGTTTTCAGCTCAATAGTTCCACTTCGCCAGCTCGGCTACAAAGTCGTCAATCGCCTTCTGTACGGCGGCTCTCTGAGTGTCGAGCGCCGAAGCGACATCCGTGCTGTTGTTCTGCACAAGCCCACTGATAATAGTTGAAAGACCGAAATTGTTGACCTGCGCGACCTCATATACCACATTGCTGAATATGATGTCAAGCATTTCCTGCGACTCGTCGTCACGCGTGTCGCGATAACGCAGAGTGTTGTCAACATATGCCGGTGTGAGGTAATTCTTCCCTTCTATGGCCGCCGCCTCAAGCATGTAGGCGGAAAATTCCGGATCGTCGCAGTTGCTCGGTATCGTGACAGTCGACACGGTGCCGCTCGTCGAGCAATAGGAATAATACTCCTTCTGATCTTCGTCCGCCAAGGGCAGCGGCACTATACCGAAGACAACGTCGGTATCACGCAGCTTTTTATTAGCCGAAAAAGCGTTCGTACGGAACAGCGCTCTGCCTTCGCTGAATATGGCAAGCGACTTATCCCACATATTGTCGCCCATCTCCTGAGCATGGATGACCCAGTCCTCGTTGAGCATCGTGACAAGCTCCTGAACGATCGCCACAGTGTTGCCCGAACCTATAGATATCTCGGGGATCTTTTCCCCGTTAAGCACGCAGAGATTATTACCTGTCCCGATGTAGAAACTAAGCGCGTCCCCATAAGCAGATGAAAGACCGAACACATCGTTTCCGTCGTACTGATACACACCGTCGCCGTCATCGCTGAGCACTGATTTCGCCATCTCGGACATCTTGTCAAGCGTCCAAGTATGGCTCTTGACCAAGTCATACGGACTCTCAAGACCGTTGTCGGTTATCATATCCTTATTGAACGCTATCGAATAAGCACACACCTTGTTGAGCAAACCGATATCACCTGTGGCAAAGAACAGAGCGTCAAGTGCCGAAAGCTGACTCACAAGGCTCTGATCCCACCACGGCTGGTCAAAATGTATCGTATCAAACTTGGTAAGAGGATAAAGCAGCCCCTGCTTCGCAAGATTTGCAGCTGAAAGCATATAAGGCGTAGCAACGTCATAAAGCTTTGTGCCGCCGTCTATATCATTGCGAAGCATAACCTCGAGCTGACCTTGAGCCGCCGGTATGTCGACCACCGTTACACCGTAGATCTCCTTCAGCGCGTCGTTGCGCTTCAGTATGGCATCGTTAACGACGTCGCCGTCAAGCTCCTCGTCATACGTGAAATCCTGACAATAGTAAGTACCGTAATCCTCACCCTGAACAAGTATGTTGAGGTCTCTGTCCCACTTGATTATCTCGTTGAGGTTTTTGTAAAGCTCATCCTGACCGGAAGTAGAAGTGGTATTGCTCTGAGCGCCGCCCTTTGATTCGTCACCGTCGCCCTTACAGGACACCAGAGCGACCGAACAGACCATCAGCAGGCAAAGTAGCACCGCTGTCAGCCGAACCGTCCTTTTCATGCCGTTTGCTCCTTCTTTTTTATTGTGCATACACACGCGCGAAAAACCATCTATGCACCTGCACACTTATTGTCCATATTATACCATGCAAACAGCTGAATGTCAAGCAAAATTAAGCTTCTCTCCGAACAAAAAAGGAAAATTGCTCACAGCTATTGAAAAACCGTGTGAAATCTGTTAAAATGAGCCTGCGGTGTATGATGCCGCTGCGTCCGCAGCAAAAAACGGCCGCGCAGCACGGGGAAATTCTCCTTCGCGCATATCATAACGGGGGATGAGCCGCTGCGCTGGTCTTCCGGTTTTTGTCGTGCGCAAACAGCATATCGTTGAAGGAGGCACCTCGTGAACTATCCATCCTTGAAGAAAAACGGGAACGGTCCGCTGTATCTGCAGCTTGTCGACTGGGTGCTTGAAGAGATCTCCGCCGGGAATCTCCGTCCCGGTGACAGGCTCGATTCAGTCCGGGAAATCAGCGAAAAACACGGTACCAATCCCAACACAGTGCAGCGCGCGCTTACGCTGCTGGAAGAACAGGGTGTTATATACACCCGTACCACCGCGGGCAAGTTCGTCTCACAGGACGCCGCTTTTATAGGAGCGCTCCGCGAGCGGGTCGCCCGCAAGCGTACCGCGGAATTTGTCGAAGCAGTACGGCGACTGCATCTTACCGACGACGAGATACTTGAATCGGTAACGTCGGCACTGCGGGCGGTGTAGTCGCGACATTTCCTGCACTGCCTGTTACATACATCTGACGGATGTCATTTCAGTCTTCGGAGCATTATCAAATGAACAGGTTTTACAAACTCGTTATCATTACGTTCTGCTGCCTGCTCGTTGCCGGCGCGATATTGGCGGGGTCTACGGTCATCTTTTATAACCGCCCGCGCGACTGCGATACCTCGCAAGTGCTGTTCGCACGTTCCACAACGGTGGAGAACAATATTGCGTCGCTGCGGCTGTCGGTGGATAAAGACGGGTATTATTACCATTCTTATAAGCTTTCCTACCGTGTGAATGACGACGGTGTCCTTTATGCGTACTTGACCATGAGAGGATGCTATGCTGACCATTTTGCGGTAGAGAGTGATGCGGACGGTTATTTTGACCTTGAGATCCCCATCAGAGAAGGCACCGCTCGCCTCATCCTTCAGGGTGAGAATTCGCAGAAGACCATCTGGATAGCGCCGGAGGACTGAGCGTAGAACCCGTTGCCGTGTTCTACGGATTTTGGCGCGGTCCGTCGTTTTCATGTGCAGTCTGAATACGGCGTACCTTACTGTACATCAAATAAGCTCCCTGCCCGAAACGGCAGGGAGCTTGTTTTTTGTCACGGGGGCCGAAGCGTTCAGCTCTCCTTGTTTTCCTTCAGCTTTGACTCGGCGAGCCCCTTGCGGAACTCCTCAAGCGTCTGTGTCAAATTGGATGTCAGCTCAAGCTTGTTGGTGATGTAATTTTTCCCGTCGACCGTGGCGTAATCATTCGTCGAAAACCATACTGCCGCCTTTATGTGAGAAGCGTAGAAATACTGTTCGTTCTGCGTGTCGTTGAAGGCCTTGAACATCTCACGAACCCACGTCGCCTGACGGGACTGGTTACGGTCAAGCACCGTGTCGACGTAACCGCCGACACCCCAGTCGTACAGCTTTTCACCGCCGGCTCCGCAGGCAAACTCGGAAATTATCCACGGGTAATTATCAAACCACGGCATACTGTTATTGTATACGAGCGTATACATATCGGCAAACGAAGAAAGCCCGTCGCCGTTGTTCATCTCATAGTTCGTAAGTCCCAGCGCCTGAACATATTCGGGACCGGGCAGGTAGTTCAGAGCCTCGCCCCAGTTGCTGTACGGGCAGGAAACCGCGATGGGGTTCCAGATCCAGATGCAGTTGTCGACGCCCTCCTCACGGAAGATATCATACAGCCGCTCCCACGTCTCTATGAAGATATCGGGGTCGAGCAGCGTGACTATTCCGCAGTAACTGGTCCAGTCGGTATTCATCTCATTGTTGAGCCTGAAAAGCACCGGCTTGCCATATGCCTTTATATCCCGTGCGATGCTGCGGAAATGCTCGTCATATTCGCCTCTGAGCACATCGAACATGGGGGTATATCCGTTCAGCCCCGTATTGTTCAGCGTGGTGAACTGATAGGTGAACTGCAGCACGGGTTTTCCGTTAAACCCGTTGCCGCCGGCAAGTGCGTTTGCCATCTCAAGCGGGAAGCCCGTGAGCTGATCGCCCCAGCCTATGTGAGTATAGGTCGGCAATATGTCAAGGTCGTAGTCGAACGCCTCTTCGAGCCTGGCCTGTTCGGAACTGATACGGTCGAACATCTGCTGATAGTTAGCCGCACCGTCCTCCGGCATCGAGCCGGTGAACATCCCCCAACGCACCGAATCACTGCCGGTGAGCAGCTCATAATAGGCCTTAGTTTCGTCGCTCCAGTATTCGGGCACTTTCAGCTCTATCGCGTGCTCATCGCTCCGGGGCGTGCCTGTCGGCTCAAACCGCGTAAACGACTTTATGACCTCATCAAACCGATCAAGATCCTTTTCCGTCGACTTCATGACGACGAGATAGAACTCCACATACTCATCGACTTCACGTATTACGGCGATATCGTAAAAAGGATATTCTATACCCTCGCTGTCACGGATCTCATTGTTGTATACCATGACCTCGTAGCCGTCGAGCCAATCGGTGTAGGTTGCGGCAGCACGGGTACGGCGCAGCTTATTCGCGCTGAGAAACCCGACATCATCTATTCGTATATTGAGCCACTCGGTAAGGTAGATATTCCATCCGTTCGGGTCATTGCCATATGGGTTCTGCGTCTCATGCGTCACGGTAACGACATAGTCGTCCCCATAGTATTTCGATCTCAGCGCACCGAGCTCAAAATCGGCGCTCACGCCGGTGCCCGGAAGCGTAAGGGCATATCCCTCTGCCTGCACCACGGCGCGCGTAGAATCCGCCCCTCTGAAAATCAGCCTTGCGTCGTCGTCGGCCGTCGCATCCTCAAGGCTTTCGACAGACAGACCGTTTTTGAAATACTCGGCTCCGCCGAGATCGTCCGGCCCGTCAAACCCGCCGCCGGCGTATTCATCCTTCCAGAAAACCGAAGCCTCTTCATTCGGCACAAACATTTCAGACACCTCTCCGGATCCGATCTGCGACTCTCCACCGTCGGAGACGGTTTCGCGTTCACAGGCGGCAAGCCCGCCAAGCATAAGTACGGCGATAAGAAGCACCGCCGCGGTTTTCAAAAATTTCATCATCCGTCCTCCCGGCGCATATTTCATCGGTTGCCGAATACATTGTAGCAAAAAACAATTTTGGTGTCAAGGGGAGGTCTCAATTTGTACATCCACACCGTACGCGCCGGAGAAACGCTGTATTCCATAGCACAGGAATATTCGGCCTCCGTCGCCGACCTGATACTGTTCAACGGGCTCACTCGCGTCAACCGGCTTGCAGTGGGGCAGTCGCTTGCGGTATTGCTGCCGTCGCTGCGCCATCTCGTGCAGCGGGGAGACACGCTCTCGTCGATAGCGGAAAAATACGGCACTTCGGTGCGCTCCGTGCTGCGCGCCAATCCGCAGCTGAACGGCTCGTCCACGATAATACCCGGCAGCTCGCTGATAATAGAATTCGAAGGCTGTTGTCGCTGGAGCTTCCCTGTCGGCGGCTATGCGTATCCGTTTATCGACCTGCAGCTTCTGAACCGAACGCTGCCGTACCTTACGTCGATCACGCCGTTCACCTACGGGTTCACCCCCGAAGGCGCGCTGATAAAGCCGGACGACGCCGCGATACGCGACGCGGCGGCAAAGCTCGGAGTCGACTGCTTCATGCACCTCAGCTCGCTCAATTCACAGGGGCTGTTCGACACATCGCTTTCACGCGGGCTGCTCGACGACCCGTCGGCACAAACCGTACTGATATCCGCCTGCATCGAGCAGATGCAGACGGTGGGATTTGTCGGGCTCGACGTGGACTTTGAATACCTCGGCGCCGGTTACGCCGAAAAATACGCCCATTTTCTCGGCATGGCGCGTGAAGCATGCAATTCGGCCGGATTTACGCTGATAGCCGCGCTCGCGCCCAAGACCTCGGACGGTCAGCGCGGCGAGCTTTACGAAGGACACGATTACGCGCTCATCGGCAACTCGTGTGATTTTGCGTTCCTGATGACTTATGAATGGGGATATGCCTACGGTCCGCCGATGGCGGTATCGCCCATCCCGTCGGTAAGACGGGTGCTCGACTACGCCGTCACGCGCATCCCTCCGGAAAAGCTGCTGCTCGGTATCCCAAACTACGGCTATGATTGGCCGGTGCCGTTCATCAAAGGCGAGACCGTGGGGCAGTCCGTTTCGAACCGCACCGCCACCGAGCTCGCCGTCGACAACAACGCCGAGATATTCTACGACACAAATTCACAGGCGCCCTACTTTTTCTACCGAAAAGAGGGCGCCCTGCACGAGGTGTGGTTTGAGGACGCGCGCAGCATAGCCTCAAAGCTCGATCTCGTCACCGAATACGGCTTTGCCGGCGCGCTTTATTGGAATTTTGACCGTCCGAACAGTCAGAACCTTTCGCTGCTTATTTTCAACGCTTCGGAACCAGACGTTCCTTGCCGCCCATGTACGGACGCAGCGCCGCAGGGATAGTGACGGAACCGTCCGCGCAAAGATTGTTTTCAAGCAGCGCTATGAGCATTCTCGGGGGCGCGACCACCGTATTGTTGAGCGTATGAGCAAAATACTTGCCGTTTTCCCCGGTCACCCTTATGCGCAGCCTGCGCGCCTGGGCGTCTCCGAGATTGGAGCAGCTGCCGACCTCGAAATATTTCTGCTGACGCGGCGACCACGCCTCTACGTCCACCGACTTTACCTTCAGGTCGGCAAGGTCGCCGGAGCAGCACTCCAGTGTCCTGACCGGGATGTCGAGCGTGCGGAAAAGGTCGACCGTGTTCTGCCAGAGCCTGTCGTACCACTTCGGGCTCTCCTCAGGACGGCAGACGACTATCATCTCCTGCTTCTCAAACTGGTGTATGCGGTAAACGCCGCGCTCCTCGATACCGTGCGCGCCTTTTTCCTTACGGAAGCACGGAGAATAGCTGGTGAGCGTATACGGCAGTTCGCTCTCCGGTATTATGGTATCGATGAATTTTCCGATCATGGAATGCTCGCTTGTGCCTATAAGGTAGAGGTCTTCGCCCTCTATCTTGTACATCATCGCATCCATCTCGGCAAACGACATGACTCCCGTCACGACGTCACTTCGGATCATGAACGGAGGCACGCAGTATGTGAACCCGCGGTCTATCATGAAATCACGCGCATACGAAATGACCGCCGAATGCAGACGGGCGATATCG
>OGQA01001794.1_pt1 | contig 10075 bp, 5 predicted proteins | sample 1553011 | NCBI WGS metagenome assembly OGQA01 (sample SAMEA2580256, study PRJEB22360) | human gut metagenome | biome: human gut; feature: human-associated habitat; material: faeces | place: Denmark | collected 2008/2010 | reverse complement strand
GCTGTGGCGGCGTGCCTTGCGGTACTGGTAGGGGGATCCCTCGCCATGCCCGGCATTGCCGCAAGCATCCAGACCGGCGATTATTCCGGCTTTGAAACGGCGGCCAGCATCTTTCACGGCGGCGCGGCTTTGGGATACATCGTCATCGGGCTGCTGGCGTTTTTACTCGGCGTGTGCGTGACCGTTCTGTGCTTCCGGCTGCGTCAGATGAACCGGGAAGACGATCAGAACAAAGAAAGCGAGGGGATTCATGGAGCTGATTGAGAACCTGCTGCAACTGCTGGTCACGTTCGTCGGCGCGCTGCTTTCGGGTATCGCCTACCGGAAAAACCGCAGGCAGACGTATTTTCTGCTGCTGTGCTTCTATGGCTGCTTTGCTCTCGGCGTGCTCTACTGGACGCTGTATCTGCTGCTGTTCGATACCACACCGAGAGTCTTTTATGTCTCGGAGTTCGGCTGGGTGGCGAGCGTGATCTTCTTGCGCATCTTGCAGGCCACGCTCTCCACCCTGGAGGAACGCGCCTTCCGCTGCCGCAGGGCGTGGCTTGCGCCTGCGTTCGGCGTGCCGCTGCTGGCGTTCTACTGCATCTTCGGGGACATTCTCTCCAACCTGATCTGGTGCGGCATGATGATTTGGCTCTCCTTCTGCGCCATTCGTGGACTGGTCTACGCCAATGGGCAGACGGGCGCGGCGCGGAATATGCGGCATTTCCATAGCGGCGTGCTGTGCTTTGCGTTCGCGGAGTACCTGCTCTGGACGGTGGGCTGCTTCTGGCCGGATACCTCACCGGCAAGTCCCACCTTCTGGTGTGATATGCTGCTGACCCTTGCCATTCTGGGGCTGCTGCCCGCCACGAGAAAGGCGGTGGAAGCATGACCTACATCGAAAACATCTTCCTCTGCATGGTATCTCCCCTGCTGGTGGCTGCTTTGTGCATGGGCAGGCGGCAGCTCCGCTTCTTCCTGTTCTGCATGGCCGGGATGGGAGTGTGCCTGCTCTCGGCCTATATCAACACCTTCCTTGCGGCGGTGTGTCAGGCGGACGCCCTTGCCGCCACGGCGGAGATCGCACCGGTGGTGGAGGAGATGATGAAGCTGCTGCCACTGGTGTTCTATCTGCTGGTGTTTGAGCCGGAGGGCGATAAAATCAAGGCTGCCGCCATCACGGTTGCCCTGAGCTTCGCCACCTTTGAAAACGTGTGCTATCTCATTCAGAACGGCGCGGACCGCTTCTCCTTTATCTTCTTCCGGGGCTTCGGCACGGGAGCCATGCACGTCCTCTGCGGCCTGATCGTGGGCGGCGGGCTTGCATACACATGGCGGCGGACGTGGCTGAAGATCGCGGGCACCTGCGGGCTGCTGGGCGCGGCCATCACCCTCCACGCCACCTACAATTTGCTCATCGCCCACGGCGGCGCGGCGCAGTACGTCGCCTACGCCCTGCCGGTGCTGCTGGTGGCGGCGGGAAGATTGTCCACATTCCGATTATCGCAGAGGAAATAACCGAATATCCACTCCCTGAGAGCTGCTTTTTGGCGGCTCTCAAATTTTTTTGAAAAATTTTGCGTTTTGGGTGAGAGTTTTTTCGATTTTTTGTACCTATATAAGTGAAGGGGTTTTTAAGCCGCATTTCAAAAAATCGGAGAGGAGGTTCAAACGATATGTACGATACCGCAAGACGGGTCGCACTCGTCAAGCAGCGGGTGCGGGAAAACACCCGCCGAAGGCAGCGGCGCGAGGCAATAAGCCTCTCCGCAGCGTGTATGCTGCTGTGCGCGGCGCTGATGCAGACAGCGGGCACGGTCGTCGGGCCGGGACAGACAGCCGCATGGGGCGTGTTCGGCGCGATGCTGCTGCGGGAGGACGCGGGCGGCTATGTGCTGGTGGCCGTCGTCTCCTTTGCCGCGGCAGCGGCGATCACCGCGCTGTGCTTCCGGCTCAGAATCAGGGAAAACCAGAAAAAAGACGGGACGGACAAGCCCGACCCGCAAGAACAGGAGGAGAAAAGCCAATGAAGAAACGAATACTTAGCATCCTGCTTCTATGCTGCATGGTGCTGACACTATTGCCGACAACTGCGTTTGCGGCAGATGAGTCTCCTGCCGTTACAAATGTGACGGTGACCTTTGATTCCAATGGAGGCGGCGAGGTAGAGTCCCAGACTATTCAGCAGGGGCAGCAAGTACAAAGGCCCGCTGACCCTGTCAAGGAAGGTTATACCTTTATCGGCTGGTATGACAAAAACGATTTGGACAACAAATACTACAATATGCCGGAGTGGAATTTCAGATATTCTGTGACTGGGGATATGGAGCTGGTGGCGCAGTGGATGGCGTCAATGCCGATTTCCACTGAACCGATCACCTATCTGGACAAAGACGGCAAGCAGCAGACCTGCACCAAATACACGGTGCTGGAAAGCGTTATTATCGATGATTTTTTCAATAGCGACGACAAATGGTACGATCTGCCCGCCGGCTGGTATGTGGTGAAGGGCAACGTGACCTTCACACCCCGCTTGGACACCCACGGCGCGGTCAATCTGATATTGACGGACGGCAGCCACCTCACAACGGAGTGGGGCATCAATGTGAAGGAGGGCGATACCTTCACCGTCTACGCCCAAAGCACCGACGAGAACACCATGGGCAAGCTGACGGCGTGCCTCTCAGAAGAGGAACCCACGTCTGACATTAAATACTATGTATGGCCGGATAGAGGAATGACCGGCATCGGCAGCAGTGTGCGCTATAGAAAACACAACAGTGGTCTCATCGAAAGCGATGGCGATATCATCATCAACGGTGGTAATATCCGCGCCAGGGGGCAGGCTGGCGCCGCCTGCATCGGCGGAAGCAGCGGAGATAACGTTACCTGGTCATATGAATCCGATATCAGGCAATGCGGCAGCGTTACCATTAATGGCGGCATTGTCCGCACCGAAGCGGCAAAAAGGTATGATGTCTTCTATAACAATGGGATCGGGAGCGTCCTGGGTTACGGCGGCAGCGTTACCATCAATGGCGGCACGGTCGTGGCTGAGGCTCGCGCAGATGCGATTGCCACGGGGCGCAACGGCATCATCACCATCAACGGCGGCAATATAACGGCACGAGGAGGTCTCGGCGAAGGTAGTCCCATAGGCCTTGGCGCTGGAAGTGGGATTGGGTCTGATGATGTCATTAATAACATAACCATCAACGGCGGCAACATAGATGCGTACTCCGCCAGAGATGGCTTAGGTATCGGCTCTGCTGGTACAGCAACGGTGAAAATCACCGGCGGCGTCATAAAAGCTGTTTCGAATGCTGAGGCCGCTATTGGCCTATGTGAATATAGCACAGGAAGTGTCAGCATCACCGACGGCAAGATCACCGCAATCGGACAAGGCAGTGCGGATGGCATCGGCGGCTATGCCGATGTCAGTATCACCGGCGGCGAGATCGACGTTTCCGTCGAAGGATCTGGCGTAGCCATCGGCGGCAATGGCGGCAAAAGCATCACCATTCAGGGCAATGCAATCAAATCCATTTCCAGCAAGATGGGTACCTGCATTGGCGGAAACAACAGAAATGGAAGCGCTAAAGATATCACCATTCTTGACGCTGAGCTTCCGCTCCTCGGCGGTGAGGACCTTCTGATTGGCAATAGGGTCAGCGATGACAGGGGCGGCAATATCACCATCCGAAACTGCCGCATCCTATCAACAGACGTTGTGGCAGTTGAAGGAATACAGTTAGGCAATAACGGAAATATACAGATCGAAAACAGCGAGATCGTACTGACCGGAATAAAGGGCATCCGCACCGGCGATAGCGGGAGCATCATCATCCGTGATTCCCAGCTCGTCACGAACGGCATTTATATGGGCGAAGAAGGAATGACCCAGCGGAAGCTGAAACGGCTGGAGATCACGAACAGCACCGTGGTAACGAACGATGTCCTCGGCTCCACAGGCAAATTCACTTCTGTCGGCGAGATCGTGATCCACGGCAGCAGCATCCGTCAGAGCAGCGAGAATCGTGGAAATGGCTTCGGCATTGGCTGCGGAGAGTATGGCACCTTTGACCGTATTGACATTCAGGACAGCCAGATTGATATTCCGGGTTTCAAGGGTGGCGTAGCCATCGGCGGCGGTAAGTATACGACAGATCCCGGCAATAGCGTCATTCGCATTGCGAACAGCCGGGTGTTTGCCCGCACCCGTGACAGATGGAGTACCGCCATCGGTCGCGACATAGGTTCCAGCGGAGATGGAGCGCTGCGGATCTTTATTGAAAACAGCACCGTGACCGCAAAAGGCGGCTGGCTGTTTGGGGATGGTACCGAATATGTTCCCGGCATCGGAATCAGCTACAAGTCTTCCCTGAATGCCTATATTCAGGTCATGGACAGCACGGTGGAATCCTTCCGGCATACGAAAAGTAGGAACATGGACGACTCCGATTATGTCTATGACGACCTGCACACAAAGAAGCTGCCGGGTAATCCAGCGGAAAACATCTCCATCTGCGGCAGCACCGTCAACGGAACGCGCATTGACCATAGCCTTGACGCATACGGCAAATGCACGCTCTGCGGCAAGTATGATATTGGATATTGCTATGAGAAGGGGCTTCTGACGATGGAGGGGCTGACGGACTGCGCCTATGACGGCAGCGAAAAGAAGCTGACGGGGCTTTCCCATAAGACGGGTGAGAACGAAACGAAGCAGCTTACGGAGAATACGGACTACACCGCCGACTATTCCAACCATGTATATCCCTACACCCTCAACCCCAACGACGCGGGCTTTGACCCGAAAAAAGCCCCCAAGGTGACGTTGTACGGTACGGGGGACTACTGCGGCAAGGTTGAGCACTATTTCACCATCAGCGGAAGCGCGCAGCCCGCATATACCGTAAGGTATGAAACCGGCGGCGGCACGAGTATCGGCGAAAAAACCGGCGTCAGGTGGGAGCAGCGCGTGCTGGACGGTGTGGAGCCTCCCACCAGAACCGACTATGAGTTCCGCGGCTGGAGCTGTTCCGGCAAACCCGTGTTTCCCGGAACCACCTATGCGGATCTTGCGGGAGATAAAAACGTACAGAGCATCACGCTGACGGCGCAGTGGGCGGCGGCATGGTATCCGGAGGGTGAAATTAAGATTGAAGGTGAGGACACCGTATGGAATGGCTTCGAAAGCGACTATTCCGCACGGTTTTACAACACGGAGCAAACTGTAACCATCTCCGCTCCGAAATCCGGCGGTAAGTCGGTGACGATTGAATATTTAATCACCGATGAGGACCTCACGAAGGCCAGATGCACAAAACGAGACTTTACCCCTTACACCGAGCCTCTCAAGCTGAACACGGACGGTCAGCACATCGTTTATGCGAAGCTCACCAACGCAGAGGGCAATGTCACCTATCTCAGGACAACAGGCCGCATTGTGATTGACACCACGCCCCCTGAGATCAACGGCATTGAAGATGGTAAAACGTATTATCGAGATGATGGTGAAACGATTACTGCATATCCTATAAGTGATGTAACAGCCATAGATATGAATCTTGATTCCTTCTCGGTAAACGGAAAACCCATTTCGATATCCGATGCCGACAAAACCAAATCAGTTTCGTTTAGCGCTCCTTATGAAGAAAGCTGCACATATAAGTTTATCGCGACCGACAAGGCCGGAAACGTAACGGAGAAAACGGTCAATCTTTATTACAACGACAAAGTGGTCTCTGTCACCGGCGTATCGCTGAACGAGAGCAGCATCACCCTTGATGTGGGCGGGAGCAAGACCCTGGCCGCCACCGTGACGCCTGATAACGCCACCAACAAAAAGGTGCGCTGGACCTCCGACAACGAGACTGTCGCCACGGTTTCCGAGGACGGCGTTGTCACCGCCGTGGCAGGCGGGACGGCTGTCATTACCGCCACCACACATGACGGTTTGTTCACTGCCACCTGCACGGTGACGGTCAATGCCCCCGATGCTGCACCCACCATCACCACGGACACCCTGCCGGACGGCAAGGTGGGCGAGGCATACAGCCAGACCCTGACCGCCACCGGCACAGCACCTATCACATGGAGCATTGACGGCGGTCTGCCTGCCGGTCTGAGCCTGAACGCGGATACCGGTGAGATCAGCGGCACGCCTACTGCGGAAGGAACCGCCACCTTCACCGTCAAGGCTACTAACAGCGCGGGCAGCAATACGAAGGAGCTGTCTATTACGATAACCAAAGCCGCGCCTGCCGAGCATACCATCACCGTGACCACAGAGGGCAACGGAACGGCTTCCGCATCTCCCGCAAAGGCTGCGGCCGGTACGGAGATCACCCTGACTGCCACGCCAAACACCGGCTACCACTTCAAGGAGTGGCAGGTCATCAGCGGCAATGTGACCATCAAGGACGATAAGTTCCTCATGCCGGACAGCAATGTAGAGGTCAAAGCAATCTTCGAGGAGGACGCGCCTCCTGCGCCTACCGAGCATACCGTCACCGTGACCAGCAGCGGCAACGGCACGGCTTCTGCATCTCCCTCAAAGGCTGTTGCCGGTGCGGAGATCACACTGAGCGCTACGCCCGACAAGGGCTATCACCTCAAGGAGTGGCAGGTCGAATCTCCGACAGGACTTGTAATCACCAACAACAAGTTCACCATGCCGGACAGCAATGTAGAGGTCAAGGCAATCTTCGAGGAGGATGCACCTCCTGCGCCTACCAACCCTGCCAAGCCCAGCATCAGCGTTACAGGAACCTACACCTACAATGGCTCCGAGCATACCGCGGCCGTGAACGGCTATGATCCCTCCACTATGGACATCGCAGGCAACACCGCCACGGACGCGGGCGATTACACCGTTCGCGTCACATCCAAGACCGGCAAATGGGTGGACGGCAGCACCGACGCCGTAACCGCGGCGTGGAGCATCGGCAAAGCCACGCAGGAAGCGCCCATTGGATTGAATGGTGTCGCGCCCACTACTGAGGGCGGCAGCGACGGCAAGATCACCGGTGTGACCGACAAGATGGAATACCGCGCGGCGACGGGCAGCAACTACACGGCCTGCCCCAATGGTGAAATTACCGATCTCTCCGCCGGCACCTACTTCGTCCGCTATGCGGAGGATCCCAACCACTTTGCCAGCTCCGATGCGGAGGTCACGGTGGGTGAGGGCGCGTCGCTTGCGGATTGTACGATCACCTTCAACGCAGGCGGTGGCAGCGGCAGCATGGAGCCTGTTACCGTCAAGGCAAGGACAAATTACATCCTGCCCGACTGCGGCTTCACTGCTCCCGCCGATCAGGAGTTCAAGGCTTGGGAGATCGGCGGCGCGGAGTACAAGGTGGGAGATTCCTACACCGTGCTCGGGGATACCGAAATCAAGGCGCTGTGGGAAAACAGCGTTATTACCCCCACCACCTACACCGTCACCGTCAGTAATGACGGAAACGGCACCGGCACCGCAACTCCTTCCACCGCCGTGGCCGGCACGGAGATCATCCTGACCGCAACGCCAAACACCGGCTACCACCTCAAGGAGTGGAAGGTCATCAGCGGCGGCGTGACCATCAAGGACGACAAGTTCCTCATGCCGAACGATAACGTGGAGGTCAGGGCAATCTTCGAGGAGGACGCGCCTCCTGTGCCCACCGAGTTCACCATTACCGTGAAAACGGACGGCAACGGCACAGCTTCCGCCTCTCATGCAAAGGCTGTTGTCGGCACAGAGATCACCCTGATCGCTACGCCCAAAACCGGCTACCACTTCAAGGAGTGGCAGGTCATCAGCGGCGGCGTGACCATCAAGGACAATAAGTTCACCATGCCGAACGACAACGTGGAGGTCAAAGCAATCTTTGAGAAGGACGCACCTCCTGCACCTACCGAGTTCATCGTCACCTTTGACGGCAACGGCGGTACGCCCTCTGTCGGCAGCATGACCACCACCAATCAGAAGCTGACCTCCCTGCCCAGCGCCTCCCGAAGCGGCAGTTACAGCTTCGATGGCTGGTACACCGAAAAGAGCGGCGGCACAAAGATTACGACGGCTACCGTATTCTCTGCAAAAACCACCGTCTACGCCCACTGGACGTATACCGGCGGCGGTGGCGGCGGCTACAATCCGCCCGTCACCTACTACACGCTGCGCTTTGAAACCGGCGGCGGCAGTGATGTTCCCAGCGTGCGGGAAGCGTACAATACCTACATTGACCTGACAAAGTACGTCCCGACCTGGCGCGGGCATATCTTTATCGGCTGGTACAGCGAACGCAGCCTGATGAACAAGGTTTCCGGTGTTTATCTGACGAAGGATATGACCGTGTATGCAAGCTGGCGCGTGGACGAAAATCCGGGCACAGGCGCGAATCCCTTTACCGATGTTTCTGAAAAGGACTGGTTCTACGGCGATGTGATGTTCGTCTATGAAAACGGACTGATGCTCGGCACGAGCAAGACACTGTTCAGTCCGCATGGGACGGCGACGCGCGGCATGATGGCGACCATTCTCTGGCGCATGGAAGGCAGCCCCGTACCGAAGGGCAAAAACAGCTTTACCGATGTGGAGGACGGAAAGTGGTACGCTGACGCGATCACATGGACAGCGGAGAACGGCATCTTTGCGGGCTACGGCAAAGACAAATTTGGCCCGGACGATCCCATCACCCGCGAACAGCTTGCAGCCATCTTCTACCGCTACGCGGACTACAAGGGCTACGATCTGGCCGTCAAGGGAAATCTGGACAAGTTCAAGGACGCGGACAAGATCACGGATTACGCAAAGACGGCGATGCAATGGGCGGTCGGCAGTGGATTGATGAAGGGAAAATCCGGCAATCTGCTTGACCCGCAGGGCACGGCGACCCGCGCTGAGATCGCCGCCATGCTCCACCGCTTCATTGAGAAGTATGAGCTGGTGCAGGGCAAGGCTCCCGGCGGCCTGATGGGCTGGATCGACCCGAAGCGGCTGCAAATCCCAAAGACCGGCGACAGCAGCGTGTTAGGCTTGTGGGGGATCTCCCTCTGTACATCTCTTGCCGGATGCCTTGTGCTGACCACATGGCAGATCAGGCGGCGGCGTGAGGAAGAAGCGCTGCAAATCATCGAAAAGTAAACAGGTTCACCTTTAGGGGCGCGGGCAAATAGCCCCGCGCCCCTTTTCGGTTTCATTCGTCAGGAAAGGCGGTTGCTCTTTTGAACAACCGCCTTTCGCCATTTCTATCCGATTTGAGCAGAAAGGAAATCAGTCTATGACAAAAGAGTACGGGAGGTGTCGCTGATGCGGCTTGCCGCCGCACAAATCGCATAACCGGACTAATACGGAATGAAAGCAGTTTTCTGCACCCGCCTGCCCTTTCTGCTGTTTCATTGCGCCTATTGAGCACCTATGAAGGTTTTGAAGCCTTTATAGGTGCTTTTTGTCATCCACGGCACTTCTTCGCCGTGGGCTGCCGCTCCCCGCCGCTCTCCGTTTGGATTCGACCGCAACACCGAACAAAAACATCCAAACGGAGGAATACAACATGACAACGATCAACCTGCGGGAGCTTTACCCGTGGTACACCGAGGATACCTTTATCGAGGTTTCCGATGAAGTTGCCGCGTTTCTTGAAGAAGATAAGCGGCTTCAGATCAACTACGCGCAGTACATCCGCGACAACAAGGCGTTCTATTCACTGGACGCCGGCGACGGCATTGAGGCGGAGGCGCTGAATCTGCCGGAACAGCCGGACGAGGTGCTGGAGCGCATGGAACTGGAGCGGCTGCTGAAAGAAGCAATGGCACAGCTCACGCCCGCACAGCGGCGGCGTGTTCTTGCTCATTTCGTTGAAGGACGATCCCAGCTTGAAATTGCGGCCAGCGAAGGTGTTGTTAAAAGCACAGTTTCGGAAGCGATTTCACGCGGACGGAAAAATCTCAGGAATTTTCTCAAAAAGTTTCGCTAACACCCCGAACTTTTGCCCGATTTTTCTTGAGGTATATGAGAGGGATATTATTCTCGCTCGCCTCTGCTCCTTGACAACCGCATAGACACCGGTATCAGCACAGACCCCGCGCGGCTGAAAAGCCA
>OGQA01001784.1_pt1 | contig 10095 bp, 7 predicted proteins | sample 1553011 | NCBI WGS metagenome assembly OGQA01 (sample SAMEA2580256, study PRJEB22360) | human gut metagenome | biome: human gut; feature: human-associated habitat; material: faeces | place: Denmark | collected 2008/2010 | reverse complement strand
AAAGCGTTTTTATTTTGGCGCTTCGGAGGGAATATGACAAGGGACAAGCTAATCAAAAAAATTGCGACATGGATAATGATGGCGATAATGCTTTCGGTCTTCTCGCTGGATATAATCTGCGTTGCGATGTGCAACAGATATCAGAATAAATTTGAAATCACCCCGGCGCAGTTTTCGTCGGACGGCACGGCGGACAGAATACATTTTCTAAACACCTACAACTCAGACGCAATACTCATAGAATCAAACGGAAAATTCGCGCTCATCGACTCCGGCGAGGGCGACCGCAATCCGCGCAGGAAGCTCAGCTACAACGGCAGCGAAGAGGCTGTTATAAAATATCTGAAAAAGGCTGCCGGCGACGCAGAGGGCAAAGTAACGCTTGAATTTGCGCTCGGCACGCACAATCACTACGACCATGTCGGTACATTTGAGGCGATAGCCAACGACCCGGATATCACGGTAAAGACATTTTACATAAAGCCAGTCAACCGCGAAATAGCCCACGAATATGAATACAACGGCTGGGGCATCGAAACAACATACGCAGACACGGTAAAGGCGTTTCAGAACAGGGGCACAGTTGTTACTTCCGAGATACCGAGCGAGCCGTTCAAATTCGGCGACTTCACGCTGACTTTCTACAATACAGCACTCGATGACGCGCGTCTTCACGGACAGGGCGAAAACGCCGAATCCGTCGGAACGATGGTCGAAAAGGGCAAAAAAAGCGCATTCCTCGCCGCGGACATAACGAGAACCACCGGACTCGAGGGCTTACTTCTGCCGCAGCTTCATAAGGTGGATCTGCTCAAGGTCGGACACCACGGCTACTACGGCTCGACCTCGTGGAAATTCGCAAAGGGACTTTCGCCGAAGATAGCGATAGTCACAAACAGGCTCGGGAAGATATATCCCGATGTCAAATGGACGCTCACAATGAAGAGCCACAGTGCGATATTCGCGACGGTCGACGAAAACGGAATCATCGCGGAGTTCACGGACAACAACGAAATCAAGCTTTTCAATCACGCACAGGATTAAAAATACCAAAAGCAGGAGCCCCACGGCTCCTGCTTTTTTATGCTCCGATTCTTTTGACTCCGCGCACGGCATCGGGAGAATTGCTCTCATCCATCTCCGGGAGCTGATTCCAATAGCGTTTGGGCATGAAGTTCATGCGGCATCGGGGATTATACCGCGCCTCGATAGCTACCGTATCATAGAAATGCTTCCACAGCGCGCGGAAATACAGCTCCTCGTCCCCCGCTTGCGGCTGCTCGAAGCCGTCTAACGGGATAATCATTTTCTGCCTGTTATGCCAGACGAGCGCCTGCGAATGGGTCTTGTCATATATGAGAAACGATTCGTTCGGGTATCTGTCGCAGAAATGCGGCGCGAGCAGGGGCAGGACGGAATTTTTCGGCTCGATAATTGAAGTGAGGGTGTTATCCTCACTGATGCTGAAGCGGACAAACCCGGTATATTTATGACTCTCCTGCTTGAGGGCGCGGACGGCTTTCGTCAGGCGCGAAACGGTATCGTCGGCGAGCATGCGCATGACACCCGCGCCGTAGTGCATCGCCATATGCACAAAATCGTTGATGAGCGTTCCCCTGTCCTCGACGCAGGTCAGGTACCCGAGCCGCACGGCGTTCCAGACATCGGCGCTGACATTTTTGAGCCCGCGGCGGACTCTGTCCGCCTTTTGCGGGTCGGTGTCAACGGTTTTGCACGCAAAGAGAGTCGGCACGAACTCATCCTCCGCGACGATAGAGCACGGCAGCTCGCGGTTCTCAAAGCTCTCGAAAACAGCTGTCAGAAGTCCCTCGAACGAACCGTCATATACATATGTTACATCTGACCGTGCAGACATTGTACTACATCCTCTCTTGTTATCCTGTTGTCGAACAGGCTCAGCTGTTCGCCCTGCATATTCGGCAAAAGCGACTGACACCGCTCGGAAATTAACGAGCCGAGGACTCTGTCGGGATTGACATTGAGTCCCGCCAAATGTTTGCCCTTGCAGGTTATAAAATACTGGGCACGTTTGAGCACCACGCCGAGTTTTTTGAGATCTTCAAAGCTCAGCGGCGAAACACGCCGAGCCGCCAAAATTCTTTGAACGCTGCGCACGCCGACGCCCGGTATTCTCAGCAGTTCTTCCTTTGTTGCGCGGTTTATTTCAAGCGGGAACAGCTCCATATGATTGAGCGCCCAGTTGCATTTCGGGTCAACATAAGGGTTTAAGAACGGGTGCTTTTCATCGAGCAGTTCGTTCGCGTCGAAGCCGTAATAGCGCAAAAGCCAATCCGCCTGATAGAGTCTGTGCTCGCGCAGAAGCGGCGGTTCAGTTGTCTTTGCGGGCAGAAGCGGATTCTCGACGACCGGGATATACGCCGAATAGAACACTCGCTTGAGCTCGTATTTTTTATAGAGCGCCGCGGAGAGCGACATTATCTGATAGTCGCTGTCGGGCGTTGCGCCGACTATCAATTGCGTGCTCTGACCGCCGGAGGCGAAGCGCGGCGCGTGCTTATATCTGACAAGCTCTGCCGAGCTCTCTTTTATCTTATTTGTAATAAGTCCCATCGGGCGGAGTATCGACTCCTTTGTTTTGTCCGGCGCGAGAGTTTGCAGGCTGTTGTTCGACGGCAGCTCGATATTGACGCTCATTCTGTCCGCGAGCATGCCGAGACGGGTTATCAGCGCGTTATCCGCGCCCGGGATCGCCTTGGCGTGGATATATCCGCCGAACCTGTATTCTTCGCGCAGAATACGCAGAGTCTCAATCATGCGCTCGCAGGTATAATCGGGACTGCCGACAACTGCGGACGAGAGAAAAAGCCCCTCGATATAATTGCGGCGATAAAAATTCATCGTCAGCTCCGCGAGCTCGCGCGGTGAAAATGTCGCGCGGCGGACATCGTTGGAGACGCGGTTGACGCAATATTTGCAGTCAAAGACGCAGGCATTGCTCATGAGAACTTTCAGCAGAGATATACATCTGCCGTCCGCCGCGAAGCTGTGGCATATGCCGCACGCGGCGGCGTTGCCTATCCCCTCGCCGCCTGAGGATCTGTCCGTTCCGCTGCTCGTGCAGGCGACATCATATTTCGCCGAATCGGAAAGTATCTCCAGCTTGTCAAACAGATCCACGTTCTCACCAGATTTCAAACATTTGTTCGTACATATTATATATCAGAACATTTGTTTGTGTCAAGAGCTAATATAAAAAATATCGGCCGCGCCTAAACTTCGGGCACAGCCGATATTATTTTACAGGATGATGCAGATGAGTCCGCTGCACCCCTCGTTGATGACTTTTTCGAGCGTCTCCTGCAGCTTCATACGCGCCGCGGCGGGCATACGATAGAGCTTATTGTGCAGTCCCTCGTTGACGAGCTCATGCAAAGACTTGCCGAAGATATTCGACTCCCATATCTTTGTCGGGTCCTCTTCGAACTCCTTGAGCATATAGTTGACAAGTTCTTCTGACTGGGACTCCGAGCCGACTATCGGCGCGACCTCGGTTGTTATATTCGCCTTCATCATGTGTATCGACGGAGCGGAGGCGCGCAGGCGCACGCCGTATCTGCCGCCCTGGCGCATTATCTCCGGCTCTTCGAGGCTCAATTCATCGAGCGACGGCATGACTATTCCGTAGCCCGTCGCTTCAACTTCGTCGAGCGCGCCCTTGAGCCGCTCATATTCGCGGCGCACGGCGGCGAGTTCGCGCATGCAGCTCATCAGATCCTGCTCGCCGGAGATATCGAGTCCCGTCTCCTCGGCGAGTATCTTATAGAAGAGACTGCCGTCTATCTGCGCCTCTATCCGCGCCGCGCCACAGGACAGATCCATTTTCGCTATCTTCGCGCCCGTCACATATTCGCACGAGCAGATATCCTCGGCGAGGTGTTTTACATCGCGGAGGGTGCGGAGGTTCTGCGCCGCTTCGCTCACGGCGCTGCAAAGTCCCGAGCGCAGCCAATGATCGCGGCTGAGAGTCATAGCCCAACCCGGCAGACCGACACTGACTTCTTTGACGGGGAACTCGAAGAGCACCTGAGTGAGAATCTCTTTTATCTCCTCCTCGCCTATCTCGAGGCAGTTCACAGACATGACGGGCACGCCGTATTTATCGGTCAGCGACGCCGCCATATTTTTGACTTCGTCGGACTCAGGATTCGTGCTGTTCAAAAGGACAACAAACGGCTTTTTGAGCCCTTTGAGCTCGGATATTACCCTGCCTTCGGCTTCTTCATATTCGCTGCGCGGAATCTCGCTTATCGAGCCGTCGGTCGTTATGACAAGACCTATTGTCGAATGTTCGCTGATGACCTTCTGCGTGCCTATCTCCGCCGCCATATTGAACGGTATCTCATGCTCGAACCACGGGGTTTTTACCATTCGCGGGCTCTCGCCCTCGATATAGCCGAGGGAACTCGGGACGATATATCCCACGCAGTCTATGAGCCGCACGCGGAATGTCGCCTCCGCTTGGAGCGATATCTCGACCGCATTTTCCGGGATAAATTTCGGCTCGGTGGTCATTATTGTGCGCCCCGCCGCAGACTGCGGAAGCTCATCGGTTGCACGGTCGCGCACGCTCTGGCTCTCGATATTCGGCAGAACGAGGGCATCCATGAAACGCTTTATAAACGTTGATTTTCCGGTTCTGACAGGGCCGACAACGCCGATATAAATATCGCCCTGAGTGCGCTTTGCAATGTCGCTGTAAATATTTCTCTCCTGCACGGTTATCCCTCCTCAGACTCCGGGTATCAGCAGCATACATTTCTGCGCCACCGTTTCGCCCGTTATGCCGTTTTCCTGCTCCACCGCTTCGACGGTCGTGTTATACCGCCTCGCGATATCCCATATCTCCTCGCCCGCATCCGCAAAATAGACCGTCAGCGCGGCGCCGCCCGTCTTTTTGCCGTCGGAATCGGAGCATTCTATTGAAGTGACGGTCTTGCGGCGGACACTGTCGAAGATACAGCCGGAAATATTCATCTCAACCCTGACATCGGCGCTGCCCGAAGCGCAGGCGGCGCTCGCGGCGGTTATTTCGATGCACGGCGAGCACTTGAGATCGCCGCACTTTCTGACCGCTCGGCGATATTCGTAGTTCGTCTGCCGCTGGGCGTAGCATGGCTGGGATTCGGCATCGGTATAGAGAAAATGTAGTGTCAGTTCGCCGGAGATTATTATTCCGTCGGAGTCCTGCGCCACACTCTTGGATAAGTCGGAGCACCAGAGAGCCAAAATCTGTCTCGCCTCTGGCAGATCCTGCGTGCTGCGGCAGGTGAAAGTATCGTTGAACTTATCGGCAATGACCGCGAAATCGGCATTGCGGCTCTTTGTTTCAAGGTCACAGCAGACGGAATAGGCATCGGTGACGGTCAGGAAGCTCAGCTCGCGATAAGCCTTGACTCCCGCGCCGACGCGCGCGCTGATATCAATCAGTCTGTTGTCGCCCGCCTGGTCGGCCTTCGGCAGGACTTCGAGCGAAGTGACGGGCAGGCAGACGCAGCAGGTGCAGTCCTCGTCAATTCCCTCGAGATTTATTATCTGGCTTATCGGCATGGAATGGCCGAAGCTGAATATTTCGCCGCCCTCGCCGCGGCAAACCGCGCTGACGGTGAGTTCGCCCTTGACGAGCAGTTTGTTGCTGATGACTTTTATCTCCTGCGCGAGCGCCGCCGCCTGCGCGCTCAGCACGCAGGACACAGCCGGGTCGCCGTCGGGCAGAGGCACGGTCTCGCTCATCGGGAACGCAGTCTCGGTGCAGGCGACGAGGCTTGCGGTGCGGCTGTCGCAGCATCTGAGCTGGATTCCCGCGCCCTCTGCTCCGGTTATTATCTCTTCTTCTTTTACGCCGGATATGCCGAACGCCACGCTGACCACGGCATGGATATCGAGCCTGCGCGGGCTGACGGCACGGCAGTTGGCATACTGAGTATAGGCGCGCACATTCACGCAGCAGTTTTCATCCGCACCCTTGAGATCGGCGTATTTTGAAAACGGATATGTCTGCTCGAAGCAGCAGACCGTCCCCTGCTCGTCGGCATAGATGACGCACACGCCGGCTGAGCCATCCGCCGTCGCTCTGTCGCCCGCGGTCTGGACTGCGGTTATGCGCGGAGTGACAAGGCATTTGAGCACGCGCCTGATATCCGGGCAATAATCCGGCAGGGTTATATCGGCATCTATCGGCTGTTCCGCAGTGCAGCTGCCGAGCGTCTCTTCGACACCGACCGACTGCGTTATAACGTTGATTTGCATCGCATTCCTCTCCTTAACAGAAAATGTCAATGCATTTATATTCCTCCCATGTCCCGCGTATGATAAAAACCTGTGCGGTGTTTTTGAACGCGTTTTAGCACTCTAATGATTAGAGCGCTAAGTATTTACAATTTGTTCACATATCACTGTATTCTTTTTTAACAAAGCAGGGGTACTATATAATCAAACGAAGGGAGCAAGAGCCCCCGGAGAAGAAAGAGAGTGAGTCCGATGGAAATCGGAGAGCAGTCAGACAAATAAAACAATCACTTCAACATGAATAACAATAAACAACAAACGGAGGAATCAATTATGTTTGAACTTACACCTTATGAACGCAGACATCAGCGTGCACTCTTTAATCCTTTCAGAGATATGGAAAACTTCGAGAAGAACTTCTGGGGCGACATGGCCGCAACAGACTTCAAGACTGATATAAAGGACAACGGCAAGGAATATGTGCTCGAGGCAGAGCTGCCCGGATTCAAGAAGGAAGACATTCACGTCGACATTGAAGACGGCTACATGACCATCAGCGCAGAGCGCAGCAACGAGACCGAGAAGAAGGATGACAAAGGCAACTTTGTCCGCCGCGAGAGGTCTTACGGCTCGTTCAGCAGGAGCTTCGATGTCTCGTCCGTCAAGACCGAAGACATCACCGGCGAATACAAGGACGGCGTTCTGACCCTGACGATGCCCAAGAAAGAAGAAAACGTGCCGACATCGAGAAGGATCGAGATCGGCTGATAAAATGCAAGCGACCCCGGAGGGAATACCCTCCGGGGTTTTGCGTTTTTATATTTGCTTTTTATAAGAATTACTTCATCCCGTGCTTTTTCATATAATTCGTGATGCAGTCGAGCTCGCTGAAATATATTTTTTCGCCTTTCACTTTCATGAAATGCTCATGCCCTTTGCCGAGCAGGAGGAGGATATCCCCTTTCTGCATATGGTCGAGGGCATATTCTATCGCCTCGGCACGGTCGGTTATCTTGACATACTTACCCGCTCCGCCGCCTTTTTCGACCCATCCGGCTATCTCGTCTATTATTGCATCGGGATCTTCAAAGTCCGGGTCATCGCTCGTGATTATAATAAAATCGCACATCTTTGCGCTGACAAGACCGAGCTCCTGCCTGCGGATAGTCGCTTTGTTGCCTGTCGAGCCAAAGAGCGCAACAACGCGGTTGGGTTTATAATCGCGGACGGTCTCAATGACATTCTCCATACTAAGACCGTTGTGCGCGTAGTCTATAATTACGCTGTAATCATCGCTGACATGGACTATCTGCATTCTGCCGTCGATGCTCACATGCGAAAACGCCTCGCGCATTTTTTCAACAGGAATGCCCATCTTGCGCAGGAGCGCGACGGACGCAAGGACATTGTAGACGCTGAAAAATCCCGGCATACTGACCTGCGCGTGCCACGGTGAATCAAGCTTACTCTTGCAGTCGAATTCTATTCCGAGGAAGCCCGGGCGGCGCAGAGGATTTATATTCTCTGCATAGTAATCGCACTTTTCGTCGAGTCCGTAGCTTATCACCTCGCCTTTTGACGCGGCGGCAATATCATCAAAAAACGCATCGTCCCGGTTGGCGACGGTGAAGTCGCTGTGGACATAGAGCTGCTTTTTCCAATAGGCGTATTCTTCAAATGTCTTATGCTCGTTTCCGCCGATATGGTCGGGCGAAAGATTTGTGAATATCCCGGCGTAGAACTCGACGCCGTAGACACGGCTCATCTTGAGTCCTATCGACGAAACCTCCATGCAGACAGCCTCGCAGCCGCCGTCCGCCATCTCGCGCAGAATTTTCTGAAGCTCATATGATTCAGGAGTCGTGTTGACGGTCGGTATTTTTTTGTCGCCGTAAAACGCGCCGATAGTGCCGATAACGCCTGTTTTTATGCCGCAGTTTTCAAGTGCACTGCGCAGGATATAAGTTATGCTCGTCTTGCCCTTCGTGCCGGTTATGCCTATCATTTTCAGCTCATCCGCAGGGTGGCCGAAGAAGTTTATGCTCATCTGCGCGAGGTCGCGGCGCGTGTTTTCGCTCATCAGCACGATTGCATCACCGGGCAGGCTGAGCGCCTCTTCCGCAACGAACACGCGGCAGCCGAGGTCATAGGCATTCTTTGCGTATTTATGTCCGTCAGTTGTCTCGCCTTTCATGCAGACAAATGCCGTGCCCGGTCTTGCCTTGCGCGAGTCGTAGACTATATCGCATATATCCGCCTGCGGATAATCACCCGCAACGGTCGTGCCCTCAAGCAGTTCTTTCAGAAACATTGTATCTCTCCCGTGAAGTCTTATTTTTCAAACGGTCTTATAACAAAGCCGAAATTGAGTTTCTTTTCGTCGATACGGCGAAGTGCACGCTCAGGGTCATTGTGATACTCCGCCTCGCTGATTCCCGTCATGCGCCAATCGAGGCTGACAACGGTATCTTCAAGGGGCTCAAGCTCAAAATCATGCTTCGTATCTTCGAGCATCTGTGCCGTGAAATGCTGGGCATTGAAGCTGAAATGCTCCATGCCGAACGGCTCGAATCTGAGTCCCGCCGCGTTTGAATAGACCTCGGCGAAACGGGTGCCGTAATGTGCGCTGTTCTCCTGCGGGCGGATATAATGCTCAAAATTATCCGTCGCCGTTGTGTTCCAGAGTCCGAGGCGCTGAGACTTATATCTGTCGACATAAGCTTCTCTCGGACCGAAGCCGAAATAGCTGACGCTTTCATTTTCTGCAGGCATGAAGAGTCTGTAGCCGACTTTCGGCAGTATCGGGCATTTCTCGATAACATCGCCGTCAAAGCAGAGCGTAACACAGCCGTCGGACGTGAATTTGTAATCAACATCGGCGTGGATAACGGGTGGGCAGGACGGTCCGCCGATTGCTATCTTCGTCTTGATGCACACGCCGCCGTCAGTCTCGCAGACGAGGCAGGAATATGTTTTCTGCGCGGCATATCTGAAGTTCTTGAGCCTCCACATCTCCGACGAACCTCTGTTATAGCAGGGCGCGCGCCAGATCTGCGGCTCAACGGGTGCGCTCAGCAGCTCTTTGCCGCCGCAAATTATAGAAGATATGCGCCCGTAGGGTTTATCAAAAGTATAGGCGATATTTCCCGCCTTGATAACCGCAAAGCGGTCATTTTCGCCGAGCTCGACTCTGCCGTCTTTTGGCACATAGGGCGTATAGTCCTTGAGTACAAACTGCTCGAAGCCCGTTTCAAAGCCCTTTTCCGCCCAAGGGGTATCTTTCGTCGAGACAAAGCTCAGAGTCAGCAGGCAGGACGGGAGCAAGTCAAAATCTGTGGGGTCAAAAAGCTTTACAGTCGTGCTCCCCTGCGCGGGTGTTGAAAGTACAGCAGTCGTGCCCTCTGAAACGGTCTTGCCATTCTCTGAAAGAGTCCAGTGAATCGCCATATCGTCGAGAGTGGTAAAGCGTCTGCGGCTCGTGACGGTCACGCTGCCATCGCCGTTATATGCAGCCGAATACTGCTGATAGACGCGCTTCATATCGAAATAGCCGGGGCGCGGAGTGCGGTCGGGATAGACGAGTCCGTCGATGCAGCAAATGGAACTATTCGGGAAATCGCCGAAATCGCCGCCGTAAAAATAGCGGGCATTGCCGTTTTCATCCGGGACATTGACCGCGTGGTCGCACCACTCCCAGATGCAGCCGCCGAAATTGTTGTCATACTTCTCGACAAGATCCCAGAACGGATAGACATCGCCAGTGCTCATCGAGCAGACATATTCGCACATATAGAAAGGCTTCTTATATTCTTTATTATTGAGATAGTT
>OGQA01001767.1_pt1 | contig 10151 bp, 7 predicted proteins | sample 1553011 | NCBI WGS metagenome assembly OGQA01 (sample SAMEA2580256, study PRJEB22360) | human gut metagenome | biome: human gut; feature: human-associated habitat; material: faeces | place: Denmark | collected 2008/2010 | reverse complement strand
CGGCCCTGCCGTCAAGGCCGTTAGCCCCAAGGCCGTATACGGTTTCTGTAGGAAACGCCACAAGGCCGCCTGCGCGCAGCACTCCCGCGGCATATTTGGCGCCCGCATCGGCCCTGAACACCTGGGTTTTCATAAATCCTCCGTCATTTCAGGCAGACCATTCCCTCAAAAAGCTGGGACGTCTCCATTCTGGCGGCCCTGTCGGCCGCCGCAAGCGCTTATATCACCTCAGTCATACCGCCGCCGATAAGGGCGGTGGGCTTATACGGCATTTTCAGGCGGATAAATCCTCCCTCAAAAAGCTGGGACGTCTCCATTCTGGCGGCCCTGTCGGCCGCCGCGAGCGCTTCGATCACCTCGTCCATGTCGCCGTCGATAAAGGCGTCGAGCTTATACAGCGTAAGCCCTATCCTGTGGTCGGTTACGCGGCTCTGCGGAAAGTTGTAGGTGCGGATTCTCTCGGACCTGTCGCCGGAGCCCACCTGGCTGCGCCGGTCCGAGGCCTCCTTTGCCTCGCGCTCGGCCCTGTACATGGACAAAAGCCGTGTTTTCAGCACCCTCAGCGCCTGTTCCTTGTTCTTAAGCTGGGATTTTTCGTCCTGGCACTGCACCACCAGCCCCGTAGGCAGGTGGGTAATGCGTATCGCGCTTTCGGTCTTGTTTACATGCTGGCCGCCCGCGCCGCTTGAACGGTATGTGTCTATGCGCAGGTCGGCCATGTTCAGTTCCACCTCTACGTCTTCGGCTTCGGGCAGCACGGCCACAGTGGCGGCGCTAGTATGTATGCGGCCCTGGGATTCGGTTTCCGGCACGCGCTGTACGCGGTGAACCCCGCTTTCGTATTTGAGCTGGCTGTAGGCGCCCCTGCCGCGCAGCGCAAGCACCGCCTCCTTAACGCCGCCCATCTCGGTTTCGGCCGAGGACAGCAGCTCGGCTTTAAGCCCGTGCCGCTCGGCATAGCGCTGGTACATCCTCAAAAGAACGGCTCCGAACAGCGCCGCCTCGTCCCCGCCCGTCCCCGCGCGGATTTCAATCATGACGTTGCGGCTGTCGTTGGGGTCCTTTGGCAAAAGCAGGACCTTAAGCCGTTCAGCAAGGCTTTCCCGCTTTTCAACGAGCGCGGGCTGTTCCTGCTGGATCAGCTCCTTAAGCTCGGGCTCGGCGCCGTGCATCATATCCTCCAACGCCGCGATCTCAGCGCATACGTCATTGTACTCGACGTATGCGCCCACGATCTCGTCAAGCGACGCGCGCTCCTTCAGCGCGTCCTGCCATTGCTTTCGGTCGTTCATGGCGTCGGGCAGGCCCAGAAACCCGCCAAGTTCGTCGTATCTTCTCTTTATCGCTTCCAGTTTTTCAAACACGCTGCACCTCTGATAATGATCAAATAAATTTAATGGGAGCCGGAAAATATCCTCCTGAAACGGAAGACGCCGCCGCATAGCATTATTGCGAAGCTACGCGCTTTGCAATAAAACCGCTCGTCTCATAACTAAAAGACCGCAAAAAGAGCTGTTTGAAGTATCCGCTTTGCCAGCGCCGGCCGGAACAGCGCTTTGGTATACTCCCACTTTCGCGCGTCTTCCGCAAAAAGGGCTTCCTTTGCGGCGATGTTTTCCTAATCTAAGCTCACCTTGCGCTTACCCTCTATTATAATACGTATTCGGGCGCGTAAACAACCCGCCCGCTCATATTTCACTCAGCGAACCGGCTATTACGCAGCGGTCGTTCCCGCCGAGGTCTTTAACCACCCTTGCGCCGCCAAACATTCCGCGCACCGCTTCGGCCTGGTCAAAGCCGATCTCGAGCAAAAGCGCGCCGCCGGGGTTAAGATGACGTTGGTATTGCACGCTTATGCGCCGGTAAAAGTCAAGGCCGTCCTTTCCGCCGTCAAGGGCGCGGCGCGGCTCGTTTTTCACCTCGCGCTGAAGCGATTCGATGTCGCCCGATGGTATATAGGGCGGATTGCACACGATCAGGTCAAACCGCGCGCCTGACAGCGCCGAGAAGAGGTCCCCCTCGGCGAATTGCGCGCTTATCCCATGCTTGGCGGCGTTCTCCCGCGCGAGCGCCACGCACTCGCCGCTTATGTCGGACATGGTCACGTCAAGGCCGCCCAGGGCCGCCAGGCTTATGCCAATACAGCCTGTGCCGCAGCAAAGGTCAAGCGCGGTCCTGAAGCCGCGCTCCTTTGCCAGCGCAAGCGCGGCTTCGGCGACTGTTTCGGTATCCTGGCGGGGAATAAGCGCGCATGGGCGCATGATAAGCTTAAGCCCCATGAACTCCCATTCGCCAAGGATATACTGAAGCGGCTCCCCTGAAAGCCTGCGCCGCGTCATGCGCTTAAGCTCGGCAAGCTTTATTGGGTCAAGCCGTTCGCCGCGCCTGAGCAGCAGTTCAAGTTCGTCCATCCCTGTTACAGCCTCAAGCATTATGGCCGCCTGACCGGCCGCTTCCTCTTGCGCGGCGGCAAAAAGCGCGCCCTTTAGCGCACTTCTCACCTCATGTATGGTGTTTTCACCTGAAAATTCGATCATAATTAAATGCAAGCCGCCGTTTATGGCAGCTATGCGTTTCCTCCGCACACGGCCGTTTCCGCGGCGGGGGCCGGCGCGTTTTCATCGCCCTCGCCTGCTTCCGCAGCCTTGTCCGCCTGGGCCTTTGCGGCGGCTTCCTCGCTTTCGCGAACCAGTATTTGCGGATCCATCGCCACGTTGAAGGATGCTATCGCCACCTCCAGCATGTCGTCGGTCGGCTCCTTTGTGGTAATGAGCTGCAGCGCCATGCCCGGGGCGCGAACTATCTTTGTAAGGATGTTGTCGTACTTGGCCGCAAGCTGCAGCACCTCGTAGGAGAAGCCCGCCACAACGGGCAGGAGCACTATGCGCGACCCAAACAGGATCAGCTTGTTGTCGCTCCAGCCTACGGCTGAGAAGAACAGGATAGAAACCGCCATGACAAGGAACAGGTAGTTGGTTCCGCATCTGGGATGCAGCCTTTTGTGCTTTCTCGCGTTTTCAGGGGTAAGCTCCTCGTCGGCCTCGTAGCAGGCGATGGTCTTGTGCTCGGCGCCATGGTACATGAACACGCGCTTTATATCCTTCATCTGTGACACAAGGACTATATACCCAAGGAATATCAGCAGGCGCGCCCCGCCCGCCGTAAGGCTTTTCCACGCGGACGACACCTCCGGCCCGAATATCAGGTCGGCGGCCAGAGTTGGCAGCAGCATAAACAGGCCTACCGACATTACAAGCGCGAGCGCCACGGCGATGCCGATTACAATTTTCTCCACCGATTTGCCAAACACCTTTGACAGCCATTTTTCAAACCTTGTAGGCTCCTCGTCCATCTCTATGCCCGCCAGCTCGGCCGAACGCGCGATGGTTTTCATCCCGACCTGGAGCGATTCGACAAACGCCACCACGCCGCGCACTATTGGAAAGCCCAGAAACGTCCCCTTCTTGGCTTTGGACTGATAGGGCTTAAACTCCTTTACTATGGAGCCGTCCTCCCTGCGCACCGCCATGGCGATGCCCTGCGGCGACTTCATCATTACGCCTTCCATGACGGCCTGGCCGCCGATGGTGCACTTTTTCATCATTGTCTCCTCAATCACCGGTATGGTGCAAAATATCATTTTTCACATTATATCATAGACGTTGTTCATTTTGTATGTAAAAGTGTGTAAAGGCGGTGAATTAACCGTTAACATAGCGAAATTTTGGCAATCCGGACTATACGGCCTACATGGGGCTTTCCCCCCAGGCGGCTTAGAACCTTACGGATGCGTGAGCGGTGAGCTTAACGCGCGCGGAGAAACTCAAAAAGTGCACCAAAACGCGGCCCGGCCATTTTTTGAACCGCCTATGGCGGCAACTGGTATTGAAACGCACCCGGCAGCCGCGTTATATCTTCAATATACAGCATAAACCGCGCACGGATTCGCTTGAAGACGCTTAATTCCTGATGCTGGGCTCAAAATCAACGTACCTTTCATTATAATATTATGTTGCTTGAATTTTACAGCAGGTTATGCTATAATAAAAAAAACAGTAAGGCTGACCGTATTGAATATCACTCGGCTGAAACTATCCAATTTCAGAAACTATGAGTCTGAATCCATCGAGCTGTCGCCCGGGCTTAACGTAATTACAGGGGAAAACGCCCAGGGAAAGACCAACTTGCTGGAAGCGGTGTTCTTTTGCACCTTTGCCCGCTCCCACCGCACGGCGAGCGACGGACGGCTGATCAGGCACGGCGCCCCCGCGTTTTATATAGGGGTTGACCTGAAAAGCGGGGCGGGAACGTCCCGAATAGAGGTCAAAAACCCCTCGGACGGACCCAGGCGCCTGTTTGTCAACGGCAGCCAGCTCAGGCGCGCGGGCGATCTGATGGGCACGCTTAATTCCGTGATGTTCGCTCCGGAGACACTGAACATAGTGAAAGGTCCGCCCGCCGAAAGGCGCCGGTTTATAGACATGGCGCTTAGCCAGCTGTATCCCGCGTATTTTTTCAGCCTTCAGCAGTACAACGCCGCGCTCAAGCAGCGAAACGCGCTTTTAAAGGACAGAAAGCTCAGTCTGGATATGGACCGGCTGCTGATGTGGGATGTTCAGCTTGCCGCTCTGGGCGCGGATATAATGGAGCGGCGGGCGCGGTTTATGGAGGGCCTGTCCGGCGAGGCGGCCCGTATTCACTCGGTAATATCGGGCGGCGAGCGGCTGAGGCTTGAGTATGTGCCGTCGGTTAAACCTGATCCGGACGCTGAGCAGGCGATACGCTGCGCTCTGAAGGCGGGCGCTTGCGAGGACGCGCGCAGGGGCTTTACGGGCGTTGGGCCGCACCGCGACGACATCGCGGTGATAGTCGATGAAACGGACGCGCGGTGTTTCGGCTCCCAGGGCCAGCAGCGCACGGCGGCGCTTTCGATGAAGCTAAGCGAGATAGCCGTTGCGCTAAGCGCCAGGGGCGAGCCGCCGGTGCTGCTTTTAGACGACGTGTTTTCAGAGCTCGACTCCGGGCGCAGGCGCGCGCTTTTGGACGCGGCCGAGGGCTGCCAGTGCCTGCTGACCTGCACCTCCCTGGAGGGGCTTGAGGGCAAGCGCTTTGCCGCCTATGACTGCCTGCGCGGGTCAATCAGGCAGCGCGGGGCTGATACGGCCATGCCTGCGGGCAAATCGGATTTATAACAACCCATTTTTATAAGAGGAAGGTATATCATGAACGAAACACAGAGCTACGACGCTTCCCAAATACAGGTGCTTGAAGGGTTGGAGGCGGTTCGCCGCAGGCCGGGCATGTATATTGGCTCTACCGATCAAAGGGGCCTTCACCACCTCATTGCCGAGCTGGTGGATAACTCCATCGACGAGGCCATGGGCGGCTTTTGCAGCGACATATTGATAACAATTCATCCCGACAGCTCGGTATCGGTTGAGGACAACGGGCGCGGCATACCCGTGGACTATCACGAAAAGATGGGAAAAAGCGCGCTTGAGGTAGCCATGACCGTGCTGCACGCCGGAGGCAAGTTCGGCGGAAGCGGCTACAAGGTGTCGGGCGGCCTTCACGGGGTGGGCATGAGCGTGGTCAACGCGCTGTCCGAATGGCTTACCGTGGAGGTGCGCAGGAACGGCCACGTTTACAGCCAGAGCTACAGGCGCGGCGACCCGCTGGCGCCGGTTTCAATAACCGGCGACTGCCCGGCCAGCGTTACGGGAACCAAGCAGACGTATCTTGCCGACTCAGAGATATTCGACTCGGTAGACTACAACTATGAAACCATTGCGGCGAGGATGCGCGAGCTGGCCTTTTTGAATAAGGGCGTGTCCATAACCGTGACAGACGAGCGCGAGGGAATGGAAAGATCCGAACGGTTCTGCTATGAGGGCGGCATCGTGTCGTTCGTCGAATACCTCAACATCAATAAAGAGGTGCTTCACCGCCCTCCCATCTATTTTGAAACAAAAAAGGAGGAGGAAGGCGGGGAACAGAACGCTTCCATCGAGATAACCATGCAGTATAACGATGGTTACAGCGAAAACATATTTACCTTTGCAAACAACATACCAACCATCGAGGGCGGAAGCCATCTTGTGGGATTCAAGTCCGCGCTAACCAGGGTTATGAACGACTATGCCAGAAAATACGGCCTGCTCAAGCCAAGCGACCCCAACCTGTCCGGCGAGGACGTGCGCGAGGGGCTTACCGCGATAATCAGCGTAAAGCTTACGGAACCCCAGTTTGAGGGGCAGACAAAGGCGAAGCTTGGCAACGCTTACGTACGTCCGCTCGTGGATTCGGCCGTGGGCGGCGGACTTTCTGTATATCTTGAGGAAAATCCCCAGATGGCACGCACGGTTATCGATAAATGCATAACCGCGTCGCGCGCGCGCGACGCGGCGCGAAAGGCACGGGAGCTTGCGAGAAGGAAGACCGTGCTCGATTCAACCGCCCTTCCAGGCAAGCTGGCCGACTGCCAGGAAAAGGACCCGGCCCTGTGCGAACTGTTCATTGTTGAAGGAAATTCGGCCGGCGGCAGCGCGAAGCTTGGCAGGGACAGGCGGTTTCAGGCGATACTGCCGCTTAGGGGCAAGATATTAAACGTTGAAAAGACGCGGCTTGACAAGATGCTGGGAAACGCCGAGATAAAGGCCATGATTACGGCGTTTGGAGCGGGCATGGGCGAGGAATTTGACGAGACAAAGCTCAGGTACCACAAGATCATATGCATGACGGACGCGGACGTGGACGGCAGCCATATCCGTACGCTGCTGCTCACCTTTTTCTACAGGCATATGCGGCCCATGGTCGAACACGGATACGTTTACATCGCCCAGCCGCCGCTTTATAAGGTGACAAAGGGAAAGCTGCAGCGCTACGTGTACTCGGACGAGGAGCTGGAGGCGCTGCTCAATGAGATAGGGCGCGAGCCAAAGCCCGTGATCCAGCGCTATAAGGGCCTGGGCGAGATGAACGCCGAACAGCTCTGGGATACCACCATGGATCCCGAGACGCGCATAATGATGCGCGTGGAGCTTGAGGACGCCATGATGGCGGACGCCATATTTACCGTGCTCATGGGCGACAAGGTGGAGCCACGGCGCGAGTTCATAGAGATGAATTCCAAGCTGGTGGCCGATCTGGACGTATAGACTGTATACCGGTACAGTCAACGATTTACACATAACAATAATTATTGGGAGGTTTATTAAAATGAATTATATCTGCAAGGCACTGTATAAAAAAAGGCCCAGGGATACGTACGAGCAGCCGGAAACGGTGCATGTCTTACAGTTTGTATTCGACGGAGCCAGCGGCTCGGCCATAGTCGCCAGAGCCGACGGTAAGCTGAGCATGTGCGGGCTTAGGCATCTTCGCGTAGCAAAGGAAGACAGCGGAGAAATCAGCTGGTACGAATAAAAAGTACAGGGCAAAAACGCGCGGGCGCGGTTATTTATGACGGTGTCCGCAAATCCATGACGCAATATAAAATTACCTTAAAAGTGAGGTTTTCATGAGCGATACACCCAATGATTCACGGATATTGCCCGTAAACATAGTGGACGAGATGAAAAAATCCTTCATTTCGTACTCCATGGCCGTAATAATCAACCGCGCGCTCCCCGATGTGCGCGACGGCCTCAAGCCCGTCCACAGGCGCATACTGTACTCGATGGACGAGCTTGGCCTTCAGCCCGACAAGCCGTTCAGAAAATGCGCGCGCATAGTGGGCGACGTGCTGGGCAAATACCACCCTCACGGCGACACCGCCGTATACGACGCGCTTGTGCGGCTGGCCCAGCCGTTTTCCATGCGCTACATGCTTGTGGAGGGGCACGGCAACTTCGGCTCCATAGACGGCGACGGAGCGGCCGCCATGCGTTATACCGAGGCGCGCATGGCCAAGATCACCTCCGAAATGCTTCGGGACATCGAAAAGAACACCGTTGATTTCGGACCCAACTTCGACGAAACGGAAACCCAGCCATTGACGCTGCCCTGCCGCTTTCCCAACCTGCTTGTAAACGGGTCCGGCGGAATCGCCGTAGGCATGGCGACCAATATACCTCCGCATAACATGGGCGAAACCATCGACGCCCTCTGCGCCATGATAGACAATCCCGAGATAACCGTTGAGGAGCTTATGGCGTATATCAGCGGCCCGGATTTCCCCACAGGCGGCGTTATAATGGGTTCCGGCGGCATAAAGCAGGCCTACAGGACCGGACGCGGCCGGATAGTCGTACGCGCCAGGGCGGAGATCGAGCAGTACAAGCCCAGCCACGCGCGCATTATCGTAACCGAAATACCATATCAGGTGAACAAGGCGCGGCTTGTCGAGCGCATAGCCGAGCTTGTGCACGACAAAAAGATCGAGGGCATCAGCGACCTGCGCGACGAAACCGACCGCGAAGGAATGCGGATAGTGATCGAGCTTAAGCGCGACGTAAACGCCAACGTGGTACTCAACCAGCTCTATAAGCACACGTCGATGCAGGACACCTTTGGCGTGATCATGCTGGCGCTCGTCGACGGCGAGCCAAAGGTGCTTAATCTTAGGGAGATGCTGTATCATTACCTGGAGTTCCAAAAGTCCGTAGTAACCAGGCGTACGCATTTTGACCTTGAAAAGACGCGAGAGAGGCTGCATATCATAAACGGGCTCATCATCGCCCTTGACAATATCGATGAGGTCGTGGAGCTTATAAAGACGTCGCCAAATGGAGCAGCGGCCAAGGAACGCCTGATTCAGCGCTTCAACCTCTCGGAAAGGCAGGCCCAGGCAATACTTGACATGCGCCTGCAGCGGCTTACCGGCCTTGAGCGCGAGAAGCTCATGAACGAGCATAAGGACCTGTGCGCTTTGGTGGAACACCTTGAATCCATACTTGCACACGAGAACAAGCTTTTGGGCATAATCCGCGGCGAGGTAACCGAAATACGCAATAAATTCGCCGATCCGCGGCGCACCGAGATAACCGAGCTGTTGGACGACATTGACCTGGACGATATAATCCAGGAGGAGGAGATGGTAATAACCCTCACTCACCTGGGCTATATCAAGCGCATCGCTTCGGACACCTACCGCAGCCAGCGCAGGGGCGGGCGCGGTATAGCCGGACAGGCGACGCGCGAGGAGGATTTTGTAGAGCGCATATTTGTTACTTCCACACACTCCAATATAATGTTTTTTACCAATAAGGGCAGGGCTTTCCGCATGAAGTGCTACGGCATCCCCGAGGCGTCGAGAACGGCAAAGGGAACCGCCATAGTCAACCTGCTCCAGCTCCAGGGCGGGGAAAAGGTTACCGCCGTATTCCCTGTCACGCCCGAGGTTGAGGGCGAATACCTGATCATGGCCACTCAAAACGGGGTAATCAAAAAAACGGCCATGGGCGAGTTTGACAATATAAGAAAGGGCGGCATTATCGCCCAGAACCTGCCCGAGGGCGACGAGCTGATAAGCGTGATGATGACCGACGGCAACGAGGATATAATGCTTGCCACAAAGGACGGCAAATGCATACGTTTTCATGAAAGCGACGTTCGGGCTATGGGACGCACGGCCACCGGGGTTAGATCCATCGTCCTTGACGAAGGCGACGCTGTGATAGACGCCGCCAAGGTCGTCCCAGGCGGTTACGTGCTGTTCATTACGGAAAACGGGATCGGCAAGCGCACCGACGAGGCCGCGTTCCGCGTGCAGCGCCGCGGCGGCAAGGGGTTAATCGGCATAAATATCACCGACAAGACAGGGCCTTTGAGGTCCATGCGGCTGTGCGTGGGCGACGAGGACCTTATGCTGATACGCGACGACGGCACGGTGATACGCACTGGCATTGAGAATATAAGCGTTATATCCCGCTATGCCCAGGGCGTAAAGCTGATGCGCGTGGACGAGGGCACCCGCGTGGCCAGCGTGGCGCTGGTGGCTAAGGCCGAGGACGACGTCGAAGCCGAACCGGAAGCGGAAGAATAACACCTTTGGCCGTACATGCCGGCTGTGCCTCCGGCGGCTTAGAACCTATTACCGCCATAGGCGGTTCACAAAACGGATAGCTCCGTTTTGTGAGTTTCTCCGCATGCGTTCGCTCACCGCTCACGCATCCGCAAGGTGTAATTTTGGCCGTACACGCCGCCCAAAA
>OGQA01001753.1_pt1 | contig 10180 bp, 9 predicted proteins | sample 1553011 | NCBI WGS metagenome assembly OGQA01 (sample SAMEA2580256, study PRJEB22360) | human gut metagenome | biome: human gut; feature: human-associated habitat; material: faeces | place: Denmark | collected 2008/2010 | reverse complement strand
CGGTGTCCGGGGGCCCCTGGCCACCGACGCCCAGGCCACCCGCAGGTGGAGCAGGGCCCGCGTCTCCAGAACCACGCTCTTTTGCCGGACGCCGCCCGCAGGGGGCGTCCAAGTCATCATACCGATCATAAAATCACTCCCGCCCCATCCTACGGGGCGGGAGCGGTGTTTATGCACTTTTTGAAAGGGTATAGCCGGTGAGATATCCCATCTTGGGCTCTGCGCCGTCGTTCAGTGGATTCACCCGGACGCCGTTCTCCGTCACCTCAAAGTGCAGGTGCGGTCCGTCCCCGCACTCGAGCACGGCGGTCGTGCCGACATAGCCGATCTCGTCGCCGGCCTGCACCTCCTTGCCGACCTCCAATCCGTCGGGAAGGTTGTCCGCAAGGTTCATATAATACGAGCAGAGACCGTAGTCATGCTCGAGCACGACCACGCGCCCCATCAGGTCGTCCTCATAGATTTCGCGCACCATGCCCGCGGTATAGGCTTTGACCGGGTCGCCCTCGTTGGCCTTAATGTCCACGCCGCTGTGGGTGCGCCAGTCGCCCAGGGTCTTGTTGTAGACCAGCTCATCGCCGCTGTATCCATTGAGCACTCTGCCAGAGACCGGCTGCGTGGAAGCAGGCGCTGCCGAACTGCTGGCAGGCGAGGATGCGCCTTGCAGTGCCGAGGGTTCGCGCAGCGAACCAGAGCCAGACTGCGCACCAGAGGATGCCCCAGAGGGCGTCTGCTGCGGCACATCGGTCTTGCTGTTTGCAACGTCGGTCACGGGCTGCTGCCATGTGGTATCCTCCTGTGCGTCCCAGTCCGGTTCTGTTTCCGGGGTGGTCTGTTGGGTGGTGCCGGGGGCGTTTAGTCCATCCAGACTTTTTTGCAGTTCTGCCCGCAGGGCACGCACCGCCCACACCCCTGCCGCAGCCGCAGCCAGCAGGCTTGCGGTCAGCAGCAGAGCAAAGCCCTTGCCGTGCAGAAATTTTTTGATCTGCTCCATGCTTGTTACTCCCATCTGTTCGTTTTGTATACGGGAACTTTTCTGGGCTTAGTGTGGGACAGCGGCGGGCAGTTTATGCAAGGGGGCAAAAAAGACACGCAAAAAGGCTGAGCAGCCACTTTTTGCAGCTGCTCAGCCTTGCTGTATCCCGTTTTTGGTTACTTGCGCGCGATCATTTCGGTATAGGCCAGCACCAGCGGGCCTACGCCCTTGGCGTCATTGCAGACCACCGGCTCGCTGAAGTAGTAGGCCAGAGAGCCGTCACGGTGATCCTTGCCGCCCAGACCCGCCACAAGGCAGATGCCGTCCAGCTGCAAGCTGCCGTCCGGGTTCTTGGACAGATACCGGTCGCAGGTGCCGTAGAAAGCCTTCTCCGCCCATGCAGCCATGCGTTTGGGCAGATAGCCCAGACGCACGCCCTTGAGTACGGCATAGGCAAACAGGGCGGTGCCGCTGGTCTCCAGATAGTTGCCCTCGGCCTCCGGGTGGTCGATGACCTGCCAGAACATCCCGGTCTGCTCGTCCTGGAACTTGTGCATGTCCTCCACAGCCTGTTTGAGCATGGCCATGATGCCGCGGTACTCGTTGTACAGCTGCTCGTCCATGCGCTCCAGCACATCCACCATTGCCACAAGGAACCAGCCCATGGCGCGCAGCCAGAAGTTGGGGCTGCAACCGGTCTCGGGGTCTGCCCAGTACATCTGGCGGCTCTCATCGTAGCCGTGGTAGTACAGGCCGGTCTTTTCGTCCCGCATGTGCTTTTTGATGTTCATGAACTGCTTGTAGCTGTCGATGCAGCCCTGCATCTTGTTGAAGCGGGTCTCGTACTCCATGTAGAAGGGCTGTGCCATATAGGTGCCGTCCAGCCACACCTGCCACGGATAGATGTCCTTGTGCCAGAAGTTGCCCTCCTTGGTGCGGGGCTGGGTGAGCAGCTGGCTGCGGATGGTGTCGATGGCCTTGCGGTACTTCTCGTCCCCGTAGATGTCATACAGAATGAACAGATTCTTGCCCTGATTCACGTTGTCCAGATTGTACTCCTTGGGGTCGTAGGTCTTGATGGAGCCGTCCGGCTGCACAAAGTAGTCGATAAACTCCTTGGAAAACTCCAGATACTTCTCGTCACCGGTGGTCTTGTACAGGCTCAGGCAGGCGGTAATCATGCAGCCGTCGATGTAGTTCCACTTGTTGGGCTTGCCGCTGCGCACCTTCTCGATGTTCCACATCGGTGCCTCGGCGCTGGAATTGGCGATCAGGTAGTCCACATAGTCGCCCAGCATGGACAGGATCTCTTCATGGGTCATGGGTCAGTCCTCCTCAAAATGTCCTACGTTGGCAAAGTGCAGCCGCTCGCCCTCGTAGCCCTCGATCTTCACGTTGTGCAGGTCGATCTCCTTGACGTTCTCGGCATAGATGGCCAGCTTTTTCACCAGCGGACGGTTGTCGGCCATGGCCGCCTGTCCCTCCTTGGCGTTGGGGTCAAAGGTGATACTCACATCCCGCATGGTTACCCGCTCAATGGGCTGCTCCGGCAGGCCATCGAAATAGCAGCCTGCAAACTGGGCATCGGTGGCCACGATATTCTCCATGGTCAGGCTGCCCAGCTTGGGGGTGTACTCGTCCACCGGCATCGGCTCGCGGCACTGTACATAGGGGCCGTGGCCGTCCGGGTCGCAGAAGTAGAACATATTGATGACAAAGGGTGCTTTGACGCCCCGCATCTCCACGTTACGGAACACCAGCCCGTCAATGACGGCGGTGTTGCCGCGGCCCCGGCGGGTCTTGACGCGCAGACCACGGTCGGTGTGGTCCATCAGGCACTGGGTCACTACCATGTCCTTCACGCCGCCGCTCATCTCGCTGCCGATGACGATGCCGCCATGGCCCTTGTCCAGCAGGCAGTTGCGGATGACGGTATGCTCACAGCTGCGCTTCAGTTTCATGCCCAGAAAGACCTTGCTGGCCTTCATGGCGATGCAGTCATCGCCCACATGGATGTTCATGCCGATGATGCGGATATACTCGCAGCTCTCGGGGTCGATGCCGTCCGTGTTGGGGGCGTTGTAGGGGTTGTTGATGTTGAAGTTGAGCAGGTCGAGGTGCTTGACAAAGATGGGGTGGATGGTCCACGAATAGCTGTTCTGCACCGTGATACCGTGCAGGCAGACGTTCTCGCTGTCCACCGCAGCCACGGCCCGGGGACGCCATGCGATGCGCTTGACCTTGGGGTTCACCCACCAGTCGCCGTTTTCGGCATCGCAGTCCAACGTGCCCTCGCCGGTCACCACCACGTCATGCACCTGCGTAATGTTCAAAAGACCTGCAAAGCTGTCCAGCGGGTTGCCCTCCCAGCCGGTCAGGTAGTACTCGTCCACCTCGTTCTCGCTGGGCAGCACACCGGGCAGGATGGGGTAATGGGTGCGGTCGTTGTCGCCCAGCAGCACCGCGCCCTTTTCCAGATACAGGGTGGTGTTGCTCTTCATGAACAGGCTGGCGGTGCGGTAACGGCCGGCAGGCACATACACTGTGCCGCCCTTGGGACAGGTGGACAGCGCCGCCTGCAGCCGCACGGTGTTGTCGGTCTCGCCGTCAGCCACCAGACCATAGCGGGCAGCATCCACAAAGAAGGTCTCGGCCTCGGTGGTGAAATCCAGCTTCAGGGTCTCGTCCTCGGCCTGCACCTCCACCGTATAGGTGGTGCCGGGCAGCAGGGAGAACAGGGAAAATACATTGGTGTTGCAGGCCTCGTACACCGTCTTGCCGTTCAGGGCAACGGTAAAGGGGTGTGCCGGACGGTAGCACTGCTCGTTTTCCAGCTCGAAAACGGCGCTGCGGGTCATGGAACGGATCAGGGTCAGATTCATGCGAAATAACCTCCTGTGAGTTTGTCTTGCCCCCACGGGGCAGACGTGGTATCATGAGGAAAAGCGCTCTCCCGGCACCGGGAGGGCTGTTTCCGGAAAGGATGCGCAAGATGAAAGCGGAACGGGAAAAGATCCATGCAAAGGTAAAAGCGGACACCGTGCGGCTGAACGGCAGCAAGCTGGAGCTGACGGCAGACGAGGAGACGTGCACCTTTCTGCTGGTAAGCGAGGGCAGCTGCACCCTGCAAATGGGAGAAAACGATCTGCTGCTGAACCCCGGCAGTGCGCTGCTGCTGGGCGCGGGGGACGCGGTGCTCTCTGCCGCCGGTGCAGCCGTCCCGGAACTGGTGGGCTGCCGCTTTCCGCTCAGCGCCCTGCACGAACTGCGCAGTGCCACCCAGCGGGATTTTGCCCGGCTGTTTTTGCCCGGCGAGGCAACGGTGCTGTACGGCCCGGTGCCGTGGGTTCGCCGCCTGCGCACCCTGCTGGAGATGATGCGCGCTGCCATGCCGGAGCAGGACTACCCCGGCGGGCTGTACCTGCTGCTCATCCTGCACTATGTCGAGCAGGAGTGCCTTGCCGAGAGCAGCGCCGCAGCGCGCCCCCGCAACGAGACCATTGAGCAGGTGTGTGCCTACCTTGCCGCCAACTACCGGCAAAAGTTCTCCCTTACCGAGGTGGCGGCGCGGTTCTACCTTTCCCCCTACTATCTCAGCCGCCTGTTCCGGCGGGTGACCGGGCAGTCCATCGTGGACTACCTGAACAACCGCCGCATCGAGGCTGCGCAGAAGCTGCTGGAGACCACCGAGCTTTCCATCAGCGCTATTGCCGAGCAGACCGGCTTTGCCAGCGCCGCCCACTTCCGCCGCGTGTTCCGCGAGGTAATGGATATCAGTCCTTTGCAGTACCGCAAGAAGCAGACAAAATGATGTATCAACCAAAACACCCCCTGTGCCATCCGTTGGGAGCAGCACAGGGGGTGTTGGTCTTGGTCAGATGTTCTTATGGCGCATTAGCCCTTGACGGCACCTGCGGAGATACCTTCAACGAACTGATCCTGTGCACAGAAGAATACGATCAGCTGCGGCAGGATGGAGATGAGGGACAGAGCAAGGATCTTGTTCCAAGCAAAGCCGGTATCACCGTCCATAGACAGCTTGACGAACAGGGACATGGGGTACTTGCCGGGGGTGCTGACGTAAAGCAGCGGGCCCATAAAGTCGTTGCAGCTCCACATGAACTGGAACAGTGCGCAGGACACCAGAGCGGGTCCCAGCATGGGCACGATGACCTTGTACAGAGTCTGGAAAGAGGAGCAGCCGTCAATGGCGGCAGCCTCGTCCAGATCACGCGGGACGTTGCGCATGAACTGCACCAGCTGATACACGAAGTAGGTCTCGGTAGCAAATGCGCAGTGCACCCAGATGGCCAGATAGAAGGGGCTGTCCACCCAGCCGAACTTGTTGTACAGCAGGTACTGGGGCACGTTCAGCACGACCTGCGGCAGGAACAGGGTAGCCAGCATGATGTTGAACAGCAGCTTGCGGCCGGGGAAGTCGAAACGGCCAAAGCCGTAAGCGGCAATACAGGCAGACACCACAGTGCAGATCACCTTGGGGATGACATAGCTGTAAGTGTTGAGCATGGCCTGCAGGATGTTGATGGAGCCGCCGAAGTTGTTCAGGGCGTTGCGGTAGCCATCTAGCGTAGGCTTTTTGATCCACAGGCTGATGCCTGCAAAGATCTCGCTGTTATCCTTGAAGGTAGCGCTGATCATCCACAGCAGAGGATAGATCATGATGACACCAACCAGGATCAGCACGAAGTACTTAAAGAAGGTTGCGATCTTATTCGATGCTTTCATTCCCATATTGGTCACCTTACCTTTCATCCGAGTAGTAGACCCACTTCTTCTGGCTGGTGAACGCAATGATCGTCAGGATGCAGACGATGATGAACATGATCCACGCCAGAGCAGAAGCCATGCCCATGTCGTAGGACTTGAATGCGTAGTTGTAAACCAGCAGGGAGATCAGGGTAGTGGAACCACGGGGACCACCGTTGGTGATGATGTAGGGGCCATTGAACTCCTGGAAAGCCTGGCAGATCTGAGTGACCAGGTTGTAGAAGATGATGGGGGTGATCATCGGAACGGTGATGGAGAAGAACTGACGCCACTTGCCGGCGCCGTCGATGGTAGCAGCCTCGTACAGGTCTGCGGGCACGCCCTTCAGTGCAGCAAGGAACAGCACCATGGCGGAACCGAACTGCCATATACGCAAGAAGCAGATGATCCACAGCGCGTAGTTGGGGTCAGACAGCCATTCGGGGCCCTGCACCGCACCAAAGGTGACAGCGCGCACCACGGTGTTCAGCAGACCGTCCACGCTGAACACAGCCTTCCACAGCACGGCGATAGCCACAGAGCCGCCCAGAATGGAGGGAATGTAGTACACAGTGCGGAACAGGTTGACGCAGGCGATCTTGAAGTTCAGGATGTAGGCGATGAACAGCGCGAAGATCAGCTTCAGGGGCACGGTGATAAAGGCGTACTTGAAGGTGATGATCAGCGCCTTGGTGATCTTTCTGGTGTGGAATGCGGTAATGTAGTTGGCCAGACCAACAAAGCTGGTGCCGTCCTTGAAGAAGTTCATATCGGTGAAGCTGTAGTACAGCGACTGACCGAAGGGGAACGCCTTAAAGACGAGAAAGCCGATGATCCAGGGAATCAGATAAAACAGGCCCTGATACTTATCGACCCATTTCTGGAACGGAGTTCGTGCGCCGGCGGGCGCATTACTTTTTTTCATCCGAAGTCCTCCTTTTACAGGATTTGAAGCAGACAGTGCAGCAGGTCACAGACCGGCAACAATTCATTCAAGGTTTGATAACCATTCTCCGAAAAAACAAGGGCATCTGTCGTACGGGCGGCAGATGCCCCTATTTCATTCAGAGTATAGGTGCCGGTTCAGGCTGCTGTCAGTGCAATAAACTTAGCCGATGGTGTAGCCGACAGACTCCATGCCGTCCAGCAGGGTCTCAACAGCCTCTTCGGGGGTCTGATCGCCGTAGTCGATGTTGTCGAACACTTCCTGATAGATGCCGGTGCCGGAAGCCTTCAGGTCGTTGTTCTCGAACAGGGGATCCAGCTTGTTGGTGGTGAAGGCCATGACCTTGGCGTTAGCCTCTGCAACCAGGCTCTTGACAGCGCCGGCGTCCTGCGCGAACTTCAGGCCAGCCTTGGAAGCGGGGATGCCGCACTCAGAACCCATGATGGAAGCGCCCTTCTCCTCGTTCAGCAGGAAGTTGATCAGGGTAGCAGCCTCGGCAACGTTCTTGCAGGTCTTGGTGATAGCCAGACCCATGGACACCTTGGAGAAGCCGCCGTTGTTATCGCCGAACTTGATCTCCTCGCCGACGGTGAAGCCGTCCTTATTGCTGTCGTCCAGAGCGGAGGAGTACTTGCTTGCAGCGGAATCCCACTCGAAGATGCCTGCGATCTTACCGGTGATCCACTCATTGGACTGGTGGGTAGCGGTATCGGAGTTTGCAGAGTAGTAGGTCTTCAGGTTCATCATGACGTGGTTGTCCACCAGGCTCTTGATGAAGGCCAGACCCTCAGCGATCTCGTCCTCGGTGTAGTTCAGGGTGGAGGTAACGGGATCTGCCCAGTCCTTGCCGTACTTGGACTCGAGGTAGAACACCATCAGGATCATACGGTCGTATGCGCCCAGGTGCATGGGGTAGTAATCGTCGCCCAGCTTCTCCTGGAAAGCCTTACCGGCAGCCATCAGATCGTCCAGAGACTTGGGGACCTCGGTGATGCCAGCCTTATTAAAGGTGGTCATGTTCCAGTAGAAGATACGGCCGGTCATGGAGACGGGCACGCACTGCTGGCTGTTGGCCACATAGCAAGCGTCCATAGCAGCGGAATCCCACTGGGTCAGGTCGATGAACTTGGAGGTGGTGTTCAGATCCACGAACTTGCTGCCATCGGCAGAGTAGTTGTACAGCCAGTTCCAGTTCACCTGGCAGACATCCTGAGCGTTGCCTGCGATGAAGGCAGCGGCCATCTTCTCTTCCCAGCCGGACCATGCGGCGAAGGTGGGCTCCACGGTGATGTTGGAGTGCTCAGCCTGGAAAGCCTCCAGAGCGCTCTGGTAAGCAGCGTGACGGCTGTCGCCGCCCCACCAGCTGATGCTCAGGTTGACGGGGCCGTCAGACAGGGCCAGGCTCTCGTCTGCGGAAGCAGCGGGGGCCTGAGAAGCAGCGGAAGAAGCGGTGGAAGAAGCAGCGGGCTTGCTGCCGCAGGCAGCCAGCAGACCTGCAGCACCGACAGCGCCGGTAGCCATCAGGAAGTTACGACGAGAAATTGCCTTGCTCATTTTTGTTCTCCTCCTAATAGAAAACATCTTCATGCAGGGGGCCTGCACATGCCCCCTTGTATACAATTATGATAACAAAAGCCACTGAAAAAAGAAAGATGCAAATTACAGTGATACGGGATAAAAACGTACAAATATTGCCCTTGTTTTCGCGTGCAATTCGACGTCCTTGCCGAAATGAATAAACTTGCGCTGAAAAACTGTGCAACTTGTATACTTCAATGACTTGCATAAAAATCTGGGATGCAACAAGGGCAGAACAGGAAAAATCTCAATAATTCCTGTTACATTTACCGTTCCGCCTGTAATTTTTTGTGCTCTGCCGTCCCCCGTCGCTCTCTTCTTCTCCCATTCCCTCTCCCCTCCGTCGAGTAACTGCCCGGTCCGAACTGATATATCAATAGTGCAAAAAACGTGCGAATTCCGCCCGGTTGATATATCAGTTCCTCTCGCAAAATGCAACAAATTGATATATCAGTCTGTATACAGCCTGTTGGAGACTCTGGCGGGGAACCCCTTCCGCAAATCACGCAAAAAAGCCGCTGCACCCGGCGCGGTACAGCGGCTTGTATACAACATAAAAGTATCTCAGTTTTTCCTTGCAGCGTAAAACGCCCGCCGTGCCTTGAAGTAGCACTGGGGGCACATGCTGACATACTGCACATCGTTTTCAAGGTCGATGGCTACCTGCTCGCCCTCAAAGACGAACCGTCCGTTCACCTTGCGGCAGTTGCAGATGGCCTTGCGCCCGCAGGTGCAGATGGTCTTCATCTCCTCGATGGTGTGCGCCAGCTCCAGCAGACGGGTAGAACCCGGGAAGCCCTTGAGGGAAAAATCTGCCCGCAGACCGTAGCAGATCACCGGGATGTTCAGATCTACCGTGATCATGAACAGCTGCTCGGCCTGCTCCGGGGTAAAGAACTGGCTCTCGTCGCACAGCACACAGGCCAGCGGCCCGGAAGCAGCGTTTGCCGCCTGCACAGCTTCGAACACGTCCAGCTCCGGCGGGATCAGCAGGTCTGCCTTGCGGCGCACGCCCAGACGGCTCACCAGTTCTCCGCCGCCCTTAGTATCCACCTGCGGCTTCAAAATGAGCACCTTCATGCCCTGCTCTTCGTAGTTGTGTGCCACCTGCATCAGCGCCGTGCTCTTGCCGCTGTTCATGGCACCGTAGCGGAAATACAATTTTGCCATGCCGTCACTCCTGATTGCGCAGACGGTAGCCCAAGCTCATCAGGCTGTCGCCCAGATGGACGTTTTCCACCACCACATTGGGGTACGACACCGACAGGTCATAGTGGGAGAAGTTCCAGAAGCCCTCGATGCCCAGATCCACCAGCCGTCCGCTGACCTGCTGTGCACCATCACGGGGTACACAGAGCACCGCCACCTTGGGCTTGTTTTCCTCGCAAAAGGCCTCCAGCTCGTCAATGTGCCGGATGCGGATACCGCTGATCTCCTTGCCTACCTCGTTCTCGGCCACGTCAAAGGCCGCGATCAGCTTGTAGCCGTTGGTGTCGGTGGTGATAAAGCGGCTCACAGCCTTGCCCAGGCGGCCGCAGCCGATCAGAATGGTGGGCAGACGGTCGCCGTTGCCGAACAGCAGACTTTCCAGAATGGAAAGCAGGTTCTCCACCGAGTAGCCGATGCCCTGCCGTCCGTTCACGTCACCGATGCAGTTAAAGTCCTGCCGCACCTGCGAGGCGGTGGTGCCCATCTGAGAGGCCAGCTCCCGGGAGGAGATGCTGGTAATGCCATCGGCCTGCAAGGAGCGCAGATACCGGTAATATTTGGGGAGACGCTTGATCACAGGGATCGATGCTTTCTGGGGGGTGTTCATAGCAAAATTCTCCTTTCTGCCCAACGCGCTGCAGCTTCTGCCGCCATGCAAGGGGCTTCTTTGCGCGCAGAGAGATGTTCCGTTTTATCCTGTTATA
>OGQA01001752.1_pt1 | contig 10190 bp, 10 predicted proteins | sample 1553011 | NCBI WGS metagenome assembly OGQA01 (sample SAMEA2580256, study PRJEB22360) | human gut metagenome | biome: human gut; feature: human-associated habitat; material: faeces | place: Denmark | collected 2008/2010 | reverse complement strand
ATAATAACGTAAAATCACGATAAGGATTAAAAAATGTTACTTGTTATCGACGTAGGAAATACGAATATGAAACTCGGCGTGTACGACGGCGACGTCCTGAAAAAAAGCTGGCGTCTTTCAACCGAGGCAAAGCGCACCGCGGACGAACTCGGAATGATTTTGTACGACTTGTTCAAAAACGTCGGCGTTGAATTTCAGGATATCGACGGCATTATCATGTCGTCCGTCGCTCCCATGCTCAACTACACGGTGGAGCATATGTGCACGTACTATATGAAGAAAAAGCCCGTCTTCGTGGACGCCACGCTTAAAACGGGTTTGAAAATCAAATATAACAACCCCATCGAACTCGGCGCGGACAGGATCGTCGACGCGGTCGGGGCGCACTTCATATACGGCGGGCCGCTTATCGTTGTGGATTTCGGCAGCGCGACGACGTTCAATGCGGTTACCGCAGACGGCACGTTTTTGGGCGGCGCGATTTGCGCCGGCGTCAAAACCGCGTCGGAAAGCCTTGTGAACACCGCCGCGAAACTTCCCCGTTTCGAACTTGTTCCGCCGAAAGACGCGATTGCCCGTTCCACAATCGAGGGTATGCAATCGGGCGCGGTTTACGGATATGCGGGGCAGGTTGACTACATTGTCAGAAAATTCCGCGAAAATCCGCTTATGAAAGACGCGAAAGTCATCGCGACGGGCGGTTTGTCGGAACTTGTCGTCAACGCGGATAAGTCGATTATCGACGTCGTTGACCGCTCGCTTTCTCTCAAAGGGCTTAAAATTTTGTACGATATGAATAAAGAAGGTAATAACGAATGAAAAAAGTCGGCATCGCGCTGCTCGGACTGGGTACGGTCGGGGGCGGCACTTATAAGATTCTGGAAAAAAACCACGAAGCTTTCAAAAAGTACGAAGGGCTCGATATCGAAGTCCTGCACGTGCTTGAACGCAACATGAAAAGGGTTGAAGAGTTGGGTGTAAATCCCGACATCGTTTCAACCGACATCGACAACGTCGTAAATAACAAAGATATCTCGATAGTGTGCGAGTTTTTCGGCGGTATCGAACCCGCAAGGACTTTCCTTATCAAGGCTCTGGAAGCGGGCAAAAGCATCGTCACCGCAAATAAGGAATTGTTTTCAAAACACTGGCACGAACTCGAAGCGGCGGCAAAACGCGGCAAGGCGGGGCTGTATTTCGAGGCGAGTTGCGTCGGCGGCGTGCCCATAATCCGCACGATTACCGAAGGCATGCAGGCAAATACGATTTTGTCGATTAAGGGCATAATAAACGGCACGACGAACTATATTTTGTCGGCGATGAGCGAAAACGGCACGTCGTACGAAGACGCGCTGAAATCCGCGCAGGAACTCGGATATGCCGAATTCGATCCGACAGCCGACGTCGAAGGCTTTGACGCGTCGTACAAACTGTCGATTCTGTCCACGCTGTCCTATCACAAAAAAGTGCCCGTACAAAGGGTGTATCGCGAGGGCATCACGAAAATTTCCGTGGACGACATAAACACCGGGAAGAAACTCGGCTACACGCTGAAACTCCTTGCAATCAGCAAAAACAACAACGGAAAAATCGAGGCGCGCGTGCATCCCGCGTTCATTAAAAGCAGCCATCCGCTTGCGGCGGTGTCGGGCAGTTTCAACGCTGTGTATCTTGTCGGCGACAGCGTCGGCGATATTATGCTTTACGGCAGGGGCGCGGGCGATCTGCCCACCGGCAGCGCAATCGTCAGCGATATTATTTATGCGGCGCATCAGCGCAAACCACGCTATTTACCGTTCAAAAACGACGGTTCAAGTCGCGATTCGGACTTTATCACCGATTTTAAGAGCAAGTATTACGTCCGTATATGCGCCACCGACCGCGAAGGAATTCTGGGCAGAATTTCAACCGTTTTCGGCAAAAACAAAATCGGTATCGAAAAGGTTTTTCAGAACGAAGAAAACGTCAATTCAAAGACGGACATTATCTTCGTCACGCACCTGAGCCACGAGAAAATCATTGAAAAAGCGTTGAAAGAAATCACCGCTCTTGACGGCGTGAAAAACGTCGCCGCGCTTATCCGCGTTGAAGAATAATGAAAGAAATCACACTGTCCGCAATCGGCGACACAATCAAAAATTTTGAGGAAAAATTCGCTCAGGCACAAACGCTTTGGGAAAAGGTGCAGATCTTTTTCAACACCTACAAAGTGTGGATTCTGGTCGGGCTTGTCGTGCTTGTGGGCATAATCTTTTTTGTCAACATAATGGAAGCGAAAAAGCGCAAAGACGACCGCGACAACAAAAAATAACAGCGCAAAACAACGCAAAAAAGCAAAAAAACAGCACAAAAACCGCACAAAAATCGCATTAAAAAACTCCGCCACGGCGGAGTTTTTTGTTTGGGATATACCGGAATGGATAATTTTATTTTTTGTCGTTTTCGCGGATTTCCACACGGCGGATTTTGCCCGACGTCGTTTTCGGAAGTTCTTTCACAAACTCCACGATGCGCGGGTATTTATACGGCGCGGTTACCTTTTTCACATGGTTTTGCAGTTCCTTGACAAGGGCGTCCGACGGCTGATAGTTTTTGGTCAAAACGATTGTCGCTTTCACGATTTGTCCGCGCAGGTCGTCGGGGACGGCGGTGATTGCACATTCCAGCACCGCGGGGTGTTCCATAAGCGCGCTTTCGACCTCGAAAGGTCCGATGCGGTAGCCCGACGATTTGATGATATCGTCCTTTCTTCCGACGTACCAGAACCAGCCGTCTTTGTCCTGATAGGCAAGGTCGCCGGTGTGGAAGTAAACGTCGTTTTTAAGGGCGGCGGTGCGCGCCTCGTCCAAACCGGGCACATGCGCGAGCGAGTGCACGAGCGGCTCGTCGCCGATCAGGTCGAACACCGAAGTTGCACTACCGTCGTCGGCGTCGGCGGCATCGTCCTCGCCGAACAGGGGGTCGTCTTCCCACGGAAGCTGCTCGCGCGGCTGCTTCCGCACGGCGTTCGCTCCGGGAAGCGCCGCCCGCGCAGCGTCAACCTCGTCAAGCTCGATGCACTTGATGGCTACTTTGCGCTGGATGCGCGTGTCCCACGCTACCCGCACGGTGCCGAACCCGCCTGCCTTCGCCTCGCCGACGGGCCGGTAGCGGTTCAATATGAGCTGTCTGTCGCGTGCCATGCGCCTATTATAGGGCACATCGCGCAGACGAATATCGCGAAGCGAAACTTAGAACGCAGCCTCGAGAGGCTCGCTCACGCGCACGCGCTCCTGGCCGCGTTCAAGCTCGGTGATCTTGAGCAGCAGGGGCTCCTGCGTGCCGTCGAGCATGCGCAGGCGCAGGGTGACCTCGTCGTCGTACACGGTGTCGAGCACCTTCGCGCCGCAATCGGCCGCGATACGCGTGAGCTGGTCGTACTTCCCGTACGCAACGCGAACCTCGATGTCCACGCACCGCGATACCACCACGAGCTCGGCCGCCTCGATGCCCGCCTGCGCAGCTTGCGTGTACGCGCGCACAAGGCCGCCCGTGCCCAGCAGCACTCCGCCGAAATAGCGCGTGATCACCACGGCCACGTCGGTCAATCCCGCGTGCTGCACTGCTTCGAGCGTAGGAAGCCCTGCCGTCTTCTGCGGTTCGCCGTCGTCGGAGTACCGCACGCGCCCCTGCGCGCCCGAGCCGCCCGCACGCAGCACGTAGGCGTACACGTTGTGGCGCGCCATGCGGTTCGCCGCCGTGGTGTAGAAGCGGTTGAGCGCGAAAAACTCCCGGGGCGCGCCGTCGGAGGCGATGGAGCCGTCGAAAAAGAGCGCGCAGCGCTGCGCGTAGGCGGCGCAGAACTCCACGTCGTGGCTGACCAGAACGACGGTCACCCCCTGCGTGAGCAGATTTTTCAGCAGCTCAGCCAGCTCCGCCTTGAAGGCCGCGTCCAGTCCGCGCGTCGGTTCGTCGAGGAGCAGGATATCGGGCCGCGTGAGCAAAACCTTTGCCAGCGCCGCGCGCTGCTGCTCGCCGCCGGAAAGGTCGTAGGGGTGACGGTCCAGCAGCGCGTCCAGACGGCAGAGTGCGGTGACGTAGGCGAGCATCGCCCCGTCGGAGGTGACCTCGGCAAGGTCCTCGCGCACGGTTTTTTTGGCAAAGAGCGTCTGCACCGCCTGGGGCAGGAGCGCCGTTTTGCCGGTGACGCGGACCTCTCCGCGATAGGGCTTTTGCAGGCCCGCCAGCAGCCGGAGCGTGGTGGATTTGCCCGCGCCGTTGCCGCCGAGGATGGCGAAAAGCTCGCCCCGCCGCACCGTCAGCTCCAGCCCGCGCATCACGTCCGGCGCGTCCGGCGTATAGCGGAACCACGCATCCGAGATGGTTACGACCGTCTCCTGCGATGGCGCGGGCAGCGGGCGCTCCGGCAGGCTTTTGAGGGGGTGCGAGGCGGCAAAGTCAGCCAGCCAGTCACGCCCCTCACGCACGGAGACGGGACAGGGAAAGCTGTTCTCCACCGCCGCCCACACGCGCATGGTGGCGGGCATGGCGCGGAACAGCTCGTGTCCCGCCGTGCGCAGCTGCGCGCCCACGGCGCGGGGCGCGCCGTCCGCGAGGACCACCCCGCCGTCCAGCACAACGGCGCGGTCGGAGAGGGGCAGCGCCTCCTCCAGCCGCTGCTCGGAGAGCAGCACCGTTGTGCCCAGCTCCCGGTTGACCCGTGCGAGCGCGGCGAGAAAGTCCGCCGCCGCGATGGGGTCAAGCTGCGCGGTCGGCTCGTCTAAAATGAGCACGTCCGGCTGCAGGGTCAGCACGGCGGCCAGGTTCAAAAGCTGCTTTTGTCCGCCGGAGAGCGACGCTGTCTCGCGGTGGAACCAGCTCTCCATGCCGAAAAAGCCCGCCATCTCGGCGACGCGGCGGCGGATGGTGGGCGTATCGTACCCGAGGCTCTCCGGCCCGAAGGCCAGCTCGTGCCAGACCTTGTCGGTGACGATTTGGTTTTCCGGGCTTTGCTGCACAAAGCCGATGCGCTCCGCCTGCTCGCGCTGCGAAACGTCGGAGAGCGGGCGGGCGTCGAAAAGGACCGCGCCCCGGCGGACGCCGTTGGGCGCGAGAGCGGTCTTCAGCTGGCGGAGGAGCGTGCTTTTGCCGCTGCCGGAAAGCCCGCAGAGCGTGACAAACTCGCCCGCGCAGAGCGTCAGGCTCACATCCCGCAGGGCGGGCGCGAACTGCCCGGGGTAGGTAAAGGTCAGGCTTTCGACGCGATAGAGCTCCATGTGCGCGCCTCCTTTCTTTGCAGCAGCACCGGCGTCAGGCAGAGCAGAAAATACGCGAGCAGCACGCTCGCGGAATACGGCGTCAGCACGCCGCGCGCCGTGGGATAGTAGCGCCACTTCACGCCGCCGAGCGCCCAACCCGCGGCGACGTAAGCGCCGCAGAGTGTCAGCCACAAAAGCAGCAGCCTGTCGCGGCGGCTGAAGCGGTAAAGGGAAAAGGCTGTGCGGCCCGGCAGTCCGTAGCCGCGGCTTTTCATGCTGTCCGCCGTCTCCACGGCATTCTCGAGACTCCATGTCACCATAATGGAAAAGACCGTCACGGCGCTCCTGAGCTTTTGGAGCCGGCCCTTTTCCGCGTACAGCCCCATGCCGCGACGCGCCGCCGTCACCTCGCGGAGCTTTGCCTGAAAGCGGGGCACAAAGCGCAGCGTCATGGACAGCAGGAGCGAGAGGGCGGGCACGACGCGCCCGAAAAGGTGCATGAGCTTGTCTGAGGTCATGACTGTGTTCCAGCAGGAAAACCACAGCACGACGGCGGCGAGCATCGCCGCCGCGGCAAAGCCGTAGGCGATGGACTCCAGCGTCAGAGGGTTGCCCGAGGGAAGATAGGCCAGAATGGTCGCGCCCTGATGGTTGAAGGCAAGGTTCACCAGCGCGGCGAGAATCGCCGTCGGCGCCAGCCACAGGGCGGTGCGCCGCACCGCCGTGCCGCCGTTTAACTGCGCGGCACACCAGAGCGCAGCGCAGAGCGAGACGGCAAGGCAGAGCGGGTGCAGGAAAAACATGGAGAACGTCAGTACCAGCACGAAATAGAGCAGATTCACCGCCGGATGGCAGGCGAGAAAGGCGTGATGCTTCATGCGCCGAGCCCTCCGCCCACATCCGCGCCGAAGTCGCAGGTGTAGACCCACTCGACGGTGTCGCCGTCCGCGAGGGTATAGCGCGAGCAGCCGTAGTTGGGAAATTCGCCGTTCACGCGGTACATCCAGCCCGAGCCCTCGCCGCAGTCGAACTCGTAAAGGTTGCCGATGCCCTCGATGTAGGCGGACTGGTAGACCGGCGTTTCGGAAAACTCCATGTGTATTTTGTTCTCGCGGCACACGCGCTTGAGCACGTCAAACACGCTCTCGCCCTCGGTAAATTCCACTGCGGTCGGAGCCAGCAGAACGCCGTCCGCAGGGATCAGGTCAGCCTTCTCCGCGTTGAGCCGGTCGAGATTTTCCAGGATCGCCGCGCAGGAGATGGAGACCGTACACGTCGGCACGGTGCTCTCCGGTGATGCATCGGGTTTGTTGGAAGAGCTGTCCTGTGAGTCGGAGCTGCCGCCTGTCGGCAATGCGTCGGAGGCGTTTCCCTCCGGCACACCGCTTTCCACTGGCTGCTGTTCTCCGACTGGCGGAGCGGCAGGAGTCTCTGCCTCCTGCCGTTCGGTTTCAGAGGGAGCGGACGTGGCGGGCGCATCCTGCGCCGCATCGGGCGCGGGCGTTTCGCTCTGCGCCGGCGTGGGTGTCGGCGTCGGCTCCGTCGTTTGTGCATTGCAGCCCGCAAGAGTGAATATCAGTGCAAGCGCCAGCAGCGCCGCACAAAGGCGCTTTGCCGTTTTCATGTCCGTCTCCCTCCTTTCGTTTCGGTGCTGCTATGCCATCAGGCGGCAGGCTGCGTCAGCGCCGCCATCCGGTAGAAGCTGCTCTCGCCGCGCTCGGCGCGGACGAGCGACGCGAGGGCGCAGGCTGCCTGCTCGCTTGCCATGAGATTCGTTTCCCCGCCGCGCTCGTGGCAGAAGCCGCCGTCCGCGTTCTGATAGGTCAGCAGCGCGTCGAGCACGCTGTGACCGTTCTTTACGAAGCGGCTGTCGTCCGTGTCAAGGCCCAGCGCGTTGAGCGCAAGGAGCACCTGCGCGCAGCTCTCGGCATTCTCGCTCCCCCAGGAAGAGAAGCCGCCGTCTGCATTCTGCATGGCGCTCAGGCACACGAGCGCGCGGTCGACTGCCGGCCGGACGCTGCTCTGTTCCTGATACTTCGCCAGCGCCTGTAAGGCCATGGAGGTCAGGTCGGGATCGGCGTCCTCGCCCATGAAGCTCCAGCCGCCGTTTGCAAGCTGAGCGGCCAGGATAGCGTCCACATACAGCTGCCGCGTCGCCTGCGTGCTTGCCGCCGCGTTCTGCGGCATGGGATAGTCACGGCTGTCGAGCGCGAGGAGCGCGTAGATCACGCCGTTCACGCCCTGCGCCGCCGTCTTTTCGTAGTCGCCGAGCGGAAGCGTCAGGTCATAGCCCGCGACGTCCCGCGCGTCCTTCCCGAGCGCGGAGAGCGCGAGGATGACGCGGCTGTACTCGGTGTACTTGCGCTCGCTGAGCACGCCCTTATTTTCACGCACGGTCTGCTCGAGCGCGGCGCAGTAGCCGGTGAAATAAGCGGTCTCGGTGTCCGCGCCGCCGCGGGCGAGGGCGAGCACCGTCCACTCGCCGCCGAGACTGCCGTAGCGCGGCGCGCTCACGGCGGCGGTCAGGTAGGCCGACGCACGGTCATAGGCGGTCTGCGCGGCGCTCCCGCTTACGGTTTCCTTGGGCAGCTCACAGAAGCGCCGGAGGATGGCCGCCAGCTGCGCGCGCGTCGCGGCAAGCTGGGGGCTGAGCGTCGTTTCGCCCGTGCCGTTGAGGACACCCTTCATCACGCACCAGTGCATCGCCTCGTCCGCCCAATCGCTGATGCTGGCCGCATCGTCATAGCGCAGTGGGAAGTACCACATACCGGTAAAGCCCTGCCCCTGCGTTTTAATATAGCGGTAGAGGATCGCGGCGAGCTGCTCGCGGGTAATGGCGTCGTTCGGGCCGAAGCTGCTCTCGGTATAGCCGGTAACGACGCCGGTGGAGGCTGCCCAGCGCACGGCCTCGCCGTACCACGCGCCCTCATCCATATCGGCGTAGCGCATGGCATAGTTGACGACGGGACTGCCCGCGAGACGCCAGAGAATGGTGACGATCTGGCCGCGCGTCGCTGTGCCGTCCGGCGCAAACTCACTCTCCGAAACGCCGGTCATAAGACCGTTTTCATAGACGTACTGCACCGCGTCCGCGTACCACGCGGCAGCGGGAACGTCGACAAAGGACGGCGCATTTTCCGCGGCGCGAGCCGCGGACGGCAGAAGGCCGACGGCCAGAGCGAGAGCTGTCAGCAGAGAGCATAACTGTTTTTTCATTGGAGGTTCTCCTTTCCTTGTAAGAGCCGCTCACGGGGCGATCTCCCCGGGCGCTGCGGTATGTCAGAACGGCAGGATGCCCATGAAATACTCCACGGCCAGCGCCACGAGGACGACGAGCGCGGAGATCAGGAAGCCGTGCACCATCGGCGCCGCGCCGGATTTCTTCATTTCGGCGAAGCTCGTGTTGAGTCCCACGGCGGCGAGCGCCGTGACCATGAGGAACTTGCTGACCTTCTTGAGCGCCGCCGCGGCTGCCGCGGGGATCACGCCCACGCTGCTGAGCACCGCCATGGCGAGAAAGCCGAGGATGAACCACGGGAAGACGCTCTTCCACCTGATCTGCACCGCGCCGCCGGACGCGGCGGCTTCCTTTTTCTTCAGGTGCATACTCACAAACGAGAAGACCACCACCGTCGGGATGATGGCGAGCGTGCGCGTGAGCTTGACCATGGTGGCGAAGTCGCCCGCGCCCTCGCTGAAGGCATAGCCTGCGGCGACGACGCTGGAGGTGTCGTTGACCGCCGTGCCTGCCCAGAGGCCGTAGGCCATATCGGAAAGGCCCATCGCGCGGCCCATGATGGGAAAGAGCACGATCATCGCCATATCAAAGAGGAAGGTGGCGGAGAGGGCGTAGGCGATGTCGCTGTCCTTGGCGTCAATGACGGGCGCGACCGCCGCGATGGCGCTGCCGCCGCAGATGCCGGTGCCCGCGGAGATGAGGTTCGAGAGCTTCCAGTCCAGCCCCAGCGCGCGGCCGATGAAGTAGCCGCCGCCGAAGCAGGTAAGGAGCGTAAAGAACATGACGGTCAGCGACATTCTGCCGACGTTCAGGATGGTCGTGACGTTCAGGCTCGCGCCGAGGAGAATGATGGCAAATTTCAGGATCTTCTTCGCCGTGAACTTCACGCCGGGCGCGGTGGTCTTGCCGGGCTTGCGGTAGCCGTTGATGAGCATACCGATGAACATGGCGATGACGGACGCGCCGATGACGTCGAACGGCAGCAGCGCCTCGATGCCCTTGGCGAGCAGCGCGATGACGAGCGCGAGCGCGAAGCCCGGCGCGTAGCTTTTGATTTGAGCGGGAATGGAGCGCATGGTGATCTGACCTCTCTTTGCCGGTAGTGATTTCTTTTGAATTTGCCTTGCAGGCCGCGCGCACTTCTGCTATGATCTTTGGCAGAAGCACAGCCAAGGAGCAGAGGAGCACGATAGCTATGATAGAGAATTATGCAGAAAAAATCAAGCACGAATCCAATGGATTTATCCGGCACAACGGGATCCGCATCGTTTCCGTTGATGAGGAAAGGAGCGTGCTGAAGGCCGAGATCACCGAAAACAGCCGCAACGTTTGGGGCAGCGTCCACGGCGGCTTTCTCTACACGATGGCGGACACCGCCGCCGGAGCCTTTGCGCGCATCAAGTATGGGCGGCGCAACGTCACGCTCAACGGCTCGATGAATTACCTGCGGCCCACCACGCGCAGCAGGACGCTGACGGCGGTCGGGCGCGAGATCAAGGTCGGCGGACACGTTGGCTTTTTTGAAGTCAATATCACCGACGACACCGGCGCGCTCGTCGCCTGCGCGCAGATGAATATGTATTTTCTGGATTGAGCGGCCCGCTTGCGAGTCACGCTCCGCCATACCGGCAGGGTCGGGCGCAATGCCCGTCCCCTTTTCATTCCGCCGGGCGGAGAAAGGATAAGGGAAGATACGCAGCGCGTGTCTTCCCTTT
>OGQA01001745.1_pt1 | contig 10211 bp, 8 predicted proteins | sample 1553011 | NCBI WGS metagenome assembly OGQA01 (sample SAMEA2580256, study PRJEB22360) | human gut metagenome | biome: human gut; feature: human-associated habitat; material: faeces | place: Denmark | collected 2008/2010 | reverse complement strand
TGTCACCGGGATTCGCCTCTTTATAGCCTTTTTTCGTGGCTTCCTTGATGAGCAGAACGCCGGAACGTTCTGCTCTATGATTGGACAGCGTTGTCTGTCCATAACGGGCAGTGAGGCAGCGGGCGGCCTCCGTTTGTCTCGCCTCCCCGGCACATAGATCCACAAAGGGTCTGTCCTGCGGAATGATATACAATCCTGTTTTGCCGCCCACACCTCCAGCACCGGCAGTCTGCGTGCAGGCTATTCCGTCTGCGTCGTAGACACGGGAGCCTTGCGAGCCTCCGAGGACTTGTATAAGAGCTTTTCCACCTGTGCCGAAGACAGGAAATATTTTTCCGGCGCATCGGGGATCAAGATAGCAGATAAGGAACAGCCGCCTTCTGGATTGCGGGACTCCAAAGTGTTTGCTGTTAAGCACCATCCATTCCACGCGGTACCCCAGGTCATTAAGCGTGGCGAGGATGACAGAAAACGTCCGGCCTTTGTCATGCGACAGCAGTCCCGGAACGTTTTCGAGCAGAAGATACGAAGGTCGTTTGGATTGAGCCAATCGGGCAATTTCAAAGAAGAGAGTGCCGCGGGTGTCATCAAAGCCCTTTCTTCTGCCAGCGATTGAAAATGTCTGACAAGGGAATCCTCCGCACAGAAGGTCAAAGTCCGGCAGGTCTGCGGGGTCGATTTTTGTGGCATCGTGATAATATCGTTCCTCCTTTCCCGGCTCATAAATGGCCTCATAGCTGGCATTGGCGTATTTGTCGATCTCGCAGTGTCCTACACACCGGAAACCGCCCGCGCGGGTCAATCCCGTGCGGAAACCGCCGATGCCGGCGAACATATCAAAATATCGGATCAGGTCATCTCATCTCCTTCCTGCAGGGCAAGCAAAAAGCCGAGGACGCTTTCATCTACATCCCCGGCTCTGCCGCTATCCTGCGCTTCTTCTTTGGTGAGCTGCACTCCCCGCAGTTCCTGCCGAATGGTCTGGCGAACGGCGTCCAGCAGTTCCTGCTGCCCTTTATGCTCACAGACCATGCGGCAGACCGCGGCGGTACGCTGTCCTGCGGGGATCTCCGTCAGCTTCTTCCACGCCCTGCGCTGGATGGGCGAGGACATGGAAAATGACAGATTGATCCGCTTTTTGTTACTGCTCATCGTTCTTTGTGAGCCGCTCTGCCAGCCGCTCATAGCCTTTGGCGTTGAGGGACACATCGTCAAGGATGACTGGGCGGCAAAGGCCGTCTGCGGCGGATACATTCCGCTTCAGCATCGCCGCGCCGCCGCCCAGAAAAACAGCAGGCATGGCGCGGGTATCCAGTCCGCTCTCCGTAATGGCGGAGAGCAGGCGATGGACATAGGCGTCTGCCTGCCGGTCAATAATTTTTCTGGCATCCTCGTTGATATGGACAGCATCGCCGCGCAGCACGCTTTCCATCTGTGCCGCCGTCATAGACAGGCCCAGTGCGCGGCGGATCTGCTCACCGATCTCATCCAGACAGCGGATCATACCGAGTTCCAGACTGCGGCAGGTCGATGCATTGGGGATACGGTTGTCCAAACGCATCAGATCCACCGTCCAGCCACCGATATCCGCCACGATCACAGAAGGCTCATCCAGCAGGATGCTCTGGGTCAAGACTGCGGCATAGCCCTGCGGGAACAGTGACACCTTACGGATGACGATGGAGTAGTCCTGTCCTTCATAGCGGAAATTCACCGTTTTCCCATCTCGGAGCAGATAGTCCCGGAATGCGTTTTTCTCCCGTCCAAAGCTGGTGAGGGGCAGTCCGGCCGCCAGATGGATCTCTGCCGCAGGCTCCGCATGACGGAAGGAGAGCTCCTTTGCGATAGCGGCCAGCGTGAGGAGGTAATAATCCTCTGTTTGCGTTTTGTTCTTCTGCAGCGCCTGACGCCCGCTGCCCACCACATAGAATTTTCCGCCGTATTCCAGCACGTCCTTCAGCGTATATGGCTCATGCTCATATGCCACCAGACCGGAGGGGAACGAGAAATGGGCCGTTTTCATAGCGGCATAGCCGTGGTCAACACCAACAATCATGGACTCGCTCATCTTGCCTCACCTCCACGGCTGCGTTTCTTCTTATTTGATGTCTGGCACCGGTCATAGTCCTTTCCGGCATGGATCAGATCCCGGATCTCCTTCAGCTGCAGATTCCAGCGCGTTTGACCGTCCCACTCCGGATGCTTCGCGCAGAGCCGGGGCAGATATTTCTTCAGATCCGCACCCTCTCTGGGAAACTCGATGCCGTCCTTATAGACGATATCTTGTTCCAGCTTCATCAAAAGCGCTTCATATGCGCTCCAATCTGTCTGATCATAGGCGCTTTTCCCAGTGAGCTGCTCGTAGGCATAGTCCCCGACATAGCTCAACTGCTCAAAGCAGCAATCGCCGTAGGGAACGACATCCGCAAGGCTGTCCGGTTCTGCCAACGCGGCAAAATAGGCTTCGCGCCCCTGTGCGATGAGCCAGGCGCGAAAATCGATAAACCCATCATCGCTGCAGCCGTATTCCTTCATGATCCCTGCCGCGTCCCACAAGCCGAACTTGTCCGCGAGATCTTCATAGGCGTGGATGATGTCGTGAAAATTCTGCGCCTGCGTGGGGCCCATAGAAACCAGCCGGTCTTTCAGATAGGCCAGCATGGCGTCCATATCCTGCCCGCAGGCGTTTTTTGCCTCATGGATCAGGTCCCAGAAGGATTCTTTGTTGATCTCTGTGATCGGTTCCTTCACATTCTGTGTCTCCTTCCCAATACGTTTTTTGATGTGCGCTGCTGCACCCGCGCAGATCTTTTGATAAAACGCGCGATACTCCGGTGAGGTCTTATCCACTTCACCGAGAATCGCCCGCTCATAGGGCGTGCCGGGGACGATCTCCCAGGTAACGGTCCCAAAGTATGCCGCTTCCAGATACCGCAGCAGCGTGTGTCCGTCTGCCATCTCAAACATTCCATGGTTATCCTCATAGGGAAATTCCTCATAGACCTTGAGCCCGGTGACTTCTTCCGCGGCGGCATACAGCGAGAAACCGTCTGCGTCCAGCGTCGGCGCAAGCTGCGCGTACTGTTCCTCCGGGGACAGCATTTTGTCATGCCGCTCCATCTGACCGCTCCTTTCTTACCCAGCCCGCAAAACGCTCTAAAAAGTGAACGCGCCCATGCACCTTCCCGGCAGACACATCCAGCCCATTCATCTGCGCCTGAATGCGGCGCTGGATGGCTTTCAGCTTCTGCGGGTCATTGCAGCAATCTACGATGACATACTCGCCGCCGCTGGTGGAGAGGATTTCCCGCTTGCCGTTCTCGTCCCGGATGCCGGACAGGAGACGCTGTCCCAGCCGTTTCCGGTAGGCGTCCTGGAGCGCATCCATATCTCCGCAGACATCATGCTTTTTCAAGATCTCCGCGATCTCACAGGAAGTGATCTTCGTCTCGGCAGACAGCTTTTGCAAAATCTCCGCCTGCGCGTCAGGCGGGATTCCCGTCCGGCTGGGCATCGTTTTCTTCGCTTTCTGCATCGGCACACCTCCAATCCGCGGGCAGGATCTTCTGCTCGATGATATCCGCAATCGTCCGGAACACCTCCGCCAGCTCGCGGGATTCCTTCACGGTATCCCGCATTTCCTCCGGGGTCATCCGCGTCCCGTCCGTCCAGCAGCGGATATTTTCTTCGGACGGCGTCAGCAGGACGGCTTTTTCATACGCTTTGCAGAAAAGCGCCGCGATTTTTCCTTTCCGGTCGATCTCGGCATCCTGCTTTTTCAGTTCTTTCTTCGCTTTTTCGTATTCCAGCGCTTCGGCGGCCGCCTGCTCCCGCTGCTCTTCCGGAAGGTCCTGAAGCTGCCGGGTCAGGTCATAGCCCTTGTTGATGGACAGTTCCTTTTTGTCCAGAGCCTCCTTGATGACCTCCGGGGCATTCTCATCGATCTGCATGACCTTGCCCATGGTGACCTCACCGATACCAACAGCATCCGCCAGTTCTTTACGGGTATTGACAGCAGTTTCTACTGAAGGAAGGTTTGACAATGTTGTCAAACCTTCCTTCGGACGATAATTCTGCCCACCGGCTACCATATTTGCCCTGGCTTTCGCCTCGATCTCCGGCTTCAGCTTCAGCGCGATCTTGCCCAGCTCCCACTTTTCCAGATTGCGACGACCTTTCTGCGTATCCAGCGCCCACTGCTTGGCTTCCAGCAGATCCTCGAAGGAGAATACCGCCATCGTATAGGGCAGGCCATGCTTTTCGCACAGTGCCTGACGGTTATGCCCGTCCACGATCACCATGTCCTCATTGACGATGATAGGGGAGTAACAGCCGTTTCGCAGCAGATCCTCTTCCAGAGCGGCAGACTGCTCCGCGCTCAAAGGCGGGAGCAGTTCGGCCATCTCCGGCAGGATCACAGGACTGCGCTCTGCGCTGGTGTATGTGATCCCGGTGTTTTTCATCAGGCGGCGTCCTCACTGGCGGACATATCCTCCACCGCCTGTGCCGCGTCCTCCGCCTTGCGGGGAGACAGGAATTCCACATCGCTGGCTTTGATGAGGAAACCGGGCTGGCGCTGGGGATCGTCCGCAAAGGTGATGGTCTCGAAATCGCCGGTGGCTGCCAGCTTGCAGCCCTTCCACGCAAACGCCGCACAGCGCTCCGCCAGAGGGCCGCGCACCTTGATGGAGATAAAATCGGTGAGCTTGTTGCCGTCCTTATCCTTATAGCGGCGGTCCGAAGCGATGCGCAGGATGGCGTAGGGCTTGCCGGTGGCCTCGTTCATCTTCAGTTCCACATCGTGGGTCAGATTGCCAATGGCAGTGATTTTCAGCATATTCAGTGCTCCTTTTTTTAATGGTTAGGTTTAGTTAAAAAGTGCGGGTGGTCTGCTCTCAGACCACCCGCAGGGGGATACAATTTACTTGCTCCAGCTTTCGCTCTCGCCCAGTACGGCGGTGTGGGCGTTGGCAGCTTCCATGACGGCGTAATACGCCCAATGCTTGCGGCTCACATCCGGGAAGGTGTTGAGCTTGCGGAGATTGTCCGCGATGTAGTCCTCATCCGCTTCGCGGCCCAGCAGGCGGTTGACAATGGTGACGACCTCAGCGCGGTTGATCTCGCGGTCTGCGTGGAACGAGCCGTCCCCATAGCCGTTGATCCAACCGTGGAGCGCGGCGTACTTGATGTATTCTGCCGCCCAATAGCCGGAAGAAACATCGTTGAAACCGCTGAACTGCTCCATGATCTCAGCATCGCCATCGCCGTACACATCAAAGAAGCGGACAGCCAGCGTGGTGAACTCAGCACGGGTAATGGCGTCGTTGGGGGCAAAGAGGGTCTTGCTCTTACCGTAGGTGACACCGTTGTTATTGAGGTATTTGGCATAACCGGAGTACCAGGCATGGGCGGGAATATCCGTAAATCTGGTGTTGGCCACGGTGGAAATGGTATCGCCGTTCTTCTCCGCCAGCAGACGGGCGAAGATAGCGGCGGCCTCCGCGCGTGTCATGCTGCGGCTGGGGCCGAAGGTTCCGTCTGTGTAGCCCAGGATATAGGTGCCGTGACGCTCTCTTTCCTCGATCTCCGGAACGGTCAGCTTGCCGTCCTGATCCGTCTTGCCCTTGGCCGTTTGGCTCAGGTCGCCCTTAACAATGATGTTTTTATTCTCCTGCGGATTTTTCTTGTGGTCGGTGACGGTAACCGTCACACGGTGGTTTTTATCCAGATCCGTGCCATCCGGCAGTTTGACCGTAATATTGCCGGTCTTACCGATGGCAATCTCCGCGTTGGGGATGGGGCGTCCGGTATCGGTGTGCTCCACCCTGATGGTCAGCGTCCAGCGGTCGCCGTCCGCGTCCTCATAGCCAGTAGTGACCTTGCCGTCCTCGTTGGTCTTACCGCTGCCGGTGGGAACAGTGAGCTGACCGACCTGATCGGTCTTACCGGAGGCGTAGTTATCATTCTTGTCTGTAACGGCAATGCTCATGCCCGGTACAGCACTCTTGTCCTTGACCAGCTGCACGGTGACGGTGGTCTGATCTGCGTAGTCCAGCAGGCGGCTATTGGGCAGGCGGATGGAGATCGAATTATCCTTGTGGAGTGCTACGGCGGCGTTTGCTACGGGATTCTTGGTGTCGGTATCGGTGACGGTCACAAGGTAGCCACCCACAATGGCCTCACCCTTACTGTCCGTGGTGGCGCTGTTGTAGATCTTTTCGATGGGCTGTGTCTCCAGCTTTTCGCTACACACGGTACATTCCTTGTGCTTGCCGCCCTCAGAGTCGGTGGTCGGCTCCTTGTCAATGATCCAGTCGCTGGGCTTATGACCGGCAGGTTCGGTGTAGTTGCTCTTGTTGGTATCGCCGCAGCGAGCACAGGTGTTAGTGGTATAGCCCATCTCCGTGCAGGTGGGAGCCGTCACTTCGGACTTGTAATCATGTCCCAGAGCCTTTTCCAGCACGGCGCCGCAGCGGGTGCAGAGTTGGGGGTCCGTGCAGGTAGCAGGAGCGCCGGGGATGTGGCCATCCGCGGGGTCGGCATCCAGACGGTGGTAGCCGCAGCGGGTGCAGCGGTATTCCATAACCCCCTCGCCGGTGCAGGTGGCGTTGGTGACAAGGGTGCCCTTGTCCCAGCTATGGCCCAGCGGGGATGTATAATCCGTTACAAAGGAACTGCCGCAGCCATCGCAGCGATGGATGGTCTTTCCCTCTGCATCGCAGGTAGCCTCGATCACATGAGCCTTGTAATCATGCGGAATGGCGGGAGTAATGTCCTCGATGTGCCGGTCTCCGCACACAGAACACTCCTTTGCGGTATAGCCGGGGCTGGTACAGGTGGCGGCCACGGTATAGACCTCATAGCTGTGTTCGCCCTTGGGCGTGGCGGTCTGCTTCATCTGTCCGCAGCGGGAGCAGAGCTCCAGCAGCTTGCCATCGGTTTCGCAGGTAGCGTCACGGATGACGATGCCCTGCCATGCGTGGCCCAGAGAGTCCACATAGTCGCGCTTTTCGATTTTGCCGCACTCCGTACAGAGGTAGCGTTCATAGCCGAGGGTGGTGCAGCCGGCCTTGGTGCTGTCCAGCAGAATATACTTGTGGTTTTCACCGCAGCCCTTGTCGGCACAGCAATTTCCGTTGCAATGCTTGTTCTGACAGCCACAGTTGGGGTTAGAGCAGCCACATCCGCAGTTGCCGTTCTCATCTGTGGTATCATCCCGCAGCCAGACATAGGCCACACCGTTTTCCGTCATATCCACACCGTCACAGGTGTAGGTGATCTCGTAATAGACAGTGTACTGACCCTCGTCCGTATAGTTTGGTGCGGTGGTCATGGTGCAGCTATCCGCGCTGTTGCCGTAGCGGATGGCGGTGCGGACACCGGCTTCAGACAAGTCCGTAACGCTGATGGTATGGGGCTGTCCGTCTACCACGCCGTAGTAGCTGGCAACAACGGCCTTGGCCGCCGTGTAGTCATAGCGGGTATAGTCGCACAGGCTGCATTTCTCTACCGTAGCGAAGCGTCCGTTTGCCGGCTGGGGCAGTACTTCCGTCACCATGCTGTGGCGCTCCAGCTTGCGGCTGACCGTATGATTGGTACCGTAGCAGAATGCGCAGTAGGTGCCGCCCTTGGTGGTAACAGTGTGATAGATATCATCCGTATACTCGTAGGAAACGGTTTCGTCCAGTTCCTGCGTAAATGCGGCGGCACAGTCATACAGCCAGTAGACATTTTTCAGATAGCCGTACTCGCTTTTGCTCATATTTGTGTTGATGCCGCCGCAGGTTTCACAGACGGCTTTGGTGTAGTGATATCCGGTATAGGTGGCGTCCTTGCCGGGGATGCCGTCCATGGTATCACCCTTACCGACACCATCTACCATCGTGCCGTCCGAATATTTCACATTGCGGCTAAGTGCCGGCTGGCCATTGCGGGTATATTCGGGAACGCGGAACACCTCAAAAGATGTGGCTTTGCCGCACTCACCGCACTTGAAGGTCTCGCGGGTCACAACACTGTTGGCGTCCAGCTCATTGGTTCGACCGGATGCCTGCATCCAGTGTTCTGCGGGGTCGTGGTAGCTGTTCTGCTGGGCGGCAAAGGCGGTGGGGATCATGCCCACGCACATGACCAGCGTCAGAAGCAGCGCCAGCGCTCTGCGGGAATAATGGTTCTTTTTCAGATTCATAGGTCCTCCTTATATTTTTTGTTTTTTATCCGCGTTGAAAACGATGTCTTTTTGGCTATCGCCCCCTTTCCCGGCTGCAAAGACGTTTTTGCAGATATTCGTTCCAATCCTTGCCGCAGCGCGGTTTCTCCACGGTAACGGCATACCCCTGTAACTGATACTTTTCCTGTAATTGCTGGGCGGCTTTCTGCCCAGGCTCGTCCGCGTCCAGACACAGCGCAATACGGCGGATCTCCGGATGTGCCTGCAAATAGGTCTGCAGTGCGCCGTCATAGAGTCCGCACAGAGCAACGGCGTTGGTTGTGTCTCTATGGAGCGTGAGGTAACTCATCAGATCGATGGGTGCCTCAAAGACAAGCACCAGATCTGACTGCGGATCGTGCGGGAGGGAGAAGCCTGTGTTTTTGTCGCTACCGGGAGCGTCTCCCTTGAAGCCGGGACCGTCCAGATCATAGGTGCCGCGCAGTCCCGCGTACTTTGCCTGTCCGGATTCATCCCTGCCGACGAAGACGCAGTTATGATGTACCGCATCCTCATACAGCAGACCGGCATTCAGAAATTGTCGGATCACCTGGGCAGCGATGCCGCGCTTACGGAGATAGGCAAAGATCCTGCGGTCATCCGCATTGCGGGGCGGCAGGGAAAACTCCTGTTTCGGGCTGATCGGCTTTGGCTGCGAAATGGGCGCGTCTCTGGCTTTCCCATGGAAGGTCAGAAGGTACTCCACCGCTTCCGGAAAGGATTTTCCGCAAAACTGCTGGAGGAAGGTGATGGCATCCCCGCCGGTATTCTGGGAATACCGGAACCAGGTACGCCGGTCCTTGATCCGCAGGCTGTCCATCTCCGCGGTAGTATGGAAGCGTCCCACGCGCTTGACCTGATAGCCGAGGTGGGAGAGCAGCTCCGGCAGGTCCGTTTCTCTGGCGATCTGCATTTCTGTGTCTGTGAAGCGATTTCTGATCTCGCTTGCCATAATGTGTGCCTCCTTTCTGATGAAACGCAAAAAGCCACCCAGGGCATCCGATATATTCGGATGCCCTGGGTGGCTTTCCCTAAATCGTGTTCTTTTGTTTTGGCTTTTGTGCGGGCTTACACGGCGTTACCTTCGTCGGGGGTGTCCGTGTTCGCTGGAGCGGTCACGTCGGCCACACGGGGCGCGACAGGGGCCTCAGTGGGGGCGTTCTGCTCCGCGGTGTTCTCAGCGTCCGCTTCGTCCAGCGCCTGCGTGATCAAGTTCAGCACGAAGTCTCGCTGGGTGAGCTTTTTGCCGTTGCGGAGCGTCTCGCGCTCCAAGTGACGCTTGATGCGCTGGAAGAGTTCTTCGGGAATCTGGAATGCCATGGTTCTGCCTTTTTCAGTCATTTGAATGCCGCCTTTCTGATTTTCTATCATGTTGTAATAGTCTTGGATGAGGTTGGTGATGTACTCACTGGTGGTCTGACCCAGCCGTTCTCGTTCTTCACTGACCCGCTCATGCAGGTCAATGGGGATCTGAGCGCACAAGTTTTTGGTGGTTGCCATTCTCGGACACCTCTTTCGTATTTTTGTAACGCAAGCATACCCGAAAGGTTACGAGAAAGCTATTACCAACACCACCAAGGAATGATAGACAAACAAGGCAAAAGCAACATAAGCACCAATGTAACGAAAAAGGCCGCCGTTCTCTCCCACATGGGGAGCCGAACGGCGGCCTGCCTTCTTATGCTTTATTCTTTTTTAGCCTCGGTGTTCGAACCACACCAGACCACAAATCTGGCAGGGCGCATCTTCAAAATGTCGCCTCTCGCTGGACAAAACTGAAATTTTGAAAAATCGAGTTTTTGCAACTTTTTCATTCTAAAAGTGGCGCATTATATGTGAAAACGCCGCACTTTCGTGCGGCGTTTTCTGCGTTGCATCTTTCATCAACACATTTTGGAGCTGCTGGGCAGATTCGAACTGCCGACCTCATCCTTACCAACTGCCGTAGAGCCTTCCAGCCCCTGCTGTACAAGGCTTTTCGGCGGGTTTTTGTCCAAAAAGG
>OGQA01001740.1_pt1 | contig 10225 bp, 8 predicted proteins | sample 1553011 | NCBI WGS metagenome assembly OGQA01 (sample SAMEA2580256, study PRJEB22360) | human gut metagenome | biome: human gut; feature: human-associated habitat; material: faeces | place: Denmark | collected 2008/2010 | reverse complement strand
CCGTGGCCGCGAACAAGGTGGACGGCATCCGCGCCGTGAACGTGGTCACCCCGCAGTTCGCCGAGCTGTCGCGCGAGCACAACGACGCGAACGTCGTCACGCTCTCCGGCCGCTCGTCGAAGGGAGTGGGCCCGTCATAGGGCGCAAAGCCCTCCGGGCCGATAGCGGATCCGTTCTGGCCGGCTTTGTTGAACGGCTCGTTCAGGATGGACTTTTCGCTCTCGCCGACAGCCTTACGTCTGGCCAGCTGCTCGGCGCAGTCGTCCACGATGGCCTGCATACTGTCCGCCATGGCGCGGGCATGGGTGGCAATGTCCTGAAGCATCTGAATGTGAATGGTCATGGTTAATCTCCTTTCCGATAGTTGACGGGGAATTATCGTTCCTGCCGGACGCTCTGTTTCAGCGCCGCGGACAGCAGTTCGTACTTGCGATTGATCTCTTCCCAGGGAAGCTCAAGCTCCGTGCGCCCGAAATGTCCATAACGGGCCAGTCGAGAATAGATGGGTCTGTTCAGCTTCAGGTCACGGATAATGCCTGCGGGTGTGAGGTCAAAAACCGCTTTTACCGCCGCCTCGATGCGGCTGTCGGAAACCACGCCGGTGCCGAAGGTATCCACCGTAACGCTGACGGGTTCGCTCTTTCCGATGGCATAGGCGATCTGCACCTCGCAGCGCTTCGCCATGTCCGCCGCCACGATATTCTTCGCGACCCAGCGGGCGGCATACGCGCCGGAACGGTCCACCTTCGTCGGGTCTTTGCCCGAAAGCGCGCCACCTCCAATGTGTGCCACGGGACCGTACTGATCCACCGCCAGCTTTCGTCCGGTCAGACCGGCGTCCGCGGCAGGGCCGCCCAACACAAACTTTCCGGAAGGATTGATGAGAATGCTGGTATCTTCCTTCAGCAGTTCCCTTGGCAGTACCTTGCCCAGCACTTCTTTGCCAATGAATCGGCGGATGCTCTTATGGTCGATTCCCGCGTCATGCTGCAGAGAAACAACTACGGCGGGCACGGCGACGGGCACGCCGTTTTCATAGGCGACAGTAATCTGAGCCTTACCGTCCGCGCCCAGCCACGGGGTAGTGGGCTTCAGCTCGTCCAGCCGTTTACAGATGCGGTGCGCCAGCACCACGGGCAGGGGCATGTATTCTGCCGTCTCGCTGGCAGCGTACCCCACCATAATGCCCTGATCGCCTGCGCCGAGCGCTTCACCTGCGTCCAGCATGGATTTTCCTACGGCGGCGGAGATGTCAGGGGACTGTTCGTGGAGGCAGACTTCCAGCTCCAGCAGGTCATGAGGGTTTTCACAAAGATCTTCCATAGTGTAGCCGATGCGGTTGATCACGCCTGCCACGATCTTGTCGTAGGAAACCTTTGCCTTGGAAGTGATCTCGCCGCCAACGACGATTTTGCCCGCCGTAGCGAAAGCCTCCACGGCGACGCGGGCATTGGGATCCTGCCTGAGATGCGCGTCCAGAATGGCGTCCGCCACCTGATCGCAGAACTTGTCGGGATGACCGGCACGGACGGATTCTGCCGTGACCAGTCGGATGTTTTTCTCGTTCATGATAATTTCTCTCCTTGTCAGTCGTAATGGACAACCTGCGTCCGGGGATGGCGTTTCTTTGCCGCCTTCGGCTTGCGCATGGCGCTGCGAAGGGCGAAGAACGCCGTGGGATCGGAGTAACCTTCGGAATTGCGGTAACGCAGCGGCTCATTATCGGCGTTCAAGATGGGGCAGCTGGCACGCTGTTCTTCGTCGTACTGCCTTATGCAGTAGCTACTCTTAGTACAGTCGCTACAGCAGAACTTCATACACCCGTCACCATCCTCTGCGTCAGCGCCCGCCAGCCGGTCAGGACGTGCGCCAGAATGAAGCTCGCGCCGTGCTTGATCTGCTTCCAGAAGAACATCGGCTCGTAGGCGACAGTTGCTTCTGTGACAAAAACGTCGGTAATGTACCACACGCCCTGCATCTTCTTCAGCAGCAGATACACGCCGTCTTCATAGCGGACCTCCTGACAGCCTTCGTCCAGAGGTGTGCCAGCGGCTTCGTGGGCCGTCAGGTATGCCGCCAGCTCATGCCGAAGAATGAATCCTCGGATGAATCGTGCGCCCAGCTTGCGGTTGAGTTTGGCAAACTGCTGCCAGCCGGAACGGGTGAAATCTACCTGCGCCGCTCTCTTGCTTCCCTGTTCGTTGCTCATTAACATAAAGATGACCTCCCTCTCCATCTCGAAACGGCAACGAACTGCGCAGACCTGGTGCGGTCATGGGCAGGCAGACCTCAGGCATAACGGATACGGGGAACTTCCCGCGCGTCCGCCGCACCTGTCGGTCGATCCCTTTCCCTTGCGTTACCGTGTTCCTGATTTCGTGGGTGGCCACCTCACGGGTATTATGATAGCGGAGCGTCGCTCAAATGAACAGGACATCTGCTGTCACCCTGTTTTGCAGGAATAATTGCATAACTTTCGTTCGTTTTCGTCTAATCGGTGAATTTATAGACTTTTCTTCGCAGATTCTGCATTTTGTGTTTCTTCATTATGCAATACAGGCTGAAAAAGCCCGTTTTAGGGTGACAGCAGCTGTCACCCCCCCTGCAAAAATATTTTTTGTTTTCCAGGCGGTTGCACGCTCGTCCGCTCCGAACAACCTGAAAACACCCTGACCGAGCCGCAATAATCGCCTTTATTCGTCTTTATTTCCCTGCTTGCCGCCGCATTTTCGTGCTTTTGCTCTCGGATGGATGTCTGCATCTCTTTGGGGAGAAGCTGAAAGAGAGAGTTTTTTCTCTGAACCGCTTTCCGTGGGGTGACAGCAGCTGTCACCCTGTTTGTTTCCGCACTTGCCCGGAGAACGTCGCTCATTCTCCAAAAACAAAAAAAGCGGCCGGCGACGTCTCCGTTTGGAAACGTCTCCGGCCGCTTCGCTGAAAGATGTGTTTGCTGTTTCACTGTTGTTGAGGCCAAAGCCTGATCCTCGGGTAATTGATTTCGTTCAGATACGCCCTGACCTGCATGACGGGCGTCGTGTGCAGCCCCATCAGCACGGCCTTGAGCGTCAGGTCTTCCGGCGTATCGCGCAAATGGATACCCGCCTTTTCCATCATCGCGAAGCTTAGAATCGGATCCAGGCCCAGACCCAGGCAGAGAATCGCTACCGTATCTGCCGAGAAGCTGTCCTGCTCCCGATTGCGGTATCGGGTGATGCTGCGCTCCGACAGCATGGTTTCCTCCGCCAGCTTTTCTACCGTAATCCCCTTCGCATCCATGAGCATGGCAAACGCCGCATGAAAGCTTACGGGCAGTGACTGGATGAGCTGGGCTCTTGCAACAGCCTGCTCGTACAGGCGCGGAGCCCTCTCCGACGCTGACATGGACAGACTGCGCCCATTATATTCCTCGTCGCTGTTGAGCTGACCAAAGACATAATGCGTTTTCCTGTCCCGGTGGTAGGTGCGAACAAACCGCAGGCAGCACTGATCCACATGCTGATTGGCCCAGGGAGTCAGAAGGAGCTTGCCGTTCGACAAAACAACGTATTCCGGGTCGTTGATGCAGATGTGCCCGTCCACGTAGATATAGTGACCGGTATCGATGAGCCCGCGGAAGGCTTCGTTTCGGACGTACTCCGCGATCATCTCATTCGGTGTGATCACGAAGGTCTGTCCGCCGTGGCACTTGCTCAAATCAAAGGCAAACGGCTGAATATAGCCGTCCCCCACGTAATTCAGTGCACCCCGGGCGGCGCTGTAGCCCACATGAATCATTCGGTTGCGCAGCCGGTAATTCCATACGTCGAATTCCCTCGCCAGCCGTTTTCCAATGATCTGAAGACGATATCCCATGTGCAGACGGATATTCTTCATATCGTTCAGGGCTTCATTGACGCACTTACGCAGCAGCGCCTGCGGTACCTGCAGACACTGGCTGCCTACATTCGCCTGCCATTCGATCCACTCGATGGGGCTGCGCCTGCCCTCCTTCAGCGTAACCGGTCTCCATCTGCCGATGGCGGCGATATCGTTGTTGTGGAGCTGCTGGAGCTTGAAAAAGAGCCGATGCTCTATATAGTGAAAGCACTCATGGAAAATCGCGTCCTTTTCCCTGCCGGAAAGATGGCTGTTCAGCACGATGGTATTTGCTTCAACAGCCACAGAAACCGACGGCGCGTCCGCGCTCGAGCCCGTTAGCACATCTCCCGGGCCGAAGAACAGAATGCTGGCCGTCTTCGGACGCTTATACAACGGGAGCGATACGATTTTCAGCCCCAGACGCTCCGCAAACGGATACGGGCGCAGCCGCGATGGATCGCTCAGTCCCTCCGGCACAAGATCCGCAATGATGCGCTCCGCTTCCTCCTCTATGTCCTCCCAGTGAAAGACAGGCACCAGATACTCGTCCAGCTTGACGCCGGACGCTTCACTGCGATAGCGATGAAGCGCGATTTGGCAGATCTCGCCGTTCATATCTCCTTCCATGTCGAACCACATATCCACGTCATAGCGCTGCGGTACGGTTTTTCCGAGGAATCTCCATCGGATTTCGACCTGCGCCTCCACCGTCAGCCGCGCCTCCACGCAGCATTCCGAAACGCGGTAATAGCTCGCAAACACGATCTTTACCTCTTTCGGCTGTAGGGTGGCGTAGCGGGTCTTCTCGTCCGCGAAGCGCGGATCGTCAAAGTCTTTCGGGATTATGTCCTCCGGACCCGGCAGCGACACTTCCTCGCCGTAGTCCTCGGAACCCGTCCAGGGAAGATCCTGATAGTATTTGCCGTCTGACACGACGCACAGCTCCTCCCAGCGAAGCCGCCATGCCAGTTTCTTCATGATTTCCTGCTCATAATGCCGACGGATGTACTCCGTCATGTCCTGTATCTCCGGAAGGACAAGATTCTCTCCCGCATTATCCATTTCCAGCGGCGAGGGGATGTTCTCATCCAGGAGGTCGCATATGCCGTATTCCGCTTCCGCCGCCTCACCCAAGACGCCGTACTCTGCTTCCGTCATTTCACCCAAGCTATCGTTCTCTGCTTCCGTCATCTCAATCATGCTACTACGTTCTTCCCTGTCCGTTTCGTGATACACTCGCTCCGCCTCTCCTTCTGCTGTGGAATAACAAGAAACTGTACTGCGATTATATCATATCAGAACATATGTTCGCAATATGCTTGTAAGGAAAACGGCAACTTTTACTGTGTGTTCGTTTAACCGCGACCGTGGCACATCTCGAAAAACCACAGTGGTCTGACGCAGACGGCACGAAGAACCCGTGCCGTATTCTCATCCTACTGCCTATGCGCCAGGTTGATCTGCTTCCGCTTGCCCAATAGCACCCGCACGCCCCACCGCACAGGCAGGAAAACGCCGAAAACAGGGAGCCACAGTCTGCTCTTTGCCCATGGCTCGTTTTGCCGAAGGTACTTTTTGAGATACTCTGTTACGATTAATTCAGTACGGAGTAACGTTACTACCCGAACACAGTGTTCGCTATTGCTGAGGGGGGTGCAAATTGGGGCCAGAAACGGCATTTTGAGTAGTCTAACGCTCTTTGGGAGCGATTGGGAAGGGTGAACCGTTTTTTCTGCTTGCAAGCAAAAAGCAGACGCTTGCAGATTTACACCGTGTTGAGGGCTATATCCCGCTTGTTTAGTGCGATAATGCAATACAGAAGCAAATTAAATGCAAAAACAAGGACTCAGACATTGTATCAATATCTGAGTCCTTTGGTGGTCTGGGTGAGAGGATTTGAACCTCCGGCCTCTTGAACCCCATTCAAGCACGCTACCAAACTGCGCCACACCCAGAAAACTTATTTTGAACACAAAATTGATTTTAGCATTGATCAGTCATATTGTCAATACTTAATTTGTAAAGCATAACTGCCAGAAGAAGATTTGTCAAGGGGCCTTTTTGCTTTTAAATACGGCTTTGAAAAAGCAGAGGGGTGTCAACCCCTCTTGGCTGCAAAACAGCACTATTCCGTGGGAGTGTCAAGGATGCCGCAAGGCAAGGCGAAGCCGGTTCCTTGACGCTTCCCTGGAACAGTGTTACCTGCCGAAGAAGTCGGCAGCTTTCCCCTCGGAGAGCGCACGACTGCCGCAGGCAGTACCACCACCCGCAGGGTGGTGAGTAAGTGCGCACTTCGGAATACTTACATTAAGGGATAAGGGCAGCTTGAAGCGGTTTCCCTTGTGTGCTATAATTTTAGCAATTTCAACCGAGCAATAAATGATAATTTGTGAAGGTGACTTGATGACAGAAAAAACATTTGAAACGCAGTGTGGTACAATTCACTATTGGATCAGTAGTAAAGACGCAGAGATTTCCGAGCCGTCGCTCGTGTTCCTGCCGGGGCTGACTGCGGATCATAGATTATTCAACAAACAGATTGAATACTTTGAGGGGAAGTGTCCTGTTTTTGTGTGGGACGCGCCAGGTCATGCAGCCTCGTGGCCATTTAGCTTTTCGTTTAGCCTTCAAGATAAGGCGCGGTGGTTGGATGGGATTTTGATAAGGGAGAATATGCGGGCACCAATCATTGTCGGTCAATCTATGGGCGGTTATGTGGGTCAGGCCTATGCACAACTGTTTCCAGAAAAGTTGAGGGGCTTTATTTCCATTGATTCGGCACCGCTCCAAAGGTCCTATGTGACGGCTATGGAGATATGGCTTCTGAAAAGAATGGAGCCGGTCTATCGGTATTATCCTTGGAAGTCTCTTTTGAAAACAGGGACGAACGGTGTCGCCATGTCGGAATACGGAAGGAAACTGATGCACGAGATCATGATGGTCTACGACGGTGATAAAGCAAGGTATGCAAAACTGTCTGGACATGGGTTCAAAATGTTGGCAGAGGCAATGGAGGCCGATCTTCCTTATGAGATCAAGTGCCCAGCCCTTCTTATCTGTGGGGAAAAAGATCATGCTGGTTCTTGTATCCGGTACAATAAGGCATGGCACAAAAAAACCGGGATACCGATCGAGTGGATAAAAGGCGCGGGGCATAACTCCAATACGGATAGGCCAGAACAAATTAACCGGCTGATAGAAGCGTTTATAGACAAGGCATAAGACAAATTCCGTTTGTAGGGCACATAAAAAAGGGACATGGCCACCCATCGGCGTGCCATGTCCCCTGTCTGTTTTCCGTCTGCCCTCCTTTCAGTCGGTCGCTTCACTTTACCACAAATGAGCCGCCAGCCGATGTAATGTAGCGGTTGGTGTAAACCACCCTTTATACAGTACATACCATGGCGAAAATTTGGGTATATAAGCCCTTTAACTCAGATTAACCACTATTGATTAAAGAAAAAAGGGGGCATTTAAGCAACCATTTGGCAGCATCCTGCTCTTTAATAAATAAGGTAAAACTGCTTGCAGCCGTTTTGATATACAAACAAACTGCTCATTGCTCCATGAACAAGCTCGAACTAACGAAAATGTCTAAGAAGTAATAATGTCGTTTAAGTGCGGCACTCATAAAACAGCATAGGAATGTTTTCGGGAAACGGCGTAGCTTCGGTTATGCCGTTTCTTCGTTTGATAGGCCATTGAGCAAGGACATGGGGAGTATTCCCACGAGTGCATAGGAAATGTCAATCTGCTGTTCCCTATGCCCGCTTGACTTGTCGGGAGCGTGAACATATACCGCCTTTACCATATCATTCAGAATGGCGGGCGTCAGCTCGTCCAAATCGAGATACTTTCGCACCTTGCCAATAAACCTGTCAATGTTTTCTGCCTGTTCTTCCTGCTGTATAATCTCTTCATTCAGTTGCAACAGCTTTCCCCGCACTTCTTCCCGCTCCTGCTCGTAATCGTCAGAGAGCATTTGAAATCTGCTGTCGGAGAGTTTTCCGTTGGCGTTATCCTCGTAAATACGCTTAAATAGCCTGTCCAATTCCTCAATGCGCCGTTCCGCTTGCGTCAGTTGCCGCCGCTTCGCCGCAAGTTCCTTTTTGCTTCGACTTTCTGCTTCGCCCCCATGCTTTTCTAAACCATTCCTCGTGGGTGGACACACAGGCAATCACAAGCCGCATATGAGCGAGTACACCCTGTTCCAAAACAACGGCGCGGATAAAGTGCGTCGGGCAAACCTCTTTCCCTTTCAGCCTTGAAGTGGAGCAAACAAAATGGTCTTGCCGCGCTTCAAAGTTCTTGCTTGTGCAGTAATACAGCTTTTCCCCACAGTCGGCGCAACGTACAATGCCGGAGAACAGATTTGTTTTTCCCGTCCTCGCCGGGCGGCGTTTGTTCTTGCGGAGTTCCTGCACCCGTTCCCATGTGTCAGCGTCTATGATTGCTTCATGGGTATTCTCAAACACAAGCTGTTTTTCTTTGGGGTTGTAACAGGTCTTTTTGCTCTTGTACGACTGTTTGTAGGTCTTGAAGTTCACCGCATGCCCCTGATACTCTGGACGTTCTAAAATGTCGGCTATGGTGTCGCCCGTCCAGTTGTACGGATTGTCCGGCGGCGTATTCCTCGTTGCCCTGCCTGTCCGCTGAAAATGCATAGTCGGTATTATGACTTTTCCCTCTTTCAGGATACGGGCAATCTGCGACGGTCCGTAACCCTCTAAGCAGAGAGCAAATATCCGCCTAACCACCTCGGCGGCGGTTTCATCTACAATCCAACGCTTTTTGTTGTAAGGGTCTTTCATGTAGCCATATGGAGCGTTGGTACAGAGGTGTTCACCCGCTTCGCCTTTGGACTTCATCACAGCGCGTATCTTCTTGCTTGTATCGCGGCAATACCACTCGTTGATGATATTCAAAAACGGGATAAAGTCGCTGTCTATTTGGTTCGCGCTGTCAATGCCGTTGTTAATGGCAATAAAGCGCACTCCCTTTGTACCTGGATTGTAAAATGAAGTGCAACAAGGCGAAGAAGGTAAGCAATGGGGACGGATAAGAAAAAGGCAGCAATTCATTGTAAATGGCCTTAAGATGGTGAGTAACAAACAAAACCAGGAAAGGAACAACAACAATGAATTGCTACCACCATCTTAGCATGGAAGAAAGAGAAAGTCTACTGATAGGAGTGCAAAACCAGAAGAGTTTGTGGCAGATAGCAACAAAGCTGGGGCGCAGCCGATGGACCCTTAGCAGAGAAATACGCGGAAACGGCACAGACGCGGCGTACTATCGTTCCGTAGCTGCTCAAAAGCGGTATCTCAGACGGCGAAGGAACTGTGTACGGCCATGTAAGCTGTCAGAACCGCCGGCCGCGGCAAAGGTGACTGAGCTGCTGAAACAGCGCTGATCGTCCGAACAGATAAGCGAACGGCTTAGGAAAGAAGGGAACTGCGTACAGGTAAGCTTTAAGACCATATACCGATCCATTAGCGAAGGGATATTGGACCCTTCGCTAAAGAGCAGGCTGCGCCTGAGGCGAAACGCTCTGTATGGAAAACCCAAGACAAGCCGGTGCGGGCATCATAACATAGACCATTCCATACATGAGCGGCCAAAGAGTGCGGATACAAGGATAGGCGACTGGGAAAGCGACACGGTACGCGGAGCAAATTGGAGCGGATGCATAGCTACGCATGTGGAACGAAAAAGCCGGTACGTGCCGCTGAGCAAGCTGCCCTACAGGACACACAAAGCGTTTACAGAGGCTGCGATCGCCGCGTTTAAGAACATCCCAGCGAACCGGCGCAGATCGTTTACAGTAGACCACGGCAAGGAGTTTGCCGGACACCGCGTACTATCTTCGGCGCTTAACTGCAAGGTATACTTCTGCGACCCGATGGCGCCCTGGCAGCGTGTAACCAATGAAAACACAAACGGCCTGCTGCGCCAGTACCTTCCGAAACGTACATCCTTCGCCGCCATCACTCAGGCCGATGTGGATGCTATTGCTTTGCTCCTCAACCTCCGCCCCCGCAAATCACTCGGCTGGAAAACCCCTGAAGAGGTCTTCTTTAACAAGGTGTTGCACTTGACTTGACAATCCAGGGCAAAAACAGAACTTCGGTGTAAAAGCCCACTTTCAGATAATCACGCCCAAGCCGCGACATATCTTTGACTATCAAGGCTGATACTTCGCCGTTCTCGACCTTTTCAATGAGTTCTGTCCAAGAGGGCGTTCAAAGTTCGTACCGCTGTAACCGTCGTCTGTCTAAAAGCCGTCTTTGATACACTTTGATTTTTACATCTTGACGGGTTCAAATCGGCTCGGATGGGTTCAAAAACCTAACCTTTTATAGACAAG
>OGQA01001739.1_pt1 | contig 10226 bp, 10 predicted proteins | sample 1553011 | NCBI WGS metagenome assembly OGQA01 (sample SAMEA2580256, study PRJEB22360) | human gut metagenome | biome: human gut; feature: human-associated habitat; material: faeces | place: Denmark | collected 2008/2010 | reverse complement strand
CACAGCCTTCTTCAATAGGTCGGAAGTCCTCCCTGAATTCAAGATTTTTGAGGACGAGCCGCCCCGACCGGACCATAGCCGTTCCATTGCGCGCGACCCGCGTCGGATAGACACAGTCAAACATATCGACGCCTAGGTTCACCCCTTCCACGAGGCAGTCCGGCGTGCCAACGCCCATCAAATAACGGGCCTTGTTTTTCGGCAGGTACTGTGTCGTCTTGCCCAAGATGTCATACATCAGCTCGTGGGGCTCGCCGACACTGAGACCGCCAATAGCCATGCCGGCAAAGTCAAGTTCTGACAAGGCTTCGGCACTGTACTTGCGCAGTTCTGGGTACATACCGCCTTGAACGATGCCAAACAGGCCTTGGTCATCCCGCGTCTTTGCGGCAAGACAGCGCTTTGCCCAGCGTGTCGTTCGCTCCGTCGACTTTTTGGCATAGTCAAAATCAGCCGGATAAGGAATACATTCATCAAAGGCCATGATGATGTCGGCCCCGATGTCTTCCTGGGCCTTCATGGCCACTTCCGGACTCAGGAACTGCTTGGATCCATCAATATGGGAACGGAAGGTCACCCCGTCTTCCGTAATCTTACGGATGGCACCAAGGCTAAAGACCTGGAAGCCGCCGCTGTCCGTCAGCATGCCTCGTTCATAGTTCATGAAGCGGTGGATGCCGCCGGCCTTACGGATAAGCTCCGTCCCAGGCCGCAGGAACAGGTGGTAGGTATTGGACAGGATGACTTGGCTTTTCATGTCGTAAAGTTCTTCCGGCGTAAGCGTCTTGACTGTTGCCTGGGTCCCAACGGGCATGAACATCGGGGTATCAAAGGTACCGTGAGGCGTATGAAGCTTGCCCAAGCGGGCACCGCTCCGGGGATCTTCCTTGATGAGTTCGAAGTAAACAGCGTGCATAAAGACTCCTTTATCAATCTTTGATGAACATGGCGTCGCCAAAACTGAAGAAACGATATTTTTCCTTCACCGCTTCCCCATAGGCATGAAGGATGTTCTCCCGACTCGAAAGAGCCGAAACCAGCATGATGAGCGTACTCTGGGGAAGGTGGAAATTGGTGACAAGGGCATCGACGAAATGGAACTTAAAGCCCGGATAGATAAAAATCTTGGTCCAGTTGCCGCCGGGCACCATGGTGCCGCTTGCTCCCGCCGATTCCAAGGTGCGGACACTCGTCGTGCCGACGGCAATGATGCGCCGGCCCTCTTTCTTGGCCCGGTTCAAGGCAGCGGCTGCTTCAGGGGAAACCGTATAGAACTCACTATGCATTTCATGGTCCTCAATGCGTTCCTCACTGACAGGGCGGAATGTTCCAAGGCCAACATTCAAGGTCACAAAAACTTCTTCAACGCCCATCTCCTTGATTTTTTGCATCAATTCCTTAGTAAAGTGAAGGCCCGCCGTCGGCGCCGCGGCGCTTCCAAGCTCCCGGTTATACACGGTCTGGTAGCGTTCCTTATCCTTGAGTTTTTCATGGATATATGGCGGCAGCGGTGTTTCTCCCAAGCGGTCCAGGATTTCCTCAAAAACACCGTCAAAGCGAAAACGGGCAATACGGCCCCCAAAATCCGTTTTTTCAAGGATGGTGCAGGAAAGTTCATCACTGAAGATGATTTCCGCCCCTTCCTGGAGTTTTTTCCCTGGTTTCACAAGGACTTCCCAATCCGTATTGTTTTTTCGCGTAAGCAAAAAGACTTCAACATGGGCGCCTGTCGTCTTTGTCCCGTGCAGACGCGCCGGCATAACGCGGGTATCATTGAAGACAAGGACATCACCCGGTCTTAGGTATTCAGGAAGGTTATAAAAATGGCGGTGTTCCAATGCACCTGTCTTTTTATCCATGACAAGCAGACGCGAAGCATCCCTTGGTTCAATCGGTGTTTGCGCAATGAGCTCCTTGGGCAGATCATAATCAAAATCAGTAACTTCCATATTAACTCCTTCATGGCTCGGCCCTGGGCCTCCCCGTTTGTTTGATTCATCAATCAGGCAGAAAATAGTTCCGTCCAGCCTCCATTGTATCAGGAATGGGCTGGACGGTCAAAAATGATAGGCAAAAAGAAGACGCTTTTTTGCGTTGGTTCATCCATGGCCGTAAGGCTCAGTAACGTTCTTCAAGGTAAATGCCCCGATAATAGTGCCGGAGAATGGTCTTATAATAATCCTTTTTCCGACGGGCACTCTTTTCAAGGGCCATACCGCGGGCGCCCCACTGGCTGAGTCCCACACCGTGTCCCCAACCGCCGCCGACAAAAAAGACCTTTTCGTCCTTGACCCCGGCAAATAAGCGCAGGTCCCCAACCTTCGTTCCCATGCCTTGGCGAGTCTTCTTGTCGATGGGGATCTTCTTGCGGCCCACTTCATAACCATAGGCATTCTTGATGGACACATCGATGGAGTCAGGTTCATCCGTTCCGATGGTTACCTCAAAAAGAGTGCTGTTAAGGCCCAATAAAGATCTCACCTGGCTGCCCGTGAGGGTTACGTCACGGCGGCTGCCCTTGAAGGTCATCCGTTTGACCCGGCCGCTGGTACCGCGATCACTGGACCACTTCATGGGCGCTTTTCCCAGTGGCAGGAGACGGATGCCCTGCAGCTTGCCAATGTCATAGCCGCCCTGTTTCAGCGTCCGTTCGAGCTGAGCCTCCGTAAAGCTCTTGGTCCAGCTGTAGTTGGGAGAATCCTTGTCATCATCCTTGACGGCCTGAAGATAAGGGATATCCTTTCCCCAGACATTTACGGCCGCTTCTGTATAACCGCCGCTCGTACTGTGGAAAAAGGCTTGGATGGGCTCCCCGTCATAAACAGCCGTCACGCCGCGCGTTGCCTTGACGAGTTTTGTCGTATTGGGATGCTCAGCTTCGATACCGCCATAGACCTGTCCTTGGTCCGTCGCCTTGATATCAAACCCTTCATACTGGGGATGATCCAAATGGTAGAGAGCAAAGCTGCGGGCAGCAACGGCCTGGGCCTTGATGGCTTCATCAGGCCACAAAGGAATGACTTCCTTAGCCACCACCCCATAAAGATATTCCTCCACGGGAAGCGCGTTGACAATGGTAAGGCGCTTTTTTTCACGGGTCATGACCGCCGTCAAGGCCCCGCGGTATTTCTTCCGGTTCACAAGGACGGGCTGACTGGCATTTTGGGCCACAAAAGAAAGATTGCCGCCAGAAAGCTTTTTCTTATCGGCATAAAAACGTCCGCCCTTGACGGAGATGAAATGCCGCCCTGGTGACAGGGTGACCTTCTTTCCCCGTCCATCAATGACCGTTATTTTTCCAGCAGAACTCAGTTCTGCCGAATACTGATCCACGACCAGGCCAACCCGGATCTTAGGACCTAGGGAAGCGGCCGAAGCACTTAGGGAAAAAAGCAGCATAACGGCGAGAAAAAAAGCGGTCAGGATCTTTTTCATCTTCATCGCCCCGCGTCCTTTGCCATGATTTCGGGAATGTTTTTCTTCCGCTTGCGAATCTCATAGCGATCCCGTTCGCTAAAGATGCAGCCACAATACGGCTGACGGTAAAGATCAAGATCGAGACTGATTTCAACGCCTTCTTCATACCCCGTACGAAAATCTTCATAATAGAAGGGAATCTCAAACCGCGCAGCCGCTTCTTCGGCGGTTCTGCGGATGAGGTCATGCTTTTGGTAAGGGCTTACGAGAAGGGTCGTGGAAAACGCATCGAAGCCATGTTCCTTGGCGTAGCGGGCGGCCATTTCAAGACGCACGCGATAGCAGTAAGCACAGCGCACAGTCGGTTCACTGAGCATGCCCCGAAGCGTATCTTCCAGAGGATAGCTCTTATCCGCTACGAGGGGATAATGACGGGCCTCACAAAATTCACGAAGCGTATTGAGGCGCCGCTTGAATTCTTTGTAAGGGTGGATATTGGGATTGAAGTAATACATCGTAAAGGTATGCCCTTCAGCCGTCAGTTCCTTTGTTGGATAGCAGGAACAGGGACCGCAGCAGGCATGAAGCAGGATATTCATGGTCATCTTCCTTCCGGATAGGCAATTCCAAGATAACGATATGCCGCCGCTGTTGCCTGACGGCCTTTAGGGGTCCGCTGGAGCATGCCCAGCTGCATGAGGTAAGGCTCGTAGACATCTTCTAACGTCTCTGATTCCTCATTTAACGAAGCAGCCAGGGTATCGACACCGACAGGACGGCCGCCAAAATCCTTGACAAGCTTCGTAAGCAGGCGCCGGTCACTGCGGTCAAGGCCCAAGTCGTCGATTTCAAGTCGCTCCATGGTCTTCCTGCAGATTTCCTTGGTAATCGTGTCCGCCCCGGCCACTTCGGCAAAATCCCGGACCCGTTTCAGGAGGCGATTGGCTACACGGGGCGTACCCCTGCTGCGCCGTCCGATTTCATAAGCTCCTTCATGGTCAATCTTGACGTTCAGGATTTCCGCTGCCCGTTCCACAATGATCTGGAGTTCCTCGGCCGTGTAAAATTCCAGATGGCAGATGACACCAAAGCGGTCCCGCAGGACCTGCCACGCTTCCCATACGCGTTGTCGCCCCAATGAGAGTAAAGCGCGGCAGGTCAAGGCGCACACTGCGGGCAGCAGGGCCCTTGCCGATGATGATATCAAGGGCGTAGTCTTCCATAGCCGAATAAAGAATTTCTTCCACGGTCTTGGGCAGGCGGTGGATTTCATCGATAAAAAGCACTTCGCTTTCGTCCAGATTGGTCAAAATAGCGGCTAGGTCCCCCTGCCGTTCCAAGGCAGGTCCGCTGGTAATCCGGATATTGACGCCCAATTCATTTGCGATGATGTTGGCAAGGGTCGTCTTGCCAAGGCCAGGCGGTCCATAAAGCAGGACATGATCCAAGGCTTCCCGGCGTTTGAGGGCAGCCTGAATGAAGACGGTCATATTCTCTTTGACCTTTTCCTGACCAATATATTCCTGGAGCCTGCGCGGCCGGAGACTGTACTGCCAGCCATCCTGAACCTGCTCACCGCCGGCAATGATGCGCTGATCTTCTTCCACAGCTTATCCCCTCCTTGCCATGACCTGGAGGGCCTTTTTGAGCAGGTCCTCCGCTGACATGTCCGCCGTCACCTTGATGCGGTTCATGACGCCTGAGATTTCATTTTGGGTGTACCCTAAGGAAGCAAGCGCCTCCATGGTTTCCGTCAGGGCAGAAGCTGGGCCTTCTGGAGCGAGGAAGCCTCCATTTGATTCGGGCAGCGGGCCTTCTGGTCCCGTCAGGTCCTTTAGCTCCAAGAGCATGCGTTCTGCCGTCTTTTTTCCAATGCCTGGAAGCTTGGTCAGGAATTTCACATCCCGATTCTTGATGGCAAGCAGGAAATCGTCCACCTTTGACGCGGAAAGGATTCCTTGTGCCACCTTCGGGCCAATGCCGCTTACCGTAATGAGCTTTGTAAAAAGACCATAGGCCTCCTGGGAAAGAAAGCCGTAAAGGGTCAGGGCATCTTCCCGGACGGCAAGGTACGTATAGACCTTGACCTTATCATCAAGGACCATGCGTCCCAAATCCGATGTGTTCATGTAGATGCGGTAGCCGACACCTTGGGTTTCAACGAATGCATAATTGCTTCCAATCGTATCGACGCGTCCTTTGATAAATCCAATCATTTGAGTTTCTCCATAAGATCTTTTTCGCGGACAAAATTAAGGCCTGTAATGGCAATCGCAAGGGCATCTGCTGTATCATCCGGTTTCGGTTCTTCCGTTAAGTGGAGCAGCTTCATGACCATATAGGTCACCTGTTTCTTATCGGCCCGGCCCGTGCCCGTAATGGCCTGTTTGATCTGGATCGGTGTATATTCATAAACCGGCAGATCGGCCATGGCCGCTGACAGGACGATGACGCCGCGGGCCTGTCCAACTGCAATGGCCGTTGTGACATTGCGGTTAAAAAAGAGCTTTTCTACGCTCATGAAATCCGGCTTATACTCCTTGATGAGGCCGGTCAAGGCTTCATAGATGATCTGGAGCCGTTTTTCCGGCAGCATATCCTTATCGGTCAGGATGGATCCGTAATGGATGGGAATGAGCCGGCTTCGTTCCAATTTCACCAGACCGTAACCGCAGATCGCGGTCCCCGGATCGATTCCGAGTGCTAACATGGGGCCTCCTTGATCACAATCCATTTCCTTATATAACAAACAAGCCGGCCCTGGTAGTCCCAGACGGCCGGCCCAAATCCAAGCTTATTCCTCGTCAGGCAGATCTGCGTTGGTGTACACATCCTGCACATCGTCGAGTTCATCAAAGCTGTCGATCATTTTCTGTACTTTTTCTGCATCCTCACCGGTAACGGCAATGGTATTGTCAGGAATCAAGGACAGTTCGCTCATGGCAACGTTGATATTGTGGTCAGCAAGGGCCTGTTCCACAGCATCATAATCTTCCGGAGCGGTCGTAATGACATAGGTATCATCGTTGGTTTCCATGTCCTCGGCACCCGCTTCGAGCGCAATTTCCATCACTTCGTCCTCAGCCGGAGCGCCTTCCTTTTCGATGGTGAAAAGGCCTTTGTTCTTGAACATCCAGCTTACACAACCAGATTCACCCATATTGCCGCCCTTGGAAAAGACATGACGCACATCGGCAGCTGTACGATTGCGGTTATCCGTCAGAGCGCTGATCATAATGGCAACGCCGGCAGGACCGTATCCTTCATAGGTAATCTCTTCGTAGTTCGATCCTTCTGTCGTCCCTTCGCCTTTGGCGATGGCGCGCTTGATGTTTTCTTTCGGGATGTTATTGGCTTTGGCCTTGGAAAGGGCCAGCTTCAAGCGCATATTGCCCGTTGGATCGGAGCCGCCCATCTTGACAGCAATGGTGATTTCACGGCCGATTTTCGTGTTGATCTTGCCGCGCAAGGCGTCGGCCTTTCCTTTTTTGAACTTTATATTGGCCCACTTGGAGTGTCCGGACATACTGAATTCCTCCCAACAAAACTGTGTACTACCCGCCTATTCTATCACAAAGCGCTTATTTGCGCAAATAGACGCGTTCCATGTCAACATGCTTGACTTCGTTCTGGGCAAAATCGTTGTCGCCGGCACATTTGACCTTCGTTGTGTCAGCAAAGCGTTTGAGAAGAACACGCGTAAGCCCCGGTTCCGTGAGTGATCCCGGACCATTGAGACAGCCCTTGACACAGGCCATACCTTCTAGATATTTGATGTCAAGCTTGCCATCCTGGTAATCCTTGAGTGCTTTGAGACATTCTTCCAGACCATTGCAATAGTGGCTGTTTACCGTGATGTCATGGAATTTTTCCGTATAGTCGTTCACGGCCTTACTGACGCCGGCTTCCTGAGGGAAGCTGCATCCATCAGCGGAAGAATCAGGCTGGAAGTCCTCGGCTTCCAGTTCAGCCGGGTTGATTCCTTGGCTGTCCATCATGCACTTTAATTCCTCAAAAGTCAGGGAATAATCGATTTCATCCGGATGCTCGCGGGCTTCGACTTTCTTTGCAATGCAGGGACCGACAAAGACCGTGATGGCACCAGGATCATTGTGTTTTACAGCCTTGCTGCGGGCCACCATCGGGGAAACCGTATCGGAGATGCAGTCAGCAAGGGCCGGAGCATGACGCTTGACCGTTGCCACAAAAGCAGGGCAGCAGGAACTTGTCAAGAGTTTCTGGTCGCCGTGCTCCACCTTTTCCACGTATTCCTCAGCTTCTGAAATGACCGTCATATCTGCCCCAACGGCAACTTCCTTGACTTGCGTAAAGCCCAGCATGCGGCAGGCTTTTTTGATCTGACCGGGAGAGACCTTGAGCCCGAACTGACCGACAAAAGAGGGCGCCAAAAGCGCATAGACGCTGCGATTTTCAGCCTTGAGGTCCTGGATAAGCTGTACAATGTGGCTCCGTTCCTCGATGGCGCCGAAGGGGCAAGCCCCACGGCAGGCACCGCATTCCACACAGACATTTTTATCGATTTCCGCCTTTTTGTCAGCCCCCATATGAAGGGCGTGGACCTTGCAGGCATTTTCACAGGGACGGGAGATTTCAACGACAGCGCCATAAGGGCAGGCCCGTTTGCAGTTGCCGCATTCAACACATACATCATAATCAATATGGGCACGGCCCTGATATACGGAAATGGCCTTTTTCGGGCAGCCATTCATGCAGCGATGGGTCAGACACCGGCGGCAGACATCCGTAATCATGTACTTATTCACCGGGCAGGCCGAGCAGCCTTCCGGCAGGACGGCAATGACATGCTGCGTGCGGTCAACCGGTTCCGAAACGGCCTTTTTGGCAGCTTCAATGATATTCAGGTCCGTATCAAGACCTAAGGCTACGTTGATGCGTTCCTTCAAAACGGCCCGTTCCTTGTGAACGCAGCAGCGCAGACGCGGCGAATCCTCTTGGACGATCTGGAGGATGTCGTAGACATGGTCTGGCAGATTCCCATCATAGGCCATCTTCGAGAGCATGGTCAGGACTTTCCGTCTGATTTGCGTAATTTGAGTGACTTCCATTTGATACCCCTTCATCATATGTTTAAAATCTATGGACACTATGATATCATACTTCAGCTAAAAAAATAAGCCTCAAAACCATAAAATCCTCGTAAAAATGCTACAAAATTTACAAATTAATAGTCATTATTGCCTATCCATTGTTAGAATTATTTGTCTATTCAGTGTGGACAGATAGGGGCAGTATCAGGCTCGGCGCAAAATACATACCAATTTCCCACAAATTCTTGCCTCCACTATTTAATTCCTTTATGGACGTAGGCGAAACAGGGGCTTCTGCAATCCGTAAAGTCCTAGGAGCGGCCCGACCGACAGCGGGATTGTTTCAGGCGTCTTCACAATTTGGATTGTGGTACGGGACTTCTTACGAATCGCCATGCCTTCCTGGCTCTCAAAAGACTCTTTTTCCAAGCAAAGAAGGTCCCTAACTCCATCGAATTGGAGCGATTTGTGCTTCCGAGTAAAAAATAAGAGACGGCCCCACCCTACTTAGCTGCACTTTGTAACAGGCAAAAAAGACTGCGAAAAATGAATCGCTCATTTTTCACAGTCTATCGTGTCAAGCTTCATTTTGAAGGGTCCTTACCGCTTCATCGTAATGATCAGTCATTTCCTTGGGCGGTTCCCGGTCAAGAAGGCTCACCACAACAATGGCAGCAAGGGAAAGAATGAAACCAGGGATGATTTCATAAAGGCCCGTGGAGGCAAAGAAATTTTTCCAGATAAGGACGGTCGACCCGCCGACAATAATTCCTGCCAGGGCACCCTTTGTTGTCATACGGCGCCAGTAAAGGGAAAGAATGACCAGCGGTCCAAAGGCAGAACCAAAGCCGGCCCAGGCATAGGACACAATGGTGAGAATCATGCTGTCTGGATCCAGGGCAAGGATCAGGGACAGGACGGAGACAACAACAATCATAATACGGCTTACCATGACAAGTTCCTTCGCCGTAGCCTTCTTATGGATGAGAATCTTATAGAAATCCGTCGTAAAGCTTGAGGCGGCAACAAGGAGCTGACTATCCGAAGTGCTCATGATAGCGCCCAGGATACCCGACGTGATGATTCCCGCAATAAAGGGATGGAAATAACGGCCGCTCATGTGCATAAATACCGTTTCAGCCGCACTGCCCTTGAGGCTGTCCCCCAGTTCGACGCGGCCTGTGAGACCTACGAGGACAGCCATAGCAAGGGAAACGACGACCCAGGTCACGGCGATGTGGGTGGCCTGTTTGATGTTCTTGGAAGAACGGATGGCCATGAAACGGACCAGGATATGGGGCTGTCCAAAGTAGCCCAAGCCCCAGCCCACAAGGGAAACGATGGCCGTCAAACTGAGTACACTGCCATCGGCCCCTTCAATCATGCTAAAGTAGTTTGAACTGATGGCATTAAGGCGGGTTATGGTAGGCCCCACGCCGCCAATGTAATACATAGCTGTTACAGGCACGATTAGAATGGAAAAGAACATGAGAAAGCCTTGGAACAGGTCCGTCCAGCAGACGGCCGCAAAACCGCCCATCAAGGTGTAAAAGACCACGATGCCGGCCGTCAAAAACAGCGCTGTGTGATAATCCATTCCAAAGGCCGTGTTAAAGAGTTTGCCGCCAGCAACAAAGCTTGACGAAGTGTAGATCAAAAAGAAGATGAAAATGAAGAAGGCTGACTGAAATGTACCCTCTTTACTGGACACCCAGTAAGGAGGGTACATTTTGCGTTATA
>OGQA01001736.1_pt1 | contig 10231 bp, 3 predicted proteins | sample 1553011 | NCBI WGS metagenome assembly OGQA01 (sample SAMEA2580256, study PRJEB22360) | human gut metagenome | biome: human gut; feature: human-associated habitat; material: faeces | place: Denmark | collected 2008/2010 | reverse complement strand
ACAACATCACCGACCTCATCATGCGGGAGGAAAAGCCGCTGGAACGCAAGGTCACGATCCGCAACGACCGTCTACAAAAATACTTTCCCTCCAGCTACACCCCAAAGCAGATGGAGGATGTCATCATCAAGCTGCTGGAGGGCTGGCACCGCAAGCGCCAGCAGGAACAGGCACGATGAGGAGGTGCAGCTATGCGACGAAATGAATTACCTGATACCTGTTTTTCCGTTCTGCCTTCTACCGGGCAGCTTATTATCATCAAAAAAAGCGAGAGTGGCTACTATCCCTCCGAATGGGATACCGGTAACCGCGAGGAAAACCGTGACATCGCCAGCAGTCATAATGCGCGGCGCGGCATCACGGACATTCAGGAGGCCGCCATGCTGGCAGGTTCCATGTTCGGCTGGAACACACCGGGCGCAAACCCGCAATGGTATTTGGACAACGCAAGATATGTGAATTCCAACATCGTCCAAGGCCATATCAAAGACCCAATCATGAGCGTGTACTATCCCGTCAGCAGTTTCTTACTGTGCTATGAGATCATGGGCAAACAGCACTTTTATCTGCCCATGGACAAACTGCCGCAAGAGCTGATGGGCCAAAGGTCGCAGTTCATCATGCTGCCGGATATGGTATGTGGAGTACCGGTCATGCCGGTGACAGCGACTTTTGCACAAAACGAGAGTTGCACCGTCCAGTTGGAGCGCGGCTGCTATGTAGCGGGCGAAGCAGTCAATCAGGAATACCACATCACCGCCCGCGTCCGCATCGGCAGTGCCGAGTTTGTCATGGGCGAATGCAGCAAAGCTCCCGATCCGTTTGTGACATGGGTGAGAAACTGCAAAAATGATGGAGATGGCCCACCCAATTACTTTTGGGGACATTACAGAAGCTATCGCGCCGCCGCTGTTGAAGATTTCTGTGAACGGGCAAATGATGAATACAAAAAGCAACAAAATCGCATGGTGCAGCAGGAACAAAAGCGCACCACGCCGAAAAAAGAAAGAGGTGAAGCACGATGAGTGACCGTGAACCGGTCAACATTATGGGCGTGTTCGCCTTTCCAAACCCTAACAAAGATGAGCGCATGATCCGCTTCATCGACAGTGAATACCACACGCTCTTTACCATCAAGGACGGGGAAAGCATCGTCATTACCCGCTTTGACGGTGAAAAGATGGTTTTCCCTTGCAAGTACATTGACGATTGCCATGTCTGCATCGGTAATTCTGCCTATCATATCTGCGAGTTTGCAGAAATGCAGGAACGTAACGGCAACACCTATGTTCCCAGCGCGCCGAAAATCAGCGGCGAGATCGGCACCTATGAAATCTACCAGATCCCCGCAATCGCTGATGTAGACTACTGTTTCCGATCTTACGCGGAGGCAAAGGGAAAACTCCAGAACGCTGATTATCAGCGTTCTTACGCCGGTATGTTCGCAAAGGAAAATTCGCTGGAGCATCTTTGGACAAAGCACAACAGCGACCACCGCCCCTTTGCCCGTCGGATGCGTTCCCTGTCCGTAAGCGACATCGTGGTACTGGCGCAAGGTGGAAAGAAAACTGCCTACTACACGGATAGCGTTGGTTTCAAGGAAGTGCCGGAGTTTTTAGCACAACAGAGAGTGCAAAAGAAACACAGAGAACGAGGTGAAGCCAGATGAGCTATGACGCGCAGAAGGTGACCTACCAGGAGGTCACGATTTTTGACCGACCGGCATTGTTTACAGAATGCCGCATTGATCGGGCCACCGTGCCGGAGGGCGTATATCGCTACGAGCTGCGACATGGGGATGAGGATTGGGGAGAGCCGATAGAACTGTCACGGAGTCTCATGGTCAACTTCTATGGCACCGTTCTCACCCGCGAGCCGTTCCAGCTTCCCATTGATGGGTGGATTCCAATGGAGAATGACAGCCTTTCCTTTCAGGATGGCGGATGCCACACCCTTGCGGAATTTCAGCAGAAATATCCCGCCAGTGATAAGGATGTCATTGACTTTTACAGCGTCAATGAGCCTGCGCTGCACGCTCTCTATTTCTCTCGCAGCGAGGAGCAGGACAAGTCTGCGGGCTGCGTGGGACATCTCCGGGGTGATTTTGGCAGTGGCAAGCAGTTTTACACAACATGGTGGCCCCACCAGCAAGACGCACTGAATACGCCTGAGTTTAAGGCCGATATTGACCGTACCATAAACTGGCTGCGGGAGCAGCCGGACTCCCCACTGCGGGACTTTGACAGCATGGATCGCTACTGCAACCGGTACGAGCGGATCTGCGCCATCAAGGGCGCGTTGCTTCCCTCCTGTGGATTCATGGTAAAAACAAAGCGGTATGTGTATATGCTCCGCTGTACGCCGGTTAAAGGCGATTATAATTTTTATATCTACTGCTACCGGCGCAAAAATTTTGAAAAGGTATGTGCCGAACAGAAGAAAAATAACCGGTCACACAACAAAAAGAAATCAGAGCCGGAGCGATAAGGAGGTTCCAACTTGCCTACCAAATTTCAGCTTATCACAGAGCTATATGACCAGACCGTGCAGAGCGTCACCGGCAGCTATCAAAGCTGGACGGGCTTTCTCCGCGCCGCCTGCTACAATTACAAATGCCCCTTTGATGATCAAATTCTGATCTACGCCCAGCGCCCGGACGCCACGGCGGTCCTTGAGATGGAGCGCTGGAACCGTCAGTTTGGCCGCTGGGTCAATCGTGGGGCCAAGAGCATCGCCGTATTTGGCGATGACGGGCAAAACTGCTTGAAGCTCTATTTTGATGTTTCCGACACCCATGCGTCCCGTTTTGCCCGTCCGCTACCCATCTGGACGATGCACCCGGCCTTTGAGCCGGAGGTCATCGAAACGCTGGAGGCCACCTTCGGCAACCTTGCCGAAAAAGAAAATCTGGCGGACGCGGTGCGCTCCGCCTGCCACAACGCCGTGGCGGACAACTTCACGGACTACCTGCAAGACCTGCGGAAGTGCCGGGAGGACAGCCTGCTGGAGGAACTGGATGACCTCAATTTGGAGGCGTTCTACCGGGATGCGCTGGAGATCAGCGTGGCCTATATGCTGATGACCCGCCTCGGCCTACCGGCAGACGAGTATTTTTCGCCCGATGAGTTCGCCCATGTGTACGAATTCAACACGCCGCCCACCATCAACGCCCTGGGCATCGCCACCAGCGACATCGCGGAGATGGGCCTGCGGGAGATCAGCCGAACGGTCATGCAGGCCCAGCGGGAGCAATTATTTGCAAATGCCGAAAAGAGCGGATATGATAACAGCACAGGACACGAAACAACAGGACACGAAAGGAGCGAACATCATGGAAGTGACCTATCGGATGCAGGACGGCTTTCAGGTGCCGAACCTGCTGATGCCGCAGACGCCGGAGGCGCATCTGGGCAAGTACGCGGAGTTGCGGAGAGCGTACCTGAAGAAGCACCGCAGGGTGCTTTACACCAACCTCAAGACCAGCGGCAAGCTGACGGAGCATCTGGCAGAGATCGAGCAGACCGCACGGAAGATGGTGGAGCAGTCCGTGACACAGATGGCACAGAACGAGGGCGTGACGGAGGATCTGAAAGCGACCGATCCCCTGCGCTGGACGGGCCTGATGAACAATCTCCGGCACAGCGCGGAGGAACTGGTGCTCAGCGACCTGATCTACAACTGACAACCGAAGAACCCACAGAGGCAGGAAGTGATGAGCTTCCTGCCTTTGTCGATCACAGCGGGGATTATGTGCTGCTGGATCGTCTACGCGCCGATTGTGATTATTTCCTCGGCGCTGGTGGCCGGAGTGAAAAGCACCTGTGGGCAGGTAATGTCCACGCGCAAATCAAGAAAATGCGGGAGCTGTATGACGCCCTCGCAGAAAAGCCGGAATGGCTGACCGCAGAAGCCATTGACCGCTACGCCGCGCAGATGGCCGCACCCTATCAGGTCGCTGCCTATCACCATTTTGAAAACGGCTTTGACGATAAGCTGGACTATCAAACGCTGGAAGAAGCGGAGGCCGCGGCGCAGGGCTATGTTGCCGGTACGATGGAGGAAGATGGTTTTGCCTATGACGGCGCTGCCGTCTATGATGCCGAAACACACCAGTGCCTCCGCGTCTACGGTGATTACCCGGACGAAAAGGCACAGGAACAGGCAGTCGCCTTTGCGCTGGAGCATGACACCGCACAGCAAAATGCCGCAGAACTGCCCGCCTTTCTGGATATGCACCTCATTGAAGCGAATCTGCTGGACAACGGCGGGCGCAAGCACAAGCGACAGGAGATTTTTGAATACTTTCAAGCGCACAAGAGCCTTGCGGAACGCACGGAGTTCTTAAAAAACAGCTACAACGATATATGGGTGGAGGTACTGACCGATGGTGTTCGGACAGGCTACCACGCCGAGAAAGACGGACTATTGATGTGGGAGGGCAACTACCTCTCCCGCACCTCAGAGTCCGTTTTTTCATGGTCGGTCATCACCGAAATGACCGAGGGGCTGATCGAGCGCGGCGAGTACAAGATCAAGCTGGGCCTGCAAAATGCCCCAATCGTCGCAGAGCAGCTTGCCCTGTTCGACATGGGCGGCGACGCTCCGGTGTACGAGGCTCCGGCAGATGCGCCCTCCGGCATTCTGGCCCCGGCCCGCACGGTGCCGCAGGAGGTCATTGATCTGGCCCTCTGCACGGGCGGCAACGAACCCAACAGTGCGGAGCGCATCGCAGTGTTCTATATGCGGGAGCGGCCTGAACCGGAAAATATATCATTTCTGCGCCGGGAGTTCGGTAGGGCGAACGGGCGCGGCATTGAATACGAAGGCCGCAAATACGCCGTGTGGTTTCTGGAGGACGGCATCCACCTCGCCCAAGGGGACAGCGTCCGCACCGGGTACAGCAAGACCGTGGTCACATGGGAACAGGTGTCGGATCGCATTCTGGAGTTGCTGGATGCGGGGACTTATCTCTCCGCATCCGAACTGGCGCAGGCCCCGGACAAGGTACTGCACGAAGCGATGGACGCGCTTTTGATGACGGCCCGTGACCTAAACGAAGAAGGCCGCGCGCAGGGCCTATTCCCGCAGACTTTGACCATCCATGACCAGCACAAGGGCTACCCGGAGCTGGACGAGGATATGGTTGCGTTCGCAAAGACAGATGGCGGTCTGCAAACACTGGCGCAGGAATATCATGCTTTCCTTGACGCTTATGCCCAAGACCGCAACATTATGCGCTGGCGACTATCCGCTTACAACACCCACCGCATCGGTGTTGTGCTGGACGGCCTGCCCTACCCGGAGCGCTACTTTACTGCCCAGCCTAATTTCCTGCGTCAGAGCAAAATGTTCATCACACAAGACGAGATCGACCATCACTTTTTGAATGAAGGCACGGAAAGCCGCCTAACGATCTATTCCCATTTCTGCTATCCCCACACGCCGGAGGAACGCCAGAAATTCATCAAGGGCAGCTTTGGTGAGTACAGCGGCGGCAGCCGCGCCGGGTATGGATACACCAAGACTTACAAAGGGCTGGAGTATGAGCGCGACTATAATTTCAAGAAATATGATACCGTCCATCTGACCATCCCTAATGTGGTCAAGGAGTATGAGCGCCTGATCGCGCAGAAACGATTCCCTGGTGAGGATGCTATCGCCAAAATCCCGGAATATGAGCGTGGGCAGTTGGCTCGAACCGTCTATAACGGTTTTTACAATGCGCCGGACGATGTTCCGCGGCCCTATCCAAAGGGTGCGGACTTTTATGATGCCGTTCCCATCATTGAAAAGCAGCTTCAGGACAAGGCCAAAGCTGCGGATATGCTGGCGGCGCTGACCTCCCGGCTGGATGGGACGGACGAGAGTGACCGTTTCTATGATTCCGTCCGCCGCGCAAAGGAGCAGCTTTCCGAATATGTGGACGGCACTTTCAGCCTGTTCAACCACCGGCATGATGCTCCTCAGCAGGAACACGCCGTTGAGCCGAAAACGACACCGCAGGAGAACGCAATCATCGAGGAGCCGGAGAAGTCACAGTCTGAACCTGTTTCAACTGCCGATCCTGTTATCGTTGGCACACGCCTGACCATAGATGGGCGGCAGTTTGAAGTGGACAGCGTAGACGATCATACACAAAATGTATCCCTACGGGATGTGACCTTTGAAGGCGGAACGGGATTTCCCATCTTCCGAAAGGAATCCATCGACTATGTCCGCGCTTACATGGAGCAGCCGGACACGGTGCGGGAAACCACAGCACCGCAGACGGACGAGCCGCCTGCGGTACTCACCCCGCCGAAAAAGAAAAAGCAAAACGCGCTTGCCTATCCGCTGGACGCGAACGGCAGCAACTACCGCATCACCGATGACCATATTGGAGAGGGCGCACCGTTGGAGCGTTTTCAGCGCAATCTGGACGCGATCCGCACCCTGAAGGCCATAGAAGCGGAGAACCGCACCGCCACAGCGGAGGAACAGGCTGTGCTGGCACAGTATGTGGGCTGGGGCGGTCTGGCGGACTTCTTTGATGAAAAGAACCCACGATACAGCGAGCTGAAAGACCTGCTGACGGACGCCGAATACGCCGCCGCCCGCGAATCTACGTTGACGGCGTTCTTTACGCCGCCTGTGGTCATCCGCGGCATCTATGCCGCCCTGGGGCAGATGGGCTTCACGCAGGGCAACATTTTGGAACCGTCCTGCGGCATTGGTAATTTTCTTGGTATGCTGCCGGAAAGCATGAGCGGCAGCAAGCTGTATGGCGTGGAGCTGGACGATCTCTCCGGCCGCATCGCCCGCCAGCTTTATCAGAAAAGCAGTATCGCGGTGCAGGGCTATGAGAAAACCGCCTTCCCGGATAACTTTTTCGATGTTGCCATTGGCAATGTCCCCTTCGGCCAGTTCCATGTGCCGGACAAACGCTATGACCGGCTGAATTTTCCCATCCATGAGTATTTCATCGCCAAAGCACTGGATCAGGTCAGACCGGGCGGCGTTATCGCCGTTGTGACCTCCAGCTACACCATGGACAAGCGCACCGCCAGCGCGCGAAAATACATCGCGCAGCGCTCGGAGCTGCTGGGGGCGATCCGCCTGCCCAACAATGCGTTCAAGGCCGCGGCGGGCACGGAGGTGGTTTCAGACATTCTGTTCCTCCAAAAGCGGGAACGAATGGTGGATATAGAACCCGAATGGGTACACCTTGCCACCAACGAGGACGGCATCCAGATGAACAGCTACTTCATCGACCACCCGGATATGATCTTGGGCGAGATGAAGATGGTGTCCGGGCCGTTCGGCCCCACGCCCACCTGTGAGCCGTACCCGGAGCATCCGCTGGAAGCACTGCTGGCGGAGGCCGTTCAGAATGTCCACGGTGAAATTACCGCTTATGATCGGGAGGAAGAGCTGGAGGGCGAGGATCATTCCATTGAGGCCGATCCTGCCGTCCGCAACTTCTCCTATACACTGGTGGACGGTCAGATCTATTACCGCGAAAACAGCCGCATGAATCCGGTGGAAGTATCCAAGACGGCAGAGAGCAGAATCCGCGGCATGATCGAGCTGCGGGACTGTGTGCGGACGCTGCTGGAATACCAGACCGAGGACTATCCCGATGAAGAAATCAAGGCGCAGCAAGCCAAACTGAATACCCTCTACGACGCCTTTACCCGCAAATACGGACTCATCAACTCTCGCGGCAATGCCATTGCCTTTGACCAGGACAGCTCCTACTTCCTGCTGTGTTCACTGGAAATTCTGGACGAGGACCGGAACTTGAAGCACAAGGCCGACCTGTTCACCAAGCGCACCATCCGCAGCCACAAACCCGCTGAAAAGGTAGACACGGCGGTGGAGGCGCTGGCGCTGTCCATTGGCGAAAAGGCCCATGTGGATATGGACTATATGGGCAGGCTCACCGGCAAGGACGAAGAAACGCTGTTTTCTGAGTTGACCGGCGTGGTGTTCCTAAACCCCGCTTACACCGGCGAGAACGACGGGCATGAGAAATACCTGCCCGCTGACGAGTATCTTTCCGGCAATGTGCGTCAGAAATTGACGGTTGCCCAAGGCAAGGCGGAACAGGACCCGCAGTATCAGACCAACGCTGATGCGCTCGCGCAGGTGCAGCCCACCGACCTCACCGCCAGCGAGATCTCCGTCCGGCTGGGCGCTACATGGCTGGACACCGAATATGTCCGCCGGTTTATTTTTGAAACGCTGGGAACACCCCGCAGCGCGCAATGGGGTATGAAGGTCCACTATTCCGGCATCACCGGCGAGTGGCGTATTGAGGGCAAGAGCAAGGATCGCGGCAATGTGAAGGCCATCAGTACCTACGGCACACAGCGCATCAACGCCTATGAGATTATCGAAACGACACTTAACCTGAAGGATGTCCGCATTTTTGATTACCAATACGATGAAGAAGGGCGCAGAATTGCCGTTCTGAATAAGAAAGAGACTGCTATCGCGCAGAGCAAGCAGGAGCTTATCAAAGAAGCATTTGCTGAATGGATTTGGAAAGACCCTGACCGGCGTGAAGCCATCTGCAAGACCTACAATATCCTGTTTAATTCCAACCGACCCCGTGAGTACGACGGCAGCCACATCAATTTCAGCGGTATGAACCCGGAGATCACGCTCCGCAAGCACCAAGTTAATGCCATAGCACATATTCTCTACGGCGGAAATACGCTGCTGGCGCATGTTGTCGGTGCGGGTAAGACGTTTGAGATGGTCGCGGCGGCGATGGAATCAAGGCGGTTGGGCCTGTGCCAGAAATCTCTTTTTGTGGTGCCCAACCACCTGACAGAGCAGTGGGCCACTGAGTTTTTGCAGCTCTATCCGGCAGCGAACATCCTTGTCGCCACCCGCAAGGATTTTGAAACCAAAAACCGCAAGAAATTCTGTGGACGGATCGCCACCGGCGACTATGACGCCGTTATTATCGGGCATTCGCAGTTTGAGAAGATCCCCATGAGCGTAGAGCGCCAGCGGGCCATTCTGGAGCAGCAGATCGACGAGATCATGTTGGGAATCCGTGAGGCAAAGGAGGCAAACGTTGAACGGTTTACCATTAAGCAGATGGAGAAAACCAAGAAAGGGCTGCAAGCCAAGATCGACAAGCTGAATGACCAGAGCCGCAAGGACGATGTGGTCACCTTTGAAGAATTGGGCGTTGACCGTATCTTCATCGATGAGGCGCATTACTATAAAAACCTCGCCGCATTTACAAAAATGCGGAATGTGGGCAACATCAGCCAAACCGAGGCCATGAAGTCCAGCGACCTGTATATGAAGTGTCGGTATTTGGACGAGTTGACCGGCGGCAGAGGCGTTGTGTTTGCCACCGGCACGCCCATCTCCAATAGCATGGTGGAGATGTACACCATGCAGAAGTATCTCCAGTACGGAGCGCTGCGCAGGAATGACCTTCTCCACTTCGATGCCTGGGCCTCCACCTTCGGCGAGACGGTGACGGCTATCGAGCTTTCCCCGGAGGGCACGGGCTACCGCGCCAAAACAAGGTTTGCGAAGTTCTATAATCTACCGGAGCTCATGGCAATGTTCAAGGAGACCGCAGATATTCAAACGGCGGATATGCTCAAGCTCCCCGTGCCGGAGGCCCATTACCACAGCGTTGTTTTGAAGCCATCGGAAACGCAAAAGGAAATGGTGGCCTCTCTTTCAGAACGAGCCGAGCGTGTCCGCAATAAGATGGTGGATTCCAGCGTGGATAACATGCTCCTCATCACCAATGACGGCAGAAAGCTCGCCTTGGATCAGCGGCTCATGAACGATATGCTCCCCGACAGCGAGACAAGCAAGGTGGGCGCGTGTGCGGAGAATGTTTTTGATATTTGGCAGCGCACCGCCGATCAGAAATCGACACAGATGGTATTCTGCGACCTGTCTACGCCCCACGGCGACGGCAAGTTCAATGTGTACGATGATCTCCGGAACAAGCTGATTGCCAAGGGCATTCCGGCAGAGGAAATCGCCTATATCCACGCGGCGAATTCAGAGGCGCAAAAGAAAGAGTTGTTTGGCAAGGTGCGCTCCGGTCAGGTGCGTGTGCTCATCGGTTCCACGCAGAAAATGGGAGCCGGCACCAATGTGCAGACGAAGCTTGCGGCACTTCATCATTTGGATTGTCCGTGGCGACCGTCAGATGTAGGACGGATTTTGCGGACATTCAAAATAAAAAAGAATGTGGAGGTAACAG
>OGQA01001729.1_pt1 | contig 10246 bp, 9 predicted proteins | sample 1553011 | NCBI WGS metagenome assembly OGQA01 (sample SAMEA2580256, study PRJEB22360) | human gut metagenome | biome: human gut; feature: human-associated habitat; material: faeces | place: Denmark | collected 2008/2010 | reverse complement strand
TTCCTCATGGCTGCCATAGGCTCTGCGGTAGGACTGGGCAATATATGGGGCTTCCCGTATAAGATGGGTGCAAACGGCGGCGGCGCGTTCCTGCTGGTATACGTCATACTGGTGGTATTCGTGGGCTTCGCCGTAATGCTGGGAGAGCTGACAATAGGCCGCAAGACCGGCAAGGGCGCGGTTGGCGCATACAGGGCGCTGAACAAAAAGCTCCCATGGGTGGGCTACATGGGCGTAGGCTCCGCGTTCCTTATTCTGGGCTTCTACAGCGTGCTGGGCGGCATGGTAATGCGCTACATGCTGGGCTTCCTCGTTAATATGTTCGGCGGCGCGGGCTTTGCGGCGGAGGGCTTCTTCGGCTCATGGATAGCCAATATGCCCGGCATGGTGGGCTTTTACGCGCTGTTCATGCTGCTCAATATAGTGATAGTTATGGGCGGCATATCCGGCGGCATAGAGAAATTCTCAAAGGTAGCAATGCCCGCTCTTGCGGTGATGCTGGTGACGGTCATAGTATACGTCGCCTGCCAGCCCGGCGCTATGGAGGGCTATAAGTTCATGTTCGTGCCGGACTTCTCGGTTTTCGACAGCCTCAAGTCCTTCTTCGACGTGCTCAAGTCTGCAGCGGGCCAGATGTTCTTCTCACTGTCCCTTGGCATGGGCGCAATGATAACCTACGGCTCCTATCTCTCCAAAAGCGAGGATCTTAATACCAACACCATAATAATCCCCGTGGCGGATACAATAGTGGCCATAATGGCCGGTATGGCGGTAATGCCCGCCTGCTCCGCCTTCGGCATGGACTACGGTCAGGGCCCCGGCCTGCTCTTCAATACCCTCCAGACGGTATTCATGGACGGCATGGGCGGCTTCATAGGCAACCTCATGGGCTTCCTGTTCTATACCCTCGTATTTATAGCGGCCATAACCTCGTCAATATCGCTGCTTGAGGTAAACACCGCGTATATCATAGACAAGAAACTTGAAAAGGGCAAGAAGGTCAACCGCAAGAGCATAACCGTAATAATGGCCACAGTCATTTTCATAGTCGGATTGCCTACGGCGCTGGACGGACTCGGCACAAACGTAGCGGGCGGCGCGCTCATAGACAACCCCGCCATAACCTTCGGCCTGCCCACGGTGGGCGCCACGGCGGATTGGCTGGACTTTTACGACATGATCGCGGAGGGCATACTCATGCCCTTGGGCTCCCTCGCCATGAGCATAATCATAGGCTGGGTGTTCGGGAACAGGATGGTAAAGGAGGAGGTCGCCTGCTCCGGCCATGTATACCGGGCAGAAGGGTTCTACAATATTTGCTTTAAGTACATCGTTCCTGTTATAATGGTGATAGTGCTTTACGCGCAGATACAGACATTCTTTGGCTAAAAAGGAGATGCTTATTATATGAAGCTGACGCTTGAAAGGGCGGAGGAGATACTTAAAAAGCACACCACTGAGGAGCACCTGTTTACCCATGCGCTGGCCGTCAGCTCGGCCATGGGCGCAATGGCGGAGCATTTCGGAGAAGATCCTGAATACTGGAGGGCCATAGGCTACCTTCACGACGTGGACTACGAGAAGTTTCCGGAGGAGCACTGCAAGCACGTCCGTGAGCTGCTTGCCCCGGAGGGGGTGGACGAGGAGGACATAAGAGCCATAATCTCCCATGGCTATGGACTTTGCACAGAGGAAGTAAAGCCCGAGACTAACCTCGAAAAGAGCCTGTTTGCGGTGGACGAGCTCACCGGCATAGTCATGGCCTGCGCCCTCATGCGGCCTACCGGTATAACGGATCTGGAGGTCAGCAGCCTTAAGAAGAAGTTCAAGGATAAGAAGTTTGCCGCCAAGTGCAACCGGGAGATCATAAAGCAGGGCGCGGAGACTCTGGGTATGCCCCTTGAAGAGCTTATGGAGCTTACAATAAAGGGAATGAAGACCGAGGCGGACGCGCTGGGCCTGGGCGCAAAGGAATAGAAAAAAAGCATTAAAAAAGCGGGAATTTCCCCGCTTTTTTATTTGCGCGGGAAGGCTCGCTATGCTATAATCCATCTAAGAATGCTATTAAACGGAGGTGAGCTCATGGACGACAGTTGCAGTTGCACGGGAAAACAGGCTTCGGCTGAAGGCGTTCACTTGTGCCGGTTCATGGCTCGCACCCGCAGCGTAGCGGCATAAGCATATCACATAATCATTCAGCTTTAGCCATACTTCTTTAAGCAACAGCAGACTAATATTGTCCCTTGGCGAGCGCTTTTTGCGTGCGCCGTATTTTCGCTTGAATAAAATCGGAGGTGTGGATAATGGACAGCGTCAGAAATTTACCGGAAGAACAGCCGGTACTCCGCAACTATTCGGAGGAGCTGGCAAAGATAATAAGAAGCGGCATCTCTCCTCGCGCACTGAAGGACAGGCTTTCGGACTACCATCAGAGGGATATAGCAGAGGTGCTGGAGGAGCTTACCCCGGCCGAGCGCAAGAAGCTTTACGGCATATTGGACAGCGACGAGCTTTCCGGCGTGTTTGAATTCGTCGACCATCCCTATGTTTACATAGACGAGCTGAACATACGCAAGAAGGTGGACATACTTTCCTGCATGGATCCTGACAAGGCGATAGCATGCCTCAGGGAAATGCCGCGCGAGCAGCGCGAGATGCTCATAGACCTTATGGATGAGGGCAGCCGGCGGGATATAGCCATGGTGGACGCATTCGACGAGGACGAGGTGGGCAGCATAATGACCACCAACTATATCGTCATACAGCGCGGCAGCACCATAAAGGGCGCCATGGCGGACCTTATCAGCCAGGCGGCTGAAAACGACAACATCTCGACCATATACGTTACCGAAAAGGACGCGTATTACGGGGCCATAGATCTGAAGGACCTGATTATTTCCCGGGAAAACAGCAACCTTGAGGATATCATAGCTACGTCCTACCCTTACCTTTACGCAAGGGAGCAGATAGAGGATTGCCTGGAGCGCATAAAGGACTATTCCGAGGACTCCATACCAGTGCTTAGCAGCGACAACAAGCTGCTGGGCGTAGTCACCTCCCAGAGCATAGTTCAGGTAGTAGATGAAGAGCTGGGCGACGATTATGCAAAGCTGGGCGGCTTGACAGCCGAGGAGGACCTGAACGAGCCTACGATACAGAGCATAAGGAAGCGTCTGCCCTGGCTACTCATATTGATGGTGCTGGGCATGGTGGTATCCGGCGTGGTAGGCCTGTTTGAGGGCATAATGGCGCAGCTTACCATAATAGTCAGCTTCCAGTCCCTCATACTGGACATGGCGGGCAACGTGGGCACTCAGTCCCTTGCGGTTACTATCCGCGTACTTATGGATGAAACGCTGACCGGCAGGCAGAAGCTGGAGCTGGTGTGCAAGGAGGGCCGTATAGGCCTGTTAAACGGACTGATACTCGGGGCGGCATCATGCGGCGTGGTAGGGCTTTACATAATGCTCTTCAAGGCCAAGGCGGCGGCCTTCGCCTTCGGCATATCAGGCTGCATAGGCGTGGCGCTGCTGCTTGCGATGGCGGTATCCAGCATAGTGGGGACCTGCGTGCCTCTGCTCTTCAAAAAACTGGGTGTGGATCCCGCCGTGGCTTCCGGCCCGCTGATAACAACTCTGAACGACCTTACAGCCGTCGTGGCCTATTACGGCCTTGCGTGGCTGCTGCTGATAAACACCTTCGGTTTTGGGACGTAATAAAAGGGCGGATATAAAAGCGCACGGCAAATCAGCGGCTGCCGGCAGCAACAGCGGGTTGCTTGGCGAATGGGGCATATGCTGATAAAATGAGGGTGAAGGAGGCGATCTGCATGGAAACAAAAAATATAATTTTTGAACTGCGAACAAACAGAGGATTATCTCAAGACGAACTTGCAGAAAGAATATGCGTTACACGCCAGGCCGTATCGCGCTGGGAAAATGGCGAGACCGTACCGAATACCGAGACGTTAAAGCTGCTGTCCAAGCTGTTCGACGTATCGATCAACACTCTCCTGGGCTCTCCGCGAAAGCTGATCTGCCAATGCTGCGGTATGCCCCTTGAGGATTCTGTTATCAGCAAAGAGCCCGATGGCGACTTCAACGAGGATTATTGCAAATGGTGCTATGCGGAGGGCCAATTCGCGTATAAATCGAAGGAGGCTCTGCTCGATTACCTCGTCGCCAATATGCCCAACCCGGACAATTTGCAGGAGGAGGACAGGCGCGTTCAATTCGATTCATATCTTTCCCGGCTGAAGCGCTGGAAATGACGCGCATCTGCACAGCCTTTATTTGACATAAGGCGTTTTTTTCACATTCAAGCGTTAAAGATCCTCCGTATGGCTGATGGCATACGGAGGATCGGTTATTTATGTGTACGCAAAATTCAAACGCGTATCACATCACCCCGAGGCCGCGGGCTAATCGGGTGATGAAATCGTGTACGTTGGCCACGATGGTGGTTGCGCTGAGGCTGCCACGGTCCAGAAGCTTATTCACCACGAACTCGTCAGAGTCAACGGCGTAGAAGTACACGGGGCGTATGCTGCCGTCCTTCTGTACCCGGAATGAGGGGGTCATGTTGCCGGTGGCGATGGTGTGCAGCATGGTGGCAAGGCATATGACGGTGGTAGCGTCGCGCACCATGTCCCGCATTGCGTTGGCGGCCTGATATACGTCGCCTATCACCTCGGGAAGGGGGCCGTCATCGCGTATGGAGCCCGCCAGCACGAAGGGGACGTTATTCCTTACGCAGCTCACCATTATGCCATTGTCCAGCTTATACTCCTCCACAAATGCGGGTATGGAGCCTGAGCGGCGCACCAGGTTAAGCACGTCCAGATGGTTGTAGTGGCCGTTTGGCATGGATTTCTGGGTGTATATGTCCTGACCGAGGGCGGTGTGAAGATACGCCCCCTCAAGGTCGTGGGTAGCCAGGGCGTTGCCCGCCATGAGGCCGTGAACGTAGCCGTTTTCCACTATGGCCTGCATGGCCCGCCGGGCGTCACGGTCAAAGGCGAAGGCGGGGCCCATCACCCAGACTACCTTGCCGTGCTGCTTTTCGTATTTTAAAAGCTCGGTGAGCTGGTCGTAATCCCTCGAATATGAGGTTTCGCGGCTGCGGCCCTGACGGAACACAAAGGCGTCCTCCAAGGCGTCCTCACCGCCCGCGAAGCCGTTGGCGTGTACGAATATGCCGTCCCTGCCGCTTTCCGTGCGGCCCAGCAGCACGAGGTCGCCCTTTTTTATGTTGCGGGCCTCCACCACGTCCAGGCGGTTTGACTCAGGCCGGTATACCACGCAGGAGTCCATGCGGCTTTCCCCAGCAAGCAGCCACCGGCCATTTATTTTAAAGTATTCCGGGAACATGGAGGTGCTGTGGTAGCCCTCCGGCACTATGCCGTCCCGCTCCGCAGGGGCCATGGCAGCGTCGGGGGCGTTTCTGAATATATCAAGGCCGAAATCCGGGGCCTTGTACCGGGGCATTTCAAAGGACATGTGGTTTCCTCCTCATCAGCAGAGAGTGGCATACATTACAGCCTTTATGGTGTGCATGCGGTTTTCCGCCTCGTCAAACACCACGCTCTGCCTGCCCTCGAACACCTCGTCCGTGACCTCCATTTCGGATATGCCGAACTTTTTGGCTATCTCCGCGCCTATGGTGGTGCGGGTATCGTGGAAGGAGGGGAGACAGTGCATGAATATGGCGGTATCCCTGGCGTTTTTCATGGCGGCGGCGTTCACCTGATAGGGGGTGAGCAGCTTTATGCGCTCCGCCCATACCTCGTCGGGCTCGCCCATGGATACCCATATATCGGTGTAGATGACGTCGGCGCCGGCAGTGCCCTCCTTTACGTCCTCGGTGAGGGTGACGGTGCAGCCGTTTTCCGCCGCGATGGCACGGCAGGTATCCACCAGCTCCTGGGCTGGGAACAGCGCCTTTGGCGCGCAGGCGGTGAAGTTGAGGCCCATCTTGGCGCAGGCCACCATGAGGGAATTGCCCATGTTGTTGCGGGCGTCCCCCATGTAGGTGAAGTTTATGCCCTTTAGGCGGCCCAGCTTTTCCTCGATGGTGAGAAGGTCCGCAAGCATCTGGGTGGGGTGGAACTGATCCGTAAGGCCGTTCCATACAGGAACTCCGGAGTATTTGGCAAGCTCCTCCACAAGCTGCTGACTGTAACCCCGGTACTCTATGCCGTCATACATCCTGCCCAGCACCCGCGCCGTGTCGGGTATGCTCTCCTTTTTGCCCATCTGGGAGGAGCCGGGGTCAAGATAGGTCACGCCCATGCCCAGATCCCGGCCTGCAACTTCAAAGGAGCAGCGGGTGCGGGTGGAGGTCTTTTCAAAGAGCAGCACTATGTTTTTGCCGTCAAGGTACTTATGAGGCACCCCGGATCGCTTCATGCTCTTGAAGTCCTTTGAAAGGTCCAGAAGATAGCGTATTTCAGCAGGGGTGAAGTCCAATAGCTTGAGGTAGCTTTTGCCGCGAAGATTTACTGCCATGATTGTGGCCTCCTTTTAAGTTTATTTATATGATGATTTCTTTTTAATCGCGCCATAGGGGCATGCTCATGCACCTGGGGCCGCCCCGCCCCCGGGAAAGCTCCGAGCTGGGCATTTCCAGCACGGTAACGCCGTTGTCTCTCAGTATTTTGTTGGTTATGATGTTGCGGTCGTAGGCCGCTACCACGCCGGGGGAAATGCAGAGAGTGTTGGAGGCGTCGTTCCACTGCTCCCTCTCAGAGGCTATGGGATCCTTGCCGCCGCAGCGTATGAGGGACACGCTGTCCAGCTCCAGCTTTTCCCTGAATATATCCTCCAGAGGCTGGGTCAGCTCCCGGGCCCTTATGGCCTTGGGGCCGTTGCCCGGGGTTATTTCGTATATGCGCAGCGTTTCCCGTATGCCGGGGTGCATCACGAATTTGCCGGTATCCACCTGAGTGAGCACCGTATCAAGGTGCATGAAGGCGCGTATGTCGGGTATATCCAGTGCAAGCACCGTGCGTATCTTGCAGCCGGGGTCGCTGAACATATTTGCGGAGAGGAGCTCCACAGCCTCGGGGCTGGTGCGCTGGGAAAGGCCCACCGCCAGCACGCTTTCAGAAAGGTTCAGCACGTCGCCCCCCTCTATGCAGAAGGGCATATCCGGGGTGTAGTAGAGGGGGACCTGCCCGGCGAAATCCGGATGATAGCCCAATATGTAGCGGGCGTATATGGTCTCCCGCCGGCGGGTCTCGGAGTACATCTTATTAAGGCTTACGCCTGTGCCTATGGAGGCGAAGGGATCCCGGGTGAAGTAAAGGTTGGGTATGGGCTCCAGCGCGAAGCGTCCCTCCCGGCGCACAAGGTCGGTAAGGGGGCTTTTGCCCTTTAGGGAAAGCTCTGACATGAGCACGCCGGCCATTGTCTTTTCTATCAGCTCAAGATCGTCCTGTATATTTGAAAGGTATCTGAAAAGCGGCTCGTGGCAGCTTGCGGCCGGGGGGCCTCCAAGGGATATGAACTCGCCTATAAAGGCCTTGCGCAGTTCCGGCCGATTGGATATGGTCTCAGCCATGAGCTTTTCGAGGTAGACCACCTCCACGCCGTTGTCCGTAAGGGCTTGGGCGAAGGCGTCGTGCTCCCGCTGGGCTGCAGCGAGATAGGGTATATCATCGAACAAAAGCTGCTCCAGGCTGGTGGGGGTCAGGTGCTCAAGCTCCAGCCCCGGCCTGTGCAGCAGGACCTTTTTCAATGGGCCCGTTTCGCTGGTAACATGTATAGGCATTAGCTTTTCTCCTTTTGCTTGACTGTCAGTTAAATTTTATCATTTTTTCGCCCCTGTCGCAGGACAAATGAATTAGGGGCAAAGGTATTTTACGTCCTAAAATACAGCTATATAAGGCAAAAACCCCACGGCAACTGAGCCTTGCCATGGAAATGCCGCTGCGGTAAAATACAATATAAGATCGTAAATTTGTCCTATACTGCTTTGAAGGGAGCTTTTGCCGTGAAAGATACCGTACAGATACAGCCGGGCCACTGCTCGGAGATAGACCCACGCAGGCTTTTTTCTGTGGCGCGGGAGGTGATAGCCGCACCCACCCAGCCCCTGATACATCAGGGAGCCCGCTTTTTATACGTGAGCAAGGGTGAAGGTACGCTGCTGCTTCAGGGAAGGGGATACCGCCTAAGGGAGGGTACGCTCGTGGCCATAATGCCGTGGCAGATAAGCGAGGTTACGGAGGTATCCGCGCCGCTGACCTACTACCTGATACGTTATCAGCTGGATGCGGTGAATCTCGCCCTCAAGTCCCTTTGCAGCATAGCTCAGGACGACGAAGAGCTTCTTTCCCGAATAGAGGCTGCGCCGGTAGTTATATGCGGCGGCAGGGGAGCCGAGCGCATAGACAGTATTGTGGGGCTTTTGCAGGCGGAGCCGGAGGACAGCGACGGCGGCCACTCGTCTGCCTATGCCATAAGCCTTATAATAGAGCTTATGATACTCTTCTGCCGTCAGGGACAGGGGAAGGAGGGCAGGGCTTCCGCAGCGGCGGGGGGCAGGAGCGAGGCGGCGCTGCTGCGCTATATTTATACCCATTTGAACGAAAAGCTGACCATAACGGAGCTTTCCGCCATGTTTTACATGAGCGAGGGCTCAATACGCAAGTACATAAGGGAGGTGAGCGGCCTGTCCTTCTTTGACCTGCTGGCCGAGATGCGGGTCACCCGCACCATGAACTTCCTGCTCTATACGGACTTCACCCTTGAGGAGATAGCCGGCATACTGGGCTATGTGGACGCCTCCCACATGTCCAAGGTGTTTGCTGCCAGAATGGGGACCAAGGCGGGGGAATACCGCAAAACCTACCAGCTGATATCCGAGCAGTGCGGCATACGGGAGACCCGCAGGGCTTACGATATAGTGTGCAGCATATACCGCAATTATGCCGAAAAACTGACGGCGGAATCCGTAGCGAAGGAGTTTGGCATCAGCCGCGACGAATTGCAGCGCATGCTGCTCTGCCTTGTGGAAAAGAATTTCGACAGCTTTCTGAACTATGTGCGAGTGCAGCAGGCCTGCCGCCTGCTCACCACCACCGCCGCCACCATCACCTCTATCGCCATAGAGGTGGGCTACAACACCGTAAAGTCCTTTACGAGAAACTTCCTGCGCTTCATGGTGATGACGCCAAGCAGCTACCGGAAGGCGGCGCAGGGCGCGATGGGCAAATAAACGAAAGGAAAAAGAAAAATGGAGCATGGATTCATAAACCTTACGCCTGAAAACATTATGAACGAGCACCTGTGCTGCATAATCCGCAGCAGGAAGCCCCACCCCGGCGTTGAGGCGAAGTGCCAATGGCTGGCTGAGCGGCTTGGGGAGGGACACGTTTTCCGCAAGTTAAATGTAAAGGGCTGTGTATTTATAGAATATGCCCCCTTGGAGACAGCGTGGACCCCCATACTGGGAGACAACTATTATTACATATACTGCCTGTGGGTGCTGGGCGAGCACAAGGGGCACGGCTACGGCCGGCAGCTTATGGAATACTGCCTGAATGACGCGAAGGAAAGGGGGCAAGTCCGGCGTATGTATGCTGGGGGCGGAGAAACAGAAGGCCTGGCTGTCGGATCAGGCTTTCGCCATGAAGTACGGCTTTGAAGAGGTGGACAGCACCAAGGACGGGTATAAGCTCCTTACGCTGTCCTTTGACGGAACGCTGCCGCACTTCGCCCCAAATGCTAAAAGGCAGGCCATAGAGAACAAAGAGCTGACGGTATATTACGATATGCAGTGTCCCTATATCCTCCAGAGGGTAGAAACGCTGAAGGAGCATTGCGAAGAAAAGGCGATACCCGCCTCCTTCGTTCAGGTGGCGACGCTTGAGCAGGCAAAGGCGCTGCCCTGCGTATTCAACAACTGGGCGGTATTTTACGGCGGAAAGTTCCAAACGGTGAACCAGCTGGATGGCGGCATGCTGGATAAGATAATGGCGAGGGAGGACGCATGACGGAAAAAACAGAAAAGCTCCGGAGCACGTCGATACGCTGCTGAAGATATACGGCATATAAGGAGAAAGGAGCGGGAAAATACGATGAGCTGCCGTCCTGCGGCTGGCAGGTGTAAAAGATACCAGTGAAGGCGGGGACGGTGTGCTTCACAAGGGTCAAGTCGGAATAAGGGCAAAAAACGTCGAGAGATTCTCTTCTCGAACTCGAAAAAGTGGCGCCCAGCCACTTTTTCCATAGACTGAAGGGCG
>OGQA01001723.1_pt1 | contig 10263 bp, 8 predicted proteins | sample 1553011 | NCBI WGS metagenome assembly OGQA01 (sample SAMEA2580256, study PRJEB22360) | human gut metagenome | biome: human gut; feature: human-associated habitat; material: faeces | place: Denmark | collected 2008/2010 | reverse complement strand
TTTTTTGATTATCGTTGCTTCCGCAACGAAGCCTTCTTCGTTGTTCACGTCGGAATAAACCGTGTCCAGCGCGGCAATGCCCGCTGCCCTTGCCGCATTGAGTATCATGCTGCGGGCAAAAAGCAGCTCTATGCCGTCCGAACGGGTGGTTTTAAGGTCGGTGACATAATCCTCCGCGCCGAGGGCGATTCCGATAAGGCGATCGCTCGCTTTTGCAATTGCCGCCGCATTCAGCACGCCGTTTGCAGACTCAATAGCCGCCATCATGCCCGTTGTGCCGACGGGAATGCCCGCTTCCTTTTCAATGCGCTCAATCTCGCGTTCGCAGTCGATAACATCCTGTGCACTGTCCGTCTTCGGCAGGCGAACGACCTGCACGCCGGCGCGGACGACGGCCTCAAGGTCCGCAACCCCGAGTCCGCTTGAAAGGTCATTGATGCGTACCACCGTCTCCTTTGTGCCGAAATGCAGCGTTTTCAGCGCGTTATACACCAGAAATCGAGCCGCGTCCTTCTCGGTATAGGCCACGCTGTCCTCCAGATCGAACATGATAGAGTCCGCGCCGTAGATGTGGGCATCCCGGATCATGCCGGGGTTGTTGCCGGGCACGAACATCATGCTGCGGCGCAAGCGATCCTTTTTATACATCCTGCCGCACCTCCCATGTGTAGTCATGGCATTGCGCTGCGCGGGTCAGGGCAGCTGCCACCCGAGCCCGGATGGTGCAGTCCAGCGCGCCCTTGTCTACGGCAGTGATTACGGCATTCTTCACGCCGTATTCAGCCGTCGTCTCCTTGATAACGGAGATGATCTGCTTGCCGAACTGCTGATAAACACTGCTGGTCAGATCCACCTGCACGCCGCCCGCATCGGACGGCTCCACGGTGATCATAATGTCGTTAGATTCCATAGTCCCGGCATTGCCGGTGGTGATCAGTTTCATACTTTTTCTCACCTTTTCATTAAAATTTCACTGGAAATCATTTTATTTCATTGAATGGAATGTGGGCATCCTTACTTTGTCGACGATTGACTCCCGTATTTTACGGGAGTCAAAGCTGTTTTGAGCACCAGCGACAGAGCAAATAAATATATCCGTTTGCAGGGGTTGCCAATACGATGCTTTTGAGATACCCAATATGCGGAGCATGATCGTATTTATGTATGGAAGAGGTATCAGCTATTCCAACGAAATCAGATACTCTTTATGAATCTGAATCCTTCCATTTATTTGTCTCAAAAAACCATCCTGCTTCAGTTCTGCAATAAACCGGCTGACAGTCACTCTGTTGACACCTATGATTGCTGCAATATCTTGATGCGTCCAATCCACAGAGAGATTGCACCATTTTCCGTCCTCCACAGCGCCGGGATTGGCGCAGGACTGAGTGTGGAATCAAAGGTAACGCTTTCAACCTCATGGCGTAAAATGGTGCTCTTTTCCACCGTGCTGCACAGCACGGCCTGTGCAAAAGTGATGTTCTGCAGCAAGGCCATAAAGTTATTGTAATCTATCAAATATAGTAAGGTGTCGCACTCCGCAATGGCATATCTGGTGGCAAGCTCCACATTATCGCCTGTATTCAAGAAAATCCCTTCACTAAAAAACCAACCGCGTCCAAGACGATACAGGACTTTTTCACGGCCGTTACTGCCAAACATATAATGAGAGGTTACGCCCTCTGCAACATAGGCGACATAATGGATTGGATCTCCGGGGGAAAGATATACATCCCCGGCGTGTAAGTGTCTGAGAATGGAGCGTGCCCGAATCTGTTTGCGCAGCAACTCATTATTGCAGCACGCAGGGCCTGCCCAAAGGTGTTCTCCAGATGCCATGGCTATTGCCTCCTTGCTTACCGCCAAATATTTGCTCCTTGTGTAAAAAAGAACAAGGACATCATAACATAAACGGTTGGTTTTGGCAATTCAAACAGCTTTTTGCTGGGCGTTAAAGTTTATAGGCCAGATAGGTACCTTCACAAGGAGGACCGGCGCAGATATGCGCTGTATTATTGGCAAAATCGACAATCAGGGAGGCTACCGTCATGAAGTCTTTTAACTCATAACCGGGAAGATTCGTATTGTGTGCACAAATTGATTCCGGATAGTATTCGTGATCCTTCATACACTCCATGATATACGGAACATCAATGCTGCCTTGCCGCTGCCGCAGAAGCGCTTCCAGACGCGTGTCGCGATTTTTGGGACCGACTCTGGCATCCAACTGCTGATGTACAACGAAGTGGTTGGCGTGGGTCAAAATACCATCCTTCGGGGCCAGCATATTTGCACCGCTCGGAAATGCCTCGATATCCACCGCGACACCCTGCGCAGAGGCTAGCATCATGTTGTTCGAAACACTTCGCTTTGCGTGAATCAGCATATCTCTGGCTTCTTCAAAAGAGTGGCAGGAGAGGACTTTGCGTCTGAGGAAAGTAACTGGGATACCGGTGCCCCAATCGTCATATACTGACGTGATCATATTATTGCAAAGGCCTACCCCCCAGGAGTTAAACCCTTCACGGAGCATCTGCCCGGCCTCGGTCAAGCCTAAAATCCGGGTACCGTCAGCCTGCTCGATGTGTAAAATAACGATATTAGGAATCACTGCCTGCTTGTAATCCCAGTTTTTGACGAGATAGGTCGTATGGCTTGCGGTTGCTTCCGGCAAAATGGCCGCCGTGGTACACTCCGGAGTCTTGGGAAATTTCGTGATTTCATAGCGGCAATTAAGAACCATCAAATCTTCTATCGAGACTCCCGCTCCATCGGCGATTCCATATGCCTCTTCCAGCACTTCCGGCATCATCTGCTTGATATCCGGCAAATAGGCCATAGCGTATTGCTGAATTTTATCCCAACTCTTATCTGAAGTTTTCGCAAAATAGCGCCGATATACCTCGACCCCTGCGCGAATTTTTTCTTTTGCCTGCTGACCATATTGAACACCGCAGGCATAAGGCGTGTCCGCCTTAATATGTATAGTCTGAAATGCCTCCAAGAGATGGCCTCCTTATTGCTAAATTAATGTATTTTGCCCCCTCGATCGGGGGCAAAATACAAAAGCTTTAAAAATACGATTACTTGCCGTTTGCGACGTTTTCATACCGATAAGCGGTGATCGGATTCAGCTGGAAACCGGAGACACCACTTCTCACACCCACTAGATTCTGATAAGCCCACAGCGGGATGTAAGGCCGGTCAACTGCCATAATGCTGCTGATTTCCTTATACACGGCAGCGCGTTCTGCGTCGTCCGTCAGGCTCCGTGCAGCCAGCAGCTTAGCCATGGCATCGGAGTTGTTGTAGTGAGAAAGGTTACTGGTGGATTCAGGAGAAATATTGCTGTACAGCACATAGTCTGCATCACCCATCAGGTTATAATACATAGAGCTGCATGCGTCAAAATCTCCGCCCTTCACAATGGTATCATCCATCACGGTGCCGTCCATCGGCTCAACGCTGACAGTGATGCCAACCTCGCTGAGCATATCCTGCAGAATCACACACGCCTCCTGACGGGTCTGATCGGAAGACTGAACCCAGATGCTCATTTCGAATCCGTCCGGATAGCCGGCGGCGGACAGCAATTCCTTTGACTTTTCAATGTCATAAATGTTGGCGGTGGCAGAAGCATCATAACCAAAGACTCCGGGACCGATCAGGCTGGCTACGGGCGTTGCATAACCATACATCACAGAAGCGCACAAAGCTTCCTTGTCAATGGCATATTCAATTGCCTGACGTACACGGGAATCGTTCAGTGCTTTTGTGCCGCTATTGCAATTGATGGTCACATAAAACACTTTAAAAGAGGGGGCGGACAAAACCGTGGTCGCTTCATTTGCATTCAGTCTGTCCACATCGGAAGGCGGCACATCATATGCAATGTCGATTTCGCCGGTTTCCAGCAGAGTCGAACGCTGAGACGCTTCGGGAACCACGCGCATCTCCAGATACTTGGTAGCAACCGTGCCGCCCCAGTAATTCTCGTTTGCCTCCAGCTTTACATATTCGCCTTCTTTACGCTCAACGAACTTATATGGGCCGGTTCCCACAGGGTTTGTTGTCAGAGCCTCGTCATTCTGCTCCAGAAGGTGCTTGGGCATGATGCCGGCAAGAGGACTGCACAGTGCATTCAACACCGGGGTATAAGCGCCCTTTGTGTTAATGACAACCGTGTATTCATCCACGACATCCACGCTCTCCAGCCAGGAGAAATTGTTCTTTACAATGGTGCTGTTCATTGCACGGTCAAAGGTATATTTGACGTCCTCTGCCGTCAATTCCTGGCCGTCATGAAACAGTACGCCCTTGCGCAGGTGCATCTGCAGAGAGTCTTCATCCAAAAACTCCCAGCTTTCAGCCAAGTGAGGAATTACGTTGATATCGGCATCCCAAGTGACCAGCGTGTCAAAAATGTTGCAAGTCACATCATACGTTGCAGGGTTTTTTCCTACGTGGAAATCGAGCGAGGTGATATCGCTAGCTTGCGCAAAAACGATCGTATCCTTAGCTCCGGTGGTTGCGCTTCCGTCATCGGACGTGCTGGGGTTTTTGCTGCCGCATGCGCTCAAGCAGCCAAGCAGCATACATACAGTCAGCAGTGCAGAAAAAATCTTTTTCATGTGAGTCCTCCTCATTTTTATTTCATAGACCCGCCGGCCAAATGGCAGGCGACAATATGACCTGGTTCGACTTCCGTCATCTGGGGTGAACACTGGCTGCATTCCGGCCGCGCATAAATGCATCGTTTTGCAAAACGGCATCCCGGCTTTACATTGATGGGAGAGGTCAATTCGCCTTTCAACGCAACGCGCTCCATCTTAACATCCGGATCCGGGATTGGAATGGCAGAAAGCAGTGCCTGTGTATATGGGTGAACTGGGTTTTTGAACAGCTGCTTTGGCGTTGCTTTTTCCACCAGCTGTCCTAAGTACATTACGAGGATTTGATTCGACAAATGCTTTACCACGGAAAGATTATGCGTAATAAATAGATACGTCAGCCCCATCTGCGCTTGCAGATCCTGCATTAGATTCAGCACCTGGGCCTGAATGGAAACGTCAAGCGCTGAAACAGGTTCGTCGCAAACAATGAACTTCGGGTTCAGGGACAAGGCTCTGGCAATTCCTATGCGCTGGCGGCGTCCGCCATCTAACTCGTGGGGGTAAGAGTTGACCAGCCGGGACGCTAAGCCGACAACGTCCATCATTTCAGCAACACGCTTCTGGATTTTTTCCTTTTCACTGGCCTTGTAGATCCCCTGAATGATCAAGGGCGCTGCAATTGCCTGAGAAACAGTCATGCGGGGATTGAGGGAAGCATAGGGGTCTTGAAAAATGATTTGCATTTTGGAGCGCAGATCTTTCATTTCCGCCTTACTACATTCGAGGATGTTCTGATTTTCAAAAATAACTTCGCCTGCGGTCGGCTCGTGGAGCCGGAGAATGCACCGTCCCAGCGTTGACTTTCCGCAGCCGCTCTCGCCGACTACTCCTAAGGTTTCCATGCGGTTAATGCCAAAAGTCACATCATCGACCGCACTCAGCGTCCCGCCTGGCGTCTGAAAGTATTTTTTCAGATGGTTGACCCTTAACAATTCCTGGTTTTCCATTTATTCTCCCTCCTCCCGTGTTTCATTATATCGGTGGCATCGCACCTGATGGCTGCCCTCTTCGCCGCCCATGCTTACCAAGCGAGGATGCTCTGTCCTGCACCGCTCTGTCGCGAAGCGGCATCTGTCGCAAAAAGCACACCCTGCCGGAAGATTCGTGGGATCCGGCATCAGGCCCTCAATCGGCACCAAACGCTCCACATCTTCGTTTATATTGGGGATGGAAGAAAAGAGTCCCTCTGTATAAGGATGAAGCTTGTGGCGGAAAATATCGTGTACTGTGCCGGTTTCTACGATTTCACCGGCATAAATCACGGAGACATAATCGCAGTTCTGCGCGATAACACCCAGATCGTGGGTGATCAGCAGCATTGACGTGCGAAAGCGTTCCCGTAAGTCGCGGATCATTTCCAGTATCTGCGCCTGAATCGTTACATCCAATGCAGTCGTCGGCTCATCGGCAATCAGTATTTTCGGATTGCATGCTAACGCGATCGCAATTACCACACGCTGCTTCATACCGCCGGAAAACTGATGCGGATATTCGCTGCCGCGTGCGCTGGGGATTCCGACCAATTCAAGGATTTCTGCCGCTTTCTTTGCAGCATCTACCCTGCTGAGCTTGTCATGATTACGGATGGCCTCTGCAATCTGATCGCCTACGGTCATCACCGGGTTCAGACTTGTCATGGGATCTTGAAAAATCATAGAGATATGCTCTCCGCGGATTCGGCGAAGCTGCTTTTTGTCCATCTCCAGCAGATTTTTCCCCTCGTACAAAATTTTACCGCTTTTGATTTTTCCATAGGGCTTTGCCGTCAGGCCCATAATTCCCTTTGCCAAGGTGGTCTTGCCGGCACCGGTCTCGCCTACCAATCCAAGCGTGCGTCCCTCTTTCAAAACCAGGTCTATACCATTAAGCGCCTTGACCGTTCCTTCACGCAGCTCGAAATGAATACGCAGGTCCTGCACTTCCAAAATCGTTTGATCCATATCTATCCCTCCTATTAGCGCTTCTGCTTAGGATCCAATGCATCGCGCAGACCATCTCCCAACAGGTTCAGAGAAAGAATGCAGATCACAATAGCAAGACCCGGAAACAGTGAGATATGCCAGGCATCACGCATATACATGCGCGCCGACGACAGGATAGAGCCCCATTCCGGCGCAGGCGGCTGGATTCCCAGACCCAAGAAAGACATGCCGGCCACATTCAGAATTGTGGTAGCCACACCGAGAGTGCCCTGAACGATTACGGGGGAAAGAGCATTGGGAATAATATACTTTACAATGACCAAAGCATCTGAAGCACCCACGGCCTTGGCGGCTTCTACATATTCGCTGTCCTTTACCGTCATAACGGAAGAACGGATGATTCGAGCAAACTGGGGAACCTGCGAGCAAGTCAGCGCAATCAGAAGGTTGACCAGGCTGGAGCCCAGTGCTGCATAGATGGCCATAGCTAAAACCAGACTTGGCACAGTCATCACCATATCCATAAAGCGCATGATGACATTATCAATTTTCCCGCCGTAAAATCCCGCAATAGAACCAAACACACCGCCTGTAAGGATGGCAGCCAGAATCGTACAAATACCGGCAAAAAGTGAATAGCGCGTTCCCCATAAAAGCCGGAACAGCAGATCTCTTCCAAATTCATCGCACCCCAAGGGATGCGCGGCAGAGGGCTTGGCCAGCTTCATGGGAAGATTATTCTTCGTAACCAAAACCTTATACAGCTCTCCGCCATCTGTCAGATCGATCAGAATAGTGGTAATTGATACCAAAATCAGCAGGGCAATCACCACTAAACCGCAAATTGCCAGGCGATTGCTGCGAAACTGTATCCAAGCCTGCTGTGATAAGGAGCGCTGTACAAACTTACCCTGCTTGTCGCGTTTAGACATTTTTTTTCGCCCTCCTTATCATAGATTTGTATTGAGACTTGATGCGAGGATCCACAAATGCATAGATAATATCTACTAAAAGATTGATTACAGTAACAATGATGGCCAGCATCACCACCGCGCCCAGTACGCAAGGGGTATCCTTGTTGGAAATAGATTCAACAATGTAGCGGCCAATACCGGGCCAGGCAAAGATGGTTTCCGTTGTCACCGCTCCGCCCAGCAGATTGCCGAATTGCAAGCCCAAAACGGTGATAATCGGGATCAGAGCGTTGCGCAGCATATGGCGGAACACAACGGTCCGCTCTGATACGCCCTTTGCCCGCGCCGTGTCAATATAGTCCTGATTCATCACGTCCAGCATAGCCGAACGAGTCATTCGTGTGACGAGTGCGGTAGAGTTCATGCCCAGCGTCAGCATCGGAAGGATGATACCCAGCGCCAGTGAGCCGGATGCCGTATAGGCCGCCGGCAGCCACCCGAGATTCACCGCAAAAATGATTACACCCATCAAGCCCAGCCAAAAATGCGGAGCGGAGGCGCCAATCAGCGTAAGGACCATGGTACAGTTATCAAACACCGTATACTGATGCCTGGCAGATATAATGCCTGCCGGTATACCTACGATAACGGCAAACAGCAGCGCTGCAAAGGACAGTAAAAATGTATATGGTATGCGCTGCATGATCTGCTGCATGACATCCAGACCCGTTTTGTAGGAAGTGCCAAGATCGCCCTGAACCAAGTTCAGCACAAAGCGACCGTACCTTACCAGAAACGGGTCATTCAAGCCCATTTCTTCCCGGAGCTCTTCGATTTGCTCAGCTGTTGCGTCTACACCGAGTTTTGCTACAGCCGGATCACCTGGCGTCATGTCCATCACGGAGAACACGATGAAAGTAGCGCCGATCAGAACCGGAATCAGCAGCAAGATTCGCTTTAAGATATACTTCAGCATCTATTGTCTTCCCCCTTAGCTTTATTGTTTATAATTCCACCGAAGTAAAGTTAAATCGATTTCATCACAAATGCGATCCATCATATCCACCAGACGATTGCGCTGCCGCAAGAAGTCTGTGTAAATAAATAAATAGCTCTTGTCATCTGCGTTATCCCTGGTGACCCCCATTGCCGCTCGGAGCTTTGGAAAGGTAGCCGGCAATGACAATCTGTCATAGTTATAGGGATCTGAGTAATTAAAATTCATATTTACCAGATCTCCGGCTATTTTTTTGATTTCACGATCCGTATTGGTTCTGCCTTTGAGCGCACGGCAGAACTGCTGAGCTTTCTCTTGCAATATGTCCAAATGCGGAAACACCGGAGATAAATCAAATTCTCCTTCCAGCCCACATTGAATCTCTTGCAGCATGCGTCTGGTTTCTCTCATATAAGACAGAATATCTACCGGTAATTGGGTGCTGTTTGCCACCTCGCAGATCATTTCCGCGTTAATGTTGGCGTCCCGCAATGCGTTGGCAAAATCAACCTTGTCCAGTGTATCTTCGCGGCTGTGCCACCAATACCCGCCGCCCACCGGCCAAATGTTCACTTTATCTGGTGAAGCTTCATACTTCAGCATAATAGTGATCGGCACATTTTTGCCCATAAAATTAGGCTCGCCCAAATGAGGCCGTGGTATATAGGGTGCAGGCTCCAGCCCGGTATATCGCCGGATCCGTTCGGAAGTAAAAGCCTCCCCCTCCATTTGGGTTGTTCTGGCGCGGATGCACCGTGCGTTTTTGCTGCCCGCCACATCAATGTTGATCTGCGCTACACAATGATCGCGGATTTTTTCATAAAATGTATCCGCATACCAGGTGGAACCTGCGTATTGACCAAACTCATGGCCCGACCACCAGCAAAAAACCAGGCCGCGCTTCAGCGCGCTTCGATTTTCGTGGAATACTCTTGCTAACTCCAGCAGAATACAGTCTCCAGCCCCATTGTCCGTCATTCCTTCGCAATGCGAATCATAGTGACCGTCTACTAATACAAAGTTTTCCTCGCAGCCGGGAATGTACGCCACCGGAATGGATGCCTTCTTCACCCGGGTATCCGCTTGTGCAGACAAACGGACGCGAACACTCCCGCTTTTCATCAGCGCCTTCATCTTTTCGCCTGCCGCTTTTGTACAGTCAATACAAGGAATCTCCGGCAAAAGGTAAGCGTTTTCGGGCGTTGGCGTTCCATTGTGGTTAGATGCACCAAAATAGTGCGGAACCTCTTCTGGAGATGGGTACATACTAATCACAGCCAATGCCCCCGCCTCTTTAGCCTCTCTGGCAATATCGCTGCAAAAGCATTGTGTTAAGACAACCTTGCCTGCAAACGAACGAAACCGTTCTGCATTATCATTTACCGACAGCCGTGCGCATTCGCCCCACCTGTCGTATATCAACTCTCCTTCTAAATCTGTTACATTTTTTGTGTAGCCGCAGGGAACTACCTCAAATTCTTGCTGCTCCGGAAAGATTATTTCCAGTTTGGCCGAAACAGCCGAGCTAAGATATCCGGAATACCATAATTGCTCATGAGGGATTCCGTATTCAGACAATTTGCTGCAAATATATGCAGATGCAGATTCGGCATCCGGTGATGCGGTCACACGCTTGAGCTTACTGAAGAAAAACGCCGTTTCTTTTATGTTTTCTACAGTTATTCCTGCAAGAATACGATCTGTTAACGCTTTTGCTTCTGTTTGTTGCGCCATTTTGCTCTCCTCTTTTTCTTCAC
>OGQA01001714.1_pt1 | contig 10291 bp, 9 predicted proteins | sample 1553011 | NCBI WGS metagenome assembly OGQA01 (sample SAMEA2580256, study PRJEB22360) | human gut metagenome | biome: human gut; feature: human-associated habitat; material: faeces | place: Denmark | collected 2008/2010 | reverse complement strand
CCGGAATATCCGGGCGGCGGGCGGGTGGCCCCTGCCCCGGACAGCTCTCAAATCCCCTCAGCCGCCGGCACGGCACCCCGTTCCACTGAGCCGGCCACCACGGCATCCGCGACGACCGAAAGTAACCCCACCGATTCCTCCGGGGAAGGGTATGGTGGAGATTCCTCTCCCTACGAGGCATTCTATATAGACATATTCATAACCCCTTCTCAGGTTTCCGACCTAGTAGATACCGACACGTTTGTCACGTGGGCCACCGGAATCGTCGACCAATTGGGGAGAGACAATCAGGAGACCTATCTTACCCTCTCTCCCGTAGGATTTGTCCAGAAGTTCAACATCTCCAAAGAGGCCTTCACCCAAGCCAATTTTACGATTCCGGAATACGCGCCCTTCACCCAGGAAGAGATCGACATCATCTATTCCTTCGACCTGACCCGGATCAATGCCCATTTCGGCAATCCCGACGCCGTGATCCTGGGGGAGAACATCTATCCCATGGTCTGGTTCGAAAAGAACCCGGTCGAGGAATGGGCCGCCCGCGATATTCCGGCACAGATGATCGAGGAGGCTTTCCAGAGATTATCGCCCATTCTTTTGGACGGGACCAAAAACCTTCTCCAGGGCAAGATCGACGCCTACAAGGCGATGTAGTTCAGCGGGGAAATGGGGCCAGTGGGGAATGAGGATGTGTTAGCCGCTCTTTATAACAGAAAGGATGACGACGATGAAACGCTGGATCACGGCCGCGGCCGTATCCCTCGCCGCCCTGCTGGCCCTGACCGCCTGCGGCGGCTCTGCTTCTTCCGCATCCAGCACCGCTGCTTCTGCTTCCACCACCGTTTCTTCCGCTGCGGAGAGCGCAGCCGGCACCCTGAGCGGCAACGTTGCGACCGGCGGTTCTACTTCCATGAAGAATGTTATTGCTGCCCTGACCGAGGGCTTTGCCGAGGTCGAGCCGGGCGTTACCGTCAGCTACGACCCCACCGGCTCCGGCGCAGGCATCACCGGCGCTACCGACAAGACGCTGGACATCGGTCTGTCCTCCCGTGCCCTGAAGGATGATGAGAAGAACGATGTGGACGGCACTGTCGTGGCGCTGGACGGCATCGCCATCATCGTGAACAAGGACAGCAAGGTCGCTGACCTGACCGTGGAGCAGCTCAAGAAGATGTTCACCGGCGAGATCACCAACTGGAAGGATGTCGGCGGCGACGACGGCGACATCGTTCTGGTGGGTCGTGAGGCCGGTTCCGGCACCCGCGATGGCTTTGAGAGCATCGTGGACGTGAAGGACAGCTGCAAGTATGCACAGGAGCTGACCGCCACCGGCGCTGTCATCAGCGCCGTGGAGGCAAACCCGCTGGCCATCGGCTACGCTTCTCTGTCCGCTGTGGGCGACACCGTTGCCATGGTCACCGTGGAGGGTGTGGAGTGCAGCGAGGACACCGTCAAGGACGGCAGCTACAAGATCCAGCGTCCCTTCGTGTTCGTTACCAACAAGAGCGCTGCCCTGTCTGAGCAGGCACAGGCCTTTGTGGACTTTGCCACCAGCAAGGACGCTGCCGACCTCATCCGCACCGCAGGCGCTGTGCCCGTGAACGAGTAATTGCCGGGTGGTTTGCCGGGGAGTTTCCCCAGCGAATGATCCGAGGGTGGGACCCTGTTGCCGCAGGCAATAGGGCGGGAGCTGGAAGCCCCGAATTTCGCGGGGAAAGCTCCCCGGTGAACCGCCTGCCCTGCATCTGAACAAGAGAACTGCCGCGTCGGCCTGCCCTAAAAGGCTGGGCTGGTGCGGCTTTTTATAGGATCGCGTTATGAAAAATACAACCTCTTCTCTGCGCCGGGTACGCCTGCCCCGCACCCCCGCCGACTGGCTGGAAGCGGTGATGAATTTCATCTTCTTCCTGTGCGGAATGCTGGCGGTGTGCTGTGTGGTGCTCATCTCGGTGTACATGGTGGTCTCCGGCGTGCCGGCTATCCATAAGATCGGCATTTTCAAATTCCTCTTCGGCTCCAAATGGGCGTCCACCGCGGCAGAGCCGCTGTTCGGCATTCTGCCCTTCATCCTGTCCAGTGTCTACGGCACGCTGGGTGCCACCATCATCGGCGTGCCCATCGGCCTGCTGACGGCGGTGTTCCTCTCCAAGGCCGCAGCCCCCAAACTGCGCACCGTGGTGGTCACCGCCATCGAGCTGCTGTCCGGCATCCCCAGCGTAGTGTTCGGCCTTTTGGGTATGCAGGTGCTGGTGCCCGCCGTGGCCAAGACCTTCGGCAAGGCCTCCGGTGCCTGCCTGCTCAGCGCTATCGTGGTGCTTTCCATCATGATCCTGCCCAGCATCGTGTCCGTGTCGGTGACGGCGCTCAATGCCGTGCCGCCGGAGTATGAGCAGGGCAGTCTGGCGCTGGGCGCTACCGACACCGAAACATGGTTCAAGATCAGCATCCCGGCGGCGAAAAGCGGCATTGCCGCAGGCGTTGTGCTGGGCATCGGCCGCGCCATCGGCGAAGCCATGGCTGTGATGATGGTGGCGGGCAACAGCCCCAATATGCCGGACAGCCTGTTCCGCAGCGTCACTTTGCTGACCACCGCCATTGCCAAGGAAATGAGTTACGCCGGCGGCTTGCAGCGGCAGGCACTGTTCAGCATCGCGCTGGTGCTGTTCGTGTTCATCATGCTCATCAACGTGGTGCTGAACGTGGTACTGAAGGGAGGAAACCGCGATGAATAACGGCTTTTCGCCCTCCCGCCGGGCATGGAACCGGGTAATGACCATTTTGGTCTGGGCAAGCGCAGTGCTGGTGATGATTCTGGTGGCCGGGATCATCGGCATGGTGCTGGTGCGGGGCATCCCCCACATCAGCTGGAACTTCCTTTCTACCACCGCCAGTGTGCTGAAAAAGACGGACGGCATCCTGCCCGCCATCCTCAACACCCTGTATGTCATTGTGTTGACATTACTCATCGTATTGCCGCTGGGCGTGGGTGCGGCGGTCTACCTGACCGAATACGCCTCCAACCGGCGGCTCATCGAGGTCATCGAGTTCACCAACGAAACGCTGGCCGGTATCCCCAGCATCATCTACGGCTTGGTGGGTATGCTGGTGTTCAGTCAGGCACTGGGCTTCCAGACCTGTCTGCTGTCCGGCAGTCTGACGCTGGTGGTGATGAACCTGCCCACCATCATCCGCACCACGCAGGAATCCCTCAAAACCGTGCCGCAGGGCTACCGCGAGGGTGCCATGGGTCTGGGTGCAGGCAAGTGGCACATCATCCGCACCATCGTGCTGCCTTGCAGCATTGACGGCATCGTCACCGGCTGCATTCTGGCGGTGGGACGCATCGTGGGCGAAAGCGCCGCGCTGCTGTTCACCGCCGGTGCGGCAGAGGTGATCGCCAAGAGCGTGTTCAAAGCCTACACCTCCAACGGTGCCACCCTGTCGGTGCTGCTGTACCTGCGCGCCTTTGAAGACGGCGATTTCACCTCCGCATGGGGCATCGGCGCAGTGCTGCTGGTGCTGGTGCTGCTCATCAATCTGGCAGCACGTCTGGCGAAAACGAAACTGAAACAGAAGCAGTAAAAATAAAGAGGTACTCTATGGAAAACACGAATGTGCCGGTGATATCGGCAAAGGATCTGAACCTCTGGTACGGCGACTTCAAGGCGCTGAAGAGCATTTCGCTGGACGTGGGCGAGCGGGAGATCACCGCACTCATCGGCCCCTCCGGCTGCGGCAAATCCACCTTTTTAAAGACCCTGAACCGCATGAACGACCTTGTGCCGGGCGTGCGCATCGAGGGGGATGTACGGCTGAAGGGCGAGGATATCTTTGCCCGCGAGATGGAGCTGACCGATCTGCGCCGCCGTGTGGGCATGGTGTTCCAGAAGGCAAATCCCTTCCCCATGAGCATCTACGACAACATCACCTACGGCCCCAAGCTGCACGGCGTGCGCAATAAGGCCGAGCTGGACGAGCTGGTGGAAACCTCTCTGCGGGGCGCAGCCCTGTGGGACGAGGTGAAGGATCGCCTGAAAAAGAGCGCCCTTGGCCTGTCCGGCGGGCAGCAGCAGCGTCTTTGCATCGCCCGGGCATTGGCGGTCAAGCCCGAGGTGCTGCTGATGGACGAGCCCACCAGCGCACTGGACCCCGGCTCTACCATGAAGGTGGAGGAGCTGATGAACGAGCTGAAAAAGAACTACACCGTGGTCATCGTCACCCACAATATGCAGCAGGCGGCCCGTATCAGCGACCGCACCGCCTTCTTCCTGCTGGGTGAACTGGTGGAAGTTGGCCCCACGAACCAGATCTTCAGCACACCCCGGGACAAGCGCACCGAGGACTACATCTCCGGCCGGTTCGGTTAATGCAGGGAGGAACAAAGCAATGAGCATTCGCAAACAATACGACAGCGATCTGGAAGCCCTTAAAACTGCCTTGGTGGAGATGGGGCAGAACGCCGCCGAGGCCGTGGAGAACGCGCTGGAAGCGCTGTGCACCGCCGACACCGCAGCCGCCCAGAAGATCGTGCAGGGGGATGACCGCATCAACAACATGGAGCGGGACATCGAGCACCGCTGCATGACCTTGCTGCTGCGCCAGCAGCCGGTGGCGGGCGATCTGCGCCACATTTCCACCGCCATGAAGGTGGTCACCGATATCGAGCGCATGGGCGACCACGCCTCGGATATCGCCGAGATCATCCCACATCTCGTCACCGTGCGCAAGGAGGGCGACCCCGCCGTCAGTCAGGCTATTGCCATGGGGCGTAAGGCCTACCAGATGATCTTAGACGCCATGGATGCCCTGACCGCCGAGGATGAGATCGCCGCCCGCCGCGTCATCGCCGCAGATGACGCCGTGGACTACGACTTCAACGCCATCAAGCACACGCTGGCACAGGAGATCGCCGCCGACCCCGCCAAGGTGGACGCCGCGCTGGATCTGCTGATGGTCATCAAGTATCTGGAGCGCATCGGCGACCACGCCGTGAACGTAGCCGAGTGGGTGCAGTTCGTGCGCACCGGGCGCTACAAGGACGAAAGTATGTTCTGATACTCACTCTGCCCTTTTGGGCGCGTGTTTTCCTTATTTTCTTCTGGAAAAGGCTGTCTGCCGTTTGGCGGGCAGCCTTTTTCTGTGGGAAAACTCCCTCTACAACGAAAATTGACTAAAAAATTTTTAGCTTTTCTGCAATGTTTGCGGCGGGTCATTCGTATTCAGGGTATAAGAGCCCGGAAGGGGCTCCGCAGTTATCGTGCAGCGGGTGGTCCGGCTTCCCCCAGTCCCCCGCCTGCCGCACCGTTACGGAGGACAGATACAATGATGGCAAAGCTTGAACGCTCCCCGCAGCAAGCCCGCATGGAGGCCGTGAGCCGCGATGCACTGGTGCAGGCGGCGCTGCAGGAGATCACCCAAAATTATCGTGAGGCCAGCCTTTCCAATGTGGCAAGGGCTTATGGTGTTTCGCTGGCGTATGTCAGCGAGTGCGTGCGCGCTCAGACCGGGCGCACCTACAAGGAGCTGCTGCAAAAGCACCGCATGGAGACCGCCGCGCGGCTGCTGCGCCGCAGCGATCTGAACATCCAGCAGATCATTGCACAGGTGGGCTACGAGAACACCAGCTACTTCTACCGCCTGTTCCACGAGCGCTACGGCCTGAGCCCCCGGGAGTACCGGCTGGTGCGCACCGGCGCCGCTCCCCGCCGCCCCACCGCATGAACCGCCCCCTGCTTTGCTTCCCCCGACCGTCGTGCTGCTGCCCCGCGCACGGCGGTCTGTTTTTGCCGCGAAATGGAGAAAAATCTGGTACTTTATGGAATATTGTGTTATACTAAAATAAATGTACCCCGCGCGGCAGGGCGCGGGCAAGAGAGGATGAGTGGATATGTTTCGCGGAGCGGTAAGAGCGGATATGGCACGGATTTTGGATATCTATGCCCGTGCGCGGGAATTCATGGCGAAAAACGGCAACCCTACCCAGTGGGGGGACAATTACCCAAGCCCGGAGCTGCTGGAAGAGGATATCGACACCAACCGGCTGTTCGTGTACATGGTAAACGGCCAGATGCAGGCGGTGTTTGCCTTTGTCCTTGGCGAGGATCCCACTTACAAGGTCATTGAGGACGGACAGTGGCTCAACGACACTTTGCCCTACGGTACGCTGCACCGGCTGGCTTCGGCGGGCGAGAGCAAGGGCATCGGCAAGGCGGTGGTGGAGTGGTGTCTGGAGCACTGCGAGAGCCTGCGCGCCGACACCCACGCCGACAACAAGGTGATGCAGCACCTGCTGGAAAGCGAGGGCTTTACCCGCTGCGGCATCATCCATGTGGAGGACGGCACCCCGCGCATCGCCTACCAGCGGTTGTCCCTGACCCAGAGCCAGCTGGGGTGAGCGGAAAAACAGTTTGATTTGGGAGATCGGAAACGCCTGCGGGCGTTTCCGATCTCCTTTTTCATAGATGGAGCTGCCCTGCCGCGCCCTCTCCCGTGAAAATGCAATGCCGGAGCGTCCGCAGATGCTCCGGCATTGCGCTATTAAAAAAGAATTTTTCCGCTGAATATGCGCAAAGCGCACGCGGCGCGCATTCCAAATCGTCCTGCCCCGCCCGGGCTTTTTGCGCTCTGCCCAAAAATCCCGGCAAAAAACAGGCACACTTGCCATTGACGAACCCTGCCGCGCTGCTGTAAAATGAAAGCAGAATGCCCTGTGCATCCGCATGGGCCCCTGCATTTTATAAAAGGAGCATTGCATGAAAAAGTTAAAGCGTCTTGCGGCTTTTCTTCTGGCCGGTATCATGGCACTGGCACTGTTCACCGCCTGCAGCGACAGCAACCCCGGCAACCCCGAGTTTGATCCCAAGGTGGAAAGCGCCTATCTTGACGCGCTGAATAAGACATTCGGGACGAGCTTTGAAAACGATGCCGACATCAAGAGGCTGGCCATCGAGCACATCGAGGAGAAACATGGCGCAGACAGCCTGACCGGTGAGACGCTCTGGAAAACAAAGGGCGACGGAAAGACCGTGGTGCGGCAGGTGATGCTTTGCTGGGAACTGAAAAAAGACACCGGAAAAGGTTATGTGCCGCTTTTCTACGAGGCCGCCAAAACCGCAGCCATCAAAGCGAACTCTACCAATGTTCGAGCTCTGCTCCGCACCGTGAACGAGGAGATTGCCAACGCAAAGAAAAACGGCATAACGCTGGAGCTTACCGCGCTGGGTGTCGGCGCAAAGACCATCGGCGGCAAGACCTATGTTGCCATCGGCTTTGAGCTGACCAACACCACCCCGTAGAACTGAACCCCACCCCGCCCCGAGGAGCACCCCGCTCCCCGGGGCTTTTTTTCGCCTTTTTGTGACAAACCCCGCCCGCTGTGGTACAATAAAAGGGTATCGAACTCACACAGAAAGGACGTTTCCATGCAGCTGTTTGAACTGGTCAGCCCACGGCTGTTCCGCCCGCTGGCGGGGCCCAACCGGGCGTTTTATGCAGAGCTTTTGCTGCTGCTCTGGGAGGAGTGCCGCCATACGGCAGATTACAGCATTTCCCGCGCCGAGGCCGTCTCCCGCGCTGAGGATTATTTTGCCGCGCTGGCAAAGCCGCTGGCGCTGGACGCCGACGGCGCGGGCGATGAGGACGAGCAGCCCACCCGCGACCCCCACACGCTGGCGGTGGGCTTTTTGCTGCGTCTGCGCCGCACCGGCTGGCTGGAGGAGCAGCCCGGCAGCTACGAGACGGAGCCCACCTTTGCCTTTATGCCGGAGGTCACCCCGCTGCTGGACGCGCTGGAAGAGATACTGAACCCCCGGGTGGTCACCTACACCGGCAAGCTGTACAAGGCGTGGCAGCTGCTGGGCAGCATCGGGCAGGAAAAAAGCCCCTACGAGAACGTGCTGCGGGAGGTGGCGGCAGACCTTGAAACGTTGAACAAGTCCCTGCGCGCCCTCAACGCTTCCATCGGGCATTATATCGACCGCCTGACCCATAACCGCACCCCGCAGGAGGTGCTGGAACTGTTCGACCAGTACGAGGAAAAGGTGGTGGCGGCGGCGTACCATCGCTTTAAAACCAGCGATAACCTGTTCAATTATCGCGCCTATCTGGAAGAAGAACTGGACGACTGCGAGCAGAACCAGCTGCCGCGCTTAGCGCTGGACTACGCCCGGGTGGAGCGCTGCGCCCCCGGCGAGGCTGCACCCCGGGTGCGTGCCCTCATCCAGCAGCAGCGGGACGCGCTGGAAGAGATGAGCACCATGATGAAGGAGATCGACGCCAGCCACATCCGCTACCGCAAGCGTGCGGTGCAGCGTGCACAGTTTTTGCTGCTGAGCGACCGCTCGGCGCAGGGCAGCGTCACCGCTCTGCTGCGCCGCTATGCGGAGGACATCCGCAGCCCGGAGCAGCTGTTCGAGCCGGACGACGGCCCGGTGGCGGCGCGGCTGCACCTGTACCCGGCGGCAGTGTTCGGCACAAAGCCGCTGTATCCCCCCGCCGCGCCCCGCACCGAAGCACCTCTTGCCCCGGTGCGCACCGAGCCCCTTGACCCCGACCGGCTGCGGCAGGAGCAGCAGCTTCTGCTGGACTACGCCCGCCTTGCCGTCACCGAGGAAAACGTGGCGCTGCTGGCGCGGCAGGCACTGGCTGCCCGCCCGCAGGTGAACGCTTCCACCCTTGTGGAGGAATACCCGAACGACTTTACAGGCATCATCGGCCTGCACACCTATTCCCAGTCGCCGCACCGGGAGTATGATATCACCCTGACCGGAAACTGGGTGGAGCGCGGCGGCTTCCGGTTTCAGGATTTTGTCCTGACCCGCCGCAAGGAGGTAAACACGGATGGCAACCATTGATCTGCTGGAAGAAACCGCAAACTATCTGCTCAACCACTGCTTTGTGCTGGGCTGTGTAGAGGAACAGCGGGCAAAATATCTATATATTCAGGATCACCTCAACGAGGTGCGTGCGGTGTTCAAACCGCTGGGCTACGCGGTGCTTTTGTACCCCGCACCCATGCAGGCGGCGGCGCTGGTCAACGAGCATGAGGGCAGTCAGGCGCGGCTGCTCAAGTACGAGAGCATTTTGCTGCTGGTGCTGCGGCTTTTGTACCTGCAAAAGCGGGAAAGCCTTGCCGCCAGCGCAGACGAGGTGCTGGTGACGGTGGAAGAGGTGCAGGCCGAATTGCAAAAGATGAACCTGCCCCGCAAGCTGGATCAGCAAACGCTGGAAAAGCTCATGCGCACCCTGCGCCGGTACAATCTGGCGCGTCCGGTGGGACGGCTCTCCGGGCTGGACAGCCGCATTGAGGTATTTCCCACGGTGCTGCTGGCGCTGCCGGACGCTGACCTTGCGGATGCCGCCGCCGAGAGCGCCCGCACCCGCACCGAGCTTGGTCTGTACGAGCGCCCGGAGGGCGCAGACACCGAAGCAGGGGAGGGTGAAGCATGATCGAACTCAAGCGCCTGAAACTTATCAACTGGCACAACTTTGAAAATACCACCTTCGACTGCGCCCGCCTGACCTATATGATCGGCGTGAACGCCGTGGGCAAGACCACCATTCTGGACGCCATCCGCTACTGCCTGACCACCAATCGCAACTTCAATGCGCTGGGCAATAAGAAAAGCGGACGCACCCTGCAAGGCTCTGTCCACGCCAAGCAGCGCGGCGAAAACGCCTACCGCCGCCCGGGGCATACCGTGGCGTATATCGGGGCGGAGTTCTGGGACAGCGTAAAGCACACCAGCTTTGTCATCGCGGTGCGGGTGGAGTCCGAAGGCCCCATGCAGGAGCTGCACCCCGGTGACCAGACGTGGTACATCTCGGAGGACGGCATCACGCTGGAACAGCTGCCCTTTATCGACCCGCGCACCGGTGCGCCCAGCGCCAAGGAGGACTTCAAGCCCGCCGAAGGGCGGCTTTCCTACACCCGCAGCCCCAGCGAAGCGCGGGACCGCATCTGCCGCGCACTGGGCATCGGGCGCGCAGCCAGCCCGCTGGGCAAAAAGTTCAACGAGGTGTTCCAGATGGGCACCAGCATGGACGAGATCCCGAATTTCCGGGAGTTTCTGTACCAGTATATCCTGCCCCAGCCGGAACTGGACTTGGAAGCCTTGCAGGGTGACCGCTTAGAGCTGGAAAACCTGCACGCCGTTCTGGCGGAAGCCCAGACCCGCGCCGATGCGCTGGACGAGATCGTGCGCTATGGCCGCGAAGCTACCGAAAAACAGACCGAAGCCCTTGTGAACCGGGGCGCGGCCCTGCTGGCCCGTGCTGCTGCCGACGGCGGGGA
>OGQA01001710.1_pt1 | contig 10300 bp, 10 predicted proteins | sample 1553011 | NCBI WGS metagenome assembly OGQA01 (sample SAMEA2580256, study PRJEB22360) | human gut metagenome | biome: human gut; feature: human-associated habitat; material: faeces | place: Denmark | collected 2008/2010 | reverse complement strand
CAGGCCTTCATCCGGTAAGAAAATCAAATTTTGAATAACTAAAGGAGTATTTACTATGGGAAATATGGAAGGATTTGGCATTTTTCTCTGGAACGCGGTCATTACGCTGTTTTCATTTCTGGCGGTGGCCCCCATCGTACTGTCGGCAGTCTCTCAGTTCGGCGTACAGAAGCGCTTTGCCCAGGCCATGATCGACGAGGGGATCATCAGCGCCGAGGAAGTGAAGCTGCTTCAGCCGAAAAAGCAGATCGCAGGCGTGGTCATCTCTGTGATCGTGGTGGCGGCGCTGGCCTATACGTGCGTGAAAATGCTGCCCTACGGCCCTATCTGCGCCCTGTTCGGTCTGGCAGCGGGCATTATGAAGTACCGCAAGGTGCTGCAGTTCAACTCCCTGACGGTGCAGCGGTTCAAGACCACCTATAAGGACAGCTACGACGCGAAAAAGCTGAACGCTTACGTGGATAAGATGTTCTAAATCATTTCTAAACGATTATTCTATAGCAGAAAGGCGGCGATAACTGTGACAACCAACCATCCGGAAGCCGGAGAAAAAATCTTCAAAAAGGGCGAAGTCATTTACCAGCAGGGCGACTATGTAACGGCCATCTTTGACGTGCTGTGGGGGCAGGTGGCTCTGTACGTGGACTACCACAAGCCCACCCAGCGTCTGCTGAACGAGGTGGAGGCCGACGGCTTTTTCGGCATCGTGGGCTTTCTGGAAAGCCGTCCGCAGAACGCCACCGCCGTGGCGCTGGAAAAAACGGCCTGTATGGTGATCACTCATGAGAGCTTCAGCCACTACTTTCAGCCAAGATCATGAGCCTGATGCAGTATATGAGCAAGCGTATGCGGGTGCTGACCCGCGGCTATCTGGAGGCCAGTCAGGCGCTGGAGGAATACGCCGACGCGGAGCGTCTGTTGAAAGAGCGCAAGGACTGGTACGAGGAGCACAAGGATCTGTACCACCGCATCATGGGGTTGTTTGGGTTCGACTAAGCACATAAAAAAGGACGCTGTTCCATCGGAACAGCGTCCTTTTTATCACTTCCTTTTTGCTAGTCACTTAAAACGCCCAGTTGCCGCTGCGGAAGATTGGAACGGTCTTTCCATCGGCGCACACAGCGTCAATGTTCATATCTCGAGAGCCGATCATGAAATCCTCGTGGATCATGGAGTCGTTGACACCCAGCGCACGGCACTCGGCCAGCGTCTTTTCGTGGAAATTCTCAATGGTGTCGGCAAAGCCCATGCCCAGCGCCAGATGGCAGGCAGCATTCTCGTCAAACAGGGTGTTGTAGAACAGGATGCCGGACTTGCGGATGGGGGAATCGTAGGGCACCAGCGCGCACTCGCCCAGATAGGCGCTGCCCTCGTCCATGGTGATAAGCTTGGTCAGTAGCTCATTATTCACGTCGGCGTGCCACTCCACTGCCTTGCCCTCGTGGAATTTGATCCAGAACTTGTCGATCAGCTGGCCCTGATAGCTGAGAGGCTTGGTGGCGTAGACGATACCCTCCGCCTGACCCCGTTTAGGGGAGATGAAGCATTCCTCGCTGGGGATGTTGGGATTAAAGACGATGCCCTGCAGGCTCTTTTCGCTGCCGCCGCAGAAGCGTCCCTCCGGGATCATGCCCACGGTGAAATCGGTGCCGGTGGCGCTGGTGTAGTGGAGCTTCTCGATATGCAGGCTGTTGAGGTAGGCGCAGCGGTCGTGGAGATCCTTATTGTGAGTCTCCCACGCGGCGATGGGATCGTCGTCCACCCGCGAGGTAGCCAGAATGTTCTCCCACAGCTTCTCCACCGCGGCGGCAGGCCGCAGCTCCGGGAACAGCTTTTTGGCCCACGCCTTGCCGGGGACGGCGGCGATGCACCACTGGTACTTGTTCTCGATGGCGTCCCGGTAGGGCTTGGCGATGGGATAGCGCTTCTGCTGTGCCTTGGCCATCTTCTCTTGATTGATGCCCTTCAGGCCGTCGGGATCTTCGCTGATGAGGTAGATGCGGCAGGGGATGGTATCCACATAGTGCTGCCAGCGGGCCTCCTCGTAGTTCTCCACCTTGCCCAGAGTGGTCAGGGTGCGATAGCGGTAGTGGATCTTCTGCAGGGGCTGGTAGTTCCAGTCCACCACCACCTTTTTGGCCTTGCACTTATAGCACTCCTCCACCAGCATCTGCACGAACTCCGGCTGATCCAGATCCGCCTCGATAAAGACCTCCTGCCCCGGCCGTATGTTGACGCCGGCACGGGCAATGAGACGGGCATAGCTGCGCAATACGGTTTTTTTCATAGGTAATCGCTCCTTTTTGAGAATGTTTTATCAGTGGTAGTATAACACCGCAGGCGCCATTTGAAAAGCGGCGGCGGGAATTTTTTCACAAGCCCGACGCCAGCTCTGCCACGCGGGTCCACAGCACCGGCCCCACCGCGCCGCTCTGGTCGATACCCTGCTGCCGCTGGAGGGCCAGCACCGCTCGCTGGGTGGCCGGGCCGAACACGCCGTCCACCTCCACCGTGGGGATGGCCGGATCCTGCGCGGCGATTTTGCGGATGTTTTCCTGTAACTGCCGGACGGCCCGCCCCTCGTCCCCCAGCACCAGAAAGCGACCGGGGTACACCTGCTCGATGTAGTTCTGATAGTCCTGGGGCAGATCACGCAGCAGCTGGTCGTAGACATTCAGCAGCCGGTTCCAGGTATCCCGCCCCACGATACCATCCACGGGAAGACCGTAATTGCTCTGGAAGGTGTACACCGCGTCACGGGTATCGTCGTCGAATACGCCGGTCAGAGCCACCGGCGGCTGCTCCGGCAGGAAGTAGCCCAGAAACGCCAGATAGTACTGCACGGTGCTGACAGTCACCCCCTCGTCGCCATACCGCAGCACCTCCGGAAAGGTGGGCTGTACCTCCGTCAGGGTCAGGCCCTCGCTGGCCAGCTCGCTGAGCTGCTTCACCCCTGTCCAGACCTCCTTGATCTTATACCATGTGGCCTTACCCACGATGCCGTCGGTATCCAGATTGAACACCCGCTGAAACTCCCGCACCGCGTCCTCGGTATTGCGGTCATAGGCGTTGGACACCGGGGAGATGACAGGGATGCCGGGGTAGTTCTCATGGATGCGGTTCAACTGCTGCTGAATGGTGCGGACGCTCTGGCCGTAGGAGCCCCGTTCCAGCGGTCGGCCGGGGTAGGAGGGGATATTGTCGGCCACCGGGGCGTCAAAGACGATGTTGATATCGTCTCCATAGTAGTACTGCAAGATCTCATAGGGGATGTACCCCGCCTCTGCCAGATCCACGCTGCCCCACTGGCTCAAGCCGTTGCACCGGGTACGCACCCCATCGCAGAAGGCGGCGAACAGCGGCTCAATATTCCCCTGCCGCACGATGTAGTTGTTGAAGATATCGTCCACGATCTGGCTGATATTCTCAAACACATTGCCGCCGGACACGTAGGCCTGATCCCGCTGGGTGGTGCTGGTGATATCGAAGTCATAGCCCCGGCTGCGGTAAAACTCTGTGTACACCCGGTTCAGGGCAAAGGAGATCTGGGCCATGATATTGGCCCGCAGCGCCGCCTCCGGCCAGGTGGGGTACAGCTCGTGGGAGGCCACGTTCTTGATGTAGCTGGTAAAGGGAACGGTCACATTGGGGGCGCTGCTGTCGGGCAGGCCCAGATGAACGGTGATGAAGGTGGGAACGACCGGATAGGTGGGCATGGCTCTCCCCTCCTTACTTTGTGGCCGGGGTCAGCACCACCGGCAGAATGGTTTTTGTGCCGATAAACACCCCCACCGGCAGGTCGGTGACCGTCTCGTAGCTGGGATGGCTCACCGACACCACGTAATTGGCCATGCTCTCGGCAGCGGTGCTGGGGCTCTGGGACTCGTAAAAGGGCTTTGCTGGAAGGATGAAGCCGTCGGCGATACCGCTGCTGTCGGTGCGCCTGCGGTACAGGGGCACCCGTCCGCCGCCCAGCATCACCGCCACCTCCACCAGCGCCCGGTTCACCGGGAAGGCGCCCAGCGCCGTGGATACCTGCACCCGCAACACGCCCCGCTCCGGATTGCCCTCCAGAAACGGCTGAAGCTGCTGTAAAGAAAAATCCTGCGTTGCCATAAAAAACCTCCTGTGGGCGGCGGCCCGGAGCCGCCGCGGAATGGGATATGGTATATTGTATGAAAATGGCTCATATAAGGTGAAAATCCCTTGACAAACGGCGGCAAAGTGGGTACAATGTGAGCAATGTTTTGCAAAATGAAACAGAAGCGATGATGGGAAAAACGCGGAAGCATGCTTTACGCAAGAGAGCCGGCGGTCTGGTGCGAGCCGGTGGAAGCGCTCCGTGATACTGGCCCCGGAGCTTTCCGCCTGAACAGGGCGGAACGGCCGCGCCCCGTTACAGGCGACGCCCCTTTTACATTATAAAAAGAGGGGAACTGAGCGCCAGCCGGGCGACCGGCGGCGGAATCAGGGTGGTAACACGTTTTCACGTCCCTGACTTCTTCGGAAGTCAGGGACTTTATATTTTGCCATAACAAATTCGGATATAAGGAGAAGCAACCATGAATTACGATTTTGCGGCCATTGAAAAGAAATGGCAAGCCAACTGGGAAAAGACCAAGCCCTATGCCGCCGTCACCGGCGACAAGCGCCCCAAGTTCTACGGTCTGATCGAGTTCCCCTATCCCTCCGGTCAGGGTCTGCACGTGGGTCATCCCCGTCCCTTTACGGCCATGGATATTGTCACCCGTAAAAAGAGAATGGAGGGCTATAACGTCCTGTTCCCCATCGGCTTTGACGCGTTCGGTCTGCCCACGGAGAACTACGCCATCAAGAACCATATCCACCCCGCTGTCATCACCAAGAATAACATCGCTAACTTCACCAGCCAGCTGAAGATGCTGGGTTATGGCTTTGACTGGGATCGCTGCGTGGACACCACTGACCCCAACTACTACAAGTGGACCCAGTGGATCTTCCTGCAGATGTTCAAGCACGGTCTGGCCTATAAGACCACCATGCCCGTCAACTGGTGCACCAGCTGCAAGTGCGTGCTGGCCAACGAGGAAGTGGTCAACGGCGTGTGCGAGCGCTGCGGCAGCGAGGTCATCCGCAAGGAAAAGAGCCAGTGGATGCTGAAGATCACTGCCTATGCCCAGCGGCTCATCGACGATCTGGACGACGTGGACTATATCGAGCGCGTGAAGATCCAGCAGCGCAACTGGATCGGCCGCTCCACCGGTGCCGAGGTCACTTTCAAGACCAACGTGGGCACCGACGTCACCGTGTACACCACCCGTGCCGACACTCTGTTCGGCACCACCTATATGGTCATTTCTCCCGAGCATCCTCTGCTGAAGGAGTGGCAGCCCCTCATCAAGAACTGGGACGAGGTGGCCACCTATCAGGAGGAAGCCGCTCACAAGTCCGACTTTGAGCGCGGCGAGCTGAACAAGGACAAGACCGGCGTCCGGCTGGATGGTATCGAGGTCATGAACCCCGTCACCCACCAGGCGCTGCCCATGTTCGTCTCCGATTACGTGCTGATGGGCTACGGCACCGGCATCGTCATGGGCGTGCCAGGCCACGACCAGCGCGACTGGGAGTTCGCCAAGAAGTTCGGCCTGCCCATCATCGAGGTGGTCTCCGGCGGCGACGTCACCAAGGAGGCTTTCGTGGCCAAGGATGACAGCGCCATCATGGTAAACTCCGGTTTCTTGAACGGCATGACCGTGAAGGAGGCCATCCCCGCCATGAAGAAGTACGTGGTGGAGCAGGGCTTCGGCAAGGAGAAGGTCAACTACAAGCTGCGTGACTGGGTGTTCTCCCGCCAGCGCTACTGGGGCGAGCCTATCCCTCTGGTGAACTGCGAAAAGTGCGGCTGGGTGGCGCTGCCTGAGGATCAGCTGCCGCTGGTGCTGCCTCAGGTGGAGAGCTACGAGCCCACCGACGACGGTGAAAGCCCCCTCAGCAAGATGACCGACTGGGTCAACACCACCTGCCCTTGCTGCGGCGGCCCCGCCAAGCGGGAAACCGACACCATGCCCCAGTGGGCCGGCTCCAGCTGGTACTTCCTGCGGTATATGGATCCCCACAACGACAAGGCGCTGGCCAGCAAGGAAGCGCTGGACTACTGGTCTCCCGTGGACTGGTACAACGGCGGCATGGAGCATACCACGCTGCACCTGCTGTACTCCCGCTTCTGGCATAAGTTCCTGTACGATATCGGCGTGGTGCCCACCAAGGAGCCCTACGCCAAGCGCACCAGCCACGGCATGATCCTGGGCGAAGGCGGCGAAAAAATGTCCAAGTCCCGCGGCAACGTGGTGAACCCCAACGACATAGTGGCCCAGTACGGCGCCGACACCATGCGCCTGCACATCATGTTCATCGGCGACTTCGAGAAGGCCGTCAGCTGGAGCAACGAGGCCGTCAAGGGCTCCAAGCGCTTCCTGGATCGCTGCTTCAACCTGCAGGATATCGCTACCGGCGAGGAGGCGATCTCCGCCAAGAATGAATCCATCGTCCACAAGACCATCAAGAAGGTCTCTCAGGACATTGACGAGCTGAAGATGAACACCGCCATCGCCGCCATGATGACCATGGTCAACGAGTTCTACGCCAACGGCTGCTCCAAGGGCGACATGGAAATGCTCTGCCTGCTGTTGAGCCCCTTTGCCCCTCACATGGTAGAGGAAATGTGGGAGAACATGGGCTTTGCCGCCAAGTACGGCAAGATGGCCATGCAGATGGATTGGCCTGCCCACGACGAGGCCAAGACCGTGGACAGCCACGTGGAGATGGCCGTGCAGGTCAACGGCAAGCTGAAGGGCACCGTCACCGTTCCCATGGACAGCGACGAGGCCGCTGTGCTGGAGGCTGTCAAGTCCGTGGAGAAGGTGCAGAAGGCCACCGAGGGTATGAGCGTGGTCAAGACCATTCTGGTAAAGAACAAGCTCATCAACCTGATCGTGAAGCCCGCCAAGTAACACGGCAAAAAAGCGGGGCGATCCATAAGATCGTCCCGCTTTTTCGTGTTTTTGCGCAAAAAATGTGAAAAGCATCTTGACAAGATATGCCCGAATCAGTATAATATCATTCGTTAAGTCATGCCTAATGACTCTTAAAGAGCGCCCTGGATCGAGCCGGGTGCATCGGAGGGAGGGAAAAATAGATGTCCGAAATTCATGTCAAGGAAGGCGAATCTCTGGATAGCGCTCTGAAGCGCTTCAAGAGAAGCTGCGCTAAGGCTGGTATCCAGCAGGAGATTCGTAAGAGAGAGCATTACGAGAAGCCTAGCGTAAAACGTAAGAAGAAGTCTGAAGCAGCAAGAAAACGTAAATATAACTAATGTTAAACAACAGTCCTCGGCGTGATCACCGGGGACTTTGTACTTTTGAGGGAGATCAAATGTGGAGTTATGAAATACTGGGAACAGATATCTATCATCTGTTAGCAGCATTTGTATTGTACAGTGTTCTCGGATGGGCACTGGAGTCTACCTATATGTCATTTTGTAATCGAAAGCTTACCAACCGGGGATTTGGCAAGGGACCGTTTTGCCCGATCTATGGTTTTGGCGGAGTGCTGGGGTATCTGATCTTAAGTCCGCTGCGTGATAAGCTTGTGGAATTATATTTTCTGGGAGCTATCCTGGCAACGGCCTTTGAATATCTGGTAGGGGTCGGTATGATCCGTTTCCTGGGAGAATTATGGTGGGATTATAATAATAAGCCCTTCAATTATCGGGGGATCATTTGCCTCGAGAGTACCGTCGCCTGGGGATTTTATGCGATAGGAATCGTGCAGTTTGTCCATGATGCCATGTATCATATCATCGATAAGGTGCAGTTGCAGATAGGAACCCGCCTGATCCAGGGTATCCTGTTGCTTGTGGCGATTGATTATACGGTACAACTGATCAAGGTATTCGACATCGATGTCCGCAGTAAGGGAGAAGCACTGAAGGAACGCTGCCAGGCATTGATCGCCAGATGGTAAGACGTAAAACATCAGGTTTACAGGTATATATAGGACCACACGACCATATCTTTTAGAAAAGGATAGGGGAGTGTGGCTTTTTTATGCAAAAAATCAGGAAATATATTTGCACGGGGATCTTGCTATTCAGCATCAGTATGCAGGTATTCTGGTGGAACGGAATCAATGTATGTGCAGAACCGGCAGCGATCGAAGCTCCCAGTGCGGTGCTTCTGGAGAGCTCCACCGGGAAGGTGATCTTTGAGCAGAATGCAAGAGAACGCCGAAGCCCTGCCAGCATTACCAAGATCATGACATTGCTTTTGACTTTTGAAGCTCTGGATCAGGGAAAAATCAAATTAGAGGATCCGGTAACGGTGAGCGCCTATGCCAGTTCCATGGGAGGTTCTCAGGTGTTCCTGGCAGAAAATGAGGTGCAGACCTTAGAGACCCTGATCAAATGTATCGCTGTAGCTTCAGGCAATGATGCCAGCGTGGCGGTGGCGGAATACATAGCGGGAAGCGAAGAAGCTTTCGTGGAACAGATGAATGCGAAGGCGTCGGAGCTTGGCATGACGGATACCCATTTCGAGGACTGCTGTGGCCTGACGGATTCCGACGGCCATTATACGACGGCAATGGACGTAGCGGTCATGTCCAGGGAGCTTACGATAAAATATCCGAAAATATTTGAATATACAGGTATCTGGATGGAGGACATCACCCATGAGACCAGTCAGGGAAGCTCAAAATTCACGTTAAACAGTACCAATAAATTGCTGAAACAGTATCCGTTTACTACGGGATTGAAAACCGGATCCACTTCCAAAGCAAAATTCTGTCTGTCCGCCACGGCAACGAAGGATGGCATTGATCTGATCGCGGTGATCATGGGGGCACCGGACTATAAGGCACGTTTTAAGGACGCCCGGACATTGCTTAGCTACGGTTTTAATATAAGCGATCTGTATCTGGATGAGAATACAGATCCCCTGCAGAATATGCGGGTGCAGGGCGGCGTAGAGGATACGGTGCCAGTGAAATACCAAAGTGAATTCCGGTATCTGGATACGGAGGGAAATTCCCTGGACGGCGTGGAGAAGAAAATTGAACTGCCGGAGACTGCCATAGCACCTTTTGCGGAAGGAGATACGGCAGGCAGGGCGGTCTATCTGCTGAACGGCGTGGAGATCGGCAGTGTACCGATTCTGTATGAAAATGCGGTGGCGAAGGCGGTTTATAAGGATTATCTGCGAAAAATAATGGAATTTTATCTTTTGTAAGACAAAATAATATGTTATACTATAGAACAAATTGGCAATAATCTGGCAACATACCATGGGGGCAAAAGAGTTGGATGTAGTGATTACCGTGATCGCAGTAATCCTTGTGATAATGCTGTGGATAATGCTGTACGACAGTAACCGCTTTGTGGTGCGGCATTATTCCCTGCGGGATCAGAGAATCAAAAAGTCTGTGAAGGCGGTGGTTCTGGCGGATCTGCACAATAAGAGATACGGAAAAGAAAATGAGAGACTGCTGCAGGCGATCGATGAGATCGGACCGGACATGATCCTGATCGCCGGGGATATGCTGACGGCGAAGCCGAAGGCAACACTGGATGTGGCGGTGGGATTTCTTACGGAGCTTGCAAAGAAGTATCCTGTCTATTACGGCAACGGCAACCATGAGCACCGCCTGAAGCTGTATCCCGAAAATTATGGGGATATGGCGGGACGGTATGAAGAAGCACTTACGAAGATCGGTATTCACAGGCTTGTCAACGAGCATAAGGATCTTCCAGAATACGGGATCTGCATCTATGGTTCTGAGATAGACAGGCTGTACTACAAACGTTTTGGGATACAGCCCATGGCTCCGGAATATCTGCCGGGGATTTTAGGACAGCCCTCCGAAGAATATTTTAATATATTGATCGCCCACGACCCGGATTATTTTCCGAAATACGCAGACTGGGGTGCAGACCTGGTACTATCCGGTCATGTCCACGGCGGCATGGTGAGAGTTCCTTTTTGGGGAAAGGGTGTGGTGTCCCCGAATGTGAGACTTTTTCCAAAATACGATGGCGGAGAGTTTTCCATAGGGAAGAGCAGAATGCTCTTAAGCAGAGGACTGGGAATGCACACGATCCCGATCCGGCTGTTCAATCCGGGCGAGATCTTAGAAGTGGAGCTTATGCCGGACGAGGGGAAATAGGAGTTTTATCACATGGCAATATCTGTAAAACTGGAAGCATTTGAAGGTCCGCTGGATCTATTGCTTCATTTGATCGAGAAAAATAAAATAGACATCTATGATA
>OGQA01001707.1_pt1 | contig 10313 bp, 7 predicted proteins | sample 1553011 | NCBI WGS metagenome assembly OGQA01 (sample SAMEA2580256, study PRJEB22360) | human gut metagenome | biome: human gut; feature: human-associated habitat; material: faeces | place: Denmark | collected 2008/2010 | reverse complement strand
CTGCAGCGGCTGCACTTAGCTGAGCTGCAGGGCAATCCATATCCGGGCTGGTACGGTGAGCCGATAGAGGCCACCGACATCGACGAGGAGCACTGGGCGTGGGACGTGATGAACCGCGCGTGCAAGGACGGGTGGCTGGAGATGGACGCGTCCGGCCGCATCCGCCCGGACGAGGCCGTCACCGCCGCGGCGGACGAGGCGGCCGTGCTCGCTTCTTCCCCCTTCACGGTCAACTCCCTGTCCGGCGGCGCGCAGGAAGCGGAAGTAGCCGAAGCGGCGCAGGAGGCGCAAGCGGCCGAAGTAGCGGAGCCTGCAGAGGCGTCCGCCTCCGCGCAGGCGCCTGCGGCAGACGCGGGTGAGCAGACGCCCGAAACCCCGGGCCTGCTGGAGGAAATCCCCTACCCGGACAACCCCAACGCAAAAATCAGCGCGCAGTTTCAGAAAATCCGCCGGCAGAACGACGATATCATCGGCTGGCTGACCATTGAGGACATGCTCGACGAAGCCGTTGTGCAGCGGGACAACAGCTACTATCTCAACCGGGACTACCGCGGCTACCACAACGCCAACGGCGCCATTTTCCTCGACGAGTCCTGCGACCTGAGCACCCGGCCCTATACGCTGATTCTCTACGGCCACAACATGAAGTCGGGCCTGATGTTCGGCGGCCTGCGCAACTATGAAACCCTCTCCTTCTACCAGAACAACGCTTTCATCACCTTCGACACCGCCTATGAGGACGGCCAGTACGTCGTCTTTGCCGTCAGCACCCTGCTGGTCGACCCGGGACACTGGGACGCCGTGAACCTGTGGAACCTGTATTCGTCCTACGCGGCGACCCGTCAGACGGTGCTGGACGAGCTGCTGGCGCATTCCGTCTTCCGCAATGGCATCGAGGTCACGGCGGAAGACCAGCTCCTGCTGCTGGTCACCTGCGTGGAAGACGACGCGGAACGGCGCATCGTGGCGGCGCGCAGAATCCGCGAGGACGAGAGCTTGGAACGGCTGACCTATTTTGTGGAGCATGCCCAGTACCGATAGCCGTCCGGCGCGCCGGAGGGGCGCAAAAAGTGCGCGAATTTCGCGCGAATTTCGTGCGGAATGCTTGCTTTTTCCGGGAAAGTCTGATATACTCCTTAATTGGCACATCCTTGCTCTGCATGGATGCAGGGCCACAAGTCCATAAGGAGGTGAAAGGAACTTGAACAAGTATGAACTGATGTACATCATCGACACAGCGCTTGAAGACGAGCCCCGCAAGGAGCTTATCGAGAGAGTTTCCGCACTCATCACCGGCAACGGCGGCGAGGTGGAAAAGGTCGATGAGTGGGGCAAGCGCCGTCTGGCCTACGCCATCAACTACAAGAACGAGGGCTATTACGTGCTGGTGAACTTCAGCGCCTCCAGCGACCTTCCCCGCGAAATTGAGCGCGTTTTGCAGATTTCCGAGGATGTTTTGCGGTATCTGATTGTTCGCGTCGAAGAAAAGCACACCAGCGTCAAGCCGCGTCCCGTCCCGGTTCGTCCCGCGCCCGCCGCGCGCCCCGTCGAGACCGCGCCCGCAGCTGCTGAGCCGGCTGCCGAGCCCGTCGAGGAAGCGCAGGCCCCCGCGGAAGAAGCGCCCGCCGTCGAGCAGGAGTGACCCACAAAAGGCAGGTGTGATCCGTGAATAAGGTGTTTTTAATCGGAAATTTGACCCGCGACCCAGAGCTGCGCACCACGTCCAACGGCTACAGCGTCTGTTCCTTTGGGCTGGCGGGGACCCGCCGCCGCAAGGTGGAGGGCCAGCCGGACGTTGATTTCTTCAATGTCACCGCATGGCGGCAGCTTGGGGAAAACTGCGCGCGGTACCTGAGCAAGGGCCGCAAGGTCTGCGTGGTGGGTCAGATTCATATCCGCAACTATGACGCTCAGGACGGAACCAAGCGCACGGTCGTGGAAGTGGATGCGGACGATGTGGAGTTCATGCCCAACGCCGGACAACCGGCCGGCGAAGGTGGATTCCGTCCCGCCCCGGCGCCGGCAGCGCCGTCCGGGTTCGCACCGGCTGAATCTGGGTTTACGCAGGTGGATGAGGATGAGCTTCCCTTCTGAGGAAGCGCAGGGAAAGCACGATTTCCCGGTTTGACTGGAAAATAAGGAGGATACCGCTATGTCCGAAGATCGTGGCGACAAGGGAGTACGCCGTCCGCGCGGCCGTAAGCCCCGCCGCAAGGTGTGCAGCTTCTGCGTGGATAAAATCGAGTTTATTGATTACAAAGACGTGGGCCGCATTCGCCGCTCCACCAACGAACGCGGCAAGATTCTGCCCCGCCGCATGAGCGGCAACTGCGCCAAGCATCAGCGCCAGCTTTCCGAAGCCATCAAGCGCGCCCGCGCCGTCGCGCTGCTGCCCTTCACGGTGGAATAAAACCCGTTCGAAAGCGCCGGACCCGGCGCTCGCAGACCGCTGTCCCGCATGGGGTCGGCGGTCTGTTTTGTTCCGGGGCCGGCGCTCAAAAAGCCGAAGGGCATCCGCGGGATCGAGGAGTGGTATGTGTCCACAGTCACACGCCGGGACTATCTGCACGAGTTGTTTGAAAGACAGACGGATATCGCGCTACGTAATTTGAAAAGGCTGAATGATGCGGCCGGTTCGCTTGTGGATGCGGCGTTCGTATGCGGAACGGATTTCGGCACACAAACGGGCACTTTCTGTTCGCCGGAGACGTTCAAAACGCTCTATATGCCGTACTATAAAAAGGTAAACGGCTGGATCCACGCCAACACGCCGTGGAAGACCTTCAAGAACTGCTGTGGCGCAGTGGAGAGCTTTATGGAACTGTTCATTGAGGCGGGATTTGATATCATCAACCCCGTGCAGTGCTCTGCGATGGGCATGGACCCGAAGCTGCTCAAGGCGCGTTATGGCAGCCGTCTCACATTCTGGGGCGGCGGTGTGGACACACAAAAAACGCTGCCGTTCGGTACAAAGGAGCAGGTGCGCGACGAGGTGTTGCGGCGCTGTGAGATATTCTCAAAGGACGGAGGCTTTGTGTTCAATGCCATCCACAACATTCAGGCAAAAACACCGGTGGAAAACATTGTGGCCATGCTGGACGCGGTGCACGAATTCAACGGCGGGAAATAAATGCGGTGTGAGGCCGCGCGAAAGGATGGAGCGTTCATGGAGGAAAAGCTGGTGCTTGTCTCGGGTTACGGCGTGCCAGGTGAAGATGACATCGCACTATACGGCATTGCCGGAGAACGTGCGGTGAAGCGGTTCGGCCTGTACCACGGCCGTGCACCTTCGTTTTGTTGTAAAGGAGATGATGGTGTCGTTTATGCGGCCTCGGAGCGTGCGGACGGCGCCGACATCACTGCCTATGACATATGGGAAGAAGGCCTGCGTGCGATTCGCACACTCGAAGTGCCGGGCCGAGGACTGTGTCACTTGTGCGCCCATGAAGGCGTGGTGTTCGGTTGTTGCTTTGAGAGCGGACACTATTTTGCCGTGGATGCGGCTCTCACCCGTGTGCTGTGGCAGTTTTGTCCTGACGGGGCACGGGCGCACTGGTCGCATATCGCGGGCGGCGCGCTCTTTCTGGCTGATCTTGAGAACAGCTGCCTGTATCGCTTTGTGCTCTCCGGAGGCCTGCCGCAGGGCGAGCCGCAGATTTTTCACCAGCCGGAGGGCAGCGGACCGCGCCAAATACTCACGCTGGAGGGCGGACGGCTTGCCAGCGTAAATGAGTTGGACGGGACAGTGCGCATATTGACAGAGGACGGCGGCGTCAGGGCCGCTGTGCAGGCCAGCGATGTGCCCGAGCCGCGCAACTGGCCGGGCGGCGCATGTCTGGACGAGCGCGGTATGCTGTATGTATGCAATCGCGGGCCGAATACACTGTCTGCCTGGCGGTACAGTGGGGAAATACTCACACCTGTGTGGGAAATACCTACGGGCGACTGGCCGCGCCACGTGGCGGCTTTGCCGGGAACGGGGCTTGTGCTGGCCGCATGCACACGCGGCGGCGAGGTGTGCGGATACGCCGCCGGGAAAGATTCGCCGCGGGAGGTGTTCCGCCTGCCGCTGGCGCTCGTCCACCGCGGGCGGGCGCATCGTGTGTGCTGCCGCTGTGATGCTGCTTTTTGCTGGGAGCCGATTTCCGGAAAGCTACGGAGCGATGGAATACAGCGGCGGTCGGTACAGGAAATTCTGAAAATACAAAACCGGCATCCCTGCGAACCGGTATTCGCAAAGGGATGCCGGTTTTGTATGCGTTTTTTCAAAAAATATTTGCACGATGGGGATTTGGAGCGGTACAGAGAAAGCGGCCGGGAATATCCGCATAAGGATATTCCCGGCCGTGTTTTATTCCTCCGCAAGAACGGAGGCCTCGGCAAAGAAAGAACGGCCCGCAGGGTCGAGGCGCCGGCCCTGCGCCAGCGTATAGGACGCTTCGGCGCGGACATCGGCGCTGTGACCGCCCACAAAGAAGGTGAACTCGCCGGCCTCCAGCTGCCATACGCCGTGCTCGTCGGGGAAGGCGAGTTGGTTGAGGTTGAAGGAAAAACGTACTGTCCGGGCCTCGCCGGCGAGGAGAGACACGCGGCAGATGCCGATGAGCTCCTGCACGGGGCGCACGATGGAGGCGACAACATCCCGCCCATAGAGCTGAATGACTTCCTCGCCATCCATGGCGCCTGTGTTCCGCACCGTGACACGGGCGTCGCCCCGGCCATCCGGCGCAATGGAAAGACGGAAGCCCTCATAGGAGAATGATGTGTAAGAGAGCCCATAGCCGAAGGGCCGTAGCGGTGTGTTTGCGCTGAACATATAGCCGTCACGGTTGAGCGCGCCAGCGGCGAAACTGTTGCCCGTGGAGCCGTTGTGTTCGGCGTGGAACACGGGGCCATGGCCTGCCGAGCGAGGCAATGCGACGGGCAGGCGCCCGGCAGGGGAGAATTCGCCCGCGATGGCGGCAGCGATGGCCTCGCCGCCCCAGGCACCGGGCATGTACGCCTCCAGAACAGCGGCAGAATGGTCGTAGATCCACTCGCTCGTCAACGGGCGGCCGTCTGTGTGTACCACTACGGTGTTCGCGTTTTCTGCGATGACGGCCCGGGCGAGCGCCTCCTGTGCGCCAGGCAGATCCAGAGAGGCGGAGTCGTTGCCTTCTCCTGTGTTGCAGTGGCGTCCCCAGCCGTTTTTGCCGCCAAGACACAGAACAACGGCGTCCGCGCTGCGCGCTGCGGCGCACGCCGCGGGAATATCCTGTGAAGCAGGGTCGAGATAGTCGCAGCCCTGCGTCCAGCTGCAGTGGGGGAAGCGCGCGCAGAGTGCCTCAAAGACCGTTTTCGCCTGGGGGCAGGCCTCGCGCACGGCGCGGTCGGTGGCGGCGAGGTCGTATTTGCGTCTGGGGCGCGGCGCGCCTGTCTGCACAACGCCGGCCATCTCGGAGGAATCGCCCACGACCTGGAACATCTCCAGCATGGAGGGGTAAGTATAGCCGCCGAACAAAAGACGCAGGCTGCCGGCACAGGGACCGATGACGGCGATGCGGGCGTTTTTATCCCGCAAGGGCAGCAGACCTTCATTTTTGGTCAGCGTAAGGGTCTGCCGTGTGGCGGCACGCTCGGCTTCGCCTGTGTCTGCGAGGGAAACGGAATATTCCTCCCATTCGGGGAACGGATCGTCGAATAGGCCAAGCTCAAACTTGAGTGTCAGAACACGCAGAACGGCACGGTCGAGCCAGGTGGCGTCGGCGCGTCCGTCGCAGAACATCACGGCCAGTGTGTCGGAATAACCCAGCCGGTCCGGAAACTCCATGTCCAGCCCGGCCATGAGGCACTGCAGGGCCGCGTCTTCGATGCTGTCGGCTGTGGCGAGGATGTCAGGGAGCAGGCGCTGGATGGAGCGGTAATCGCTTACGACAACGCCTTCGAAGCCGAGCTCTGTGCGCAGAAGATCCGTCAGAATTCGACGGCTGGCGCACAGAGGGCGGCCTTCCCATTCGGAATAGCTGTTCATCACGGTGCGGATGCCGCTTTTGCGGATGGCGGCCTCAAACGGTTTAGCGAACACCTCACGTAGCTCGCGGCTGTCTGCCAGTGTGCGTGTGAGGTTCAGCCCGCCTGTGGTCTGGGAATAGCCCAGAAAATGTTTTGCTGTTGCGGCCACGCCTGTTCGCAGATCGTCGCCCTGCAGGCCGTCCACATACGCGCAGCTCATCATGGCACTGAGCGTGGGGTCGCCGCCATAGGTCTCGTTCACCCGGCCCCAGCGCAGATCCTTGGCGACATCCAGCACGGGGGACAGCGCGTGGCGGATGCCCATTGCGCGCATCTGGCGGCGGATGGTGTCAGCCATGGAATACACGGTCTGGGGCGCGAAGGTTGCACCGAGACCGATGGAATTTGGAAACAGGCAGGTATCCGGCACGACGGGCCCGCCCAGCGCTTCGCAATGGAACAATGCGGGAATCCGGTGGTCGGAGTGTGCCATAATATATTCCTGAATTTCACGCAGCCAACATGCAAGGGCCTTTGGTTTTAAGCGGATATCCAGCAGGGCAACGGCCCCGATGCCTCCTGCAAGGTCCTTTTCCTCGAGGGGCTCCTCGCAGCCGGAGAGTGTTGTGCACCCCAGCTGACGCAGCTTTTCCTCAACAGAAAGTGTTTCCAGCAGCGCCGCTGCCCGGCGGCGTGCGTCCGTGGAAATGCTTTTGTTTTTTACGTTCATTTTGTTACCTCCCCGGTGTCATAATAAAGCTTGATGGTTTTGATCTCAAAGGGCCCGAAGTTCAAATCATCGCCCGGCTGTATGGGGAAAAGCGGACGCTCCATCATATCACATACCTCTGCGCGCGTGGTTTCGAAGCCAGTATGCAGAAACGCGCGGGTACGCGTGCCCTCGCATTCATACAGGCGGGCGATGACGGCGTGGCCGCTGTCCTCGCAGGGCTTCACGGCCTCCACAACGATATTGGGCCTGTCCGTCCAGAGGAAAGCAGGTAGGGCGAGGGTGCCCGGCAGGGATAGCGGCGTACGGTCAAACCGCATACCGGCGCGCGCCACAGCGGCGGAGAAGCCGCCGGCATGGGGCAGAATGCCGTAACGGAACGTATAGGTCCCTGCGTCGCCGCGCGGGTCGGGGCGTGTCCCGCCTTTGGCGAGCGTCAGTGCCAACGTGCCGCCCTCAGTGCTGATGCCGTATTTGCAGTCATTGAGGATACTGATACCGCGGGATGGCTCGGACAGGTCGGTATAGCGGTGATTGCAGACCTCGAACATGGCCTGTTCGCGCGAGTCGTTACGGGTGACGGGGCGCTGGATGCAGCCGAATTGTGTTTCACAGCGGGCGAAACGCGCACGCACATTTGTATGGAAGGCAGTCTTCAGCAGTCGATGCTTTTCGTTCCACACAAGGCTGCTTTCCCATTCCACCAGCGGGGTGTCTGCGCGGAAAACGGCATCCTGCGTGAGCGTGGAGTGTTCGCACACGGCGTATACGCTGTGAATGCGCAGCTCCATCGGGCCGTTGACGGTTACACGGCGCTCCAAAAGGCGCGCCGTGGGCGCGAGCTTCATCGCGCAGTCTGCATCGATGTCCCAGCCGTCCCACCCAGCGGGGACATCTTCACCGCACAGGAACTGGTTCATCGGGCCGCCGCACCACTCCATCCCGTCCGCCCGTGTGATGAGCGAGATGATGGCGCCGCTGCCGTCGAAACGGACGCGCAGATGTGGTGTGGTGAGCGTATCGCCCGTGAAGACGAACGGGCTCTGCCCGCCGCCGGGCACAGACGTGCGGCGTAGCCGAAGCACAGCGCTGCCGAGCGCCGGGCGGGAAAGCCCGTATACGGCAGTGGCATCTGTGCCGTCTGCGCGCACAACGGGCTGAAGCGTGACGCCTTCGTTTTCCGCACAGAGTTCCGGCGGCAGCGCGGGGAGATAAAAGGCGTCGGAGCAAGCCTCATCGAGCGGATTGAAGATGGTGAACGCTACTCCGCCGTCGGCTTCGGGCAATGCTGGAGCACGAAGAAGAGCGTCGGCATGGCGCAGCATATCGGTCGTCTCCGCGATGCTCTGATCATGCGCAGCGTTGATGCAGCTGCCGGGCAGAATGTCGTGGAACTGGTTCACCAGCAGCGTATTCCACAGTGGGCGCAGCGCCTCGCCCGTGGCGGCGCGGCGGGCGCTCACGGCCGTCTGACACTCGCGCAGTTCCAGCAGGCGCAGGGCGTTCTCCGCAAGACGGTTGTTCTTTTTGATTTGCTGCTTATTGGTCAGCGTGCCGCGGTGCAGCTCAAGATACAATTCGCCATCATACACGGGCAGGTTGCCGCCGCGCGCCTCCAGCTTTTGCATAAAGCCGCTCACGGAATCATACGAAACTTTGGGGCAGCCCTCCAGATCGGTGAGACGGCGCGCTGCCTCGATCATCTCAAACTGCGGCCCACCTCCGCCATCTCCATAACCGAAGGCGATGAGGCGCCGATCGGCAGCCTGTTTGTTGCGCACGCAGTCACGGTAGCCGATGCCGTCCACGCGCTCAAGGAGGCCGGCCGGGTCGGGCCATGTGTCGATTACAAAAAAGTGCGTGAGCACCTGAGAGCCGTCGATGCCCGTCCATTGAAAGGTGTCGTAGGGAAAATCGTTTGTGTCATTCCAGGCCAGCTTTGTCGTAAGGAAATATTTCACGCCGAACCCGCGCATGATCTGTGGGATGGCGGCGGAATAGCCGAAGGTGTCCGGGAGCCAGAAGGTGTCGGACAGGTGTCCGAAACGGCTTTGCGTGTAGAGCTGTCCCCATAGAAACTGGCGCACCAGCGCCTCACCAGAGGGAATATTACAGTCGCACTCTACCCACACTGCGCCGTTCGGCTCATAGCGCCCGCCTGCGATGCGGCGCTGCATCTCTGAAAAAACCGCGGGATAATGCTTTTCCATGAGCCAGGAGTGGTAGGAAGCGCTCTGGATGAAGCGGTATTCGGGGTATTGATCCAGCAGATTAAACTGGTTCGAGGCGGTGCGTGCGATTTTTTTTACTGTCTCCGCCATAGGCCATAGCCAGGCTGTGTCGATGTGGCTGTGGCCCACCAGCACGGCCTGTGGCGAGCTGTCGCCATTTCGCCGTGCAAGTGCGGGCGCCATGGCCTGCCGTGCGTTTGCCAGCGAGGCACGCCACGCGGCCTCTCCGACCGTCTCAGGGTCATAGAGAAGCGCTTTGTGTGTCTCGGTCAGAGCGTTCATGATTTCGCCACGGCGGAACGAATCCTCCGGAAGCTTATCCGCCAGCTGCAGGAGCACGCGCAGATCCAGAAGAAAGTCGAGCACATCCTGGTTCTTGACGCACAGAGAAAGCGATTCAGCCGTGAAAACGAAATCGTTTTGCGGGCGCTGCTGGAACGGCTGTTCGCCAATAACATAATGCCCGGCGTAAAATTCTACGGCGAACTCCAGTTTCTGCCCGGCCCGGGCGTTCTGACACACGCAGTCGCAGTAATGGTTGCCGTGGCGCGTTACAACGATCTTCGTGGCGAATGTGCCGCGTGGCGTGCCGTCCACCCACAACATGGCCTCATAACCGCCAAACTGCGGGCGCAAAAACAAATCGCGCCCGGCCAACGCGTCCAGCACGGTGCAGGACGCACGGAACCAGCAATAGCGTCCTTCTCCACCCCAGATACGGCCCTGAGGACGCTGCACGGGGTCCTGGAACAACGCGGCCTCCGGGACGTCCGTGAGGCGTTCGGATGTCTCATACATGGAAAACGGCAGTGTGCATATCTCGGTGAAGACATACGGTTCATATGTTTCGAGCGCGCGGGTAAGCTTGACGAGCAGTTTTTTGTTCTGCGCGGTATTCAGCATAATGGCAGGACCTCCCAGATGAAGATAAATTGACGTGTTCTTCGGAGCGGTGTATATGGACCTTTGAAGCACAGGAGGAACACGCCTGCATGAGATATATTTTTATCATACGGCATACGGTGAGATGCAAAAAGCGCACATAAAAAAGTCAACATCCAAAACAAAGAATTCATCATTGATGCGGATGCGTCAAAAGGTGTTTATCATGTATAATAAATGTAAAGCCCTCCTGCGCGCAACAGTCCGCAGTGGGCAATGAAGCGGGCGGGGAACACGCCTGCGAGAGCAGGAGGAACATGAAGATGAAAAAATACAAAAGCGGTGCGCCGTTTGGCTTCAGCCTGCCCCGCAGGCTGCTGGCGCTATTTCTGATTTTTGTATTGGTACTGTACGCAGTGGGCATGGCTGTCGCTATACGGCTTTGGCATAACCCCCTTTCGGGGGGGCGGAGCAAGGGA
>OGQA01001704.1_pt1 | contig 10322 bp, 9 predicted proteins | sample 1553011 | NCBI WGS metagenome assembly OGQA01 (sample SAMEA2580256, study PRJEB22360) | human gut metagenome | biome: human gut; feature: human-associated habitat; material: faeces | place: Denmark | collected 2008/2010 | reverse complement strand
CTCACCGTGGGCAAAGCAATTCAGAATGTCTATTGCTCTTCCCGCCGTCTGCATATAGTTAGGATCCGTTTCCCGTTTCATTGCCGCATCTCCTTTCGTACTTTTGAAATCAGGGCTTTCAGAAGAGTATTTTTCTGTTATTATAGCATTTTCTCTTACCTATGGCAATGCACTTATTACCACAACACGAAATCATATCAAACGAGGAGGAATTACTTATGAAAAAAATCGGGCTCATTACCATCGGACAGACCCCGAGAGACGATGTTATTCCAGACATTGCCCCGCTGTTCTCATCGGAGGTCGAACTGCTTCAGGCCGGGGCGCTGGATGGCCTGACGGCGCAGGATATTGCAATGTTTGCACCGCAGGAGGGAGACTATGTTCTGATCTCCAGGCTGCATGACGGAAGCCCTGTTGTTTTTGCGGAAAAGCACATACTCCCGCGGCTACAGTCATGTATTGACGAATTGGAGGCTCGGGGCGTCGAACTGATCCTGTTCCTTTGCACCGGCAGCTTTCCCGCATTTCACAGCAATGTTCCGCTGGTGTTTCCATGCAAGGTTCTTAACGGTGTCGTTCCGGCGCTCGCGGCGCATTCCAGAATCGCAGTTATCACGCCCAAGGAGGAGCAAAAAAAGCAGTGCGAGGACAAATGGAACGAATATGTAAGCCATGTTCAGGTCGTATGCGCTTCGCCGTATGGAGACTCGGCGGAGCTTGAGTGTGCCTGCGAACTCCTCAAAGAGACAGACGTCGACCTCATCGTGCTTGACTGCATTGGGTACACCGCTAAAATGAAAGCCTATGTGCAGATGCATACCAGCAAGCGCGCTGTTCTTTCCCGTACAGTTGCGGCAAGGGTTGTAATGGAACTATTATCATAACAGAAAGAGAGGGTGAACGAAAAATGGAGCTTGTTGAGATCGGGAAATCCGTATTGACCACCTGCATGGATGTAAAGGCAGGCGAGTCGGTGCTTGTAATCACTGATGACAAAAAGTATCCGATTGGAAGTGCTCTTTATGAAGCCGCCAAAGAACTCGGTACCGATGCGCTTTTGGTGACCATGAAGCCACGTGCCGTTTCCGGACAGGAGCCGCCTGCAGCGATTGCCGCCGCAATGGCAAAAGCCGATGTCGTGCTCTGCCCGATGAGCACCTCCATCACTCACACCAATGCAAAGAAGGAAGCCGTAAAGGCTGGCGTTCGCATTGCAACGATGCCGGGCATCACCGAAGAGATGTTCCGCAAGGGCGCCATGACCGCTGATTACGGCAGGGTTATGGAACTGACAAATAAGGTGACCGAACTTCTTACCAAGGCGAAGACTGCACGGATCGAAAAGGCGGGGCACATACTTACACTCGACCTGAACGGACGCCCAGGTATCCCGAGTCCCGGCGTTTACCGCGAAAAGGGACAGGCTGGGAACCTTCCGTCCGGAGAGGCATACATCGCCCCGATAGAAAACGGCTCGAATGGCACGATGCTTATCGACGGCAGCATGGTCGGCGTTGGCCTGTTAAGCTCTCCCTTAACTGTGACCGTTAAAAATGGGAAACTCCAAAGTATTGAGGGAGCTGATGCCGATAAGCTGTCCATTCTTCTCAGAAATGAGAGCAACCGCACGCTTTGCGAGCTTGGCATCGGCACGAACTATGCCGCGCAACTAATTGGCGTGATCCTTGAGGACGAGAAAGCCTATCATACTGTTCATATCGCGTTCGGCACCAACAACGGCTTTGGAGGAACCAACAAAGCTGACTGCCACATGGATGGTATCATCAAAGATCCGACGCTCTATTTGGACGAGCAGCTCGTGATGAAGGACGGAGAATTTATGATCTGATTTTGAGGAGGGATTTCTGCATGAGAAAATATAAAGTCGGTTTGATCCGCGTTTTGACAACAAGCGATCCCGAACTCCTGACTCTGCATGGAAAGCTGCTTGAAAAGTACTTTCCATTCTTTGAGGTTGAGTCTCGCTGTATTCCGAACCAGCCGGAGGGAATCCACGACGATGAAACAATGGTGGTCGGCGTTCCCAAGGTGATTGCTATGGCAAAGCAGATGTGTCAGGAGGGATTTGAGGCCGTCATTGTCAGCTGTGCCGGCGACCCCGGTGTTGCAGAGGCAAGGAAAGTCGTGCCGATCCCCGTCATCGGTGCCGGAGCCAGCACCGCCGCGCTCTGTATGGCTTATGGAGAGCACCCCGCTGCACTGGGGATTACATCCGAAATGCCTGAGAGCTATATGCGCATTTTTGGCAGCCGCTCCGCAGGAAGCAGCCGCGGCGATGGAGTTGAAAGCGTGCTTGATTTGATGACGCAGGCGGGCTACGCGGCGACGGAGAAAGCGGCGCGCACACAGAAAGAGCATGGAGCTGACGCGATCGCGCTGAGCTGCACCGGTATGGCCACCATCGGGATAGCACCGACATTGGAAAAGGCACTTGGCATTCCCGTGCTCGATCCCGTCCTGTGCGAAGGGCTGATGACTTATTTTGAACTCCTGCGCAGAGAGAATTTACAATAACTGAAAGGATGGCACTGCACTATGCTGATCAAGCAAATCATTGACGTTTATGATCTCCTCGACGATAGCCGCGTAGATGGACGAACCGTTGTGGATTATCTTCGGACGATCGACCCAGAGGTCAATGCCGAGACCCATCCTCTGACTGGTCCGCGAGGAATTACGCATATGCTCAAGCTCCGCATTCCCGGAAGCGACGGAAAGTCGTCTGGCGGAAACACACCGACGCTTGGTATTTTGGGACGTCTCGGTGGGCTGGGAGCCAGACCAGAAATGATTGGGTACGTGTCTGATGGAGATGGTGCGCTTGCGGCGCTCGCCATTGCCGTAAAGCTTCTTGATATGAAGAAGAAGGGAGATGTGCTCCCGGGCGATATCTTTATCTCTACGCATATCTGTCCCGACGCGCCGACAAAGCCGCATGATCCCGTCCCGTTCATGGGTTCTCCGGTTGAGATATACCAAGTTAATCAAGAGGAAGTCTCTCCTGAACTGGATGCGATTTTCTCAATCGACACCACCAAGGGAAATCGTGTAATCAATACACGCGGCTTTGCCATCTCCCAGCCGGTCAAGGAGGGGTATATTTTGCGTGCCAGCGAAGGACTTTTGGATATCATGCAGCGTACAACCGGACGTCTCCCCTATGTATTTCCTGTCAATACACAGGACATTACGCCGTACGGCAACGATGTACACCATATCAACAGCATCATGCAGCCGTGTACCTGTACAGATGCACCCGTAGTCGGTGTTGCAATTACGACCGAGACAATGGTTCCCGGCTGCGCGACCGGATGCAGTCATTTCGCAGATGTGGAGGAAACGGCGCGCTTTGTTCTGGAAGCTGCGAAGTCCTATGGTCGTGGGGAGTTTGAATTCTATGACAAGGCGGAGTTTGAGAGAATGGTCGAACTTTACGGCTCCATGAAGCAGTTGCAGACTCTTGGGGCAACTGCCACCTGACCGCACCCAAACGAAAAATCATGGCAGAGATTTTTCTACACATTTGCAATAACTCAGTACCCTTATGGGTACTGAGTTCAGTCTGTCGAAAAAGTCCAGTTGGTGCTGGGCTTTTACTGATAGATATGGTACAATAGAGTCGGGTGATGCAAGATGCTGGAACGCGGGAAAATGGATCGAGATCTGGTAGAGTTCGTAGTCATAGACCAACTGGTGCCGAAGGAGCATTTGCTGCGAAAGATAGATACAGCGGTGGACTTCACACGTCTGTATGAAATGGTGGAGCCGCTCTATTGTGAGGATAATGGGCGCCCCAGCATCGATCCGGTGGTGTTGTTCAAGATGGTGCTGATCCAGCATCTGTACGGCCTTCCCTCGCTGCGGCGGACAGCGGACGAAGTCAGCGCAAACAATTGCTATCGCTGGTTTCTCGGTTATCCCTTGCAGGAGGAAACGCCGCATTTTTCCACGGTGAGCTATAACTTCCGGCATCGGTTCACCGAAGAGACCGTGGATCGGGTATTTGCGTGGATTTTGGATGAGGTAGCCAAGGCAGGCTATCTGTCTCCCAAGGCCGTCTTCATTGACGGTACTCACATCAAGGCCAACGCCAACACGAAGAAGCAGATGAAGGAACAGATCCCAGCGGCTGCCAGGCACTATGCAAAAGAATTGATGGAAGAGGTCAACGCGGATAGAGAGGCGCATGACAAGAAGCCCTTTGATGATGACAACGATCCTCCGGCCTCTCCTAGGAAGCACAAAGATAACACCTCTAAGAAGAAGCTGGCCCGCAGGAAGAAGCAAGGCTTTCGTACCGTAACGAAAAGCGTTACGGACCCGGACTGCGGCTTATTCGTAAAGGGCGAGCACAAGCGGCAGTTCGCCTATGAGGCGCATACCGCCTGCGACAAGAACGGTTTCGTGCTGGAAACAGTCGTAACACCCGGCAATGTCCATGACAGCGTGGCCTTTGATGAAGTTTACGACAAAGTAACGGAAAATTTTCCACAGGTAGAGGCCGTTGTGGCCGATGCTGCATACAAAACGCCTCATATCTGCAGGAAAGTGTTCGGCGATGGCAGAGTCCTTTCCACAGCCTACAAGCGCCCGCAAACCGTGAAGAATGGACACGAGTGGTGGAAGTATGTCTATGATGAATTCTACGACTGCGTGATATGTCCCGAATACCAGCCCTTGAAATACAGCACCACGAACCGGGATGGATATAGGGAATACAAGAGCGATCCGAATATCTGCGCGGCCTGTCCGACCAGAGAACGGTGTACGCATTCCAGGGGCTGTATCAAAACGGTGCAGCGGCATATCTGGAAGGACTATGAGGAATTGGCGGACGATGCCAGATATACGCCTGCGTACGCGCAGCTCTACATGTGCCGAAAAGAAACCATTGAACGGGTCTTCGCGGACGCCAAGGAAAAACACGCGATGCGTTATACGCAATACAGAGGCTTGGCTCAGGTGACGAACTGGGTGAAGCTTAAGTTTGTTGCCATGAACTTGAAAAAGTTGGCCACATGGAAATGGAGGGACCTGTTACCTTCGTTTCGCTTTGCTGTTTTTTCGCTCATATATGTTCGAGATCCAGTCTGCTCCTGAGTGCAGACCAGGTTCCTCGACAGGCTGTTAAGAGTTATTGGTCGGAAACAGCCTCCTATGAGGCGATCGTGCCGCTGATAAATATGGATTACGATGGCTTGAAAGCATCTATCATCGAAATACTTTCAGGCGCAGAGGTGAAGGTCAACACAGCGACTTTTAAGAATGATACGGTAAATATCAAAAGCAAGGATGATGTACTGACCTATATGATCCATTTGGGATATCTTGGGTATAATCAGAAAACCAAGACTGCCTTCGTGCCAAATGAGGAAATACGACAGGAATTGGCAAATGCCATCGAAAGCCGAAAGTGGGATGAGATGGCGGCATTTCAGCGGGATTCGGACAAACTGCTGAACGCTACATTGGATATGGATGGTGCGTCGGTTGCGATGCAGATTGAAAAAATCCATAATGATTATGCATCTGTCATTCAGTACCATAACGAGAATTCCTTAAGCAGTGTCCTATCGATTGCATACCTTGGTGCGATGCAGTACTATTTCAAACCGATTCGCGAGTTCCCAACAGGAAAAGGATTTGCAGACTTTGTCTTTATCCCGAAGCCTGAATACGGTTTATCCTACCCGGCTATGGTCATTGAACTGAAGTGGAACAAATCGGCTGAAACAGCATTACGGCAAATTAAGGACAAAAAATACCCGGAATCGATCCGAGACTACACTGGCAGTATTTTGTTAGTTGGAATCAACTACGATGAAAAGACGAAAGCGCATGAGTGCTCGATTGAGAAGTGCGACAAGGAGTAAAGACTTTGCACGCCTTTTACTGAGGGGTGTGTAAGAGAAGGCGCCCTTTACGAAAACCTGATTCTTTGTAAAAGATGGTCGCGATGTCGCATAGTTCTCGCCCGCATTAAAAGCGGAATAGACGCGGAATGAGAACGGAATAACTTGTTGCCGTCATCCCAACTGCCCCGAACAGGAATAGAGTTGATGCAGATCGGCCTCCCTTCCACGGTGGAAGGGGCACCCTGCGGCGTGGGATGCCATAATCAAAGAGCTGTTGCTTTTTTTCTGCACTTTTAGTCGCTTTTAGCGGTTTTTTCTCGATTTTAATTCATTCTCTAACATCTTGAGACCTGAGTTTCCCATGTGTTCTACACATGTCTGTGGCATTTTATGTGGTCAAAGGCAAAGCCTCGCCAGAGTTGCTTCGGTGATGGCTTTGTAGCGTCCTCGATGCCCAAATCCTTCGCCCGATGAAATAACAGAAAACCCACGCCGGGGTCGCCCCGCGACGCGGGATGCTGTCATCAAGGAGGAAGACTGCCACTGTCAACCTGCGAAATCGCATTTTGCAAGACAGAATCATACTGCTGTTGTGACAACTAAGACCATGTATTATTATTCTTGCTTTTTCCGGCGGTATCCTGTAAAATGACATCATCAAGGGAGAGGAGAGCAGGCATTTTTGAAAGAGCGCTTCCATTGATTAAATTGGAATGCCGTTTGCTCGAAGACCTTGTAGACCAACTATGAAAGGGAGGGTATTTCAGTATGTACAAGGTAGATCTCAACAGCGACCTCGGCGAGAGCTTCGGCGCGTATACCATCGGGCTCGACAACGAGGTCATCGCGCATGTTTCCTCTGTCAATGTGGCCTGTGGCTATCACGCAGGAGATCCGTTGGTGATGGAAAAGACCGTTGCCGCAGCCAAGGTGGCAGGCGTCGCCGTCGGCGCACACCCGGGCTTCCCCGATCTGATGGGCTTTGGCCGCAGGAACATGGTCGTCTCGCCCAAGGAGGTCAAGGCGTATGTCAAGTATCAGCTCGGCGCGCTGATGGCCTTCGCTGCGGCAGAGGGTATCAGGCTCCAGCACTGCAAGCCCCACGGCGCTCTCTACAACATGGCTGGTAAAGACATGGATCTGGCGCTTGCCATCGCCGAGGCGATTGCCGAGGTAGACAAGAACATTATCCTGCTTGGCCTTGCCAACAGCAAGATGCTTGATGCAGGCAAGCAGTTGGGCTTGCGCGTCGCAAACGAGGTCTTTGCCGACCGCGCCTATCAGGCCGACGGCTCGCTTGTGCCGCGCAAGCTGCCCGGCGCCGTCATCCACAATAAGGACGAGGCCATCGCGCGCACCGTCCGCATGGTCACCGAGGGCAAGGTCACGGCCATCACCGGCGAGGAGGTCGAAATCGCGGCTCACTCCATCTGTGTCCACGGTGACAACCCTTCGGCCGTCGAATTCGTCAAAAATATCCGCACGCAGCTCACCGCCCGTGGCGTGGAGATTGCCCCCATCCGCGAGATCGTATAAAAAGAGCCTCGTTTCCAGCTGTTCCGTTCCGCAAAGACCAACACCCCAAATCTGCCGCACTGCGGCAATATTTCAGGAGGATGATCATGAGTAACGAAACTACCCAGAAGCGCTCACTTTCCGTCAGCCTTGGCGCGGCCTTTCTGATGGCGACATCCGCCATCGGCCCCGGCTTTCTGACCCAGACCTCGCAATTCACCGCAAAGTATCTCTCTTCTTTCGCTTTCGTCATCGTCTGCGTCATCATCATGGATATGATCGCGCAGACCAATGTATGGTCCATCGTCGGCGTTTCCGGCCTGCGCGGTCAGGAGATTGCCAATAAGGTCCTTCCCGGTCTCGGGTATCTTCTTGTCGTGCTTGTTGTGCTTGGCGGTCTTGCGTTCAATATCGGCAATGTCGGCGGCGTGTCACTCGGCTTCAATGCCATGATCGGCATTCCCGAAAAGGCCGGTGTCATCATCGGCGGCGTGCTTGCGATCTGCATTTTCCTTTCCAAGAAGGCAAACGACATCGTCGGCAGGGTCGCCCAGATCCTCGGCGGCATTATTATCGTCGTCATGCTGGTCGTGGCTTTCATGGCAAAGCCCCCCGTCGGCGATGCGGTCGCCCATATCTTTACCCCTGAGAATCCCAAGGAACTCATTCCCGTCATGGTCACGCTGCTCGGCGGCTCCTGCGGCGGTTACATCACCTTCTCCGGCGCACACAAGCTGCTCGATGCGGGCTGGGGCGGCAAGCCTGAGGAAGTCAAGCACTTCCGCAAGTCCGTCCTGACCGGCATCTGCGTCTCGGGCAGCGTTCGTATTCTGCTGTTCCTGTGCGTGCTCGGCGTCTGCACGGCCGGTACGGTCGTCGTGGCGGAAAATGTCACGGCCGTCACCAGCGCTGCCAACCCCGCAGCCGAGGCTTTCCGCCTTGCTGCCGGCGACATTGGCTACCGCCTCTTCGGTCTCGCGCTGTTCTCTGCTGGTATCACCTCTGTCATTGGCGCGGCCTATACCTCTGTCTCCTTCCTCAAGACTGTTCACCCCTTCATCGCCAAGAATGACAAGTGGTTCATCGTCGGCTTTATCGCCTTCTCCACGCTCGTTATGGCAATTCTTGGTGGTGCAAAGCGCATGGTCATCCTGGCTGGCGCACTCAACGGCCTGATCCTGCCAATTTCCCTGTGCTGCATGCTGCTTGGCTGCCACAAGAAGTCCATCGTCGGCGAGTACAAGCACCCCGTGTGGCTACAGGTTCTTGGCTGGTGCGTGGTTGGTGTCGCGGGCTACCTTGCCATCACGGCGCTGCCCAACCTTGCCAAGCTCTTCGCGTAACGAACCTGCACCATTCCGCGAGCCGGTCTGTCCCGCAGGCCGGCTCCGCCTGAAAGGAGAACGATATGCCCGACATCAGATTCCTGCTCAGCGGCGACTCAGCCGTAACCGTGGAATTCGGCAACGAGATCAGTGAGCACATCAACGCACAGATTCGTGCGTTCAGCATCGCGCTCACCGAGAGCAAACTCCCCGGGATCGTGGAACTCGTGCCGACCTACCGCTCGCTGATGGTTCACTACGACCCTGAGGTCATCCCCTACGGTGCGCTTGTCAAGAAACTCAAGGGCCTGCTCAATCAGCTTGACCACATCCGGATTCCGCCAAGCGATGTGTTGGAGATCCCCGTGCTCTACGGCGGGGATGAAATGGGCCCCGACCTTGGCTTTGTTGCCGAGCACAATCACAAAACGCCTGAGGAGGTCATCCGGATTCACACCTCCACGGAATATCTCATCTATATGCTGGGCTTTACCCCCGGTTTCACCTATCTTGGCGGTATGAGCGAGGAAATTGCCGCGCCGCGCCTTGCCCAACCTCGTGTCAGGATTCCCGCCGGCAGCGTCGGCATCGCCGGCAGCCAGACGGGCGTATATCCCATCGACTCCCCGGGCGGCTGGCAGCTTATCGGCCGCACGCCCGTGCGCATGTACGACCCTGACCGCGCCGTTCCCATCCTGCCCAAGGCAGGCCAGTACATCAAGTTCTACGCCATCGATCAGGCGGAATTTGACCGTATCGCCGCGCTGGAGGCCTCCAGCGGCTATACGGTCCACACCTACCCGAGAAAGGAGGCGGAGCAGGCATGAGCATCACCATTCTCAACCCCGGCATGCTCACCAGCGTGCAGGATCTCGGCCGCATCGGCTACCAGCAGTACGGCGTGTCCGTCTCCGGCGTGATGGATCCGCGCAGCGCGTCTATCGCCAACATCCTCGTCGACAACGATGAGGGCGAGGCTGTGCTCGAATGCACGATGATGGGGCCCCACCTCCGCTTTGATGCGCCCAACATCATCGCCATCACCGGCGGAGACCTCGGCGCAACGCTCGACGGTCAGAGCATCGACACCTACCGCGCCGTTCCCGTGAACGCGGGTCAGACGCTGCGCTTCACCATGCTGCGCACCGGCTGCCGCGCTTTCGTGGCGTTCGCGGGCGGACTCGATATCCCCGTGGTCATGGGCAGCCGCTCAACGGACATGAAAGCGAAGATCGGCGGCTATCAGGGCCGCAAGCTGCAAAAGGACGACGTCATCGCCTTCCGCGCGCCCAAGACCGACCTCAAGAACCTCGGCGTGCGCCACATTTCGCCTGAGTTCGTGCCGCGCGCAGAGTATAAGCTGCGTGTCGTGCTCGGCCCGCAGGACGACGCCTTCACCGAGCTTGGCGCTATGACCTTTCTCAGCAGCGTTTACACCCTTACACCGGAGTTCGACCGCATGGGCTGCCGCCTTGACGGCGAGCTGATCGAACACATCAAGGACGGCAACATCATCTCCGACGGCATTGCCTTCGGCGCGATTCAGGTGCCCTCTGCGGGCAAGCCGATCATCATGCTGGCCGACCGCCAGACCACTGGCGGC
>OGQA01001702.1_pt1 | contig 10336 bp, 9 predicted proteins | sample 1553011 | NCBI WGS metagenome assembly OGQA01 (sample SAMEA2580256, study PRJEB22360) | human gut metagenome | biome: human gut; feature: human-associated habitat; material: faeces | place: Denmark | collected 2008/2010 | reverse complement strand
CCCTATACGGGTTTTGATATTATCAAATAAGTTTCTATATTTGCTGACACAACACAACTTTTAACAATAAATTTCAACAAAAATGGCTTACAAAATCACTGATTCCTGCGTTGCCTGCGGCACCTGCATCGGCGAGTGCCCGACCGAAGCGATCTCGGCCGGCGATATCTATGTCATCGATCCCGATAAGTGCATCGACTGCGGTACCTGCGCCGGCGTTTGCCCGAGCGAGGCTATCATCGAAGGATAAGCAACACGGAAAAATCCGAAAAAAAGCACACCCCGAAAAGGTGTGCTTTTTTATCCTCTGCCAGCTTATGAAAAAACTCCTGCTCCTATGCCTGTCGGTTCTCACAGCGTCTTGCGATACGGCGACACGACAATTCGAATCCCGGCTGGACGAAATCCTATCGGGGCACAAAGCCTTCGTCGGGGTCGCCGTCCGCACGCCCGGCGGGGAAACAATTGCGCGCAACGACACCCTGTTACCGATGATGAGCGTTTTTAAATTTCCCGTGGCACTGGCCGTACTCGACCGCATGCAGCGCGAAGGCATACCGCTCACGCAGCCGATCAGCATCACGCCCGACCTGCTCCTACCCGGCACATACAGCCCGATGCGCGATTCGCTGCCCGCAGGCGGCGGCACGCTGACGCTCGGGCAGTTGCTCCGCTACATGGTGTCGGAGAGCGACAACATCGCCTGCGACATTCTGCTGCGGGAAGCAGGCGGCCCCGAAGCCGTAGAGGCCTACGTCCGTTCGCTGGGGATCGGCGGCATCCGCATCGCCGCCAGCGAGGAGGAGATGCACCGCGGCATCGGGAACCAGCGGGTCAACAAGGCACGCCCTTCGTCCGTCTGTACACTGTTCGACCTGTTCCTGCAGGGCAGGCTGCTCAAAGGGGAGTACAACGCTCTCCTGCAACGGTTGTTGCGCGGAACGACCACGGGCGCAAACAAACTGAAGGCCGGGCTGCCCGCAAGCACCGTAATCGGGCACAAAACAGGTTCGTCCGACCGCACGGCAGAAGGCATCCGCATCGCGGACAACGATGTCGGCTATGTGGTTCTACCCGACGGACGCCGCTACTGTATCGCGGTGTTCGTCACCGAATCGGAAGAAAACGACGCCACGAATGCGGCTATCGCCGCCTCGGCATCCAGGGCGGCCTACGAATATTTCAGCTCAAAATAGAAGATTATGGACGATCTCGCAAAAATGAAAGCGGGCCTATGGCTCCATGCCCGCAAGCCGCAAATCAGGGAGGCACTGCAACGCTGCGAAGAACTGGTCTTCCGGTTCAACAGCCTGCCCCCGAGCCGCGAGGAGGAACGCAATGCGATCATCCGGCAACTGTTCGGCCGCACGGGCGGCACATTCTGCATCCACAGCCCGTTCCACTGCGATTTCGGTTCGCAGATTTCAATCGGGGACGACTTTACGGGGAATTTCAACCTCACAATCCTCGACGAAGCGCCCGTGACCATCGGCGACCACGTATTCATCGGCCCCAACGTGGGCATCTACACCGTGACGCACGCCCTGTTGCCCGACCAGCGCAACGCGGGCGTCATGCGCTCACTTCCTATCACCATCGGCGACAACGTCTGGATCGGCGGCAACTGCGTGGTCATGCAGGGGGTAACGATAGGTGACGGTACGGTCATCGGCGCCGGCAGCGTCGTAACGCGCGACATTCCGGCCGGGGTCATCGCCTTCGGCAACCCGTGCCGGGTCATCCGGCCCGTCACTGAGGACGACCGGATTACGGAGGTCGTTTAACGAAAAAGCGTCCTTTTGGGACGCTTTTATTCGGCCGACCCGACGCCCCTGAAAAACTTTTCGCGGGAAATTCCGTAATAATCACAAAAGACCGGAAAGCATAGAAACCGAAATATTTTGTCTGCCGGTTTCCGCCCTCGCCACATGGATGTCCGTGTTGCAAGGCAGGCGGCGAGCTTGGGCATGGGGGAAATTTTCCGGACAGGCATTGCAAGACCTACGGGGGAAAGAGTACCTGCACCCTTTTTCCCATAAAGGGGAGGGCAGGCGGCGCTCCGGCGGGGCGGCTGCAACGAAGCAGGCGTCACTATTTCCACGCCAAATCAAGCACCGGCCATCCCACTTTCATCTGACAACCGCCCCGGAATCATCCGGGGCGGTTGTCAGATTATTCGTAAAGCAGGTAACGCCCGCGCAGCTTCCGGAAGCGCCGCACGTCGTCCGCCCAGCGGACACGGATTTCGGCCTCCGAAGCTCCGGCAAGGATCATTTCACGGACATACCCCACGCCGATGAGCTTTTCGAACATCGGCGTAAAAAACTTATCGCCCAGTCCCAGGTTGCGGCAGGCTTCGATCACATATTTCAGGGTCAGGCCCTCCGCCCGGGCTTCGCCGAGCGGCATCCGGCTCAAATCGACGCCGTGGCAGAGCCTGCCTTCGAGCGGCGGATGTTTGGCTCCCGCGGTCGGACGGGGCGTAAACGAAAACAGGCAGCCGGTCATGTCGGGATGTCCGTAAACCTCGAACGGTTTATCCGTACCGCGCCCGAGGCTCACGACCGTACCTTCGAAGAGGCACACCGAAGGATAGAGGTAGACGGCCCGTTGCGTCGACAGGTTGGGCGACGGGGCGACGGGCAACTCGTACGGAGTGTCGTGCGTATAATTGCGGCAACGCACGACTTGCAGGTCGCAGCTTGCGGCCCAGCCTTCGCCGACGGCCATCCGGGCGATTTCGCCCATCGTCAGGCCATGCAGCACGGGGATCGGCAACGCCCCGACGCCCGATTTGTATTTCATGTCCAGCACGGGGCCATCGACGTGGTGCCCGTTGGGGTTGGGACGGTCGAGCACGATGACGCTGCGGCCGGATTCGGCACAGGCGTCCATCATGCGGAGCATCGTGATATAGTAGGTATAGAACCGCAGACCAACGTCCTGCATGTCGACCACCAGTACGTCGAACGACCGCATGGCTTCGTCCGAAGGGCGCTTCGTATTCCCGTCGTAGAGCGAGCGGATCGGGATCCCGGTCGCGGCATCCACCGAACTGGCGACATGCTCGCCCGCGTCGGCCGTACCGCGGAACCCGTGCTCGGGGGAGAAAATGCCGGTCACGTCGAAACCCCGCCCGTGCAGCAGGTCGACCAGGTGTATCGTCCCGTCGGACGCCGCCCCCGGCAACCGAACCGCAGCGTCCGCCGCAACTCCCGGCGCACCGTCGCCGAACCGCGCGACGGCCGTATGGTTGGCCAGCACCGCCACGCGCCGCCCTTCCAGCTGCGGGAAATAAGCCGTCGTGTCGGTCATACCGACCAATACCTGCGCCGTGGCCGCAGCGCAAAGGAAGATAACGGACAACAGGGAGATGACAAATTTCTTCATACGGCAAAGATAACAATTTATAACGCCCGGGCTTCCTGCCCGCCGGATATCGCCCCCCCGGCAGGGAATCCTCCGGCAGCCTGCCCTGCCTCCGCCCGGCAGCGGGTGCGGCGGGACATAAGGGCCGGCGGCACGGCAGAAGTGGGCTGGGCAATAAGAACCGGGCACCCGATACAATGCGGATCGGCCTGCGGGGAATACCGGCCGTACGCGAACCGGTTGTCGGAACCGGCCGCGGAGGAGCTACGCCTCGGCGCCGTATTCCATCAGGTAGGCCTTGATGAAGGCATCCAGGTCGCCGTCCATCACCGCCTCGACAGCCGAGGTCTGCACGCCCGTGCGATGGTCTTTCACACGCCGGTCGTCGAAGACATAGGAGCGGATCTGCGATCCCCACTCGATCTTCTTCTTCGAAGCCTCGAGCGCCTGCTGCGTGGCCATGCGTTTATCCAGTTCCCGCTGGTAGAGCTTCGAACGGAGGATGCGCATGGCATTCTCGCGGTTCATCAGCTGCGAACGGGTTTCCATATTCTCGATCAGGAACTCCACCGGCTCGCCCGTATCGGCGTCCTTGCCGTGGTAGCGCAGGCGCACGGCTGTCTCGACCTTGTTGACATTCTGCCCCCCAGCGCCGCTCGAACGGAACGTATCCCACTCGATGTCCGACGGGTTGACCGTAACCTCGATCGTATCGTCCACGGCAGGCGACACGAACACCGAGGCGAAAGTCGTCTGGCGTTTGTTATTGGCATTGAAAGGCGAGAGGCGCACCATACGGTGCACGCCGTTTTCGCTCTTGAGGTACCCGTAGGCATACTCGCCCTCGAACTCCAGCGTACAGGATTTCACGCCCACCTCGTCGCCGGCCTGGTAGTCGAGCACCTTGACCTTGTAACCGTGCGCCTCGCCCCATCGGGTATACATGCGCAGGAGCATCGACGCCCAATCGAGCGCCTCGGTACCCCCGGCTCCGGCGTTGATGTCCATGATCGCCCCCAGTTTGTCCTCTTCGCGGCGCAGCATGTTGCGCATTTCGAGCGTCTCGATACGCTCGAGCGTCTGTGCGTAATGGTCGTCCATCTCCGCCTCGCTCATGACCCCTTCCTTCACGAAATCGGGCATCAGCCCCAGGTCTTCGACATCCTTGGCCACGGCATCGTAGTCGTCGACCCACGCCTTGATGGCGGCGACCTTGCGCAACTGCTCGCGCGCCTTGTCGGGCGCGTCCCAGAAATCGGGTTCCTGGGTCTTTTCCTCCTCGTTGCGCAGGTCGATGCGTTTCTGGTCGATGCCCAGACATCGTTCCAAAGCCTCGCGGCGCTGCTCCAACTCCTTTATCTGATCTGCAAGTATCATAAATTTACGGTATTGACAATTAAATCGCCCCGGGTTTCACCCCCAGTTTGCGCTCCACGAACTCCAGCACGAAATCCACCGTGCCGTCGATCCCCAGCACGGACGAATCGACGCAGAGGTGGTAGGTCGAAGCCATGCCCCACGTACCGCTGCTGTAATAGTTGTAGTACGCCGCGCGCCGCGCATCCTCCCTATCCATCCGGGCCTCGGCCTCCCCGGGCGTAATGCCGCACTGGCGGCAGAGCCGCTCGCAACGGTCGGCACGGTCGGCCGCGACAAAGACATTCACCGCCCGCGGATGGTCGCGCAGGATGTAGTCGGCACAGCGGCCGACGAAAACACACGACTCGCGCGCGGCGATGTCGCGGATCACGTCGCTCTGGATCTTGAACAGGGCGTCGTTGCTGAGCACGTTGCTCCCGGCATATTCGCTTCCGACGAACGGCGAGCGCAGGTAGGCGACGAGCGTCGAAAAGAGGTTGCGCGACTCCTTTTCGTCGACCCGTTCGAACACTTCGGGACACAGGCCGCTCTGCTCGGCGGCCAGGTTGATGAGCTGTTTGTCATAGACCCCGATCCCGAGCCTGCGTGCCACGGCCTCGCCGACGGCTTTGCCGCCGCTGCCCAGCTGGCGACCGATGTTGATGACGAATTTATCTTCCATAATCGGCATTATTGGAGGTTCGTTGAACGGGCCGCATCCATCTGCGCCCGGAATTTTCGCAACTGGTATACCAGCATGAAGAAGGCTACGGCCGACGCCATCAGGTCAGACAGCGGCATCGCGCACCACACGCCCCAACTGCCGTCCCAGCGGGTATGGACATCGAAAATATGGGGCAGGAAAATCAGTCCCGGCATCAGGAACAGCAGCTGGCGCGAAAGCGACAGGAAGATCGCCTTGCCGGCCATGCCGATGCTCATGAAGAAGTTGGTAGCCACCATCTGGAACCCGATGATCGGGAAACAGATGAAGACGATACGCATTCCCTCGACCGCCAGGCGGATCAGCTCGGGATCGTTCGTAAAGGCCGACACCGCCAGCCGGGGCGCCAGCTCGCCCATCAGGAACCCGGCGCCCGTGACGCACGTGGCACCGATGATCGTCAGCCGCAGCACGCGCAGCACACGGTCGTACTGCCGCGCACCGAAGTTATAACCCGCAATGGGCTGCATCCCCTGGTTGATGCCCATGACGATCATCACGAAGAAGAATGCCAGGCGGTTGACGATGCCGTAGGCCCCGATCATCAGGTCGCCGCCGTATTGCTTGAGCCCCTTGTTTATCAGGATGACGATGAAACACGCCGCCAGGTTCATCAGGAACGGCGACATGCCGATGGCCAGGATGTCGCGCACGATCTTCCGGCGCAGGCGGTAGATGCCGCGCCGGAAATGGAGCAGTTCGCTCTTGTCCGAAAGAATGTGGAACTGCCAGATGAGCGCGATGACCTGCGCCAGCACCGTGGCGATGGCCGCGCCGCGGATACCCCACCCGAAGCCGTAGATGAACAGCGGGTCGAGCGCCGCGTTGATGACCACCGTATAGATGGTGGCGTACATCGACTTGCGCGGATGCCCCGAAGCCCGCAGCACGGAGTTCAGGCCCAGATACATGTGCGTGATGACATTCCCCATGAGAATGATCGACATGTAGTCGCGGGCATAGCCGATCGTCGCCTCGCTCGCCCCGAAGAAGTAGAGGATCGGGTCAAGCAGCAGCAGCGTTGTGATACCGAACGCCAGGCCGATGATGAGGTTCAGCACCACGACGTTCCCCAGGATGTTCTGCGCCGTCCCGTAATCGCGCTGCCCGAGGCGCATGGACACCAGCGTCGCAGCACCCACACCCACCAGCGAACCGAAAGCCGCGGCGAGGTTCATCAGCGGGAAGGTCAGCGCAAGGCCCGAAATGGCCAATGGCCCTACCCCGTGGCCGATGAAGATACTGTCGACCATGTTGTAGAGCGAAGAAGCCGTCATGGCGATGATCGCCGGCACGGCATATTGCATGAGCAGCTTGCGGATACGCTCCGTCCCGAGCTCCGTCGCCGCCCCTTTTATCGTTGCAGACATATCATATATTATCAACTCTGTCCGGGCGAAAGCCGGACGAACTACCTAACTATTCCTTGATTACGGCACGCAGGCACCTCCGGAACGGGAGCGGGGACACGCCCGGCATACTGCACAAGGCCATCCCGCCACAGCGGCACACCCGCAGGGGCGCCCGCCCCGACCGTCCGCGCACGGCGGCGACAGTTCCGCCCGGGATCCGGATCTTCCCTTTTTCCGCTTATTCCAGTTCCCAGTCGCTGCCGTCCTTGCGGTCTTTGACACGGATACCGGCTGCGGCCAGCCCGTCGCGGATGCGGTCGGAAGCCGCCCAGTCCTTTGCGGCACGGGCTTTCAGGCGCTCGTCGAGCAGCATCTCGACCAGCGGGGTCACATAATCGCGCCCCGAAGCCGCACCTGCGGCCTTCTCGTCGCGCAGGCCGAGGATATCGAACGTGTAACGGTAAACCGTGGCTTTCAACTCTTCGAGGTCGGCGGCCGTGATGCTTTGCTGCCCGTCGACCAGCTGGTTGATGATGCGCACCCAGTCGAACAGCGCCGAAATGGCCATCGGCGAGTTCAGGTCATCGTCCATCGCCGCGCGGCAACGGTTTTCCAACTCGGAAGGATCGATAGTCGACGTTTCGGCGGGCTTGACCTTCCCGAGCGCTTCGACGCCCTTCATCAGGCGGTCGAGCCCCTTCTCGGCGGCCTGCAGGGCCTCGTTCGAAAAATCGAGCGTCGAGCGGTACTGCGCCTGCAACACGAAGAAGCGGATGGTCATCGGCGAATAGGCCTGCGCCAGCAATTTATGGCTGCCGGTGAAGAGCTCCTCGAGGGTGATGAAGTTGCCCAGCGACTTGCCCATCTTCTGGCCGTTGATCGTGATCATGTTGTTGTGCACCCAGTAACGTGCCGAATCGTGCCCCAGCGCGGCGGTCGACTGCGCGATCTCGCACTCGTGGTGCGGGAACATCAGATCCATGCCGCCGCCGTGGATGTCGAAGCGTTCGCCCAGGTAGCGGGTACTCATCGCCGAGCACTCCATATGCCAGCCGGGGAACCCCTCTCCCCACGGCGAAGGCCAGCGCATGATATGCTCGGGCGACGCCTTCTTCCACAGCGCGAAGTCATAGGAGTGGCGCTTGTCGCCCTGCCCGTCCAGCTCGCGCGTGTTGGCGATGATGTCGTCGAGGTTACGACCCGAAAGCCTGCCGTAATTATATTTGGCGTTGTATTTCTCCACGTCGAAATAGACCGAGCCGTTCGACTCGTAGGCGAAGCCGTCGGCGAGGATCTTCTTGACGAACTCGATCTGCTCGATGATATGCCCCGAGGCATAGGGTTCGATCGACGGCGTCTCGACGTTGAGCGCATCCATCGCACGGTGGTAACGCTCCGTATAGTAGTGCGCCACCTCCATCGGCTCCAGCTGCTCGAGGCGCGCCTTCTTGGCGATCTTGTCCTCCCCCTCGTCGGCGTCGTGCTCCAGGTGCCCCACATCCGTTATGTTGCGCACGTAACGCACCTTGTAGCCGCAGGACTTCAGGTAGCGGAACATGAGGTCGAACGTCACCGCCGGCCGGGCGTGCCCCAGGTGCGGGTCGCCGTAGACCGTGGGGCCGCAGACATACATGCCCACGCGGCCGGGAGTCAGCGGTTCGAACACCTCCTTGCGGCGGGTGAGCGTATTGTAAAGTACGAGTTTCGATTCCATAAATTGCGAAAAATTATTGTGCAAAAATAAGAAATTTAATCGAGATGCACCAGAATCGCGGAATTAATCGTACCTTTGTGCCAATAATAGTGCGCGTTGGTCTGACGCTTCCCGTTTTTCCCTCCGTATATTATCAACACCGAATTATCCGGCGCACGACGCCGGGACAAAACCGATATGCAATGACATTCCAGGAACTGAACCTGATAGAACCACTCAAGCGTGCCGTGGCCGAAAAAGGCTACACGACCCCCACCCCGATCCAGCAGCAGGCCATCCCGCCCGCACTCGAAGGCCGCGACCTGCTGGGCTGCGCCCAGACCGGGACGGGCAAGACGGCGGCCTTCACGCTGCCGATCCTCCAGCTGCTCTCGGCCGAGCCGCGCACCAAAGGGCGACGCACGATCAAGACGCTGGTGCTCACGCCGACGCGCGAACTGGCGATCCAGATCGACGAATGCTGCCGCGACTATGCCCGCTACACGGACATCCGCCACTGCGTGATCTTCGGCGGCGTCAACCAGCGGCCGCAGGTCGATGCGCTGCAACGCGGCATCGACCTGCTGGTAGCCACGCCGGGACGCCTGCTCGACCTGATCGGCCAGGGTTACGTCTCGCTGTCCGACATCCGCTTTTTCGTCCTCGACGAAGCCGACCGAATGCTCGACATGGGTTTCATCCACGACATCCGGCGAATCCTCCCGCTGCTGCCCGCAAAGCGGCAGACGCTCTTCTTCTCGGCGACGATGCCCGACGACATCGTAAAACTGGCCAATACGATGCTCCGCAACCCGGCGCACGTCACCGTGACGCCCCCGGCCTCGGTGGTCGAGACCATCCGCCAGAGCGTCCTGTTCGCCGAAAAGGCCGAAAAACGGACGCTGCTGGCCTCCCTGCTGCGCGAACGCCCCGAGAGCTCGGTGCTGGTATTTTCGCGCACCAAGCACGGCGCCGACCGCATCGCCCGTATCCTCACCAAAGCGGGCATCGAAGGACGCGCCATCCACGGAGACAAGTCGCAGGGCGCCCGCGAACGGGCCATGAACGACTTTCGCTCGGGAGCCTGCCGGGTGCTGATCGCCACCGACATCGCCGCGCGGGGAATCGACATCAGCGAACTGCCGCTGGTAATCAACTACGACCTGCCGGAAGTGCCCGAGACCTATGTCCACCGCATCGGCCGCACGGGACGCGCCGGGCGCGACGGACAGGCCATCGCCTTCTGCTCGGAGGAGGAACGCCCGCTGCTGAAAGACATCCTCAAACTGACCGGACTGGAACTCGACCCGGATTCCGGGGAACTGGCTCCCGCACAAAACAGCCGGAAAAAGCCAGCCGGGAAAAAACCGGATACAGCACAAACCGGAGGGCAGAAGCAAGCGGAGGAAAAGCGAGCCGCACAAAAACAGCCCGCACAAAGTCAGGCCGGACAGAGGCCGGGCAGGCGCAAGCCGCAGGCCTTTGGACGTCTTGCGGATCAGGCCGTCCAACAAATACAGAAGCCCCGGAAGTACGAACAACACAATGATCATGGAGCAAAGCGTTCCCCCACAGGGAATACAAAGAAAACGCCAAAATCCCTGTATTTTCAAGGGTTTTTGGCGTTCCTATCCTTTATTTGTCGCTTGTTTGTCGCTTAAATCTACAGGAATGGGCAAAAAGATAAGCGACGAAACTGCACGTTTCGCAGTTTCGCCGCTTGGCGGGGTATGAGTTATTCAGCGATAGGAATCAGGCGAATCAAACGGATGGGGACGGGTTCTTCATCCTCTACAGGCGTGAAGTCCAGCGTGAACGAAAGTTCTTCGTCCTCGACCG
>OGQA01001689.1_pt1 | contig 10383 bp, 10 predicted proteins | sample 1553011 | NCBI WGS metagenome assembly OGQA01 (sample SAMEA2580256, study PRJEB22360) | human gut metagenome | biome: human gut; feature: human-associated habitat; material: faeces | place: Denmark | collected 2008/2010 | reverse complement strand
AGCCGTTTCTTCCGGGGAGAGCACGCGCAGCGCGTTGACATTCACCTGCAATTTGTCGCGGAAGCTTTCGGCGCGGCCTTCCACTTCGGCGATGACGCCGGAAGGGATCTCCGCAAACTGCTGGCTGAGGGGGCTCCATATCCGGGCCTCAAGATCTCCGGAGGCGTCTTTCAGTTCAATGCGCCAGAACGGGCCGTTCTTGGCTTGCAGCTGCGACGCCGAGCCGATGAGGTACAGCGCTCTGATTTCGTCGCCGGGAGCCACGTCTTTGGCCCACCGGCGGTCGGGCGCGGATTGTATTTTCTGCATATTCAACCTACAATAAAAAACTGTGCGATCGGCTTTCCGTGCGGAAAGCATCGCCGTACAGTCGGAATGTTTGGCGGGAGTTCACCCGTTTTCGCCTGTGTTGTCAACAGAAAGCCTGCGGGCCGTCCGGGCTCCGGCTTTCCGTCTGTTTCCTATGGGAAAACTGTTTTTGCTGTTTCGGGAGGTTGCGTGCGTATCTTGCTTTCCAACGATGACGGCATCCACTCCCCGTGTCTCCGCGCGCTGCACGACGCGCTGTGCGAGGCCGGGCATGAGCTTGACGTGGTCGCCCCGCTCACGGAGCAGTCGGGCGTGGGCTGTTCCGTCACCCTGCACAATCCCTTGCGCCTGTACCCGGTGCAAGAGCCCGGCTTCAGCGGCACGGCGGTCGCGGGAACGCCCGTGGACTGCGTGAAGCTCGCCCTGACCACGCTCCTGCCGCAGCCGCCGGATTTGGTCGTCGTGGGCATCAACAACGGCGCGAACAAGGGTGTGGACGTCTTTTACAGCGGGACCGTTGGCGCGGCGACCGAAGCCGCCCTGCGCGGGCTGCCCGCCGTGGCCTTCTCGCGTCCGCGTCCCGAGCTTGAGCCGCCGCAGGCGCTGGCCTGTCACGCCGCCTCGCTGGTGGATGCCGTGGACTGGCGCTGTTGCGCCGGGAAAGTCCTGAACGTCAACTATCCGCGCTGCCGCGTCGCCGAGATCAAGGGCATCCGGGCCGCGCGCATGGCCGAGAGCCGCTGGGCCGAGAACTACGAACGCCGCGAGGACCCCGCCGGGCGTCCCTACTGGTGGATCGCCGATTTCCTCAAGCGGGACAGCGGGGGCGACGATACGGACATCGCCCTGATGGAAGGCAACTGGGTGGCTGTCACGCCGCTTCAGGTGGATCGGACGGACCGGGAACTGCTCGGCCGCTTGCAGGAGCGGTTCGGCGTCTAGTTCCAATCCTTCGGGAAATAGGCTACAATAGGACCATCAATATGTGTGGCGGAGTCGCCGCTGCGGTCTTCCGGTGCGGGAGCCGCCTTATTTCACCATCCCAATCGCAGCCGCAAGGCTGAGGCGAGGAGCAACTATGCCGCTTACCTCTCCCAGAGCCATGTTTGAACGGGCCTACAAAGAAGGTTATGCCATCGGCGCCTTCAACGTCAACAACATGGAGATAGTCCAGGGCATCACCGAGGCTGCCTCCGAGCTGCGCGCCCCGCTGATTCTCCAGGTCTCCAAGGGCGCCAGGGCCTACGCGAACCACACCTACCTCATGAAGCTGGTCGAGGCCGCCGTCATCGAGACCGGCCTGCCCATCTGCCTGCACCTTGACCACGGCGACAGCTTTGAGCTGTGCAAGAGCTGCATCGACGGCGGCTTCACCTCCGTCATGATCGACGCGAGCTCCAAACCCTTTGAGGAGAACATCGCCATCACGAAGCAGGTCGTCGAGTACGCGCATGACCACGGCGTGGTCGTCGAGGCCGAGCTGGGCACCCTGGCCGGCATCGAGGACGAGGTCAAGGTCGAGGAGGGCCATGCCTCGTACACGAGGCCCGAGGAGGTCCAGGAGTTTGTCGAGCGCACGGGCTGCGATTCCCTGGCCATCGCCATCGGCACGAGCCACGGTGCCTACAAGTTCAAGCCCGGCACGAAGCCCCAGCTGCGCTTTGACGTGCTCGCGGCGGTAGAGAAGAACCTGCCCGGCTTCCCGATAGTCCTGCACGGCGCTTCCTCCGTGCCCCAGGAGTTCGTGGCCGAGATCAACAAGTACGGCGGCAACATGCCCGGCGCCATCGGCGTGCCCGAGGACCAGCTGCGCCAGGCTGCCCGCAGCGCGGTGTGCAAGATCAACATCGACTCCGACCTGCGCCTGGCCATGACGGCCTCCATCCGCAAGTACTTCGCCGAGCATCCGGCGGACTTCGACCCGAGGCAGTACCTGAAGCCGGCCCGCGCCGCCATCAAGGAGATGGTCAAGCACAAGATCGTCGATGTGCTCGGCTGCGACGGCAAGGCTGACTGAAACCAAGCGAAGCAAAGTCTGTAAGGAGGGGGTCCGATGACCTTTAAGGAATTGCTCGAGCGCATAACCGGAGGACGCTTCAGCTGCTCAGGCGGCTGCTGCGGCGCGGCCTACGCCAGACCGGCCTGCGATTCCGGGGAGCCGGATTTTGACGTCTTGCTCATAGTAAGGCTCATCGTCTCCTGCGCCGCGTTTGCCGTGTCCCTGCTCGTGAAGAGCATACCGGAACCGTGGCCGCTTGTGCTGCTGATACTCTCGGCCGTCGTCGCGGGCTATGACATCCTGGCCGGCGCGGTTTTGAGCATCATCGAAGGCAAGTACCTGGACAGGACGGTACTTCTGACCCTGTCCGCCATTCTCGCCATGTGCTTCGGCGCGAACATTGAGGGCACGGCGCTGCTGCTGCTGTACCAGATAGGCGGCATCTTCGTAGATTACGCCTGCACGCGCACGAAGCACACGGTGCTTGACACCATCTGCTGCGAGCAGGACTTCACCCACGTCGTGGACGACAGCGGCGCGGAGGAGCTTGTCCCGGTGGACAGCGTACAGGTGGGCGAGCATGTGGTGGTCAAGCCCGGCGAGCGCGTGCCCTGCGACTGCATAGTGCTCGAGGGCCGCTCGAGCCTCGACCGCAGCGCCCTGGGCGATTTCAGCGGGGAAGTGCTGGCCAAGGAAGGCGACGAGCTGCTGGCTGGCAAGCCCCACCCCGGGGGGGGACACCAACAGCCAGCCTCAACCGCGGCGGGGACCTCCGCTGCGAGGTCACCTCCACGGCCGCGGACTCGGCTGCCCGCGCGCTCTACAACAGCGTCGAAAACGGCGCAAAGAGGGGAGAGGTCATACCCAAGTCGCTCTCTGCCCTTCAAATGTACTACACCCCGGCGGTCACGCTGCTGGCCATACTGCTCATCGTGCTGCTTCCGCTGCTGTCTGAGGTCTCCTTGGGCGAGGCGGTGCGCCGCGGCGCGATGTTCCTGGTCATAGCCGACCCCTGCTCGCTGTTCATCGCCATACCGCTCATCAGGCTCAGCAGCATGTGCGGCGCGGCGAAGGCCGGCATAATCTTCGACGGCTGCAGCGCCATGGACGAGGCCGCCACCGTCGGCGTCGTGGCCTTCGACAAGGAAGGCACCCTGACCGAGGGCAGCCCGAAGGTCGTGGCCATCAAGGCCCAGCGCATGGAGCCGAATGTGCTGCTCAAGATAGCGGCGCACGCTCTGGCCTACTCCAACACGGCGCAGGCGCGCTCCGTAATAGCGGCCTACGGCGACACCATCTACATAGACCTCATAGAAAACTTCGTGGAGATCCCCGGCAGCGGCGTGGAAGTCCGCGTGGACGGCATACGCATCTGCGTCGGCAGCAAGGACCTCATGACCATCAAGGGCATCTCCGTGCCGGATTCGGACGTGACCGAGGACTACTCGCTCTACGTCTCGATAGGCGACGAGTACGCCGGCCGCCTCGTGATGAGCGACACCCTGCGCGCCGACGCGGTGGACGGCATAGGCGAGCTGCGCGGCTGCGGCATGGACAGCGTCGTGCTCTTCACCGGCGAGACGCGGGATTCCGCGGCCAGGACGGCGTCCGCCCTCGGCATACCGGAATACTACTCCGAATGTGACCGCGAAAAGGTGCGCGCGCTGCTGGCGGACGTAAAGCAAGGCTGCGTGAAGGGCCGCGAGCTCATGTATGTGGGCAGCGGCGAGACCTTCGCCGGCTCGCATACCGCGGCGGATCTCGACGTCGCCATGGCCGGGCTCGAGGCCCTGACCATGCCCGTTGGCACCGATATCACGATCTTCGGCGGCCACGTTGACCGCGTCGCCCTGTCCATAGCGATTTCCAGATACGCAAAGATGCTCTCCATGGCCGCCCTCGGCGGCACGGCCGCGGTGAAGGTGGTACTGCTCATCATCGCCGGCCTGGGCTTCTCGACGCTGTGGTTCTCCGTGTTCCTGGACGCTATCGCCACCGTGGGCGCCTCGCTTGTCTCCATCCTCGCCTTTGGCGGCGAGATAAGGCAGCCCAAGGGCAGGCACGAGGCGAAATGACATGAAGTGCGCGATTTGCGGCGCTGAGCTCGTGGAAGGCGCGCTGTGCAGCACCTATCCAATTTGGTTTTACCCGGTAGACGCCGAAGGCCGCCCGGAAGAAGAGGGCAAAATCCGCTTACGCAGAACTGCGGATAGCTTCTGGTCTGACATCTTCACTGTCGCCAAGGCTCGCGCACAGTATTGCCCGTCCTGCAAAATGGTGTTTACCCCGGCGGACTGAAAAGGCGTGAATAAAATTAACGGCACGGCCCATTCGGGTCGTGCCGTTATACTTTCACTGGCAGTGAGTAATTACAGCCCCAGAAGGAAGATATTCGTGTCCGTGCTGAAGTTGTAGACGCTGTAGCAGACGAGGACGTCGTCGAAGTCGTACTGCTCGATGTAGGCCTTGAGGCTGGCGCGGTAGTAGCGCAGGTCAAGGACGTGTATCTCGGAGTAGTCGTCCAGCAGGAAGGGGATGAGGCTGTCGGTGTAGGAGTCGCGGATGATGAGCAGGCTCGGCTTGCCCTCTGTGCCGGTGACTATCTCGTGCAGCGGGCAGTTGCCGCCCATGAACATCGAGTACTTGTCCTTTTTCTCGAGGTAGCTGAAGTCGTAGAGCTTGCCCTCGACGGGGCTGCCCTCGGGGTAGCTGGTGACCTTGAGGCCCTCGGGCACATTCACAAAGATCTCCATCGAGTCCGGGTCGACCCAGGAGAAGCCCGAGGACGACCAGGTGGTGCCGTAGAACTCCTCGGAAACGACGTGGCGGTCGGCGTAGGAGCCGATATCGGGGCAGCTGAGGCCCATGGTGTCGGACAGGGCTGTCAGGCCGTAGTACGCGCCGAGGCTCGTCCAGTGGTGGTCGGTGCGGTAGAAGATGTACTCGTCTTTGTGCCCGTTGAGCGCGGAGTACATGTCCACATTCGCGGCGTTCGACTGGCCGTAGCAGTAGTCGATGACCTCTTTTTCGCTGTCGTTCGGCGCGTTCGTGGGCAGGAGGGAGGCGTAGAGCTCGGACTTGTCGGGGATGAGCGCGAAGTAGACGTCCGCGTCCACGTTCGAGACCAGGGTATTGAGCGCGGACATGTTCGCGTCAAAGACCGAGTCCGCGGGCCGCTCGTAGCCCTCGATGAGGGTGCCGTCCTCGCAGAGGTGGACGTCGTTGTTCTCCTGCTTGCCGAGGGCCAGCTCGCTTGCGGCCTTGAGCGTTATCCACTCGTCGCGGAAGGTGAACTGGTCGGTGGTGTAGGTCTCGAATTTGGAGGTGTAGTCGCCGGAAAACAGGCTCTTGAAGCTGAACTCGGGCCGCATTTGCAGGTAGCGGTTCTCCTGCTCGGAGAATTGGCGGTCGGGAATGACGAGGTTCAGGATGAAGAACACGCCGATGAAGGCGAGGAAGATGAGGGCCTCGGCCCAAAGCGCTTTTTTACTCATGTCGGGCCCTCCTTAGAAGTTGAAGTAGATGAACGGGTTGTAGGTCGCGTCCACCAGATACGCCGTGGAGAACAGCAGCGCAAGCACGATGAGCGCCGGCGCGGCGAAGCGCCTGACCTTGCCGGGCAGCTTGTTGAAGAGGTCCCGGCCCAGCGGCAGGGAGGCGAGAATGGCGATGGCGAAGGTCGCGGCGTAGCTCACGAGGTAGTAGAGGTCGTCGGAGACGGCAAAGCCGGAGGCGCCGAAGCCGAGCATGGCGCTCATGTACGCGCCGATCTGCCCGAGCGTGCTCAGCTGGAACATGACCCAGCCGAAGATGACGACGATAACCGTGTAGATATGCCCGACGGCGGGCAGCTTTTCGAGCCGCTTGAGCAGGAAAAGCTTTTCTATCATGAGGAAGACCGCATAATAGAGGCCCCAGAGCAGGAAAGTCCAGTTCGCGCCGTGCCAGATGCCGGTGGCGGCCCAGACGACGAGGATGTTGAAGAACTGCCTGCCCTTGCTGCAGCGGTTGCCGCCGAGCGGGATGTAGACATAGTCGCGGAACCAGGTGCCGAGCGACATGTGCCAGCGCCGCCAGAACTCGGTGACGCTCTTTGAGATGTAGGGGTAGTTGAAGTTGATGCAGAATTCAAAGCCCAGCATCCGCCCCAGGCCCCGGGCCATGTCGGAGTAGCCGGCAAAGTCAAAGTAGATCTGCAGGGTGTAGGCGCAGGCCCCCACCCAGGCGCCGATGGCCCCGGCAGCCACCGGGTCGGCGGAAACGCTCTCCCACAGCATCCCGAACTGGTTGGCCAGCAACACTTTCTTGGCCATGCCCACCATGAACAGGCGCACCCCGGAGTTGAAGAGGGTGGGCGTCTCATGGCGGGAGACCAGCTGCTCATTGACGTCCCGATACCGGACGATGGGGCCGGCGATGAGTTGGGGGAAGAGGGAGATATAGCAGGCAAAGTTCACGAAGTTGTGAGAGGCCTCGCAGTCATCCCAATACACGTCAATGAGGTAGGACACCGCCTGGAAGGTGTAGAAGGAGATGCCGATGGGCAGGGCGATGTTCACCTCCGGCAGGGAGGAGAAGGCGGGAATCCCCCGCAGCGTGTCCACGAAGAGGCCCGCGTACTTAAACACCCCCAAGGCAGCCAGGTTCAGCACGATGCCCACCACCAACACGGCCCTGCGGCGGCTTTGGGTGGGCTGCTTGTCCATCAGCACCCCGGCAAAGAAGTTCACCAGGATGGAGGCGATCATAATGAGCACATAGACCGGCTCGCCATAGGCATAAAAGACTAGGTTGGCCAGCAGGAGGAAGAAGTTCCGGAATTTGAAGGGCAGCAGGTGGCTCACCAGCAGCACCACCGTCAAAAACAGGAACAGGAAGGGCAGACTTGAAAAAACCATAGCTGTGATTCGCTCCCGTAAAGACTGCCGGGCAGTCTAAGATTGCCCGGCAGTCGGTTCGTTCTCTGGATGGGGTTGTGGGTTAGGCCAGTGCGTTCTGGAAGGCAGCGACCATGTCGTCATAGTGGGAGGAGAAGAACATACCCACATAGACGCCGTTGGTGACCACGGGGCAGTTCTCCGCCAGCTCCAAGCTGGTGGGATCATAGGAGGCCGCAGTCTCGGCGATGGTGTTCAGGCGGCTCTCCAGCTTGGCAGCGATGTCCGAAGCGGCAGACGCATCCACGGCCTGAATCATCACCACTTCCTGGGGGAAGGCAGCGCCAGACGTGGCGTTGAAGCTGGCAGAGCTGGCCACCTGGTCAGCGGTGATGCCGTAGAGGTTGTTCAGGGCGTCGGTCTCCACGTTCACGGAATCGGTGATCCCACAGTCGGTGAGGATCTGGGTGCGCAGGGCGGCCAGGTCCACGTCGCTGCTCTGGGTATCCCCGGTCTGGTTGTTGTCGGTGGTGTCGCCGGTCTGCACCTGGGTGCTGTCGGTGGCCTGATCGGGGTTGGCGTCATCGTTTCCACAGGCGGCCAGAGAGAGGACCATGGTCAGGGTGAGTACCATGGCTGCAAGAGATACAAGACGTTTCATACTTCCAAAGAATCCTCCTGTAAAATATTGTTACTTCAGCGCCTGAGGCACATGGGTGAGGAGATAGTCCGCCCAGGCCTTGGCGCCGTTGTAATTTAAGTGAATGCCCATGGCCTTGTCCCCGCTGAAATCGCTGCGGAGGAAGCCACTCTCATCGGAGAGGGCTTCGGCCACGTTGACAAAGTACCATCCCTTCTCCTGGCAGAGGGTCTGCATCTGCTGGTTAAAGGTCTGGATGGTGGTGTTGTTCAGGGCATCGTCTGCCCGGGGGCTGTCTGCCGTCATAGGGGTGACAGACTGGATCAGGATGGCGGTATCCGGGGACTTGGCCTGAATGCGTCCCACTAATGTTACCAAATCCTGACATGCTCTGTCAACACCTCCGGCGATACAATTCATGCCGAGCATGAGGTAAACCCTCTTGGCGCCGGCGGCGGCAATGGCATCCTCCAGCTTGGGGTGCTGGCCGGACCCCTTGGGGTACTCCGGCAGGCGCTGGCTGCCGGTATCGTAGGACAGGGCGTTCTGCTGGCTCAAACTCACCGAGCAGAGGAAGGTGGCTTTGCCCAGTGCCGCAGCACTGCTGTTATACTGCTCCAGCATAACGGACACAGAGTCCCCCACAAACGCCACCTCGTCGAACCACTGGGCAGCCACTGCCTCGCTGGCAGGGACCAGGGGGTCAAAGGCAGGGGGTTCCTGGGCGTCCTCCGGAGCGCCGCTCTCCCCGCCGACCAGCAGGGTCTCCTCAGCGGGGGGCGTATCGGTTGGATTCTGGCCGCAGGCGGCCAGGGTCAGGGACAGTAGGAATAGAAAGGTGAGAAACAGGGCTGCCTGTCGTCTCATGCGCGATCTCCTTTCCGACGGTTACAGAAGATCCTCGGGAATGTGGGTCTTCAGATAGTTGACCCACACCTTGGCCCCATCATAGGTAAAGTGCATCCCCATACTGTTGCGGTCGCTGCAATACTCCAATTTCAGATAGCCATTCTCGTCTTTGAACACCTCGGCCACATTGAGGTAATACCACCGGTTCTCCTGGCAGTATTCCTGCATCTTGGCGTTGAAGGCGTTGATCTGGTCATTGTTCAGCTTCTCCGAAGTACTGGTGCTGGTTTCCGTCATGGGGGTCACCGACTGGATCACAATCTGCACGTCAGGGTTTTTGCTTACAATGTTGTTGATGATGGTCAGGTAATCGTTGGTGGCCCGCTCGATGCCATAGGCAATGTTATCCATGCCCAGCATGATGTAGACCACTTTGGCCCCCGTGGCGGCTACGCTGTCCTCAATGGCGGGCTTCTGCCCGGACCCCTTGGGGTACTCCGGCAGGATCTTGCCGGTGAGCATGTTGGTGGGGCTCATGGAGCCGGCACACAGGAACTTGGCCCCGCCCAGGGCTCCACTGGCAGCGCAGTAGGACTCCAAGGTCATGGAGATGGAGTCTCCGATGAACACCGCCTGGTCAAAGAACGAGGTGGGCCCCTCCTCCTCGGAGGCGGGCACCAGGGCGGTGAAGGTGATGTCCTTATATTCGTCGTAGAGGCTGTCGTAGGCCCCCGGGGTGAGGTCCACCAGGCTGCTCCCCTCCGGGGCTGTCATATCGGCGGCCACCATGACCCGGTAGACCACTGCGGCACACTCCTCTTTGGTCATGGTGTTTTGGGGGTAGAAGAAGTTGTCCTCATACCCCTTGACCACCCCTGCCATCTGGCAGGCGGTGACCCCGCTGCGGGCATAGTCGGAAATCTCCAGGGAGTCTTTGAACTGCTCCGGCTCCACCGCCTGGATCAGGGAGATCCCCTCCAGGGCGGCAAACCGGGCCAGGATGGTGCACACCTGCTCCCGGGTCAGGGAGTGGTCCGGGGAGAACTCCGTATCGGTGGTGCCCCCCACCAGGCCGTTTCCATAGGCCCAGTAGACGGCGTCGTAGTAGGGGTTGTCCTCCGCCACATCGGAAAAGCTGGCCGGGTCGGCCTGGGGTTTGCCCTGCTCCTTCTCCCGCTGCTTCTTCCGGTCGGCAAAGACGCCGTTGTCCATATTATATAGGTAGAGGACCAGGTTGCCCCGGGTCTCCTCCTCCTGTCCATGGAAGTTGTCCCCAGAGGGCAGCACCCCTGCCTTGTTCAGCTCGGTGATGTACTGGTAGCTCCACATATCCTGGGTCACATCGATATAAGGGTTCTCCCACTCCTGCTGGCCCGGGTCCCGCAAAAGGGACGCCGAGGAGAAGAGAATCATGAACACAAGGAACCAAGCGATGACCTGTTTCACCGATACCACCTACCCGTCATCCACCAGAAAATTCTGCTCCAGCCATGGTACAAAACGCTTACACAGTTTGTATATTGTACGGGATATTCTGCATCAAAAGCGCACCAAATTCTCCCAAGTTTCCCCCGTTTTTCCGGGCCGTTGTCCATCTGTTTGGGCTTCCGTGGGGCCCGTGGGGCCCGTTGCCCCGGGGAGCCCGGTTTGGCCGGGTGCGCCGGGCTGTCAGGCTGAGGGGCGTGGGCCCGGGCGGCGCGAGCCCTGCC
>OGQA01001684.1_pt1 | contig 10413 bp, 10 predicted proteins | sample 1553011 | NCBI WGS metagenome assembly OGQA01 (sample SAMEA2580256, study PRJEB22360) | human gut metagenome | biome: human gut; feature: human-associated habitat; material: faeces | place: Denmark | collected 2008/2010 | reverse complement strand
TTTCATGTGAACGGGCAAAGAGAAGATATTTTATCATTCTTTTAGCAATACTCTCTTTTTTCGTACCTGCAGGTATCCGCGGGACAGTGGGCGAATATCCCTATTTGACGAAATCCAAGGAGAAAGCAGCATGTGGAAAATAGTATGCATGGCAGTTGCCCTGCTTATGTGTCTGAGTGGCCGGGCGGAAGCCCAGTTCAGTATGCTCATTCCCTCATCTTCGACGGTAATGGAAGACAAAGAATCTTCCTTGAAGCTGGATGTTTTCTCCGCCTATCCTATGGAGATGCGGGGCCTGGATATGCAGCCGCCCAAGTCCCTGACTGTTACCAGGGACGGGAAGGTGGAAGATCTCAAGGCGATGCTCAAGCCGGCTACCATCATCGGGCATCAGGCCTGGCGGGCTGTCTATGAGGTCAAACAGCCCGGCGTGTACCAGTTTGCCATGGAGTCTGCCCCCTATTTCGATCCCGAGGAAGACCGTTTCATCATCCACTATACCAAAACAGTTGTAGCTGCTTTTGGCGACGAGAAAGGCTGGGATGTTCCTTTGGGGCTGAAAATGGAGATCATTCCTCTGACTCGTCCTTTTGCCAACTACAGCGGCAATATCTTCCAGGGCCGTGTGCTGCTGGACGGTAAACCGGTTCCCGGTGCCGAGGTGGAAGTGGAATACTACAATTGTGATGATCTCTATACGACCCCCAACGTCTATTTCATGACCCAGGTGATCAAGACGGATGAGAACGGCGTCTTTACGTACTGCGCCCCCTGGCCGGGCTGGTGGGGTTTTGCGGCCCTGAAGACGGACAGGAAAAAGATGGAGCATCAGGGCGCACTCAAGGATGTGGAGCTGGGGGCGGTGATCTGGATGGAATTCACCGCACCACTGAAGAGATAGATGAAGACCTGCCCCAGTTTGATAGCGGCTCAGCGAGATTTGGTACGATCTTCCTACGACCAGCCATTCTCCATAGTAGACGTCCACTACTAGGTCGGAGATACAGGATGATTTCCGGAGGACGCCTGCGGGATTGCGTGCGGACATCGCCCAGGTAGGCGCATGTCCTCGGGTGCTGGTCCGCATGGCCACATCTTCAGACGGAACGATGATGAACTGCTCGGGATTCGCCGGATTCCGGGCAGTTCCTGTTTGGGGCCTGGAGTTAGTATCGGCAGTTGGTTGGGGGCTGGAAAGGACGATTTTTGTTTGCCCAGGGAATCCTGCCTGGAAGAAGGAAGGCACTGTCCCCTATACCTAGGGGACCTGCGGACCTCCCTCGCTCGGGCCCGCTGCCTGCAAAAAGAAAAAGCCCGTACGATGACGGGCTTTGGGGATCGGGATAAACGCACCGCTTAGTCGCGGGGCGGGAGCTCACGGCCGCCTTCCTGGAGACGTTCCAGGAATTTGTCGCGGCATTCGTAGCTGCAGAAACGGTAGACCTTGTCGCCGTCGCGCACGGAGATATTACCGTCCACGGAGACATAGGTGCCGCATTCAGGGTCTTTGACCATTTCGCCGGCAGCGACCTTGCGCTCGACTTCAGCGGCCTGGTCTTCGGCGTTTTCCTTTTTCTTCTTCAGAAAATCATTGGCAAACAGTCGGTACAGGACGTAAACGGCCAGACCCAGCACAAGCCATTTCCACATATGGTCGCTCTCCTTCTCCTGCGTAGAGCAGGGTCTCATTCTTTATCGCAACCCAGGATAGCATAAGAGTTTTTGCGCGTCACTGAAAAATTCTCTGACCTTCCTGTCGATACTTGAGCCCGGCCAGCCATTGCGCCGGGGTACGTCCGTGGATGCGGCAGGCGGCGCCCACATCACAAAGAGGGATGAGGACGAAGGCGCGCTGGCACATGCGCGGGTGGGGGACGATGCTTTCCGGCGCGTCGCACTGGCTGTCCCCAAAGAGCAGCAGGTCCATGTCGATGCAGCGCGGTCCGAAGCGCAGGGCCGGATCGCTGCTGCGCTGTCTGCCCAGCTGCTTTTCCTCCGCCAGCAAGGCCCGGACGAAGCTTTGCGGGGTCCAGTCGGTCTCCAGCTCCATGCGGACGACCTGATTGTGGAACCAGGGCTGATCCGCATAGTCCTGCGGCTCGGTCAGGTAGATGCCGGAGAGCGCATCCACCCGGGCACGGGGCAGGGCACGCAGCCGCTCCACGGCCAGGGAGAGCATATGGGCGGCATCGGGAGTGTTGGAACCCAGACAGACAAAAACGGTGATGGTCGGTGCAGTCATGGCCTCCTTGTAGACATTTGCCCGGATGCTGTCAAAAATCTTGCCCAATCCGTCCAAGGCAGCTAGCATGATGACATGACGGAAAAAAGTGCATTGCCTGAGGCGACGGAGCGATCCCTGCAGATCCTGAAAAAACAGATCCCGGCCTGGGGGGAATACCTGCTGGCCCAGCGGGGCCTTTCCATGCGTACGGTGGTCTCATACCGGCAGGATCTGGAAAATTTTTTTCTTTTCCTCGACGAGCTGGACGCCGGCGACAAGACCAGCCTCGATGAACATGACCTGTTCCTGTATCTGGCCTGGCTGCGAGCCCGGAAGAATGCGGGACGCACGCTGGCCCGGCGCTTGTCGGCATTGCGCGGCTTTTTCGAGTATACGGTGGAAGAAGGCCTGCTGGAGAGCAATCCCGCCAGCCTGCTGGAAAGCCCGCGTCTGCCCCAGTATCTGCCGGAAGTCCTGAGCAAGGCCGAGATGGACCGCTTGCTGCAATTGCCGGACATGCGCGAGAAATGCGGCCGTCGTGACCGCTGCCTGCTGGAGATGCTCTATGCGGCGGGCCTGCGCGTCTCGGAGGTCTGCAACCTGCTGGTGGCGGATGTGGACATGCAGCGGGGGCTGGTGCTGGTGTCGGGCAAGGGCGCCAAGGACAGGCTCGTGCCGCTCCATTCCTTGGTGCTCGATCTGTTGCAGCAGTGGTTGTCCTTTTGGCGTGACGACTTTTCGCCCCAGAGCCGCTACCTTTTCCTCAACCGTTCCGGCAAGGGCCTGAGCCGCCAGTACGTCTGGAAGATGGTCAAGAAATACGCCTTGCTGGCGGGCATACGGCGCTCCATCTCGCCGCACACCTTCCGCCATTCCTTTGCCACCCACCTGCTGGAAGGCGGGGCTGACCTGCGGGCCGTGCAGCTTTTGCTGGGCCATGCCGACATCAGCGCCACCGAGATCTATACCCATGTGCAGGCCGAGCGCCTCCATGCCCTGCACAGGCAGTTCCATCCACGGAGTCAGTCGTAATGTCCGCATCTTCTCCCCGGATCCTGGTCACCTGCCATGCCAATGCCGATTTCGATTCCTTTGCGGCCATGCTGGCTGCCCACTTCCTCTACCCCGGCAGTCTGCTGCTGTTCCCCGGGACGCAGGAGCGCGGCCTGCAAAAGGTCGTGGCCTCGCTGGATGCCAAACGCTACCATCTGACCGAAAGTGCCGACATCCCCTGGGACGAGATCACGCATCTCGTGCTGGTGGATACGCGCCAGCGGGAGCGTGTCCGGCATGTGTCGACCCTGCTGGACAGGGAAGGGGTGACCGTTGAGGTCTGGGACCATCATCCGGCCTCGTCCGAGGATGTCCCGGCCCAGACGAGCCATGTGGAGACCGTGGGCTCGGTCACGGCCCTGCTGGTGCGGGAGCTGCGGCAACGGGGGATCGTGCTGGAAGCCGTGGATGCTACCCTGCTGGGGCTCGGCATCTACGGGGACACGGGCTCTTTCACCTACAGTTCCACCACGCCGCTGGATTTTGAAAGTTCTGCCTGGCTGCTGACCCAGGGCATGGATGTCAACGCCATCAACGAGATGGCGGCCCATGAGCTGACCAGCCTGCATGTGCGGGCCCTCAACAGCTTGCTGGAATCGGCGCGCGTCTACCATATCAACAATGAGCCGGTGGTCATCGCCGAGGCCTCCATGGAACACTACCTGGGGGATTTTGCCTATCTGGCCCATCGGCTGATGGAGATGGAGAAGTTCACGGTGCTTTTTGCCGTGGGCCGCATGGAAGACCGGGTGCAGGTGGTGGCCCGCAGCCGCAGCGATGCCATCAATGTAGGCCGCATCTGTGCGGAGCTGGGCGGGGGCGGGCATGCCTATGCCGCGTCGGCCTCCATCCGCAACCTGACCCTCAACGAGGTCCATGACGCCATCGTGCGCAATCTGCACATGCAGGCAGGGCCGGAAAAGACCGCCAGCGATTATATGTCGTCCCCGGCGGTGGGGATCGAGTCGGACCGTAGCATGCGTGAGGCCGATACCCTGATGATGCATTTCGGCCTCAAGGCCGTGCCTGTCTTCAAGCCCGGGACACGCCGCTGCATCGGCATCCTGGATGCCCAGACGGCTTCCCGCGCCACCAGCCACAAGCTGGGCGACCGGCCTGTGGACGACTACATGCGTCGCAATATCAAGAGCCTGGCCCCGGACGCGCCTTTGCGGGACATCTCGTCCATCATCGTGGGCGGCCGGCAGCGTCTGGTGCCCATCGTGGACAAGGAACTGGTGGTGGGGGTGGTGACCCGCACGGACCTCATCAACGTCATGACCTCCGAGCCCGGTCAGGTCCTGGACTATCAGGAAAACAACTCGCGCGAGCGCAATGTGGCCAAGCTGCTGCGTGACCGTCTGCCCGCACGGGTGCGCCATTTGCTGGAGCTGGCGGGCCGTCTGGGGCAGCGGCTGAACATGCCTGTCTATGTGGTGGGCGGCTTCGTGCGCGACCTTTTGCTGGACCGGCCCAACCATGACGTGGATTTCGTGGTGGAGGGCGAAGGCGTGACCTTTGCCCGGGCCCTGGCCGCCGAACTGGGCGGCCGTGTGCGTGAACACCGCAAGTTTTTGACGTCCATGGTCATCTACCATGACGAAGACGGCCTGGAACAGCGCATCGACGTGGCCACCGCGCGCCTGGAGTATTACGAATCCCCGGCGGCGCTGCCCACGGTGGAGCTTTCGTCCATCAAGATGGACCTGTTCCGGCGAGACTTCACCATCAATGCCCTGGCCATCCGCCTGGACTGCACGCCCTACGGGCAGCTGGTGGACTTTTTCGGCGGGCAGCGTGACATCAAGGAAGGCGTGCTGCGCGTGCTGCACACCCTGAGTTTCGTGGAAGACCCCACACGCAGCCTGCGGGCGGTGCGCTTTGAACAGCGGTATGGCTTTCATATCGGGCCCAGCGCGGAAAAGCTCATCAAGAACCTGCTCAGCCTGCATATGCTGGACAAACTGTCCGGAAAGCGTATCTTCAACGAATATACCCATATATGTGACGAAGACGATCCCGCGGCCTGTTTCGAGCGCCTGGATGGCCTGGGCCTGTTGCGGGCCCTGGGGCCCTCCCTGACCCTGACGCCGAGCAAGCGCCAGATCCTGCAGCAGGTACGCTCCATGCTCAACTGGTACCGCCTGCTGTATTTCGATGAGAGCGTCGAGAACTGGCTGATCTACTTCCTGGCCCTGGGACACCGGCTGAACTATGCCGAAGTCTCCGCCAATTTCGCCGCCCTGGGGCTGCCCGAAGGACGCAAGCAGGAGATCTTGCAGCAGCGGGAGTCCATGCGGCATGTGCAGCCCAAGCTGGCCCGCTGGCAAAAGGCCTTTGAGGCCGGGACAGGCAGGATCAGCGAGCTGTATCTGCTGCTGGAAAAGTTCTCGCTGGAGTTCCTGCTCTACATCATGGCCGGTGTGGAAGACAGCGGGCTGCAAAAGAACCTTTCCCGTTACATCACCCAGTGGCGCCGTGAAAAGCCGGATATCGACGGCCGGGATCTGCGCGACATGGGCATCGCGCCGGGACCGCTGTTCGGGCGCATCCTGCGGGCCGTACTGGTCGGCAAGCTGGACGGAGAGACCCCGGATGCGGACAGCCAGCGTCGTCTGGCGCTGGACATGGCCCGGCAGGAAGGCGTATTTCCTAAATAAAAGAGCGGCGTTCAGGGCAGGACTTGCCCTTGAAGCGCAAGCCGTGTATTGAGGAAAAGAAAATGAAACAATTGTGGACGCCTTGGCGCATCGAGTACATCCTTGGTCCCAAACCGGACAGCTGTGTTTTTTGTCTTCCCGAAAGCAGGGATGAAGACGAGGAGCGACTGGTCCTGTACCGGGGCAGGCATGCTTTTGTGATCATGAACAAATTCCCGTACAGCAACGGGCATATCATGGTCTGTCCCTATCGGCATGTGATGGCGCTGGCCCAGCTTGAAACGGATGAGACGCACGAGATCATGGACCTGATGCAGCGCTGCACGCTGGTGCTGCAGGAATATTTTCACTGCGAAGGCATCAATATCGGCCTCAACCAGGGGCAGGCTGCCGGAGCCGGTATCCGGGAACATCTGCACTTCCATCTCGTGCCGCGCTGGAACGGGGATTCCTCCTTCATGGCCGTGATGGACGAGGTGCGCACGATCCCGGAACATCTGCGCAGCAGCTATGCTCATCTGAAGCCGTATTTCGACAGGTTTTGAACACCACCGCGCAGAGGAGGAGACTATGCGCTATATAAAGGTCCTGTTACTTGTTCTGCTGATTTTCTTCAGTCTGGTCTTCTTCTTCCAGAACCAGACGGCCCTGTCGACGGCCATGACGCTCAAACTCAATCTCTTCTTCGTGCCTGAGATGACGTCCATCCCGCTGCCGTTCTACTTCATCGTCATCGTGGCCTTCTTCGTGGGCGCCCTGCTGGCGGTGGCCCTGCTGCTGTGGGACAAGATGCACCTGACGGCCCGTTACATGAAGAGCAAGTGGCGTGTGTCCGCTCTGGAACGTGAAGTGGCCAAGCTGAAGAAGAGCCTGGACGGTGAGACCGCGCGCGGCGATTTCCTCCGCAAGGTCTCCCAGGAAAAGGCCCAGGCCATCGAAGCCGCTCCCGCCAAGGAGAAGGCCGAGGCCAAGCCGGAAGAAGTGACCGCTCCCGATCCTGACAAGGCCTAGTCCCTTTCCCCCGCGCATCAGGCGCATTTTTCTGCAGCGGCGTCGTCCTTGGATGGCGCCGCTGCGCAATTACGCATATGGCAGAAAAAACTCCCAAGCTGACTCCCATGTTCGAGCAGTACCTGCGCATCAAGGCCGACTACCCTGATGCGCTGCTGTTCTACCGGATGGGCGACTTTTACGAGCTCTTCTTCGACGATGCCGTCACCGCGGCCCGGGAACTGCAGATCGCCCTGACCAGCCGCAGCCGGGACACGGAAAACCCCGTGCCCATGTGCGGTGTGCCCTGGCATGCCGCACAGGCCTACATCGCCCAGCTCATCGACAAGGGCTTCCATGTGGCCATCTGCGACCAGACCGAAGACCCCAAGGCCGCCAAAGGGCTCGTGCAACGGGCCGTGACCTGCGTGGTGACGCCCGGCACCGTACTGGAAGACGCCAACCTGGACGCCCGCAGCCACAATTATCTGGGAGCCGCTTTCTGGGAGGGACACAACGGGGCCTTCGTCTGGGCGGACATCTCCACGGGCCAGTGGTCCGGCATGGAGGTGAAGCGCCTGCCCGAGCTCTGGCAATGGATCCAGAAGCTGGCCCCGCGCGAGCTGCTGGTGCCGGACGATAAGGAATTGCCGCCCAAATGCCTGCTGGAAGGCGTGCGCCTGCTGCGTCGTCCCGTGGCCGGTTTCGAAGCCCGCAAGGCCGAACGCCGTTTGCTGGAAGCCCAGTCCGTGCAGGAACTGGCAGCCCTGGGCCTGCAGAACAAGCCCTGCCTCGTGCGGGCCTGCGGCGCGCTGCTGGTCTATCTGGAGCAGACCCAGAAGCGCCGCCCAGAGCATCTGATGCCCTTCCAGCCGCTGGACCTGGGCCGTCACATGCTGGTGGACGACGTGACGGAACGCAATCTGGAGATCTTCCAGCGCCTCAACGGTCGCAAGGGCAAGGGGACCCTGCGTCATGTGCTGGACGATACCATGACGCCCATGGGCGGCCGCCTGCTGGAAGACATGCTGCGGCATCCGTGGCGCGAAGCGGCCCCCATCCTGGCCGTGCAGGACGCCGTGGCCCTGCTGCACGATGATGACAACCGCCGGGCCCTGTTGCGGGAAGCCCTGAAGGACGTCTATGACCTGGAGCGCCTGTCCACGCGCGTGACGGTCAACCGGGCCACCCCGCGGGATTTCATCGCCCTCGGCAACAGCCTTGCGGCCCTGCCTGCCGTTCTGGCGGCCCTGACGCAGCCCCTGGACGGGAAATATCCGTTGCCCGGGCAGGAGAAAGGGGAGGACGCGCCCCGTGTCATCCATGAGCTGCTCAAGGGCTGGGACGATCTGGCCGATTGTGCGCATCTGCTGCGCAGCGCGCTGGTGGACAGCCCGCCGGTGGTCATCACGGACGGCGGCTTGTTCAAGGCCGGGTACAATGCCGAGCTGGACCGTCTGCTGGATCTGGTGGAACACGGCGAGCAGAAGCTGCAGGAAGAGCTGGCCCGCGAACAGCAGGAGACCGGCATCGCCAAGCTCAAGCTGGGGTTCAACCGAGTCTTCGGCTATTATTACGAATTGAGCAAGGCCGCGCACAGCGGGCCGGTGCCGGAACATTTCATCCGCCGCCAGACCCTGGCCAATGCCGAACGCTTCACCACGCCCGCCCTCAAGGAGCTGGAAGAAGCTCTCCTTTCCGCTTCCGAAAAACGCAAGACGCTGGAATATCAGCTCTATCAGGATTTGCGCACCTTCATGGCCCAGCAGCGGGAGCGCATCCTGCACATGGCGGACGTCATCGCCCATCTGGACTACTGGCAGAGCCTTGCCGAGGTGGGGCGCCGCAACGGCTGGTGCCGTCCCGAACTGGACGGCAGTGCCGACATTTTCATCGAGGAAGGCCGCCACCCGGTGGTGGAGGCCATGATAGGCGCGGCCAATTTCGTGCCCAACAATATCACGCTGGATGCCCGGCGCCGCCTGTGCCTGCTCACCGGCCCCAACATGGCGGGCAAGTCCACGGTACTGCGGCAGGTGGCCATCATCTGCCTGCTGGCGCAGACCGGTTCCATGGTCCCGGCCACACGGGCGCGCCTGGGGCTGGTGGACAGGCTGTTCTCGCGTGTGGGCGCTTCGGACAATCTGGCCCAGGGGCAGAGCACCTTCATGGTCGAGATGATGGAGACGGCCCGTATCCTGCGGCAGGCCACCAAGCGCAGCCTGGTCATCTTGGACGAGATCGGGCGCGGCACCAGCACCTATGACGGTGTTGCCCTGGCCTGGGCCGTGGTGGAAGATCTGGCGGCCCGGGCGCATGGCGAAGTGCGCACCCTGTTCGCCACCCATTATCACGAGCTGACGGCGCTGGAAAAACGCGTGCCCGGCGTGTTCACCATGAATATCGCCATCCGGGAATACGGGGGCGACATCCTCTTCCTGCACAAGCTGGTGCCCGGCCCTGCGGACCGCAGCTATGGCGTGGAGGTGGCCCGCCTGGCAGGCGTGCCTGCGCCGGTGGTGCAGCGGGCACGGGCCATCCTGGCGGAACTGGAGCAAAGCCGGGGCGAGGGAAAGCGCATGTCGCCCCAGACGGAGACGCTGGCGCTTCCCGGCATGGAAAAGCGGGTCGCCCGCGAGGAGCCCCCGTCTTTGCCCATCGACATCCCTGCCGCACCGGCCGCCGGGCCGCATCCGCTGGTCCTGCTGCTGCGGGACCTGGATCCCGAGGAGCTTTCGCCGCTGGCGGCCCTCAAGCTGATCATGGAGTGGAAAAAGCTCTGGGCCGATGCTCCCGATACGGAGGAAAAACATGTCTGAGGTCAGTCCCTGGTCCGTCATCCAGTCCATTGCCGAGCGCCGTATCGAAGAGTCCATGGCCAAGGGCGATTTCGATGACCTTCCCGGCCGGGGCAAACCGCTGGAGCTGGACGACGACAGCCATGTCCCCCCGGAGCTGCGCATGGCCTACAAGGTGCTGCGCAACGCAGGCTGCGTGCCGCCGGAGCTGGCCGAGCGCAAGGAGATCAGCAATCTGGCCGACATGCTGGAGCATTGCGAGGACGAGCAGGAGCGCGTGCGCCAGATGCAGAAACTGCGGTTCATGATCCTGCAGGCCCGCATGAAGCATCAGCGTCCCCTGAACCTTGATGACGACACCTATTACGACCGCCTGCTGGAGCGGCTTTCCCGGCCCGACAAGAAGAAATAACCTTTTCTTCTCCTCAGACAAAAGGATATGAAAAAAGGCTGCCCGCAAAATGCGGACAGCCTTTTTCAGTATCGTCGCGTCGGACGGTCAGCTGCTAGCCAACGAGGGGACGCTTCATGTCGGCCTTGGGCACGCCCAGGCGCACGATGAGGTCCACTTCGCAGGGCTTGCAGGCCTGGCAGACTTCTAGGTCGCCGCGCAGGGACATGTACAGGTAGGCGTCGGTGGCATCCCAGCCGGTAGCGGCAGGCACCCAGCCCCGCCACGCCTACTTCC
>OGQA01001677.1_pt1 | contig 10427 bp, 14 predicted proteins | sample 1553011 | NCBI WGS metagenome assembly OGQA01 (sample SAMEA2580256, study PRJEB22360) | human gut metagenome | biome: human gut; feature: human-associated habitat; material: faeces | place: Denmark | collected 2008/2010 | reverse complement strand
AGCGCGGCAAGCTGCTCCCCGCTGAGAGGGGGGAGCAGTTCCGCCAGTTCCGGTAGAATGGTGGGGGTGCGTTCCGCACTGGTGTATTCAATGCCTGTATTACGCATGGCGCTCAGGCCGCAGCCTCATCCATACCGTCCGCAGGCATGGACACGGCGCTTTCCTCCACGCGGCGGGGAGACAGGAACTCCACCTCCGTGGCTTTGATGAGGAAACCGGGCTGACGCTCCGGCTCGTCCGCGAAAGTGATGGTTTCAAAGTCGCCGGAGGCGGCCAGCTTGCAGCCCTTCCAGGCAAATTCCGCCAGCGGGCCGCGGACCTTGATGGAGATGAAATCCGTCAGGCGGTTGCCCTCCTTGTCCCGGTAGCGGCGGTCCGAGGCGATCCGCAGGATGGCATAGGGCTTGCCGGTTTCTTCGTTGGTCTTGAGGACGGGATCTCCCGTCAGGTTGCCGATGGCAATCATTTTAAGCATATTGATGCCCTTCTTTCTTTGTAATTACGCCCATTCGACGACGAACAGGACGGAGAGGATATTGGCATTTGTGACCGGCTGGGACAGGGCGCTGACAACTGCGTCATAGGACAGGGTCAGGCTTTCTTCCTCGTTGATCTGCCACGGGGAAGTGAGTTCAAACTGCTCCGTGCTGCCGGTCTTGCTGGTCTGTGCGCTGTTGATCTTGAAGCCAATCTGGTTGCTGTCCACCTTGGCGTGGGACATATCCGAAGCATACGGCACCAGTGTCCAGCCATTTTCTGCCGTCAGGGTCACGGAGGACACCTGCACAGCCGCAGTGGAGTGATTGACGATCTCTGCGTTGGAGACATAGACCTTTCCATTCTGATCGACCGTCACCGGCAGCACAGCCGGAACAATGACAGAGAACACGGTTGCTTCCTCCCAATGCGCATAGTAGGTGGTAGAAGCTACCTCTTTGAATACGGTGTTGCCATCTACCTGCGTGCCGCCGGTTTCCTGCGTAAACCAGCCGAGGAACGCATAGCCCCTGCGGGTAGGCTCCGTGGGCAGATTCAGCTTTTCGCCATAGGTCTGGTCGGTCGTTTCGGTTTTGCCGGTACCGAGATCCCATGTGATCTTGTATTCTGCCGGGGCAAACTGCGCATAGAATGTCCGCGCGGCCGTGATTGTGACCGTGTTGTACAGTGTGCCGCCTGCCTTTTCCGTGTACCAGCCGGAGAACGTGTGACCTGCCTTGACCGGCGTGTAACCGGGAGCAACGGCGGTCTGGTTGGGCGCGACGGAGGTCGTCACGCTGTTCTTGCCGCCGACGCTGCCGCCGTTGGACGAGGCGTCCCACGTCACGATCAGCGCGACATTTGCACCGCAATCATCGCAAACACCGTCTGCGTTGGTATCCTTGTGATTGCCATACTCCGTCGAGCTATCGCCGCAAACGGCGCAGGAAAAACAACACTTATGGATATAATCTGCGGCATCACCGCAAAGACAGACGGCACGGTAACATATTTCGGAGAAACCGACAATGCCGACAAGGGTAATGTAAAGGAGCGCATCGGCTACTGCGCATCACAGGCAATGTTCCCGGCTAACTGGAAGGTGAGGGATATTGCACTTTCCATGAGCCTTGCGTTTGATAAATTCAGCAAGGACAGATTTTATTCTCTTCTCGGTGAGCTTGGCGTTACCGATGAGAAAAACAGCAAAAAGCCTTTATCAAGTATGTCGGACGGTATGAAGATGAGAGTGTTCTTAGCGTCGGCTTTTGCAAGAGATACCGATTTACTGGTGCTTGACGAGCCGGGCTCATCGCTCGACCCGCTTATGCGTGACAGGCTGTGCGACCGCTTCCGTGACTATATAGACAGCGGTAACGGCGAAAGGAGTATAATCTTCTCGACCCACAACATCGCCGATATGGAGAATGCCGCAGACTATGTAATATTTATGGATAACGGCAAGGTAGTCGAGCAGGGCTTCACAGAGGACCTGAAGGACAAGTATATTGCCCTCAGTGCCGAGCCTGAAAGCCTTGATAAAATATCGCCGCTTCTGCTCTGCTCTTCTCATTCATCGTCCACAGCAACAGGTCTTGCCTTAGCCGAAAACAAGCTGAAGCTCGAAGCAATGGGTGCTGTTACGGAACGTCCTACATTAAGCCAGCTTAGCATTGACCTTATGAAGATTGCGGAAGAAAAACGCCTTGCTCTTAAAAAGGAGGCATAAGTATGATGAAATCAGTACGCTTATTCAATGCTAACACGCTGTTCAAGGTTTCCCTCATTATGATTGTTATGGTTGCGGCAATATATGTTATAGGCTTCTCAGTCGGCTCTGCCGCAGGAAAAAGCGACAGAGAAAACACAGACGACTATGCAGCGGCCGCAGAGGAAAATGACGATATTGCATATTCCGCCCTTAACACAGTGTGCTGTGTTATCGGCTTTGCAGGTGCGCTATTAATAAACGGCAACGCCATAAACCTTTACTATAAGGTTGACGGCAGTAAGTACGCAAGGACGATAAAGCACGGCGGAGAAAAGTTTGGCAAGTCGCTTGCAGGCTCTGTTATAATCTCGTCTGTTACTGCGGTGGCAGTATCGCTCGTACTCGGAATTTTCACGCTTATGGGCGGTGAGCTTGAATTTGCAGATCTGCCGCCTATGGTGCTGTTTTCGCTCGGCGCATCGCTTCTGTCAGGCATTCTGATACGTCCGCTCGTATCTACAAAAACCGCTAACGCAAGAAGCATTCTTCTTCTGATAACGTTGCTTGTCGCTATGTTTATTCTGTCAGCAACAGCAACGGCGGCGAGCCATATAAGCTACATCGCCGCACTTACTATGAGCATTATATTAACAGTAGTCGGGGCGGTCGGAGCGGCAGTATCAACAGTATCTGCCTGCCGTTACATCAAGGAAAACTGGCAGTTTTGAGGAGGTATATGAAGATATGAAGAATTTTCTTTTATCGCTGAAGTTTATTATAAAGCATGTTTTCAGGCTTACTGCCGTCAATATTGTGTGGCTCATATGCTTTGCCGCTGTCATTGTGGCGGTAACCGTTGGGATGGCGGTTGCGCCTGAAATAAGAGGCAGTGATGATTATCCGTTTTATCTGACGACCGTACCGTTTATAACAGTGCTCCTATTTTTCGGCGTGTCATCGTTGTATTCGGATATTTATGTGAGCGTCTATATCCGCACAAGCAGGCTTTACAAGTGTCTGCGGACGAGGGCTGTGCAGGTATTTTTGCTGATAATGAGCGTTGTGGCTCTGATACCTGCGATTATTGTTACCGCTGTTGTGAACCCCTCCGCTCTGCCCGACTTTTTGCTTATATCGGCAATAATAATCGGCGTCAGTCTGCCGCTTGCATCGACTTATTTTCTTATGTGGATCGTCTTCTTCGGATATTCGATATTCAACCTGATAGCGGGCTTTTTCGGGGATCATTTTATGGTGGAGGGATTTAAGTTTCTGCCTACCGAGCTTTCCGACAGTCTGCCTGTTGCGGCATTGCTTGCAGTGGTGATACTGCTTGCGGGGCTTATAGTTTCTTTTATCGTGTCGGATATTATTTTCCGCATAAGAAAGCGTCCTCGTGACAGACAGATGCTGAAGGGAGCGATGCAGGCGTGAGGGCGTCAACGCTCGCCTTTCAGCATACGGTCTATAGATGCAGATGAGATTTTTATCGTTGTTACAAAAGACGCTGTAAGTACACAAGCAAACATAAACATACAGGATACCGCACCTGCGATAAGTTGAACTGCGCTTATAATCTGCACAGATAAACCAAAATAGCTTTCAAGCCATATGTTATACACGGCATTTACACCGACCGACAGCAGAAATCCGACTATACCCGAAACAAAAACAGCAAGAACCGTTTCCGCAAGAGTTATTCCGTACACATCCGTTTTTGTGGCTCCGAGCGCTCTCATCACAGCTATTCTCTGTGCGGTGTCCGAATAATACAGCAAAAGTGCGGATGCCGCCGACAGCAGCATTGAAACACATATAAGCGGCAGTATAACAATCAGAATCTTTTCGATAAAGGCACTTACTCTGTCTATTCTTGAATATATCATAAGATTGAGTCCGGCAGTTGCGTGAATACCGTTTTTTTCGGCTTGCTCACACGCTTCAAGCGCTTTCTGAAAGCTGTCATAATACAGATGTACTGTGGCATCGCTGTAGCAGAGTTTTGTTTTTTCGGCGGCGCTTTTTGTAATCATCATCGAGTTTTGCCCGAACACACTTGCGGCGGCCTCACTGCTTGCTATTCCGCAAACGGTAAAACCGTCAAGATATATTTCGCCGTTGTCGGTACGTTTCAGTGAAACACGATTGCCTGTCAGCCTTTCCATTTCCTCACGGGTAAATCCCAGTTCGGACAGAAAATCTTCCGAAATAACGACCTCGTCATCACCGCTTATGTTTCTGCCGTACAAAAAGATTTGTTTGTCGGGATAGTTGTGTTCAAAGCTGATGCGCTGATTTTCCGAAATCACATCATACCGCATATCTACCGCAAGAATATTCTTGCTCTGCCGCATCATATCCACAGACGCAGTTTTTTTCATATCGTCACCGCAGATAAGCGTTATATCCTTCACCAGATGGTCTTCACTGTAATTTGACTGTGATACGGAATTCAGATATTCGCTTGTCGTATATATATCGTATTGATAACCGACGTTGCAGGAGATTACTTCTGACACGGCGGTTATTTTTGATATAATATCGTCCGCAGTATCCCCTGCCTGCTTTGCGGTATCGGAATATGCAGACACCGTTGCACACGCCTGATCTATATGCTTGTACTGTATATCCGATAATTCATCGGTAACTGCCGACACAAAAACAGCCGCAGAGCAACACAGCAGCACAACAGTCAAAACGCTTACAGCCACCCTCAGCATAATACGCTTGTGTCCGGTCAGATTCTTCATTGCCAGCTTTAATATATCGGTTATTTTCATCTTACGCCTTTCTGTTATCTGTCATATTCTCTTACCGTATCAGAGAGGTTTATTCCGCTCAGCGTGCGGAATTTGCAATAAAGCATAACCGCAAGTACGGCTATAAACAAGAGAGCGAATGCCGATATGCCCACAATGCCGCTTGCCGTTTCCAAAGCCACCTCAAAACAAAGCAGGCTTTTTGTCAGGGATGAAACATAGGAAAACAGCAGGTGCATCAGCAAAAATCCGATTGCAGCGCCGAGCAGCAGCGATGAAAAATAAGGGATAAAATATATTGCGTATACGTTGTTTTTTCTCGCCCCCAACAGTATGAAATTTGTCATTATATGCGAGCGTTTCGCTATTGTTACCGAAAATGTATTTAAAACAGAAAAGAAAGCTATCCCTGCAAACAAAACAGCCAGCCCGATAAAAAGTATGTACGCATAGTTAATAGCGGTTATACCCATTTCAAACGCACTTGTATCTATATCAAACCCGTTTTGCCTTGCCGCCGTGACCGTTTTGTCATATTGGTGCATGCTGTTTATCGTGCATGAAAAAACGCTGTCAATCTGTCGGTTATTTGCAACCGCACTGTCGTAATATGAATTAAACGGAACGATAACGGGATACGCAAAAACTGTGTTCTCTCCGCTGTATATTCCTGCTATCGTGTATTCCTTTATCGTTTTTTCTTTACTTTTAACACTCAACTTATCACCGACGGCAAGCGATTCCGAAAGGGCTATATATTCATTTATCCACATACTGTCAGATTCCGGAGTATCGAAACACGGTTTTATATCCTCTCCGTCGATCATTTCACAGTCGAAGCCTGAGGACTCGCTAAGCAGCTCATCAATGAAGTACAGCGGAAGATTTTGCAGAAGCCCGATTTTCTTTCCGCTGTCAGACACATATATACCGGCATCATAATCCGCCGACGACAGATGTACAGCTTTATCAAAGCCGCACTCCGACAGCTTGTCCTTAACACCGGCAGTATAACCGCAGGTTACAATGAATTCGTGTCCTCCCTGCGTCTGTTTATCAAGATAATCGTAATAATCCCGCCGTAAATTCACTGCTGTCAGAAACAGACAGGACGCAACCGCAGAAACTATCGCAAACATAAGTGCGGTAATAATAAGATAAGGCAGACACTTTTTTCCTTCTCTTACAGCTAGCCTTATTTCATCGTATAATTTCATCGCTTACCACCATACCGTCACTGAGCGTAATTATTCTGTCGCACAACCGTGCGTCTGTCTTGCTGTGAGTGACCATCACCACAAGAGTATCTTCATCGACAAGCCCACGCAACAGTTCCATTATGCTTTCACTGTTACGGCTGTCCAGATTTCCGCAAGGCTCATCCGCAAGTATTACATCAGGCGAATGAACAAGCGCCCTTGCAATAGCCACCCTCTGCTTTTCTCCGCCCGACAGCTTGTTGCACTTGGTTCTCAGCTTATCATCAAGCCCCACCCGTGCGACCGCTTTCCTGATCATATCGTCACGCTGTGATCCCGGCACTTTGTTTATTATAAGCGGAAGCTCGATATTGTCATATACCGTGTAGCAATCAATGATATGAAACGCCTGAAAAACAAATCCCACAGTTTTACTGCGGTAAGTGCTAAGCTGTTCTTCGGACAGACCTGCTATATTTTTTCCGTTCGCTATGACCTTTCCGTCGGTTGCGCTGTCTATCGCTCCGAGTATATTTAAAAGCGTTGATTTTCCGCTCCCCGACTCGCCGACAATCGCCACCATCTGCCCCTTGCTTATATCAAGATTTACATCCCTCAGAGCATAGCACACTCCGTCACCGTCAGCATAGCTTTTATTAAGATTTTCCGTCCGGTACATTATACCGCCCATAAGTTGTCCCTCCGATACCCAAAACGGCACACCGTGTATATTAAGTGTGCCGTAATTGTTACTGTGCAATTTTATATGTTTTATTCAGAAACGTCACGCTCTGTTTGTCGCCTCCGAGCTGCATCGGAATCACAAATTCAGCGGAATCGGAGCTATCGGACTGCAGAACGCTAAACCAAAGCTCATTCGTATCCTTATCAAAATGATATGTATAAGCATCGTCAAGCCTTTCGGCAAGAGCCGTCTTATCTTCTATCATATCACCGACAAGGTCTTTTGAGAGCACTTCAAAATCATATCCGACAAATCTGAAGCTGTTGTCCTCGTTAAAGCTGATGTATTGCTTTGATTTGTCTGCGTCAAGATAGTAGTTTCCCTGCACCGCACCAGGCTCGCCTGACTTGTCAGATCCGCTCTTATCGGCACAGGCGCATACGGAAATTGAGGTCATTGTGACAAGCATCAGTACCGCCACAGCTTTTTTAAAACGGTTTTTAATTTTCATCGGTCGAATTGCTCCTTTTAATAGTATCGTTAATAGTATCGCATTCGGCTTTCAAGTAAATACAGGCAAAATATCCCTGTAAAATAAATTATAGCATATCAGTTATTTTTTGTCAACTCGTCTGAATTTTGCCGTAAATCGCTCAAATACCCAAATTGAATTTTCGGTCTGCCTCTTGACAAATAAAGTAAGCTGTGTTATAATCCGCTTGTATCGGAAGTTCCGATATTCTAAATTCAAAATGAAAGGACCGAATGCAATGCGTACAAATTCCTGATAAGAGCAGAACGAAATACCCTTATAGCCCCTGCCGCCCTATATGATAATACGGGTGATGAAACGGGCTTGGTTTCGTGTCTGCAATGCAGGAATGTATTGCTGTCGGTCTTGTATTATGCCCTTTTTCGCCGTGTGTTTATGCGAAAATCGGGATAAAAAGCCGTGGGAGCGTATGTTCCTGCGGCTTTTTTGATACAGAAAGGGGTATGATATTATGTCTATAATCAGTGTAAACAATTTAACCTATTATTATGACGGCTGTGATGAAGCCGTGTATGAGAATGTGTCATTCACGCTTGACACAACGTGGAAAACGGGGCTTATCGGCAGGAACGGACGTGGCAAAACCACACTTCTGAAGCTGTTGACGGGCGAACTTGAAAACGACGGTGCGGTAAACACAAAGGCAGAGTTCCTGTACTTTCCGTTTGATGTAGAGGACAAGAATATGACCGGCAGTGAGCTTATCGGAATGATCTGTCCTGAGGTGCAGGAGTGGGAGGTAATCCGTGAGCTGTCTTATATGGGTACGGACTGCGACATTCTGTACAGACCGTTCAGGCTGTCGAAAAACCTTTACATTTTTGAAAATGAGGGTTAGCGTTGCTTGCTCTGCCGTTTTGCATCTCTGCAAAGTCAACAGAGCGTCCTGAAGGGGGCAGAGATTGAGAACAAGCACTTTTTTGAAAAAACTTTTTCTACAAACTGAAAGCCACAGGGAATGCTCTCTGTGGCTTTGATTTATTTATGGACGTTTACGCTTTTTTCTCGCTTGTCTGTCTGAACATCATATTTATAACTCCCGTCTTTGCGAGGGCGAACATGAGGACGGATGCTATCAGCGCACCGCCTACCGTGCTTACGCCGAAGGGGATAACGTAGGTGAATAAAGCCGCCTCTTTGCCCATTACAAATGTGGCAATAGGGAAAGCCGCCATAGCGCCGAGGATACCTGTGCCGATTATCTCACCGAGGAAAGCTATCGGAACACGCTTAGCAAATGACCATTTCGGGAAAATGTATCTGAAAGCAAGTCCGCAGCAGAGTGCGCCTACCATACTTCCGGGGAAAGCAAGCAGTGTGCCTGTACCCATTATAAGCCTTATAAGCGATGTGACAAATGCCATTCCCACAGCGTACCACGGTCCGAGCAGTGTGCCTGCTATCACGTTTACCATATGCTGAATGGGGAAACACTTTGACGCTCCTATCGGGATCGAAAATCCGCTCAGCACTACCGCTAATGCGATGAGAACGCCTGAAATTGCGAGTTTCTGAATACTTACCTTTTTATTCATACAAAATACCTCTTTTCTTTTGTCCGTCAAAAAAGCTCCCACACTGTCTGCGGGAGCCGATGTTTTTATGCGCACTAAAACAACCGTTCCCTACGTTGGCATTATCCAAATCAGGTTCAAAGGTCGGAATTGCAATTCCCTCTCAGCCCGTTCACGAGCTCCCTTGCTTTATAGATGTTAAAATCGTATAGGATCTGTCTGACAGACACAGTATATAACACATTTGCGGCGGTGTCAATGCTGTTTTTGAGATACCATTGTTATGTATATGTCAAAATATCCCATTTGTAACATACAGGTGCAAATACGCATAAAATGTACTGTAAAGCCGAAAAAACACGAATGAAAGGAGCAAAACGAATATGAACAAGGACGGATTTTTCTGCTGCACGGAAAGTGACGGCAGTATTCCTGTAAAAAAGAAGGCGGGATATGCTTACGCACCGTTCCAGCGGCTCGGAAAGCTGTACGATCCCGAAACGGCAATGAGAGCGGGAACTGTCTTCCCGGAACTTAATATTACGTTGGACGAATATGAAAGGGGGCTTTACAATGGCGTATAATATGCCGTCAAGAGCTTCTCAGCTGTTAAGACAGCTGTCTGCCGCAGACTTCTATGCACAGGACTTAAAGCTGTTCCTCGACACCCACCCGGATGATGAAAAGGCTCTCGAGCTGTACCGTGAGGCAGTGAAGCAGACCGAGGCGTGCCGTTGTGCGTTTGAGAACGAATTCTATCCGCTGAGAGCCTCGTGTGCAGGAAAAGATTGCGGTTGGGACTGGCTGAGCGGTCAGTGGATATTATAAGGAGGGCTTATGTTTATATTTGAAAAAAGGACGCAGATACCTGTCGTCATCAAAAACCGCAATCCGAAGCTCGCAAGCTATATCCTGTCGCAGTACGGCGGACCGGACGGAGAGCTTGGTGCGGCTCTGAGGTATCTGTCACAGCGGTTTGCACAGACAGACAAGAGGGCAATTGCAACACTGACCGATATAGGTGTATCGGTTCAGGAATGATCCCGTAAAACTACAAAATGAAATACTTTCTTTTAATTGACTTTTAACTTTGCCGGTGATATAATTATGTAGAAATTCAAAGGATTTTGTCGAAAGACGGAGGTAATGGCTATGGGAGCTTTAACAGACGCACTGAAAAATTTCGGACCATTCGTGTCACCGCTTATATTTACCTTGTTCCCGGTGTGCCTTACCCTTCTTATCATATCGGTGGTATGGTCGAGGAAGATACTGAAAAGTATGAGCGTAAACAACGAAATCGACTATAAGAACACCTCGTTCAACTGGATAAACTTCTGCTACTCTGCTTTTATTGCGCTTGTATCAATATTTCCTCTGCTGGGTATGCTCGGAACGGTGCTTGCGTTATTGTCGCTTAATATAACGGGCGGAGCAACACAGGAACTGAAAGCAAACTTCTTCTTAGCGCTTGACACTACCGCATGGGGTCTTGTGTTCTCGATTTTTTTCAAGGTGCTGAATTCGGT